>Ga0115006_10002753_pt1 | contig 11706 bp, 7 predicted proteins | sample ArcOceMetagenome_3_FD_88943 | JGI IMG/M metagenome (GOLD analysis project Ga0115006, IMG submission 88943) | Marine eukaryotic phytoplankton communities from Arctic Ocean - Arctic Ocean- Svalbard ARC20M Metagenome | ecosystem: Environmental > Aquatic > Marine > Oceanic | place: Arctic Ocean...
AATTGGCTTAGCTAAATTACAAGTATTTAGTGCCGGTGGTGCCTTACATACTTTTGAAATACCGGGTTTACTGGTGACTGAGGCAGAAACACTTAGACAGTTTATTTTAAGCCATAAAGATTCACAACAACATGGATAAGCCTAATAACACCTCTGCAAATTCAGTTAAGATTATTGCTAAAGTAGGCACCGATGAACGAGTTTTACCTGAATTAACACCCAAACTAAGACCTCAACTAAAGCATGAACTAAAACCTCAACTAAACACTGAGCTAAACCCTAAAAAACATCCTGTAAGTAACACCATTGAATTGACAAAAAAGCAATCAGATACAACATCAACAACTTCAAATAAATACAGCTCTTCAACAGTAAACCAGTGGCAACGTACCTCCCCTATAGCTTTGTTATATTTTAGTGTTAAATTTATCTACTTGTTAGCGTCTAATTTGTTATATATCGCCCCCGCTTTTCTATTAAGTTATCAACATATAGCCGATAGCCCACATATTTGGCTTCCGGTTTTAGCTGGGGTGCTGTTACTTATTGCCTTAGCGACTTTTTTAAGTTTTTATTATTTTAAATACCGTTTAGCGAGCGACCATATTGAAATTCGATCAGGTGTATTTTCTAAAAAACATTTGAATTTACCTTTTGAACGTATTCAAAATGTAAAATTAGAACAACCAATTTATTATCGACCGTTTGGTTATACATGCCTCCAACTCGATACAGCCGGTTCAGCAAAACAAGAAGCTAAAGTAGTAGCACTGAAGATTGAAGTAGCAGAACACCTAAAAAAGATTATTTTAGTTAATCAAAATAAAAGCCGTTCAAACGAAACGACTGAAATACTCAATAATCAAGATTGTAATAAGTCTAGCGTCAATAAACAGGGGCTTAATGCCAATGAAACATTGCTTAATCAGCGCAACTTAACGGATTTAATTATTCATGGCCTAACAAACAACCGAATTTGGATACTTCTTGGTGGTATAGCACCCTTTATTGAAGAAATTAGTGCCAAAGTAATTAGCTTTTTTGCTACCTTGGGTATTGATATTGAGAAACTATTTATTATTGCTGATAAGCCCTGGTGGCAAATTGGTTTCTATGCTTTATCACTTACCTTTGTTGCTATGTTAGCAATCTCACTCTTATCAGTAGTGGGCTCTATTATCAGTTTTTATCATTATACCCTGACTAAAAACGGTGATAGGTATATTAGACGAAGTGGTCTGCTAACCAAGCATGAAGTAACGATGCGCTTATCTCGCCTACAAATGATAATAAGACAACAGGATTGGCTTGATATGTTATTAAATCGCATTAATTTAACCTTTGCGCAAACTCACACTAATAATTTTCAAGCAAGCGCTCAACACAATAAAATCATGGTACCTTCGGTAAAGCCACATGAGTGTCAACAGTTAATAGACGACGTTTATCCTGACAACCACTTGATGAATATAACATTTCAACCTATCAGCAAGCGCTTTTTAATTCGCCATATAATGTTTTTTTTATTACCTGTTATGCTGATACTCATCAGTCTATCCATATCATTGGATAAGTTTGTTAATGTTTATTTTATTCTACCTGTGTTTTTTATACTGTTCTTGATGATTTTTTGTCGTTGGTTACGTTGGGGATTCGCCACAGACGATCAATATATTTATATTCGTAAGGGCATGTTTGGTGTCAATTATTATTGTTTTGCTAAATATAAAATTCAGCAAACGCAATTTAAACAAAGTTGGTTTTTACGCCGGCATAAACTAGCAAACATAAACTTAGTATTAGCGGCTGGAGGACAAAACATTCCTTTCATAGCAGAAGAACAAGCACAGCGTATTATTGATGAATCGTTATACCAAGTTGAAAGTACTCAACGTTCTTGGATGTAAAATATTAGAGGTTTAGTCTGTTATTAAATAACCATTATTTGAACATAACCTTTATGCCAGTTAATAGTACCTTGTATGGTCCACTTTTTCATAAAGTAGCTTATTTTCATAAGGTACTTTGTTATTAATAACGGTTTTTTAATTAGCTAGGTTATACCTAAAACTAGCTAGCTCATTGTTTTTACCTAAGGATATTTTTGTATTTTCGTTGGGTTCTTCTTTTTTTACTTCTATTTCGTACAAAAATAAACGTAAACAATTGTAACTCAGCTTACACGTGTAAGCACAGCTAATTCAATAACTTACCAAAATATCTTCAAAAAAGTTACAAAAACTATTAAAAAATTCACTAACTAGCATTGATCTCTAGCGATTTTTATGACGTAATATAGATACAAATTATCTGGTCGGATGAGTTAATTATGAGTTTACGTACAAAATTAAGAAAAGTTTTACCTACTATTTCTATTACTGAACAAGAAGCGTTAGATGCTGGTGATGTTTGGCTTGAAGGCTCTATTTACCAAGGTAAGCCTGATTTTAACGCATTACGCGATGTTCCAGCTGCTGTGTTATCAGCTGACGAGCAAGCATTTATCGATGGTCCATTAAATGAACTAATGGCTATGATTGATGATACTGAAATCCAAAACGGTATTCATCTTCCTGAATATATTTTAAATTTTCTCAAGAAAGAACGTTTCTTTTCATTAATCATCCCTAAAGCTTTTGGTGGTTTGGAATTCAGTCCTTATGCTAACTCTACCATTGTGGGTACTATAGCAACAAAAAGCTCAGGCGTAGCAGTAACTGTTATGGTACCTAACTCATTAGGGCCTGGCGAATTATTACTGCACTACGGTACTGAAGCTCAACAAAATTACTACTTACCACGTCTAGCTAATGGCCAAGACATACCTTGTTTTGCCTTAACTAGTCCAGAAGCAGGCTCTGATGCAGGCGGTATTCCTGATATTGGTAAAGTGACAAAAGGCATTCACAATGGTGAAGAAGTATTAGGTCTTGAAGTCACTTGGGACAAACGCTATATCACCCTAGCTCCAATCGCTACTGTTTTAGGTTTAGCGTTTAAAGCAGTTGATCCCGATGGTTTGTTAGGCGGTAAAGAAAATTTAGGTATTACCTGTGCCTTAATTCCAAAAAGTCATGCTGGTGTACAATTAGGTAACCGTCATGATCCAATGGGTATTCGTTTTTATAACGGTACCACTCGTGGTAATAAAGTCTTTATCCCAATGGATTTTGTTATTGGTGGTCAAAATAATATTGGTCGTGGTTGGCAAATGTTGGTTAGCTGTTTAGGCGCTGGCCGCGGTATTTCTTTACCGGCATTAGGTGTTAGTTCTTCACAAGTTGCTTTTAAAGGCGCTTCTGAATACGCCGCCGTGCGTGAACAATTTGGTTTAGCTATTGGTCAATTTGAAGGTATTCAAGAAAAACTTGCTGATATTGCCGGTAAAACCTACCTACAAGAAGCGATGCGCGTACTCACCACTGAAGGTTTAGGTATGGGTTTAAAACCTTCTGTAGTGACCGCTATTGCAAAGTATCACATGACAGAAATTGGTCGCGATGTGCTTGATTCTGCTATGGATATTCAAGCGGGTAAAGCTATTCAAAATGGACCTCAAAATACCCTTGCTAGTGGTTATGTTGCTCAACCTATTGCTATAACTGTAGAAGGGGCAAACATTCTTACTCGTAACCTTATGATTTTTGGTCAAGGGGTTATGCGTTGTCACCCTTATTTACAATCTATGGTTGAATCCATCCACAGTGAAGAAAAAGGTGCTGATAAAGAATTTAACGGTATTTTACGTAAAACTATTGGTTACAGCGTAGCAAATAGTTTGCGTGCGTTCCGCTTAGGTGTTTTACCTTTTACAGCGGGTGCAAGTTCTGAATTATCAGAAGTGCGTGAATATGAAAAAGCTGCACACAAATTATCAGCTAAATTAGCCGTATATGCTGATTTCTCGTTATTAGTGCTTGGTGGTAAGCTTAAGCAAGCTGAAATGTTATCAGCCCGTTTAGGTGATGTAATGAGCTTTTTATACGCGGCTATGGCCTCAATTAAATACTACGAGCAAAAAGTATCGGTAAGCGAGCGTGAACAAGCTGCACCATACTTTCACTATGCCACACGCTTTGCTTTACAAAGTGCTGAAGAAGCATTGCATAAGTTTTTAGACAACTTCCCTGCAAGCGGTACACGTAAATTTATGCGCTTTATTACTATGAATTACTCAACTAAAATGCCTAAAATTAGTGACGACTTAGTCCGTGAGTTAGCTAAACAAGCTCAACTTGACACGGCCTTTAAAAAGCAAATTACACATTTAGTTAAGCCTGTTGAAGGTGACGGTCATCACATAAACGAACAAGCTTACAAAGCTAAAATGGCTTGCTTATCACTACTTTCAAAAGTGAAAAAAGCGTTACGTGCTAAAACTATTAAGCCGGGTGAGCGCTTTGCTATCACACTTGATAATGCCTTAGCGGCTAAGGTAATAAATAAGCAAGAACACGCCAAGTTAGCTGATTACAATGTAAAACGTGAACGCGCTATTCGTGTAGATGAGTTTGATTTTGATATGAACTTACTTGATGAGAATGCACAACCATTAAATGCTGTTAAAGATAGCTGCGCTGCTTAGTCTTTCCTTTCAGACATAATAGCCATAGTAATCAATAAAGGAGTAAACGCTAAGTTTGCTCCTTTATTTTATTCCTTCAATCCCTATTTTATTCCTTCTATATAAATTCAGTAGTCACCCTTTTTCAACTCTCTACGAGGCTGACTTAGGCAGTTAATGCTTTAACGTTTTAATATTAATGAATCACTGAAAAACCAAATTAAACAGTACTCAACCTTTATATCAAATGATGTACATCAAACTGATAAACTATAAATTTGACACGTAAAATGATAGCGCTTACATTACTATTAAAGATAAGTTTATATTCATATGTTTTATAAGTAGAGCAAAGTATAGAAAGTGAAACAGCAGGGTTATTTAATAGCCTATTTTTTATTACGGCTTAGCGACTAAAAATAAGCTTATTGAGACTAATAAACACTGAACATGAGAAATTGTAATATGATCATTAAGTATTTTAAATTATGTGCAATATTAATACTTTTATTGACTGCGTGTAGCGGATCTAATCCAGAAACCGCGTCAGAGGCCAAACTGAGTGGTAATACAGCGCTAAGTGAATTTGCCTTTTTAACAGTCAACAACCCTAGTTTAAGTGAGGATATATTTTTATCGTTCAACGCAGGTATCGCTTCAGCTGAAATAGCATATGATGACGATATTATGAACTTAGTTGCAACGTTTGAATATGGAGGCTCTTCAATAAAAGTTAATGGTGTTGCACAAACCAATAACGTTACCTCGAATGATTTTAGCCAGATTATAACTTATCAAGTAGCGACTAGTGATGGACGAGTTGCAGAATATCAGATCGATATATCGCAATCAGAGCCTCTGAAAACGCCAGAGTTAACGCGATTTTCTTTTTTAACATCGAACAACCCTCAATTAAGTGAAGATATTGATTTATTAATAGATGCAGGTACCGCTTCTGCACGCGTAAAAACTAATGCCCCTATTAATAATTTAATTGCTACGTTTGAGCATAGCGGGAACTCCGTCACTGTAAATGGAGAAAATCAAATCAGCGATGTTTCATCCAATAACTTTAATGAAGTACAAGTTTATCAAGTGACTAATGGTGATGCTATTATGGCAGAATATCAAATTAAGCTAACCCAGTTTACTGATTTACCTATTGTTTATATAACTACTGAAAACTCGGTTGACATTAATTCTAAAGATGATTACGTCAAGGGTATTGTCTCGGTACAAGGCGGACGTGGCTTCGGTGATTTGATTGACACGTCAATGAAAATTCGTGGCCGCGGTAATTCTACTTGGGATCTTCACCCCAAAAAACCGTACCAAATGAAACTTAGTGATAAAGCTAAATTTTTAGGTATGCCAGAAAAAAAGAAATGGTTATTCCTTGCTGAATATTCTGATAAAACGTTAATCAGGAATACTATTACCTTTGAGATGGGCTATATCAGCCAATTAGATTGGACCCCACGAAGTACTTTTGCTGAAGTCTATTTAAACGACATATATAATGGTACCTACAACATTACAGAAAAAGTAGAAGAAGGTGATAACCGAGTAGCAATTGGAGATACCGGGTATTTATTAGAAATTGATCAAGCTAGCCGTTTAGATCCAGATGATGTATTTTTTCAAACAAATAATTTTCTTCTCAATATAAAATCTCCTGAAATAGAGCGAAATACTAACGAGTATGAATACATTAACTCGTACATAAATACATTTGAAAATATGCTGATGAGTCAACAATATCAAGACCCTGCTATCGGCTATCAAAAATATATTAATGTCGATAGCTTTATCGATTGGTATTTAATTAATGAAATCACCAAAAACGTCGATTCTAAAGACTTTTCTAGTATATATTTAACGTTAATCCCAGGTAGCAAAATTAAAATGGGGCCTTTATGGGATTTTGATTTATCATTTGGTAATGTCAATTATGCTGATAGTCAATACGCTGAGGGATTCTGGGTTAAAGACCATGCTTGGTATGCCAGATTATTTCAAGATCCAACGTTTGTTGAAAAGGTTAAGTTACGTTTTACATATTTTAAAAACAACCAGCAATATATCTTAGATAAAATCGATAGTTATGCTAAAAAATTACAATGGGCACAGCAAGAAAATGATAAAAAATGGCAAACATTAGGAGTCTATGTGTGGCCTAATCCACTAGTGTTTAATAGTTATGATGAAGAAGTTGAACATTTAAAATCTTGGTACATTAAACGGATGGTTTGGCTAGAAAGTGCTTTTAGTAATATGTAACACTAAGACTAAAAAACGGCCTCAGACATTTTAAAAAAGTATGAACGCTTAGTAGTATGAACACTTAATAGTGCTCCTGTATTAATAGTCATCTTGTATCACTAATATCCTTCTAATGTTGTTAATTAACACTGTGGACAAGGTCAATCTTTCATCAAACATTATGACTCACTTTAGCACTAATAAAACAACCTATTGAGTAATAAAAAGTATGGCTCAACAATGAAACTTGTATCATATAAACATCATCAATATTTACTGATATATTCTATTAATTAATCACTGAATTAGTTTAGTGTTTACTTTTTATCTCTCTAAAAAGTAAACTAAGTGGGTCGTTATTAGTGGCTTTTAACCTACTTAATCACGTAAAAGATAATTAAGCCGCGTCTACTAAATATCGATATATGTATGACTCACTGAAAAAAAGAGCTGCCATGTATCTGCAACGATAAACATTCCATTACTCATAAAATAGCCCGTCTTTTAAAAAATTGTCGTTTTACTATAAATGATTACCACAACCCTTAAGTGTTATGTTATAACATAACACTTAAGGGTTAATGAGAGACAGCCAATGTATAACACCATCATTAAAAAGCTACCTGTCACCGTACTTTCTGGATTTTTAGGTGCAGGAAAAACTACCGTACTAAGCCACATACTTAATAACCGTGAAGGTAAAAAAGTCGCGATTATTGTTAATGATATGAGTGAAATCAATATTGATTCAGCTATTATTAATAACGACGTATCCTTAAATCGTAGTGAAGAAAAGCTGGTTGAAATGAGTAATGGCTGTATTTGCTGTACGCTTAGAGAAGATTTATTAGAAGAAGTCACTAAACTAGCTAAAGAAAAGCGGTTTGATTATCTAGTCGTAGAATCAACGGGGATTTCAGAGCCTTTACCTGTAGCAGAAACCTTTACTTTTGCTGACGAAGACGGTAATTCCCTATCTCATGTAGCTAAATTAGATACTATGGTCACGGTAGTTGATGCCGTCAACTTTTTAAAAGATTATGAACAAGCACAAAGCTTACAAGACACGGCACAGTCATTGGGTGAAGATGATGAACGCAGTGTGGCCGATCTTCTTGTTGAACAAATTGAGTTCGCTGATGTTATTCTTATCAGTAAAATTGATTTAGTAAGTGAATCAGACATTGAGCGGCTAAAGGCAATTATGAAAACACTTAATACCTACGCCAAAATAGTACCTATTTCACAAGGCCAAGTTAATATCGCGGACGTGCTTAATACCGATTTATTTGATTTTGAGCGGGCGCAATTGGCACCGGGTTGGTTGCAAGAAATGCGCGGTCAACATGTCCCTAAAACAGAGGAGTATGGTATTGGTAGCTTCTCCTATAAAGCTAGACGGCCATTTCATCCTAAAAAATTTCATAGTATAATAAATTAATCTATTAAATACAATGACTTACTTCGTTCTAAAGGTTGTTTTTGGTTAGCATCACGACCTCAGTTTTCGGGTCAGTGGAGTCAGGCTGGTGGTATGTTCCGTTATGGTTTTGCGGGGTTATTTTGGAAAGCCGTGCCCAAAAAGAATTGGCCTACGGATGAAGACTATCTTGCTTCGATAAAAAAACAATGGCAAGAGCCCTTTGGTGATATGCGTCAAGAGTTAGTGTTTATTGGTCAAGGCTTAGATAAAAAACACATGATAGATGCACTTGATAACTGTTTATTAAGTGCAGAAGAGGTATTACGTGGAAATGCTTACTGGACAAGCTTAGAGGATCCCTTTCCAGTATGGGAGTAATTTTATTTATATCAACACAATGCTCTGATCATTCATAAACACCAAACAACTAATTACTAAAGAGTTAATCAATACTATGCTAAATGATTTTTATCTTTCACTTGAAACAATAACACCCGCAAAGGAGGTTGCTTTGCAAGACTGTATTAAGCACTTAACGTTTAATCATGCAGGCTTGGTCCCAGTCATAACGCAATGCCAAGACAGTAAAGAGGTGTTAATGCACGCATGGATGAACCGTGCTGCGCTCGAAAAAACCTTAGCCACAGGCCGAATGACCTATTGGTCTCGCAGTCGTAACGCCTTTTGGGTTAAAGGTGAAACCAGTGGTCATACTCAGCAATTAATCAATATGCGTTTTGATTGCGATGGTGACACTATTTTATGCCTAGTAAAGCAAATTGGTGCTGCATGTCATACAGGCCGACCTAATTGTTTTTATTTACAGGTGAATAGTGCCAATGACACGGTTACCTTAAAAACACCAGCGAACTAGTGTGATGAGTCGTCTATCTATCGTAAAGATATCGTCAAGATAAAATAATATTTTTTATGTTCTGATCACACCGTTGATGTTACTTGACTCGTTAACTGTATTTTTATACAGTTAACGAGTCACAGTTAACGAGTCAACAATGAAACAATTACCGCCTTATTATTACCTCAGCAATTTTCACGAATTTTTATCTTTTTTTGAGGGTAAAAGTTACGATTTACTGCCCATAAAAACCCGGCAGTTCATTGATGATTTTAAACAATTAACTCAACCTATGCAGTGTGTTATAGCCCGAGCCGCTAACCGTAAACACACGGTTTTTTCTCGTAATACCTTAAGTTATGACGAAATTGAAAATCCACAACAACAATTACAATGGTTAATTGACAAGTATTGGTTTAGTGCGCCCTTGCAAGCACCCTTAACTGAATTAAGTTCAGCACTGACAAAGGCTGAGTTAATGCAATGCTTGCAAGAGTCAACGAACGAACGTGGCTTAGCAAGTGCAAATAAGGCTAGCTTGCAAGCCTTATTTGCACAACACATTACTGCCATTAAACAAGGCCAATGTTTACAAGACAGTCATATATATTGTGCCTTTACACCGCATTTGCGCTACTTACTTTTTTTGTATTTTGGCCGCATTGATGCTCGGCTCAACCAATTTTCTATGCGTGATCTTGGTGTAACTCGCACCCACAAAAATACTTACGCACAAGGCCAACGTTTTGAAGATTTACAAGATGCACAAGGCGCTTACTGCTATGCAACGCTATTACATGACGCTGACACCAGCCTGACTAAACACTATAATTTAGATGAATTACCCAAGGTAACTAGCCACAATGCCAGTGTGTTTAAAGATACCTTTTACTACAAATTAGGTAAAGCTTGGTTAACCCGTGATGGTGATTACGCACTGGCGTGTTTGCAAAGCTCTAATAACAGCGCCGCTCAAGAAGCTTGGCTAAGAGCTCAATATAAGCGTGGCAATAAACAACAGGTTGAACAACACTTACAACAGCTGTTACAAGATCCCCCCAGTGACAAACTGGCGCTGTTTGCTGAAGACTTTTATGCACGCAAGTTTGCAGGTAAACGCACTAGTGTCACTACCGATATGTTACGTGCTAGTAGTCAAACACTCGCCATCGATATTAATTACAAGCAAAGTGTCGAACGGGGTGTGGCAGCAAAATATCGTAGTCAAGGCGATACCGTAATACGTACCGAAAACCGTTTATGGCGGGCATTATTTGGGCTAACATTTTGGCCGGCTTTGTTCGAGCAAAACGCCCTTATTACTGCCTTTGATAGGCAACCGGCTATGCTGCGGAATAATCAATTTTACAGCAAGTGTCACGGTGCAATAGAACAACAATTACAGCACTTACTCGCAACACCCAATGCATTAATGTTTTTTACCCAGCAGTGTGGCCGCTATTATGGTAAGCCCAACGGTTTATTTAAATGGCACCCAAAATTACTCGACTATATTAATGTATTTATCGAATATGCGCCGCGGAATGCTATCGTAACAATATTACGCTTAATGGCCAAAGATTTTAGAACTTACTGCGATGGCTTTCCCGATATAATGCGCATTCACCAAGGGCAACTTATTTTTGAAGAAATCAAAGCCCCCGGTGACAGTTTACGGCGCAATCAATTACTGACTATTCGCCAATTACAGCAAGCAGGCTTTGCTGTGGCCATTACCCAGGTTGAGTGGTGTCATGATCCTCAACAAAGCTACGTTGTAGTCGATGTTGAAACAACAGGCGGTAAGCATGAACAACACAGGGTCACCGAAGTTGGCATGGTTAAGGTAGTTAATGGCCAAGTGGTTGAACGTTGGCAATCATTAATTGATCCACAACGCCATATACCCAGTGCTATAACACGGCTAACGGGTATTAGTAATAGCATGGTAGTTGGGCAACCTCGCTTTGCAGATGTGATTGATAAAATTGATGAATTTAGCCAAGACAGTATTTTTGTGGCACATAACGTTAATTTTGATTACCACTTTTTTCGCAGTGAATTTGCCCGATGTGGTCGAGACTTTAAGCGCCCCAAACTTTGTACAGTACAATTATCACGACAAACCTTTAAGGGGCTCAGCTCATACAGTTTAGGCGCACTGAGCAAACACTTTAATATTAGTTTAGAAAATCACCATAGGGCATTAGACGACGCTGAGGCCGCTGCACAACTGTTAATCATGAGCCAAAACTAGAGAATAATAGCCTGTTGTTCATAGCTATCGTCATAAAGAACTTAACATTAGTACTAACATTAGCTTTCACTTTTGCTTAAATGTTAGTCTAAAGAGGTTATTCATAATCAATGGTACTGTATTTTACAGGTAATTAAACATCATGCGAGGTAAAGAGGTTAACTCGATGACTCAAATATAAAAGCTCCAGATATAAGAGCACAGATATTAAAACCTAAAATGTTAAAACCTAAAATATGAAAGCCTACCCTTTCGATTCGTTTATCGAATCAGTAATAACGAGTTGTTTGTAATACTTGATAATAGGTGGGCTATTTTCTTTTAATTGTTTACTCAAACCGGTG
>Ga0115006_10002754_pt1 | contig 11704 bp, 10 predicted proteins | sample ArcOceMetagenome_3_FD_88943 | JGI IMG/M metagenome (GOLD analysis project Ga0115006, IMG submission 88943) | Marine eukaryotic phytoplankton communities from Arctic Ocean - Arctic Ocean- Svalbard ARC20M Metagenome | ecosystem: Environmental > Aquatic > Marine > Oceanic | place: Arctic Ocean...
AGTGATCAGCTGCACTGCCGCGTGCATCTGGCATAGCTCCGCTTCCGCGAGCTTGTGCCGCTCCTCATGTTGCCTCATCGCTGCTTGATACTCGTCCCCAAGCTCCGACAGCTTCTTCTCATACTCCAGAGCCTCCTCAGCTCGCAGATCTCGTATTTCTTTGCTCGACAGACGGACAACGGCCAGCGTCGCCTTGCACGCCTCCAGCTCTCTCTTCAAAACTTCGGCCTGCTCCAGCCTAGCATCTTGCTCGTACCCAGCACGAACGGCTTCCTCTTCAATACACTCTAAATGCTCGAGTACTGCCTCCATCTGTGCATGCAGTGCAGCCATCTCTCGACCCTTCGTCTCTCGCAGGTCAGTCAGCTGCTGCGACATCTTTTGTTGAAAGCTATGCTGTTTCGTATCCTCGCTATCTTTCTGTGCTCGCATCTGGCCTGTAACGCACCGGGCGTCGGGATCAGCCCCTCCTCCCGTTTGCAGCTGTTGCAGCTGTACTACACATGCCTGCAGCTGCGGTTGTAGTTGAGCTAAGGTCAAATGCGCAGAGAGAAGTTCTTCGCGCAATGTCTCTGCGTCGTGTCTACTTTCCCGTTCTCGCTCTCTGAGAGAGAGCAGTTGCTCGCGCATCGCAGTTTCCGTCTGTCCGCCATCTGCTGCACGTTTGTGATTCCCGTCCCCAGCATGTCTCCCCTCTTGCTCGTGCTCCTCGTATGCTCCCAAAATTCTTGGATTCCAATCTAAATCTTGATTTGCGTTGGCACTCGTTCTCCTTTGTGACTTTCGCTGTGTATGAGCCCATGTCACCACGGATGGCAAATGCGACCATTGTGCAAGATTCTCGGGCAATATTTGAACGATTTCTTCCGATTTTTGATCTGGTTCTACTCCTTGACAGGCCGGACTGATACCTTTGCTCCCACAGCTGTGCAAATCTACGCAAGCACCGGCACCACTTTTCTCATGTCCATGAACATTCACCATGTCGTCAGGTTGTAAGCACTTGTTCTCGAGAGCAGCCCTATATGCATCTCGCTCGCGAACGACACTCGATTTGTAGTCTTCCAGCGTCTTGTATCTGGTCTTGTAGTCTTCAAGCTCGGCTTCAAGCGCTACATCTCGGCCCTCACCCATCTTGCTTTTGGATTCCGCTCCATGCAACTCTTCCAAAGCAAGCAATTGAGCGTGCGCCTTAGCTTTTGCGGCATCAAGCTCTGCACGTGCTTCCTGCAAGCCCAGCAAATGTTGCTGCAGCTCTGTCGCGGATTCATCCAGCTTTTCAGCAGCGCTAAACTGCGCAAAATGCTGCAGCACCGGCGGCAATCGAACTTGCAACTGATCCTTGGCGTCCATCAGCAGCTCTTCCAGCGCATCCTTTTCATCCTCAATCATTCTTGCTTTCGCTGTGATGTATGAGACCTCGTTCTCGAAGGATTCTAACTCTCTGTGTATTAAATCCAACTGGACACGTAGTGTGGCCATTTCCCGGCTCTTTGCTTCCTGCAATGCGGTTAGCTTTATTGTCATTTGTCGACGCAAGTCTTGGCATTTGATGCACAACGTATTGTGGACGGTGCGTGTTGTGGACGGTGCGTCCACCTCCTCCAATGCAGCACGGTCCACCACCTGTGAGTCTGCTGTGGGCTGGGCCTGCATTTGTTCTACCGCACATTTTCCTTCATTTTCTAATGTCGTCAGCTCTGCAGAGAGAGGTGACTCTCTCTGCTGCATGACCTCAAGATCACACGTCAGCCCGTCCCGCACCATTTCTTTTTCTGCTGCATGCTGCCTTCTCGCGCCGTCCATAGCATCATCAAGCGATCCCGCCGTGTCCTTCTCTTCGCTTTTAGCCTGCGTTTTCAGCTGCCTGATTTCATCTTCAAGCGCAGCGTTCCTTTCCATAGTTCTCGTCAGCTGTTCGTTAGACTCTGAAAGGTTCAAGTCGCTCTGATGAACTTGCTCGGTCAGCTGCGATACGAGAGCATCAAGCTCTATTTTCGCTTGTTTTTCCACCAACAGGGCCTCTTTTGCTTCAGCCTCGCGGGAGATCATATCAGACAACCGCGCCATTAGGTTCGTGACCTCGTCTTCCGCCCTCCCAAGCACATCAACTTGTCTCTCCAGCTCTTGCACATTTCTTTCCATTTCTTCGGTCTGCTCTATCCTCCAGTGACGTCTTGCCGAGCCACTGCTGCATCCTTCGGGGCTCGATAAAACCCCTTTGAGGAGGTCGGTTGTCATGTCACTTTTGCCGGCGCCTGCCCTTGGTTCGCCTCCACGCTCTCCCAAGAAAACATTCCCATCCAACGGGGCCCTGGGAGTGGCATTCGGACCTGTGGCACCGTCGTCTTCCAGTCGCTGCTGCTGCCTCGGGTGCTCATAAGCTGGAGCACGAGCCAATGGTCGCACATTTTTGGCCTTACTGGTGAAAGTCCCCTTTCGTAAAGTTGAATCCGGATCTTCAGCCTGCCAAACATATGCACGAACAACGCACGCACATACACATGACGCCAGGGTGTAATAACGTCATGTGGTCACGAGGCTTGGACATCATCTCGGAGGAACAATTTCAATAGGCAAAATATCAACGAATGTGTTCGAATACAACAGGAAATGTTCGTCATCTTATTCAAGTGTACATGCGCACCTGGTGCTCGAGCTCCCGTACAACTGTCTGTGGATCTTTGCCTACACCACAAATGCCTGGCACAGAAATGGACTGTCAGCTTGACTCACATTCGTGACACTTTCAGCACAGCCAAAACCCGAGGTGCCCGGGCTACCGGAACTATCGCCTGCTCCGGCAACATGGGTTTGCCGTCGCAGTCGCGCGTCTCGGTAACCCGTAGTAACGGGGCAGTCGCGTGTCCCTGTAACTAGACCCTGAAACCCTGAACCCTGCCCCTTCCCCTTTACCCCTACCGCCCTACCCCCTTCAATTGCCGTAGCATATGTGATCAAGAGAGCAGAAAATCTGTCGATATGACACCTGGAGCAAGTTGCATCTTTACAACGATAGACCCAGCCTCTAACCCAAGGATAGTGATTTTCTGTGGATCGCCATGTACAGCTGCAGCAACGTCGGCGATCACGGCCCGTCGGAAGTCCTCCTCCTGCAGGCAAGAATGGCTTGCTGTTAACAGTCTTACATTATCTAGCACACTCACTGGCAAACATACACACCTTGCCAGCAATTTCAGATAGGTCCATGTCGAGAACCACATCAACCTGTGCAAGGCTTGATGCGTCTTCTAGAGAAGTGGCACCTGCTGCGGTCTCCTCGTCAATGACCGCACCTTGGCCCGGCAACACAGCCACCTTTGCAGTGTCTGGATTTACGTGTTCGGATCTGATCTGCTCATCACTTTTCGACGAGGCATTGCCTTTCGCCTCCTGCTTCTGTGCTTCAGCCAACTGCTGCGAAAGGCCCTGGCATTCATTTACCGACCTGTCAAGTGAGTCTTGCGTCATTCTTAGCTGTTTCTGCGTCTCTTCAGCCTCCTCCCTCCGAAGCTTCAGCTGTTCCTTGAGAGTATCGCATGCCTCCTGAAACGCATGCGTCTTCCGGCACTCTATCTCCAGCACTGAGTCCCACTGGGCTTTTGCAGCATCGAAATCCTGCTGCATTACACGTGCCTTCACCCTTTCGCCCTCAAGCCTCCTGTCCGCAGCTTCAGCCCTCTCATCAGATCGTATCTTGGCATCGTCAAACTCCTTTTGAAGCGTGACCATGCTTGAACAAATTGCGATTAATTCATTGTTCACGGACACAGCATGCTCTTTTGCTCGCGCTAGCTTGCTGTGCAGATCCGCGATCTCGAGCTGTACCAACTGTGCAGTCCCAACTTTTTGTTCAACACACTCTTGCAGAGCTGCTATCTGTTGTCGCAAGCCATCTTGTGTTTCATGAACCAAGTCATGTTCTCTTTGTAAAGTGGAGTACTTTTTTGTCCATCCTTCAACATCACGCTCATTCGAATCCACTGCCTCAAATGCTCGCTTCAACTGCTCTTGCAGGTTAGCTTCTCGCCCTTCTGCCTCCTTGCGGGCATCAATGAATGATTCGTTTGATTGCTTCAGCTGGGTTTGCAAGGCAGATTCGTTACCTTTCAAAACATCTGTTTGTTCTTTCGCCGCTGCAAGGTCTGCCTGCAAAGCTGCACAGTGGGATAGAAGCATTCTCAACAACAACGCGACAGCCTGACAAGTGTGCATCTTTGCCTGTTCCTCACGCAGAACTTTTGACAGAGACGTAGAAATGTGCATTTTTGTGCAAAACATGTCAAACTTTTGAAACTCTGGGCACGGGATCGCTAGCATACCTAGCATCTCCTTGAGATGCATCTCAGCATTTGCCTCGCTGGCCCTCTCCAGGCTTTGCAACGCACTTTTGAGCATTTCTCTCTCCTCGTCATTCTTTTCCTGAACCTTCCGCTGCACCTCATTTCGATTCATTTCCCGTTCCTTGCTCATCCGCTCGACAACCTCTACCTCATTCCTTAGCCTGCAGTAGATACAAACACTGTCATTGCAGGGTCTGCGTGTATAACTCGCGCACAGGATTGCAAGTTAAAGCCCCGTGCTGGGCTTTCAGGCATGAAAACAAATGACCTGTCGATTTCATTCTCCAACAGCATCATGTTCGCTGCCACAGCCTCATCCTGTGCGCACTCTCTCTGTCTCGCTTTCTGTCGATCATTCTCTATTGCATGGTTTAGTACCGCAATTTCCTTTTCTAGTCTGCAGACTGCATCGCGAAGTTCGTCTCTTTCTTGTTCTGTGTGATTGCGCATCTCCCCTTCCCGCTTCCGCTCCATCTCTCGCTCTGCATGCTCACTCTCCTGTTCCTTCCTTCCTGCCTCCACTTGCTCCACCAGTGCTCCTATGTTTGTTTTGTCGCGCTCTGCCATTGCCTTGAGGGTATCGATTTCATCAAGGTGATCCGCTTGCTGCTGCCTCAGCTCCACCATATTCCGCTCCAACTGTTCCACCTTTGCTTTGCTTGTTTCAATCGTGTCGCAGTGCTGGAGAATCTGTTTGTTCAGAATGGTGAATATTTGGGTGATCAGGTGTACGAATATGTCGATGATTAGGTGCATGTGTGTGTGTGTGCACAGGTGAACATTTATGCGTGTGCGCGCCTGTATGTGCGCATGCGCATGCTCAGACATCCACATCGTGTCCATCGTATTGCAGCTTTCCGCCCCTGTCTCTGTAGCTAGTGCCCGTGTGCCCATGTGGCAATGTGAGGTAGTGTGTATACCTCAAGCTTGCTTTGACTGCATTCGTTTTGAAGTTTAGTCAGCTCCCTCTCCAAGGAGCCCTTTGTTTCCAAGACCTGTGCAAGATGGTTGGCATGCTGTGAATCCAGAGCTTGTGCGAGCTCCTTTGCTAGCTCCTCAGCCTGTGTGGTCTTTTCCAGCAGCATCTCCTCCAGAGTGTGACAGGCTGCGTTCAGCGTTTTGCACTCTTTCTTAAACCTGTCCGCCTCGGCCACAGCTTCGCAAGCCTGCACTTCTGCCTTCTCCTTGAGGATCCTCAGGACGTCTCTGTCGGCGCGCAGCGTTGCCATGTCGTCCTTTATGGATTTGACAGAAGACTGCAGAGCGGCATGCGCGTATTTCGATGCCTGGTGCTCGTTCTTGAGCTTCTTGTTCTCAAATTTGAGCGCGTCGCGTTCAGCTCGCAAGACATCTTGCTCAGCCCAAAGGTTGACACGATCAGCCGACAGCGTGTCGTGTTCAGACATAAGCACCGCACGGTCTGACTCAAGGACGGCCCGCTCTTTCCTAAAGTTTGCTCGCTCTACAATGCTTGCCGCTCGCTCAGCGTGGAGCTGGATTTCAAGCGCATCGCGTTCTGCCTTGAGAGCATCACGTTCTGTTTGAATCTCCTCAAGCTCTCTTGGCAACATTTCGCTTCGGGATAAGTCGTTGTGAACCACTACTGTGCCCACAGATTTTGCTACGGCTTGGTGCTGACCAACATGGCCCTGGCCATTCGTGCCTTGACATTGAGCTGTGAGGGTCTTGAGGGCATCGCGTTCCTTAGCAAGGGAGTCTCTCTGGGATCGAAGGTCGTCGACCTGCGTCTTTAGCAGGTCACACGTAACTGTCAGCGCCTGCCGCTCGCGTTTTCCAGAAGCAAAATGGGAAACACGGAAAGCTCGCGCGGAATTTTTGCTCTCATCCAGTATCGTCTGCAAAACACTGGCAGTCCGGTTCAACTGCTGCAGCTGTTGCGACATGAACAGGTGCATTGAATGCCCATCCCCGCCCAGCGAATGCAACCGTGGCCACCCTGCACACTCCTCCTCATCGTCCCGCGGCGCCTCTTGATCCACTTCTTGCCCTCCGTCAATCTCTGCGGCGTTCGGGCGTGAGGGACACATGTCTTCCGCTGGTCCGCTGAGGTACCTGATGTCCGCTCCACGAATGTCGGGGCGCAATTCTCTCAGCGCACTCGTTTCGTTCTCTGCTTGCAGCACGAGATCTTTAGCAATGTGAGTGGCGCCCAGCTGAGGTCGCTCCATCGCGCCCCGCTGAGGTCGCTCCATGCTCTCGCTTTCCCCTGCGTGCAAGCCGCTGATTTCTTGGGGGCTGGACACGACGACGACAGCGCGAGATCGGTAGCTCCCATACTCCAAACTGCCGATTGCAAAAAGCCCCGGCGGAACGCGCACAGCAGCCGCAACGTCGGCCACCAGCTGGAGCTTGAAGGCGTCGCACAGATGTTGCGTCGCGCCCTCAAGACTGCGGTCGGCGTCCAAAATGAGCTCCACGGCTGCCACGTCGCCACCCTCCTCGACGTCGTCACACTCCGCCGCGGCCCATGCTGCCTGCTGGTCGGCCGCTGCTGGCAGGGGCCGGGCGTCGCCAGACCCTGACTGCGAGGCGGGCGCGCGCGCGGAGGCGAGCGCACGCCTCTCTGCGACGGCCTCGCCCGGAGACGCATGCATGATCACGCGGCGCAACCGCTCAATCTCCAGATCTCGCCCAATCACCGCCGCCGGGTGCTCAGCGCGCAGGATTTCGTGCAGCCGCTGCACCTGGGCGTCCTTGTCCCGGATGGCGTCTTGCAGGTCGCAGATGGTGGGCCCGCTGCGCGACGCCAGCGCCGCCTGCAGCAGGCGCACCTTCTTCTTGAGCTGGCCCACCTCGCTTTTGCGGCGGCACAGCTCCTTGACCAGCGCGTCCACGCCATCGCACTCCATCACGCGCGGGGTGTTGAGCATCTTCTCGTGGTCCTGCTGCAGCATCTCGACCTGCTCCTTGAGCTCCATCGACACGCTCACCGCAGCTTCGAATTCGCAGGCCCAGCGGCCAGCCTCGTCGCGGAGCGTCTGCACCTCCTGCTGGAGCACGTCCTGCGTGATCGCCGCCCGGAAAAACTTGTCCAGCTGCCCCCCCCGCCACACCGCCGCGGGCTGCCCGCGCCCGCGCGCCTGCGCCCGCGGGTGTGGCGGGCCCGCGCTGGCCTCGGTCGGGTTGGCCTCTGCCTCGGGCGGCGTCGCCTCCATCGCGCCGCGCCCTGCGCTGGGCCGGCCGAGTGCGCCTGAAGTTCAAGAAGCCGCCGCGCCGCGGGCAGGGCGCTCGGCGGGCGTGTGTGAGCACACGGCACTGCCCGCCCGCGGCGTGGGCCCCGGCATATGTTTATTGGCAAGACAAAATGTTGGCCGGAGAACAATATTTCTTCCCAACCACATGGCGCAAAAAGAAAAAAGAAAAGGGTGGGTGTGCGCTCGGAACACTACGCGTGTGGGCCCGCATTTTAGTACCGGGACTACACATTCCGGTACCCGCTGGTACAGACCGCGCCGCTGCAGGCCGTTTTCGAGTTTCTCTCAGCAGAGGAATCGGAAAGGGCTGCGTCAGCGCCATGCTCGTCCCTTCATACCAAGGTTATCCATGTGGGAGTGGGCACGCGCTGCGGCGCTGGCACTGCTGCCGATGGGATCGGCCCGGGGGGCGTGCGCGCCGCGCGCGGGGTCCGCGCCGGCAGCATCGCGCGGACCCCCGCGCTGGCGCCCGGGGCGCGGCGCGTCCGTCCGCAAGTGTGGGGGGCGAGGCGGATCACGAGTATCGGATGCTTTGGTGCGTGGAAGTCGGGGGGTTCGCGCCGCCGGGCTGCATGCGGGCCCTGCGAGCGCCAGCAGGCTGCTCCGCGACGCGGTGGCGCAGGCAGCCGGGGCGGTCGGTCTGGTCCGGCGGAACGCTTCGCACGGCGACGTGCGCTGTGTGCCCCGTGCACCCTGTAGGCAGGACCCGCCGCCACCGCTGCTGTGTATGCGATGCGCGGCATGCCCTTTGTAGGCAGGCCTGACCCGCCGTCGCCACTGCTGTTTGCGATGCGCTGCGCGTGTGCAGCAACTCCTGCGTCGTACCAGATCGCGCCCGGCAGCATGTACGGCCAGGTCGCGCCCGGCAACATGTACGCCTCCTACGCCGCAGGGCTGCCCTTCTCGGAGCCCACCACTGTCCCCCCTGGCGCGCAGGGCATGGTTGTCAACCATGGCGGCCTTGTGTCCAACTACGGCGGCAGCGTCCAGAACTTGCAGGTCTCTTCGGAGGAGCGAGGCTGAGCCGGGGTTGCACGCACGCTTGCTCGACACGCTGCGCCCCCCGCGTCTCTGTCGATCCGAAGTCCTCGGCATTTGCGCCGTCGTGGATTCGGCCGGAGATCCGCGCTCCCCGCTTGCGGCAGCGACCGTGGTGAACTCTCGTCTCTAGCACACTGATGCTCGCCTCCTGTCTTTCAGGGTCAGGTGCAGAATGTCAGGGGGCAGGTGCAGAATTACCTGGGCGCTGTTGCCAACGCCGAGGGCAACGTGTACAATCAGGTAAGCGCTCTTTCCGTCTGCATCATTACGTGCAAAAATGGATCCATGGCCAACTGTGCCTTGGCTGCAGCACGATCTCGCCGCATCTGGGAGAACGGAATTCCGGCCCTTGTTTATTTCAATGCATCATGCAATGTGCCAAGCTCATGCCGTGCATGTCGCAGGGTGGCGCTGTGAGCAACGTGAGGGGGACCGTGCAGAACATCCAGGGCACTGTGTCCAACTACGGCGGTGTTGTAGGCAACGCCTATGGCCAGGTGAGAGCATTCCGCTTGCTCTCTGTTGCCACCTGTGGCAGTGACTTACTCCCCCGTTGACTGGTCGCGACCGTAACGCAATCTCTGCTAAACTCCTCGTGACGAGATGTAGAAAAAATAGTGATACTCGTGAGGGCAAGCAACGCAGACGCAAGTTTTTCTGCGAAGGACACGGAATACTGAGCTTGGCCAAGCTCAGCTGACATGAGTCAGCCTAAACCATTGGCTGTCTCGTTACTCTGTGTTCGCCGTTTCGGATGTGTGTGCCCAAGCACCTTCTATTGACTGCCTGGGCAAAAACAGGTGTACAACCATACAGGGGCGGTGAAGAACGTTGGTGGCGCTGTGCAGAACTGCCAGGGCTTTGTTGGTACATATCTCTCTGTGTCATCTCTCTGTGTGTCCAAGGGCTCGTGAAATGCATTGACGAGCGGGCCCACTTTCTGGGCAGTCTCCAGGCAGGAGGTCACACAAAAATTGCCTGACTTCGATAAATGTTGTTTTGGCTTGATTCCTCTGATATTCACTGTCTGCACGCGAGCAGACAACTACGGCGGCTCGGTGCTCAACACGCCCGCCAACCCCGGTCAGGGTGCCTTTGCCAACGCGTTGGAATACGGTGGCTACGGTGGCTATCCCCAGGTGCTGACTCAATTCTTGTATTGTGCGTGTGCGATCGGCCGGCATGTTTGAAAGGCCGGTTGCTACATATTCGGAATGCATGTGTCTCGTCTGTGCGGGGAATAATGCATGCAGGAAGATGTTGCTGACCATGATTCTGACCGCGGGGTAGTGCACTGCTGGGCATGTTCCATTGTGACCTTGCTGGTGATTTGACTGTCTCCGTTTCATCTCCTCTTATGCCGTGCAAAAACAGATCGGCATGAACCCTGCCTCCTACATGCCCGGCTCGTATGCGCCCACCCGGACCTTGTAAAAAGTGAATGCTGCCCTTCCTCCTCGACCAGCTCGCACTGGGCGCATCATACAACAATTGCATACATTACACGCGCACGAATACACGCGACAATAGAAAAACTTGAGTCCAGTTTCGAGGATCTAAATGTCATCAGTCAAAATAAGTCAAGACCCCTCATCGAGGTGCACTTGCAAATCAATTGTAGTGCAATGCAACTGGCATCAGACGATGTTCAAGTAAAGCTATTCATCATGTTCAACTTCTTTCATTTTCACTTCCTCGTGCGTTTGGATTGCGAGAACCCGTACTGACCGACGGGCGGCACTTCGGGGTTGCGCGAGTCATCTTTCCGAGTCCTTTTCGCGTTTGCCTGTTTTTGACCAACGAGCCGTCATCGCGCACGTCGCGAGTGTCCGAAAGGCTTCGGGGCACGTTCTTGCGACTGCTGCAACTCTTTGATCTGCTGCTGCTCTCCCCGGGAGGCTAAGCCGCCTTTGTGTACTTGCAGAAACGAACAGGCTGGAGCAGAAAACAACGCACACACTGAAGCACTATATGAGAAAGCAGGTCGAGTTCAACTCAAGATCCATCATTTTCCGCCCCCCCCCTCTCTGCTGTCCCCTGCCTCCTCTCCCCCTCCTTCTGTGCGGTAGCCCGCAACTTGCCTTCCATCCCCATCCCCCCTGCTGCTCCCTATCGCCCCTCCTTCTCCTTCTGTCTTGTACCCCTCTACTGAACTTCCACACCCCCCCCCTCTGCTGTCTCCTGCCGCCTCTGATCCTTCTGCCTCTGCGTCGCTTCCCTCAATCGAGCTTCCATCGCCCCTCTCTCTGCTGCCCCCTGTCTCCTCTCCTTCTCTTTCCGCAATGGAACTTCCATCGCCCCCCAGGGCCCACTCTCTGCTGTCTACTGTCTCCCTTTCTTCTTCTGTGTGACAGCCTGCTACGGAACGTCCCCGCATTTTATCATCTTCACTCGTGCGTGCATGTTCCTGCTCACTTGAGCCTCCTTCACCAGTGCCCGCAACGACGAATGTCTTCACCTCCTCAGGACATTGCTGTGCATCTGTTAGGCCAAAAGTTGCTGGCTCTGGTGGAGTTGCTGAGACCAAACCACTGCACACAGGAGCGTGGCAGGGAAACGAGAGCCGAGATGATTGCATTGCGGGGAAAGGAAGGAAAGAGCAAGAAGGATATCGAGCGAGGGGGAAAGAGGGAGGAATGGCGGGAGGGGAAAAAGGAGGGAGAAAGAGAGGGTGTGGGTGAGCTGAAATGTCAGGCACGCTTTGCTCAGTTGCGTCCAGTGTACACGCTCGCGTGCAAGCACGCTGAGCATATGGAACAAGCTGCATACAAAGTGACTGAGCGAGAGGTGGAGTGAGGGAGGGAAGGATGGAGGGGGCGAGTGAGCGAGCGATGAGCGGGGGGGGGAGACGAGGGAGGAAGTACGAGAGGAATGGAGTGTGCGCTCAGTCGTGCGAGAGCGCGGGCGAAAGAGAAAGACAGCGAGAGAGTGAAAGAGAACACACGCGCTCTCGCGAGAGAGCCCGCAAGAATGTGTGATAGCACACGCACGCGAGCGAAAGAGTGAGAGGGGGGGGGGGGGGGGGAGGCCGGGGGGGGGGGGCGCGCTGGGGTGGGGCGGGGGGGGGGGGGGGGGGGGGGGGGGGGGGGAGGGGGCGGGCGCGGG
>Ga0115006_10002759_pt1 | contig 11700 bp, 8 predicted proteins | sample ArcOceMetagenome_3_FD_88943 | JGI IMG/M metagenome (GOLD analysis project Ga0115006, IMG submission 88943) | Marine eukaryotic phytoplankton communities from Arctic Ocean - Arctic Ocean- Svalbard ARC20M Metagenome | ecosystem: Environmental > Aquatic > Marine > Oceanic | place: Arctic Ocean...
GCGACGGCGGGCGCGACGGCGGGCGCGACGGCGGGCGCGACGGCGGGCGCGACGGCGGGCGCGACGGCGGGCGCGACGGCGGGCGCGGCAGGCGAGACGGCCGGGGCGGCCAGGGCGGCCGAGGCGTCGGGTCACCTGGACGTCTTCCTTCGGCGCACGCTGCAGTTACTCTGGGACCACTGGGAGGTGCCCTTCGCGTCCCTCGTCGTCATGTTTGCGCCGCTGCAGCGCAGGGTGCTCGCCATGGCCTAGCCCTAACCCGAGCCCGAGCCCGAGCCCGAGCCCGAGCCCGAGCCCGAACAACCTGACTAACCCAGACCCGCACTCTAACCAGGTCCTCGCCATGGTCGCCGCGCGCGAGGCGCAACTCGATGCGTCTCGTGCAGAGCAGCCGCCGCGGCCTGACGCTGACGCGGCCCCTCGCCACGGCACGGCCGCCGGACGCGGCGGCGGCGGCGAGCCCGACGAGGGGCCGCGATGGCTGCGCCAACTGCTGCCACAGGTGCGTGCTCGACTGGCGCATGCGCACCACTGCACATGCACATGCACATGCACATGCGCTCCTGTGCACGTGCACACAGATATACCCCTGCCTCATATACACATACACTGCTGCAGGTGCGCGCGCTCGATTGGACGCGTAGGGCCAAGTACCGCTCGGTGCAAGCCATGGCACCACTGCTGCCGCGCGGTGGCCTCTCCCTGCTGCGCGCGTGGCCCGGCCTGCTGGTTGAGATCTTCAGCTCGCTCCGCGTGCCCAACTATGCCTCTTACGCTAAGGAGCTACTCGACGAGATGCTCGCCTCCCTCGCCGCCAACCTCGGCGGGCGCGCGGCAGGCGGCGGCAGCGACGGTGGTGGCGGCAGCGGCAGCGGCAGCGGCAGCGGCAGCGGCAGCAGTGGCGGCAGTGGCAAGCGTCTCGGTGGAGGTGGTGACGGCACCGCTGACGCCGTGACCGAGGCTGCGTGGAGGTCGCTGGTGCTGCGGCCGCTACTCGCGGCCCTCAGCGCGGCGGCACCACCGCAGGCGGAGACGATCGCAGCGGCGAGCCTGCCCGCGTTGCTGCAGGCGCAGCCCGCCGCGCTGCGCTGGCTCCTCGCGCTATGCTCCGCCGCCATCACAGCCGACGCCGCCACTCCCGCCGCGGCCGCGCCGCCGGGCGTTGCCGTTGCCGCTGCCGGGCTCGCCACACTATGCAGCGAGCAGAGTGCAGCACCGCGGCGGCAGGTACATGCACATGCACATGCACATGCATATGCACATGCACATGCACACGCACATGCACACGCACATGCACATGCACATGCACATGCACATGTTCAGAAGGTGCGCGCCGACGCGCCGCCCTTCGTGCCGGGCGTTGCACAGTTGGTGCCGGCCGGGCGCGCGGTGCCGCCGCTGCCGGACGAGGCGGAGCAGGCGGGGCTCGAGGTGTGGCGGCAGACGGACGAGAGCGGCGTGCGGGGCGCCGGCGGCGAGCTTGTGGCGACCGAGACGGTGACGGTGGTCCGCGTGGCGCATGATGGTCGCGAGGTGGCTTCGTACGCCGGCATGCAGCGCCACGGCCTGTCGGGCGCGCTCGAGGCGTCTCGCGGCACCGTCGGTGTTTCCCTCTCGACCGACCGGCAACAGCTCACGCTCACCGATGCCGACGGCCGCACGCGCCTCGTGGGCCTGGCCTCTCTCTTGGAAGGAAGCGCGGCCCAGTCTGGAGGCTCGCCACTCGCACCGCCACGGCCAGCCTCCACCGCCGGCGCGGTCAGCGCAGTCAGCGCAGTCGGCGCGGTCGGTGCGGTCGGCGCAGTCGGCGCAGTCGGTGCAGGAGGCGCGCTGAGCGGCGCAGGCGCGGCCGAGGACGTGGCCGACAGCGCGGCCGGGGTGACAGGCCCAGCGATGGCGACGCAGCAGTGCGTGCGCCTGGTGATGGCGCTGCTCAAGACGGCGCGCGGCCTCGGGCTGCTCGACGGGCGCGGCCTCGAGGCGGCGGAGCAGCAGCTGGGCAGCGAGGCGTGGCCGGTGCGTCACCTAGCCCGCTCCTCGCGTCACCTAGTTATGCGCGCACGTTACCTGGTTATCACCCCACCAGGTGCGCGGCTCGCTCCTCGCGTCGGCCCTGCTGGGAGAGGAGGAGCAGTTGGCGCTCGACGCGCTCGAGCTGCTCTGCGTCAGCACCAAGCCGCGCAGCACAGCCCACACGGCACAGCACCCTCTGGCGGCACAGGCCACAACGCCCCCCGCTGGCAGTGCCCGAGATCAGACCGTGCGCCCCCTCAGGGCGCGCCTACCGGCTCTGGGCGGCTCCAAGTTCCCTGGAGGGGAGAGACCGGGCCCCAGGCGCCCAGCCACTACCCAGCCACTGCCCTTTGGTGCACGAGCTAGCCGCCGCGAAGGTCGCCGATGGTGCCGTGCCGCCTTCGGCCCTACAGGTCGGGTGAGCCCGCGACCGAGCTGGAGATGCGGCTGCTCTCCGCCTTCCTGCCGCTCCGCCTCAAGGGTGGCTCGCCCAACTCGCACCGCGCCATCGGCAACGCGATGCGCCGCTGGCTCGCGCGGCTGCGTGCGTCGAGCGCGCTCATTGCCACCGCGGCGCGCGACGGCGCGTGGTATGACGCGCAGGGCTTCGCGGCGCGCGGCGGCGCCGCAGCCATCTCCATCACGGAGAGCACGAGCGCAAAGACAGGCGCCGCGGTGGCGGCACGTGCGGCCTCGGTCGAAGCGCACCGCGCCTACAGCGCGCGCGTCGGCGTGTGGGTCGACCGTTTTGCGCGGCTGCTGCTCGGCTCACTCTACGCCGGCACGCCCTTCGAGCGCTCTATGCTCGCGCTGACGCTCTACGACATCCACCTCGCCACCTGGGCGCCCGACGGTGCGATGGCCGCCGACAGCAAGATCGTGAGCCCTGGCCTCGCGAGCAACGGAGTGCCCAAGGGGTTGCTCGCGGCGCCGGCCCTCGACCCGTTCGGAGAGGAGGCGGCGTCGCGGCTGCTGCAGTTGCTGCTCCAGGACCTCGAGCCGGTGCACATGCTTATGCTCATGCTCACGCAGCCACTATGCATGCGCCATGACAGCTGCTCATACATACGCCCATGCATGTGCATGTGCATGTGCATGTGCATGTGCATGTGCATGTGCACGTGCGTGTGCATGTACCGGGCGAAGTAGGCGGAAGGCCACTGCCCACGCACATGCACACGCACATGCACACGCACGTGCACACGCGCGTGCACACGCACATGCACGCTGCACATGCACAGGTGCGCACCGCGGCCTTCGAGCTGCTCCGCCGCTTCCCTCGCGGCAAACTGCCGGGCCTCGCCACCGCCGCCTCCGTGGCGCAGCTCGTGCGCTGGGCGCTGCCGCACCTCGGCTCGCCGCGCGTGTGCGAGAGCGACGCGGCTGCCTTTGTGCTGCGGCTGGTCTGGGAGCGGTGCGCCGCCGCAGCTGCAACTGCGCCACTGCCGCGTAGTAGCCCACGGTGGCACATGCACATGCACATGCACACGCACTGCTGCAGGTACGTACTGCAGCTGGGATGGCGCGTCACCCTGCCGCCCGTCGCGTCTGGAGATGCATGCAGCGTGACGGTGACCCCGGAAGCTGCAGTCGCTCCGACGGAGGCCGCGAGAGCAGGCGCGGGAGAGGGCGAGGCGGCGGCCGCGGTGGAGGCGGCAGAGGTGGTGGCCGAGGAGCGCGTGGCGGAGAGTGTCGAGCTGCTTATCGCGGGGTTCAAGGCGATGCTTGCGGAGCGGATGGCGGCGCGCCCTCTTGGCGGAGATCGGTCCGGAGATCCGCACGCGGCCGCGGAGAGGGCAGCGCTGCACGGGCCGCTCGGTACGCACTACTTACTACTTACTATCTTACTACTTACTACTTACTACTTACTATCTCACTACTCACTACTTACGGGCCGCTCGGTACGCGTCGCATGCACCTCGAACACACGCAGCGGCCGGGCACAGCCACAGCCGCCACCACGCCTCCCGAGCCTCACGCGCGCCCCGTGTACGGCACAGTGGCGCTGCGACTGTTGCTAACCGACCTCGAGCTGCTCATCGCACCTGGCCAGCCCGCCTGGCGGCGAAGCCTGTGGCGGGCGCGGCTACGTGGATGGCTGCCGCCGCTGCTCTTGCAGTGCACGGCGGCGTCGCGCCGCGCCCTCGAGGTGATTGCGGACCCCCTCGTCGGAAGTGGTTGGAAGGGGGGGCCGAAAGCGGGCGTGGCAGCGGGCGCGGCAGAGGGCATGCGGCCTGACCCGCAGGCTGGTGATACGCCGATCGACATGCCGGTCATACTAGTGGCCGGCTGGTGTGCCGCCCGAGATCGAACTGCAGATGCTGCGACCCCTAATGCAGCTACCGCGGCCCGACGCAGCCGTCGGCGTTGCGCGTTCTACACTAGCGGGTGTCACCCGGGTGTCACGTGTGGCAGGGGCTGCTCGGGCGACGACGAGGGCGGCGAGGCGCTGCAGTCCAAGACGGTGGGGCTGGGCGAGTTGATGGTCACTATGTGTTGGCTGTGCGGCGCACGCGGCTCAAACTGTCATTGACGCTAGGCTGACTCCGCGCCACACCCTTGAGCACCAGCTGACGCCCGCCCGCCAAGCTGACGTGCTGAGCCGCCGCCGCCGCCACCGCAGGATGATCATGGAGGCTATACCTACAATGCCTATACTTACTATGCAGGGTGATCAAGGAGGCCTCGCTGCTGGTTGGGCAGGCTTGCACGCTCGCGCTCCCGCCGCCACCCCCGCGCAAGCATGCCGCGCGCCCCGCCGCCGCTGCCGCCTCCGCCATTGGCACTGCGGGCGGCAGCGAGGGCGGCAAGGGCGAGGCGGCGGGAGGGGGCGCCGCGGAGGTCGCCGTGACGGGCAACGCTGCGCGCGTGACGGGCCGTGCCGCTGCCGCGGCCGACGCGCCGTTGCTCAGCTGCGCTGAGCTCGACGCGGCGGGGCGCTCGCTGATCGACACGCTGTTGAGCACGCGGCACAGCGGTGCCCTCGAGAAGCCCCGAACCCAAAGCCGAGCCCGAGCCCGAGCCCAAGCCCAAGCCCCATCTCAACCAGGCGCCATCGAGAAGGCGGCCGCCGGGCTCGGCATGGTGTGCGATCGGCTGCTCGGCTGCGGCCACGCCGATCACGCCGAGTACGTCGCGTTGCCGCGTGCATGGCTCGCGGGGATGCTGCGCGCGTCGGGTGCAGAGGGCTCGGGCGAGCTGACGCACCTGCGCCGCTCGGCGGGGCTGCCCTTTGCCATGCTCGCCGTGCTCTACAGCGAGCAGAGCCTCGGGCTCGATAGCCGGCCGGACTCGATGCTGGGCGACGCCATGGCGACGCTGCTCGAGCGCGCCGCGCCGCGTGACGAGGCGGGCAGCGAAGAGGGCGCCGACGAGGGCGCCGACGAGGGCGGCGGCGACGGCGGTGGCGGCGGCGACGAGGGCGGCGGCGGCGGCGGTGGCGGCGGCGACGAGGGCGGCGGCGGCGGCGGTGGCGGCGGCGACGAGGGTGGTGCGTGGCTGGGACGAGTGCACGCCCTCCACCTGCTGCGAAACCTCTTCCAAGACCGCGCCTTCAGCGTGGCGGTGCAACCCTTCTTCTCGCGCGGTTTCCTCTGCGCCTTCAAAGGCCTCTCGTCGCCGCGCTGGGCGGTGCGTGGCTCGGCCGCACCCCACGTATACGTATACGCTGCATCTGCATCTACTGCATGTGCATGTTGCATGTGCATGTTGCATGTGCATGTGCATGCACAATGTGCTGCATGCACCAGGTGCGCAACTCGGCCATGCTGCTGCTTGCTTCGCTCCTCGAGCGAGCCCTGCGCAACCGCCGCTCGCGCGACGAGCACGCGGCCGCCAACGCGCTCGGCGTGCGCGACTTTTTCGCACGCGCGCCGGAGCTACACCCCTTCCTGCTCCGCCAGCTCCGAGCGTGCGCCGTCCACGGCCGCGCCGGCGGCGGCGGCGGCGGCGGCGGCGGCGGCGGCGGCGGCGGCGGTGAGGCCGTGCTCCAGCCAGATACGTTTGCGATCCTGCTGCTCCTCTCCAAGCTCGTGCCCTCCGCGACGGCGCACGAGACCACCGCGGACGCCCTCGAGCTGGAGGCCTTCGTGCCGCTCGTACGCGCGTGCGACGCTCCGCCTTCTAACCGCTTAGCTTATCACGGGGGCTGAGTAGACACCCTTAGTAGCTCACTTCCCGCCTCGGCAGGTGCGCGACGCTGCCGCCGCTGCGCGCGCGTGTCGCCGCGTCGCGCGCGCTCGTGCCCCTCGTGCCGCCGCCGCGCCTCGCCGCCACCATCGCCACCATCGCCGCCGAGCTGCTGCCGTCGCCACCGCCGGGCGGCCGCAACACGCAGAAGCACAACACAACGCACGGGCTGCTACTGCAGCTGCGCGCGCTTGTGACGGGCGCACTCGACCGCGGCGGCGGCGGCAGCGGCGGCGGCGGCGGCGGCCTGCAGCCGGACAGCGCGGTGGAGGAGGCGTGCTCAGCGGCGCTCGCGGCAGTGCGGCCCGCGCTGTGGCTGCTGAGCGCGGCGCGCTGCCCGTGCGCCCCGGTGCGCAGCGCGCTACTGCAGCTGCTCACGCCAATACTGCGCGGCCTCGGCGCGCTGGGCGGTGCGCGCCCCCTGGGAAGAAGTGTCGGGTCTGCCCGGGTGGGGAGGGCGCCTGCCCGAGAGGGGAGGAAAGGGGTTGGCTTGCGGAGGGGTTGCACTCTTTAGCGACCTGCGGTGAGCACCACTCACTCACACCATCTCTCCTCCAACAGGGCGGGCGGCGCTGCGGCGGGCGCATGCGCGGTACGGCGCGCCACTGCGCGCGGTGCTGCGCGCGGTCGCGGCCGCGGCGCACGAGGCGCTGCGCGACACGCAAGCGGCGCGGGCGGAGCCGGGCGAAAGTGGCGCGCGGGCGGAAGTGCTGGGGCTGCGGCTGCGGCTGCTCTCCTTGGGAGACTGCAGCGGCGGTGGTGGCGACAGCGGCGAGGAGGAGGAGAGGCAGGCGAGGGAGGAGGCGGGGTGGCAAGAGGAAGGGCCCGAGGCGGCGGCGGCGCAGCGGGCGGCGGGGGAGCTACAGGAGGCGATGCTCGCTCAGATGCTGATTCACCCGGAGTACGAAGTGAGGCTCGCTGCGCTCGTCGAGGCGCGCCACCTGCTGCGGCTGCCACCGTCGTTGGTCGACGACGGCGTGCCGCCCGTGGCGCAGGCCGCGCTGCCGGAGGTGGAGGAGCTCGGGGAGATCGGGGAGGTCGAGGTGCCCAGGCTGCGCCCTGCCGCGTGCACAGCGCTCCTGCTCGCGCTCTGCGCGATGGTCGATGCAGAGGTGCAGCGCGCCTGCGCACTGCACGCGCTGCACCTCCTGTGCGACGCGCCCGCCGCGCTGCTCGCGCCGCTGTGCGCGCGGCTCTGGCGGGGGGCGCGGGCGCGGCTCGCGACCTCGCGCGATTCTGAGCTGCGCGCGCTCGCGCTGCGCCTCGCGGCGGCGTGCTCAGCGGCGTGCGCCACGGCCGAGGCCGAGGAATGGGTGGAGCTCCTGGGCGCGGCGGGCGCGGCGGACCAGCCTCTTTGCCTCCGCCTCGCCACCGCCTCCGCACTGGGGAGCAGCGCGCTGCTCGACGACGAGATCGCGGGTGGCGGGGGCGGCAGGCGAGAAAAGGAGCGGGCAGCCGGCGAGGAGGGAGAGGCGGGCGACGCGACGGCGGCGGCGGCGGCGCCGGCGGTGGCGGCGGTGGCGGCGGTGGCGGCGGTGGCGGCGGTGGCGGCGGCGCGGCGGTCACTGCGCGCATGGCTGCTGGCGCTGCGCGCTCTCGACGACGACGACGACGACGTGCGCGAGGCGGCTGCGGCGTGCCTCTCGCCCCGCCTCGCGCCCGGCCGCTTCGGGCTGCACTATTCCGTGCTACTGCAGCTCGGCTGGCAGGCGGTGGCGCAGCGCTTTGCGCCCGCGCTGCCTGCACCCGCGCCCGCGGCGGCCGACCTGCTCGACATGCTGATGGTGCGCCTTGTGGGCGCACCGCTTGGGGCGGACGCCGTCGCCATGCGGGACGCGATGCCGACTCCTGAGGCGCTAGGGGGCGGCAGCCGGGACGACGGCCCGAGCAAAGGCGAGGGCGGAGGCAACGGAGGTGCGGGTGGAGGCGAGGGCGGCGGTGGCGGCGTGGCCAACTTCCACCGTGTCCTCTTCGACAAGGAGAGGGACAACTTCTACGAGGAGCCTGTGCAGCAGGCGCAGCTGTCCGCGACACTCTTGCGCTCTGCGCTCTCCCGCACCGCGGCACCGCACGCCGCCGCCGCCGCTGCGAGGTGGCATGGCACGCTGCTTGCCCGGCAGGGCGCGGCAACGCGCGACAGCAGCGCTCCGCTGCTCGGCGGGGGGCCTGAGGCATTCCTCTGGGAGACCCGCATTGCCCTTGCGCTGTGGGCCGTCGCGCCCCCGGAGCAAGATCCGGCGTGCGGTGCCGCTTGGCCTCTCGAGGATCCGCCGCTTGCGGTGGCTGAGCTGCTTGGACCTCGTGACGAGGACGTCTCGTCGTTTACGTAATAGTGACGAAGACGTTCGAGTAATACTTTTAGAAGAAGCGCCAAGATAAGATAAGATTGTTGGGCTCGGTTTCACGACGCTATATCTTATCTATTGGAACACGGTGGCGTCGTATCACCCACTTGCGCTCACGCGCGCCGCGGCCAAAAGCGAGGCGTCGTGCACGGAAAGGCGTCGTGCAAGCCAGCGCAATCAAAGGCGGGAGACCGCCATGGCCCTTGTGCCTGCTGCGTCCGGGCCGCTGGAATCGGTATCGGCAAAGCTCTTCAAGAAGGCGGGGCCAGGCGAACTGCGCCAGGTCGGCATCGGCAAAGACTACAGCGTCGCGCTAAAGCTGAGAGAGGATGGTGGCCACTCTAGCAAGCCTATGTGGGTGTGCCCGGACCATCGCATCATCCTCGAGTCGAGCTCGCCGGTCTACAAGGAGGCGTGCGACTTCCTGATCGCGATCGCAGAGCCGGTGTGCCGCACCCGCTTCCTGCAGGAGTACCAGCTGACCTCGTACTCGCTGTACGCCGGCGCGTCGATGGGGCTGCTCACCGAAGACATCCTGACGGCGCTGCGTCGCTTCTCCAAGACGGAGCTGCCCACGGAGACCGTCGAGATGGTGACCACGTGCACGGCGCGCTACGGCAAGGTAAAGCTCGTGCTGCAGAAGGGCCAGTTCTTTATCGAGTGCCCCGGCCAGCCGACGGTCCTCGAGACGCTGCTGCAGGACCCGGTGCTCGCGGCGGCGCGCAAGCTTCCCCAACCCGACGGGGCGGCGTCAGGGCCTGCGGCTGCGGGAGCCGCCGCCGCCACCGCCGCAGCCGCAGCCGCAGCCGCAGCCGCCGGGGCGGGCCGGGGCGACGCCGCCTCCTCGGCGGCAGCGGCGGCGGCGGCGGTGGCAGATCAACTGCGCGCGGACACATTTCGGGGCGCCGCTGCCGCCGCGCTCGAGGAGGATGACGAACCGAAGGGCGACGAAGCCGCGCTGCTCGAACGCTTCGAAGTCGACGCCAAGCAAATCAAGGAGGTCAAGGCGAGGTGCAACGAGCTAGACTGGCCGCTGCTCGAGGAGTACGACTTCCGGAACGACCATGCCTCGCACGAGCTGCCGATCGAGCTGAAACCCGAGACCAAGATCAGAGACTACCAGGAGCGCTCCCTCAGTCGGATGTTCTCGAACCACCGCGCGCGCTCGGGCATCATCGTACTGCCATGCGGTGCGGGCAAGACCCTCGTGGGCATCGTCGCCGCGTGCACGATCAAGCGCTCGTGCCTCGTGCTGTGCAACTCGTCCGTGTCGGTGGAGCAGTGGTACAACCAGTTCACCATGTGGACGGACATCCCGCTCGAGCGCATCACCAAGTTCACGGCTGGCTCGAAGGAGGTACCGCACAAGGACGCGTGCGTGCTCGTGGCCACGTACAACATGCTCACGCACAGCGGCAAGCGCGCGGACGACACCAAGCTCGTGCTGAAGGACCTCGAGACCCGGGAGTGGGGGCTGCTGCTGATGGACGAGGTGCACGTCGTCCCTGCGGCCACCTTCCTTACGTGTACCACGAAGACCAAGTCGCGCTGCAAGCTCGGCCTCACCGCGACGCTGGTGCGCGAGGATGAGAAGATCGACGACCTCAACTTCCTCATCGGGCCCAAGCTCTACGAGGCCAACTGGCTCGACCTGCAGGAGCGCGGCTTCATCGCCAAGGTGCAGTGCGCCGAGGTCTGGTGCCCCATGACGGCTGAGTTCTACAACGAGTACCTGCGCACGGATGCGATGCTCCAGCGGCTGCTGTACGCGATGAACCCGAACAAGTTCCGAGCGTGCGAGTACCTCATGCGCTTCCACGAGGCGCGCGGCGACAAGGTCATCATCTTCTCCGACAACGTCTTCGCGCTCAAAGAGTACGCGATCAAGCTCGGGCGGCCCTTCATATACGGACCGACGTCGCAGAATGAGCGGCTGCGCGTCCTCGAGCAGTTCAAGACGGGCACCAAGTACAACACCATCTTCATCTCCAAGGTGGGCGACACCTCGATCGACTTGCCCGACGCCAACGTCATCATCCAGATCTCGTCGCACTTTGGCGCGCGTCGGCAGGAGGCCCAGCGTCTCGGGCGCATCTTGCGGCCCAAGACGCGCCCCGGCGAGGTGTCCGCCTTCAACGCCTTCTTCTACACGCTCGTGTCTCGCGACACGCAGGAGGTCTTCTACTCGACCAAGCGGCAGCAGTTCCTCGTCGACCAGGGCTACGCATTCAAGGTCATCCCGGAGCTGACTGACATGGGCGACGGTGGCGGCGAGGGCGGGGGAGCCCTGTGCTACTCGTCGCAGGCCGAGCAGCTCGAACTATTACAGAAGGTGCTCACCACCAACCTGGCCAACATGCAGGCCGACGAGGACAACGACGCAGCCGTCGTCACCAGCTCGGGCGGCAGCCGCGCCGCAGGTCACAGCGCGGCCCGTCGGCCTGCCCTGCTGCGACGCCACCTGGCTGGGCGCCGCCCGGGCTGGTGCCGCCCCGGCTGGCCCCGCTTGCCCACAGTGGCAACCGCTCGCCTTCTGCCCGCAGGTAATCAGCAGGGAGTGCCCTCCGTCTCACGCAAGCGCGGGTCCATGAGTGAGCTCTCGGGCGGCACGGCACATGTGTACTCCGAGGGGCCGCGCGGCGCCGCCGCGAAGGGCGTGCAGCACTCGCTCTTCAGGAAGCAAGCCAACGACAGGGCCAAGCAGCAGAAGGAGGCGCGGCGCGAGGCAGGCGAGTGAGGTGCGGTGGATCCCGAGAGGGCTCACGCTGAGGCGTTTTACGCGCGACGAGTACGTGCATGTTCGCATGCGCGCGGTGGCGACGATAAAGGTACTGTTTATGATATGTACGTTGCATACGTTCCGCCCTTCTTTTATATACTTTGTGGGGCCAAGTACTCAATTTCTGACGTTATAACTGTAGTATATGCGTCTACGTCCCCTCGCCCTCCGGTAACTAGTAACTTTCAGTTTTGGGTCTACAGGTGGGTTTTGTTGATCCGGTATAAGCTTTGAGGCAGAGAGGGTGTTGTAGCAGCAAACAAAAAATATATTTAACGGGGAAACGAGACAACAACGCAAATTTCTCGTTGTTCTTGTTGTTGTTGTTGCTAATCATTGTTCTTGTTCTTGCTCTAGTTGTTGTCGGTTCGAGAC
>Ga0115006_10002760_pt1:0-10000 | contig 11697 bp, 12 predicted proteins | sample ArcOceMetagenome_3_FD_88943 | JGI IMG/M metagenome (GOLD analysis project Ga0115006, IMG submission 88943) | Marine eukaryotic phytoplankton communities from Arctic Ocean - Arctic Ocean- Svalbard ARC20M Metagenome | ecosystem: Environmental > Aquatic > Marine > Oceanic | place: Arctic...
ACACACACAGGTACTTAGACGAGACAATGCGGGTGAGCGTGGACCAGGACGACAATATTTTTGTCTACGTCCGTTCGTGACTGTAGTAACAACCAGAACACATTCTTTAGTCAGAGAACACATTCTGTACTAGGAGAATGCATTCTACAGTAAGAGAGCACATTCATCAGGACGACAACATCTTTGTCTACGTCCGTTCGTGAGCATAGTGAGAGAACACATTCTATTGTATGAGAAAACATTATAGAATATGAGGCAAAACGGCGTGCCAGCTGACCATGGCACGTCGCCGATTGTCTATAGTAAGTGTCTATAGTAAGGAGAACAACAAACGCTCGAGCCAAGGGATACTGGTTTTGTTGGTTTCGAATGAATCCTCCTCCTGCTCTACACGCCTCCGCTTTTCTCCGCCCACAGATCCCGCCAAGGTGTCGCTGATCTGAGAGAGAGAGAGCGAGCGAGAGAGAGAGAGCGAGCGAGCGAGAGAGAGAGCGAGAGAGAGATAAAGAGTCTCCCTTTCTCTCTGTTCTTGTCTGTCACCGGGGCGTCGCCCTGGACCCCAGTTATGAGGTTGCATTCCTAATCAAGCTCTCTCGTCCTCCCCTCTTCTAATACTATAAAGCTCGCTCCACACAGGCTAGTCCTGCGCGCACACAAAAAAGGGCGATGCAACGGCTGTCATTGGGCCGCGCCCAAGCCTCCCCGTTATGGACATTATTTCCTAATACAGCTCTCTCTCTCTCTCTCTCTCTCTCTCTCTCGCGCGCGCGCGCGCGCGCGCGTAGCTTGCGCATGCCATGGTCCTCCCAGAACCGAACAAACGCGAAATTTGTGAGTGTGCAGTTTGTGAGTGTGAGGCCACACTTGTTTACGAGCGCCGGGAGTGGCGTACAGACCCAGGCGATCTGGTGTTTCAATTGTGTAGTCAAGATTCATATACGTATATCAACGCCTTTGACACGAAGAGTGTACGGCGAGTACCACTGCAGCACAACTCTGCGCAGGTTGAATAAAAAGTCTTTGACCGCAACTTCTTCCGAGCTGTCTGGTATAGTGAAAGTGGGCGCGGTGGTTCCGTGTTTGTGTGAGTGCAAGGCGTCCTTGGCTGCAGGTCCATGGAACCCCGCTGCAATCAAGCGTTTTATCTCGCTTTCTGGCAAGCCTGGGTCGGTGTACTTGATAGCTGACAGGCACTGGCCGCTGGTCACGCGTCCCTTCTTGACGCTGTTACGAAGCTGACGCTCGATTTCGGTGAGGAACTCGGCGCGTTGCTGCAGATACTGCATACGCAACATGTACAAAAAGGGCCCAGATTCATGATGATCATCCTCCCTGAACAAGAGGTCATACTGCACGTCATCGCTGTTGTGCTTCCATGGGACAGTCTTTTTCTCGCCCTTCCTCTCACCATTCGGATGCGGCTCCTTGGCCGTTTCAATCAAGGCCTCCAAACGCCGTTTCCCTTTCTCCGGAAATGCACTCTCGAGCACTTGCCGGAGTTTGGCAACCTTGATTGTGCCCGTGCTTGCGGCCCTGGAAGCTTGGGAATCCAGCGCCTGCATCTCCTCAAAAATACCCAGGGTCACAGCATTCATATCGTGCAGGACCTCTTCTGAGATGTCCCCTTCGAGCAACAGTTTGAAAAATTGGATTTCCGGATCATCCGCATATCTGCGAAGACCTTCGAGCAGATTATACCCCCATTCGCAAATGATGCTCTGAAAGTTCCCTACCTGCACACGCGGCAGCCTTTAGCGTCCCGGAAACACTGTGCGCCGCGCAATCGCATGCGAGGAGACCATTCTGGAGCCTTGCTTTCTCAACCCTGCCTGCTTTGAAAATCTGCTGTTGCGCGCGCGACAGTCGCTTTCTTTTGCCTCTTTGTGTGCTCACAGGTACTCTAACCTTGTTCTTCAGGAAGTCGAAAATATGATCGTGCAGTGGCTGTTTTGCCCGCTCTTGCAGCTCCTTGACACCAGATTTGCCCATGATAGTGGAAGCCCCGGCCCGTCCCGACCGCCGATCCAGCAGCGCCTGCAGGGGATATTTACAAAATATCAAAAGAATCGGCGCATTCCAGCCGGACAAACATCCAGACAACACAAGCATGCTATGCTGCTGCCTCATGGTATCTCGCCCGTCGTGCTACAGAGTATACATCTGCTCATCAAAAGGGCTGCTTCTATCGATGTCGCTAACGCTACAAACGAGAGTGCATTTCAAGGCACCTCCGGACCCTGCTGCTGTTAGTAGCAGATGCACTACGCACACCTGCTGGTACCCGCGGGTGCTGAAGATAGCCCGGGTCAACGACTCCACATCGCGTTTCGTCACGTTCTTATTCCGAACCGGATTTTTGGTGCGTAGATACGGCTTCACGTCGTGACCCATGCCCAGCGGATCGAAAAACTGGACGTTGCTCACCTCGGGCCTGACAGCCAAGTGCTCAGATGGCAGCATGCGTGCCAGCAATTCGCACAAGAGCACGATGCGGTCTCGCGTTGACCCCCTGTAGTCCGCGTCTTTGATCCCAGTCGATGCAACCAGCCCCGGTATCTTTGTGTCCACGATGTGCGGTATGCATGTTTCGAAAATTTGGTTCCAGTCGGGCCGGGGCGTCTCGCTGGCTACCTTTGTCTTCTGCAGCATCAGCGCATACTTCTCCGCTGATTGTGTGACAGAATCGAGATCACGCATGAGCGTCTTTTGTCTGTCGCCAAGCTCATCGTTGTCACGTCGCAATTTGTCGAGCTCGATTCGAAAGCGAGCCGGCATCGCTGCGCCAAAGTGATAGGCCTGACTGGCGAGCTCTTCGTCTTTGAGCGCCTGGTCGTCCAGGACCTTCTCCATCTCGCCCAGGAGCATCTGCGAGTGCCTATTCGACGCCTCCGCCTCGTCCAGCACCTCCAGCGAGTCGGCGAGCTGGAAGGGATCAAAGTTCGCGTTTACGCCCGCACGGTACGTGACTCGCCGCAGCCTTTCCAGCTCCATTTTGGTGTCGCTGAGCTCCCGGGTGCAGCGCGTAAGCTCCGACGCTTTGCGCTCCAGCGTCGATTGGCCCTTGAGATGAGCAGCCTGCAGCTGCTTAAGCTGCCGCTCCGTTTTGCGCAACTCATTTGCGTTGTGGTAGTTTTCGTTTTGGACATGCACGAGCTGCTTCATTTGCAAACGCAGGCTCTCCGTTGTGATGAAGGCAAAGCTGTCCCACAACAGCCGGAGCAAGGATGCCATGGCAGGACAAACGGCGTCCCCGGCCTTGAGTGCGTCGTGAAACATCCCGTCATAGACCTGGACTTCCATCAGAAGCGGTTCCACGCCAACGTCCATGGCACCCTCCCCGCCCATGTGCGCTGCGAGCTGCTTTTGGATCTTGCTTTGGATTCTCTTCTCGAGCGCCTGCAGCGTTTCGACTGTGTCTGGCATCGTGGGGTCTGGCGGGGGCGGTGGCGGCAGCTCAGCCTCGCGGACGCTCTTTCGCAGCAACGACGCCTTGTTCTCCTTGGGTGCCCAGCTCCTGCGCGCGTCGTCCTGTTTCTTCTTCTGCATCCAGTCTTCGAACGTCGGAAGGCCATTCGCCACTTTACCGATGCCCGAGAGACTGGCGTCGAGCTTCGACATCCAGTGATCCCGACTCAGCTCCTCCACGTGGGTGTCGCTGTTACGCAGCCGCTCCACCTTGCCCATCCGGGACTGGCCTGGGGAGAGGAGGCTGCCCGTGGACACTGACCGGGCACCCGGCGAGTGCGCAGCAGCGCGCGCAGGCGACGTCATGGCGGGGCTGCTGGCCGCATCAAACACGCCGATCGCGGTTTTGTCCCTCACGGTGAGGCGCTTGACGGCGTCCACGATCGCCTGCGCCCCCTCACCCCGTGGCTCTCTCCCTGACGGCGGGCTCGCGCCGCCGCTGGGCGAGGGCGCCCATCTCCTGTTGAGGTTGCTGCCTGCCTGGCCTTTGATCCAGCCCGTGGCGAGTGCTTTCGCCCCGGCGCCACGCGGCCTCGTGATGGCGGCGGCGTCTGCCCCCGCGGGCCTGCCGGCGCCCGCGCCACCCGCCCGGATCGTCGTTCCCTCCGAGTGGCTGCCAAGGGCAGAGCGCGGGCGCGCCGCGTGCGGGCGCGCCTCGTGCTCCCTGCCCTCCGCGGGCACCGCGGAGGCCGGGCGTTGCTGCTGCTGTGTGTGTGTGCGTTGTGCGAGTGCGTGCACGTGTGCGTGTAAGCGTCCAGCGTGTGCATCACTAGCAGAGACGGGAATGCTGCAGCACAGAGTAGGTCCTAGCGGAGCATGCTCTCAAGCATCTACCCTACTCTTTATCATAATGCGCGGGCTTTTACCCGTGACGCCATCTCTCTCCCTTCTCTCTCTTCGACGGGGCTTCTGTCCCGACCGGGTTCGTGTGCAGCACAAAATGCTCAATGGGCTTTGGTTGTCGGGCAATTGTTTTTCCTATAAAATTATTCAGTCATACAGGAGCCACCCTCTTGCTTGTATTTGTACTCAATTTGACAAATTTTACTTTCATTGCAAAAATGTACATCCACTGCCTTGCCGCATTGAGACCGACTTGGTCCCAACTTGCGGCCAGGATGTCACGGCTCATCACGGTCACAACTGGCGACGATTTGATTTCACACACCGCGGGCCGGCGGATGCGGGCGCGGCGGGGGTGACACGCGGGCGTGCTCCGGTGGCCGGACCAGCAGCGGTCTGCGCAGGGCGTGCAGAGCTCGTCGCGGCGCCCGGGCCGCGCAATGGCGGCGTAACTGAGCGTCGCGCCCGGCCCTCGCCGCCTGCAGGCTCCTGCGTACTACAGGACCGTGCGCAACTGCACGCTTCCGCGCGGTCGGGCGGCGCCGGCCGAGGCCGGCCTGGTCTGCCGGCGTCTGGGACAGCCGTACATAAGGCTGCGACGCCAGGGGCGGTGCAGGCGGCATGGTGCTCCTGGCGACGTGCCCGGACCTGCATTTCCTCGATGATCGCCACGCCACGCCCTGCTCTCGCGGGGACGAATTTGAGCAAGTCAACCGCGCGGAGCCCCAGGTCCAGCCCGACATGGTGGTGCGCATCACAGACTCGGGCGTGGCGTACAAAGAGATTGTCAACTGGTGCGCGCGCTCGACCTTTTACAGCGAGAAGGCAGCCTGGAAGGAGTTCGACAGGCGCAACAATGGCTGCCTCCACGTGACCGCCTACAACCCAATCATATCGCCAACAAAGTCGCCGACCAGCGGCAACAGCGATGCGAACCACTTTGTGGGCAGGACAGACCTGGACTACCAAGAGTCGCCGGCGCCCGGCGGGCACAATCAGGGCGCGGGCGGCAGAGTGCTGGGTGGCCGTCTCTCACCTGGCGCCATCTCCCCGAAGCTCCTGCGTGTGGCTGGGGATGCCACGTGGGATGGCGGGGGTGGAGGCGGGGGCGCGCACCTCGTGGTCGGCGATGCCACCTACAGCGATGAGACGCCGAAGGATGTTCCCGCCGATGCCGATTCGGGAGAGCTCCATGTGACCCTACCGGGGCACGACATCCCGGTGGCGGAAAACCCCTGCTGCATGTGCGCTCAGGAGGCGGGACAGGAGCGGTGCCCGGGGTGTCACGCCACGATGTGCTATATGTGCATCTCCTTCTTCAACAGATGCTCGCAGTGCACCGGCCATGTGCGATCTCCTGCATCCACGCCCCAGCAAGCTTTCCAGCTGCAATCCTATGCTTCCCCTGTGCCCCCGATGGACCCTCGCGCTGGCGGAGCAAATTCTATGGCGATGTGGGAGGGAAATCGGGCGCAGGAGCAGGATCTGTATATTACTGCGAATAAACAACACCAGGAGGGAGCGCAGCAGCGTGGGCCACGGCCAGTCCCGGATCCCTTCATGCTCGGGTATCCGAAACAGGAGCGGGGCCACCTCCAGCTGCCGCAGGAGCAGATGCAGCATGGGCAGCAGACTCAACATTGGCAGCAGCAACAGCAGGAAGCCCGCACACAAGTGCACATGCATTCGCAGCAGGAGCAGGATAACTTACAGAAACACTTCAGGGAGCAGGAGCAACTGCGGCAGCATCTGCAAAGGATGCAAGACGAAAAAGAGCAGGTATGTAGGTCCACAGGGACCTTAATAGGCTCGTGAGAGAGAGCACGCGCGCGCACACACACGAGAGCACACAGTCTCTCTGACATACGCCACCACCAATCCGCAGCACGAGCTCCAAATGATGAAGGCCCGAGAGCGGCAGCAAATCGAGCTGAAGCAGATGCAGGTGATGAAGCCAAAAAGACAAAATACGTCTTAAAATCGACATGCAGAATTTCACGCTCGCATGCTGTTTTTGCTTACTCGCTCCCACACACAAACGCAGGATCAGTTGGAGCGAGAGCGGCATGAGAGTGCTGTGTTACAGCAGAAACTGATGCATGAGCGCGAGGAACTGCAACGGAAGATGCAGGATCAAATGGAACACAGGGAACGCGAACTCGCTCAACTGCGTCGCCCTGAACAGGAAGATGCGGCGCGTTTGCCGCCGCCGCAGCAGCAGGCTCACGGCGGCATGACCAACGATTTGGAGTCACTTTCGCAGCACAGCTCCCGTTCTGCACGGGGGTTGACGCTTGAATCGGCGGATTTGCATCAAGAGATGCAACAACACATTGAAAACCACGACGAACATCAAGTGATCGGGCTACAACAGCTCTCTCCGGAGACTCAGCCACGGCAAGATTTTCTCCTGCCTGCTGCCGGCCCCGGTGCCGATCCGAGGCTAAAGCAACAAATCGTTCCATTAGAGAAAAGCCACCCGAAGCCAGACGTCTCACAGCAGCAGCAGCAGCAGCAGGTTCAGATGCTCGAACTCAGCTTCAAGTTTGTTTATCTTGTGAGAGTCGAGTTTCTGGATTCACTGACGTTTGGAAATTTTCTGCAGCAGCCAGATGTATCAACCACAGGCCTGTCCTTCTCCTCGATCCTGGCCTGGATTGACCCAGGTGTTACAAGAGCTCTTTTTCCTTCACCTTTCCCCCTTCACATCCATGTAGGGGCAGAAAATTATTCATGTTGGGTGGGTACGACTGTTGCTCACTGTCAGATTTCAACCCCAATACGCAAAACGCTGTGCGGATGAGAAGAACCCGAAAATGTTAGAACACGAAAATGCAATAATCCGGCTTGCCTATGCTCCTTGGTGTCCAGGTGCTTGTGCGAACGAAAACTTACTTTGCACCCTGCGCTCATCCTGACACAATGACGTAGGTACCCATTTCAAGAATAGCCCGTCTACTCGCAATCCACAAGACCCCAGTTCAGACGCGCCAAGGCCGAATGAGGCGCCAACGAGCACACCATACTCGCATCGACATCAACTTCCACCAACTCCTCCGATGGAGTCTGCGGCTACAAAAGATTTGCCGCCTGCCCCAACCCTGTTGCCACGACCAGATCGGGGTGACGAGCAAAGAGATATCACGAGGCTTGCTTCAGACCATTTCGAACGGCTTCAGCAGGAGTTGATTACAGAGTATGAAAGTGTCATGGCACCACTACCGCCATCACATGCCGTCGGCGCAACCCGAGCAGAAGCACAAGAGGGACAGGACACCTCGGTCCAATTGCCGCAATCCAAAGTCCAGGACGTGAGCGCCTCCAGTCTCCACTCGACCAAGCAGTTGCCGCCAGCTCCTGACCTCGGCATCAGCCTGCAGGCGGCAGGTGCTGTGATCGGCTCAGATTGGGACGATTGGCCTACAGAGACTGGTATCACGTTCCACTCCAGTGATATCGAAACGCTTCCAGAGAGCAGGGAACCCCGGCTTGAGGACAGGGGCGACATTTCTTCTACATCTGATGTCACTTCAGTCGTGTCGGCGGAAGGAGGAAGGTTGCCCCCTGCAATCACACAATATGACCACCTTGATAACGTTGATAACAAATTGCAGCCAAACAACCCCAAGTTGCTTCCGCGAAGCCCAGATTGGGCAGATTTAGCTACCACTGGTGGTGATGCATCAAGCAAGGGTGATGCGGCTGTGTTGGGGGATAGCTCTTCATCTATACTGCCAATGCACAGGGACGTGGAGCAGATCGAGCCGCCTGCGCGCCAGCCATTGGAGCCACCTCCGCGAACATCTCGAGTGCTGGAAGAGGTGACACAGAAGATTACGACTTATCCCGATGCCTTACCAGGTTCCATGCGTGCGTGCATGCTTGCTGCATTCTTGTTTTCTGGACGCGGCGAGGTGCAGAAACAATGTGCATGTGCGCGCATTAGCTTCCTCCGCGTCGTGATCTGAATTTAACATTTTATTATTGTCGGTTTGTGTGTGTGTATGTGTGTGTGTGCAGACGACGGAGACAAAGGGACATTATCGCGCGCTACACTTGTGGACAAACAGCTGGAACAGAAAATCAAGGACCTCCAGGAACACCTAGCAGCAGCTCGAGCCGAAATGGATGGGCGTGTGCTGCAACATGGGATGCCTGTCACAGCACGGCAGCAACAGCCTGCGCCTTCTTACGACCAAATCTCTCCGGAAATGCGCGATATGACCGCTAATATTGTCGCTCGGACTCAGGCACGGGCGTTTCAGGCGCCAACATCAAGCCAGGCGTTGACCGACTCCAGTGTTTTCAGTGACGACGGGCTGCCAGCGGCGGCAGACCAGCTTGGCGGTGATGCTTCGGTTCTTATGTTGCCAGGACATGGTGCCTCTTCGCAAGGAACAGACTGGCCACACCAAGAGGATCCGATGTTGGCGGTCGGCAGTGAGCGGAGCGGCCTCCATTTCTCGGATTGGAACTCTTCTGAAGCAGGAAATGCGTCAGACACCCCTACGTACCCCCCGTTGCCGCCGCCAAGACCCTCGATGAAGGAAACCATGCCAGCGCACGATGCTGCAGCCCGCCCCGATATGTTGCCGTTAAATGACACCAAGCATACTTCTCACCGCACTCCCATTCAGGGTCCGCTGGACTTGCAAATGCTTGACACCGGCAGTCCTAGCAGCGACTCGCCTCGTGACCTGCCTCGCGCCTACACGAATTCAAGTTCATCCACACCTAGCACAGGGATGCAAGATTTGCAACTGGCAAGGGCCCCTGTCGCCAAAACTATGGGGGGACATGCGCTGGCAGACACACCGTCCGAAACGCACAGCAGCACCAACCACCCTGAAGTTTTCCAATCCCGTCTCCCAGGTAACTGACAAAAAAGTCTTGCTGTGCACAGCCACAGCTCGCTTGCTAGCTCGCTTGCTGGCTGTGGCTGTAACTGCGCACACCACCAAAGATGCTGACCTGCGCGGGAATCCTGCATCGTGTGTATGCGTGTGTGCTCGCACGCGTCCCAGCGCCGGCTCGCACATTTCCGGCCGAAGAAGCTCAAGCGAACGTTAAGGAGAACATGCGCCCGGGGCAAGTTGCAGATCCAGCAGCCGGGTCTACTCCTGGGGCTGGAGCAGGGGCTTCACCACCGCAAGTGCATGTTGTGGGTGTCCGCGGCGTAGCAGCCATGTTCGAAACTGCTTCCACCCCCACCCGTGCGCCCTTACCACCGCCAAAGCTCAAACCAGCGCATGTGAGCGCGGGTCCATCACACTTAGGCGGGCTGGGCGGGGCCCGGGCGGTCGTGCTTGATGACGACACTGCTTCTTTCTCGCACGAGGACGAGGCGACAAGCTGGGAAGTGCCTGGTATGCTAAGTATATGCTAGTATGAGCACATCTCTCTTACCTTCTCCCGCTGACCTACCCTGCTCTCCTTGTAAACTTCGCAAAATTGACACTGGCACGTGTTGTGCGCCACACATAGGTGTTCACACTGCAGGGAACGGGGCAGGACTGTCGCCAAATGGGTCCCTCCCCAGCACCAACACCAGTCCTGGGGGGTCAAATGGAGATGTCAAAAAATCCAGAGGATTTTTGGGCAAGCTCCTGGGCCGGTCATAATGCAACATTTTGGCCATGTTCCATGACAAACTTCTGGCCCATCGACACAGAGGCAGAGGGGAGAGAGCGAG
>Ga0115006_10002762_pt1 | contig 11696 bp, 15 predicted proteins | sample ArcOceMetagenome_3_FD_88943 | JGI IMG/M metagenome (GOLD analysis project Ga0115006, IMG submission 88943) | Marine eukaryotic phytoplankton communities from Arctic Ocean - Arctic Ocean- Svalbard ARC20M Metagenome | ecosystem: Environmental > Aquatic > Marine > Oceanic | place: Arctic Ocean...
CCCCCCCCCCTCCCCCCCCTCCTCGACATCATTACTAACCACCACCACCTCGCTTGTTGCAGTATGGCATTGCGGCGACATTGGTCAGCTGGGGAATGGAAGGTGGTGATGCGTACAAAATTGTGAATTCTTTGGCCACCTTGGTGGTCACTGCCACTGCGATTTGTCTCCCGACGCTCAACAAGCACAGCATCATATGTAGCAACTGGTTCGCCAAGTGTTACACTCACGGGCAACCCAACACCAACAGAGTCGCCGTGACTGTCGACTTTGCCGACATTTTCCCCGCTGCTGATGTTGCTGAGGGGTCCGAGCACCACAGTGGGGATCACGCCAAGCTTTGGACGGCCTGCAAGAAGAACGAGGCTAGGTTGACCATTTTTGCTACTGCGGCCGACCTCAAGCAGAACCCTCACCTCATCGCGGAACTGAGCAAGGCCCACAACATTGGAATCACCACCGAAGCGAGCTTCTCCGAGGGCTGGACTCCAATCAAGAACAGGGTCCACCAGACTGCAATCAACTATTTCAAGATCATCGGGCGCCAGCCATCATGGTACAAGGGGGCCGGAGGGCACAGGCACCCCGCTGCCCTCTTGGCGGCCAACAAACTAGGCATGCGTGTCTCATTTTGGTCCACTTACGGCGAGATCGGACCATCCTGGGCGGAGGACACCACCGCGTCAATCATCATGAACTTTAAGTCAGATTTCAAGAAAACTAGGGGTGGGAACATTCTTTTCATCAGGAGCGGTGACGGGAACGAGTCAAGTGTTGCCAACAAGGTCGAGGAAATGTTGACTGTTTTTGGTGCCGACGGGATAGTGATGGACACACTCGATGCCACCGTGAAGATCGACCACGAATTTCTGCTTGACTAGTCAAGCAGCAGGGGAATCTCGTCTCACATGTTTCATAAATATCACACTTCGCATCAAAAATTGTTCTATTAAGTTTTTTCCAACTAACTAGCTAATCGAGCAGCCACCAGCACCGCCGTTCGCTTCAACTCGGTCCCTCGGTGCTCTCATCTTCCTCCGCTCCTTCATTCTATCTGCAACGTTCTTCCTCACGTCCTGCATCGTAACCTCCTTCTTCCTTTCGCTCATACCCTCGTAAGACATTCCTACCGTCACATTATCAGTCTGTTTGAAAGCGAAGCTACTTCGGTCGGACTGCTGCATCTTCGTGAACGTTTCGCCACTTATTTTACCGCTTGCGCTCCTGATCTCATCCCCGTAGTGCATGTTCTGGTGAAGGTTGGAGTTGAAGCCCGCCCCCCCACCCTTTGGTGGCCCGGTCGGCCTGTACTGCTGGCTATTGTGGTCGTATCCCTTCTGTGAAATGCGCAAGGGAGATTGGTGGATTAGAGGCCAAAATGCCAAAGCTCTGCTCCCCCCTCGAAATTACTCACCCTATTTTTTACGTTATAATCCCAGCCCTCGGCCGCTGGACCAGAGCGCCGAAATATGTTCGCCCCCCCGTCCCCCGTTCCAAACTCCCTGTCATAATTCTTTCGTTTCGCTGGATCAACCAGTGTATCATAAGCCTCCGTAACCCTCTTAAACATTTCAGACGCCTGCTCCACATTATCAACATTACGACTAAACCGATAGGAGACCACAGGAGAGGAAGCGGAGTGTTTGTCAAAGGGTGAGCAAGGGGGGGATGGAGGCGTGCGCTCAAGGATTCCATCTCAATCCTTGTACTTACTCTGGATGATAACGCAACGCAAGCTTGCGATACGCTATCTTGATATCTCCAGTAGAACACGCGGGAGTCACACGTAGGACAGCATAAAGGGTCCTAGGAGTGGTTGCCATCTCGAAAGCTTCTCTGACCTGGCCGAATGGGCCGAAAACAAAACGCACAAAAAACCAAAATCTAAGAGTCGCACCTTTTAATACGACGCAAGTGCGTGGATGTGTAAAAAAATAGTTGAAGGGTCGATATGACGAAAACCACCAATGCCCCACTTTTTATGCTAAGCAGTTTGCGCTTGAAATCAATAAGGCGACTTTTCATGTCTTCGTTCTCCGCTGAAGATGCACAGAAACCAACAGGCTCCTTCCCGGAAGGCTCCAAATTGGCATCCTTTGCCAGTCGACTTGTGGCGAAGGCGGAAGAGGCAGAGAATGTAGAAGGTGTGGTGGGGGATGGAGGTATAGATTCTGGTGAGGGCGAGGAAGATGATTCTGATAACTCAGAATTCGATGCGTATGACTCTTACTACGACGATGATGAGGAGGGTGAGGTGGAGGACCCAACCAAGAGTCTTGTTGAGAGGCTTGTCAATGCAAGGAGCACCTCCGATGCCCCAACTGCTGCCAAGATTACCGAACTTCTCCAGTCTCTTGGCCTGAACTTCCAGGACACTGCGAGGGAGAAGCGGACAGATGTTTTCGGGGAGGCTAACACTCCGCCAACCTTTGAGCACCTTGCGGAGAGGATGAAGGCTGGGGCTTACAAGAAGATTGTGGTGCTTACCGGTGCGGGCGTTAGTGTGGCAGCTGGCATCCCAGACTTTCGTACGCCTGGAACTGGACTTTACGACAATTTGGAGAAGTACAACCTTCCTCATCCAACTGCAGTCTTTGATATTGGTTTTTATAAGAGGAACCCTTCCCCCTTTGTTATGCTTGCTAGCGAGATCTGGCCAGGAAGACACCTTCCGACTCTGACCCACGCATTCCTCAAGGTTCTTGACGACAAGGGTTTGCTACTGCGAAACTACACCCAGAACATTGATGGCTTGGAGGTCATCGCGGGGGTCAAAGAGGAGGTAAGATCATTCGAGACGAGGGGAGAGGTGGAGCTAACGACGGACGATTTCGCACCACTCACCTCTTCGCCCCCTTCCAAACCCCTCCCTTTTCTGAGCGCAGAGTGTTATTGAATGTCACGGGCACTTCAGGACGGCCAGGTGCACTTCTTGCGAGACCCCCATGTCCATCGATGTCGTCTCGAAGTCCATCATCGAGGACGGCACCCCTCCGATCTGTCCCAAGTGCGGTGGAATAGGTAAACCTGACATTGTCTTCTTTGGGGAGGACCTTCCTCTCGTCTTTCATAACAGCATCAACCGCGACTGTAGGCAGGCCGATCTTCTAATTGTGATTGGGACCTCCCTGGCCGTCGCACCCGTGGCTTCGATCCCAGAATTTGTCTCCGACGACATCCCAAGATTGCTCCTCAACAGAGAACTTGTCGGTGCCTTCGACAGGTCCACCTACAACTACAGGGACATCTTCGAAGCCGGAAACTGCGACGACTCAGTCGAAAAGCTCTGTGAATTGTTGGGTTGGGGGGACGAGCTCAAGGCTGCTTACAAATATGTTGATGGGAGGAAAAAGGATGGAGAAGACGATGGAAGAATTCCAGCAGCAGCAGCAGCAGCAGCAGGGGGCGAAGATGTAGATTAACATAGACGCTCATTTACAACGAATTTTGATCCTCATTGTGCCATCAATATTTCCATTCTGCACCCAAACCAAGGTCGTTCATCAACGATAAACTTACTTAATCTAGAGACCACAACCACACTTATTATCGAAAAATCCTATTCACATCTTTTCAACACTCTTAATTCTTCACAACAACACCACAGATCGGGTTTTCGCGGAACATTCCCATGAAGATCATAGATAAGATCCTCGAACTGAAGACCCACGTGTCTCCAGGGGATCGTTCTATGAGTAACAGCTCGACTTCTAGTGCAGCATCGTCTCTTCAAGACCTGCAAGAGGAGGATGCCCTCAGTTCGACGATGAGGTCGAAGCCATCCCTTCCGTCCCAATTGCCCAAGCCTCCTGCTCAACCAGAGGACCCCCTTCAGCCACCTTCTACGGCACCCGTAAACCCATATTACTCGTTTGAGTTCTTCCCACCGAAGACTGAGGCGGGTTTGGACAATTTGTATGAGCGAATTGACAGGATGAAGGACCTTGAGCCGTTGTTCATTGATGTAACGTGGGGGGCGGGCGGGGGGACCGAGAGGGAGACCGTTTCTATTGCAAGTTATGCCCAGCAGTACTGTGGGCTGGACGTCCTGATGCACTTGACTGCCACAGGCCTTACAAAGGAGCAGATCAAGAGGGCCTTGGAGAGTGCCAAGGACGCCGGGGTCCATAATATTCTCGCCCTGCGTGGTGATGCTGGGAAAGGCCACAGCACGTGGACGGTGCACCCAGAAGGCTTCCAGAATGCGACAGAGTTGGTGCGTTTCATAAGGAGCGAATACGGGGATTACTTTGGGATTGCGGTTGCCGGTCACCCCGAGGGCCACATTGATGGAGACGGTATTGGCAGTGACTTGGTATACTTGAAGGATAAGATCGATGCTGGGGCCGACTTCATTATCACGCAGTTCTTCTACGATATTGATGTCTTCATCAACTATGTGAACAAGTGCAAGGTGAGGGGCGGAGCAAGGAGCGAAGGATTCCGACCCGAGCGAAGCGATAGCAATATAGCGACCACACGCACGAAACATAACTGACAATAACCAAACAACTCCCAACCCCTTTACCTAAATCGCAGGCGGCAGGGATCAATTGTCCCATCATTCCCGGTATCATGCCCATCCAATCTTACCCTTCATTTGTCCGCATGACGAGGTTTTGCAAGACCAAGGTCAACGAACACGTTTTTGAGATGCTTCTTCCTGTCAAGGACGATGACGAGGCCGTCAAGACCAAGGGGGTAGAGCTTGCGGTAGAGATGTGCCAGCAACTCTTACGGGAGGGCTATTGCGACGGCATTCACTTCTACACCCTGAACTTGGAACGGAGCGTAAGGAGGATCCTGGATGATATGGGGGCCTTAGACTCTTCGAACGGAACACACACCGTCAAGGCGGAGAGGAAGCTTCCTTGGCGCCCCTCGACTCTCGCCAATCGCCAGAAGGAGGAGGTGAGGCCAATCAACTGGGCAAACAGGCCCAAGAGCTACATGAAGAGGACCGAGGACTGGGACGAGTTCCCTAACGGCAGATGGGGCGACAGTCGGTCTCCTGCGTTTGGAGAGTTGAGCGACAGTCACTTTTACAGGTTCACCCTCGGAAATGTCGAGGATAGGAAGGCCATGCTAGGAGAGAGCCCAACAAGGCTCCGGGACGTCTACCAGGTCTTCTCCAACTATATAGAGGCGAAGGTGAGATTAGACGAGGAGCGAAGGACGGCTGGAGCGAAGCGACAGCAAAAGCACCATATCGCCTGCTCGCAAAACTAAGCTGGAGCGAAGCGACAGCAGCAAGAACAACATACCATGCAGCCTCTCTTCAAGAAATTCCTTCAGCTCGTCGCTTCGCTCCTCGCACATACCGCTTTCTCGCGAAACTAACAGCCTTCCACTCGTCGCTTCGCTCATCGCAGATCCCACTACTTCCTTGGTGCGAGGTATCCCTTCAACCCGAATCCTTCACGATCCAGAACGAACTGGCCGCCCTGAACAGGGCTGGATTTCTCACGATAAACTCCCAGCCCGCTGTAGATGGGGTTACAAGCGACGATCAGGTGTTTGGTTGGGGCGGAAAGGGGGGATTCTGCTATCAGAAGGCATACGCGGAGTGCTTTGTCTCCCCCAAAAATCTCGATAAGCTCCTCAAGAGCGCAGAGTCGAGGGAAACACTAAATGTGTACGCTGTGAACTCAAGGGGAGACCAGCAGGTCCTTGGAGTGGAGGGGGGCGGGGTCACAGCTCTCACCTGGGGGGTCTTCCCGAACAGGGAAATCCTCCAGCCTACAGTTTTCGACCCCGAAACCTTTACCGGGGTGTGGGCGGAGGAAGCCTTCAGCCTTTGGAAGACCATGTGGCTCAGCCTGTACGAGGAAGACAGCGACAGCTACGCTCTAATTGACGAAATTTACGACACCTTCTACCTCGTGGCCATTGTCGACAACGAATTCCAAAAGAACGACGCCCTCTGGAAATGTCTATTAGAGGTGGGGGGAGTATAAGATGAAATGCTACTTCAATACAAAAACTCTCTGTTATTATTCAACCTTAGCGAGCACCAATAACTCTTTTATCAAATCCTTGTTCTTGAGAATTGACGTGTGATCCTCGCCCTCAAATCTCTTGTGATCTGAGTTCTCCCACCCCTTGGCAATCCCAGCCTCCAAACCGCGTAGGTTTACGGTTCCATCGCCGTCCTCGTTGTTCTGCTTGAGACCGTTGTCCCAGTCCCCGGCCTTTTCGTACTCATACGAAGCCGCAGTCTCCTGGCCGACTCCGTACCTCACGTAAGTTGGCAAGTTAGGATCCTCAAGGCCGTAAACCTCGTCCTTCATAGCTTCATAAATTTGCTTTCCATCGGGGAAGCCTGAGGAGCAAAGGTTGTTAGTTATGTGGGTAGGGTTAGAGGTTTGTTGCTGTCGCAGTCGCTTCGCTCCAGCCGCCCTCACCTATGTCTACGAAGAAATCTCCATAATCTCTAGAGGTGTAGCTTCTAGTAGGGGTTTTCACAAGGACTTCGTCGTCACCCCATAGCTCAAGCGACGGAAGAAGCCAAAAGTTTGACTCGTACGACCTCTGCTCCTCCCTAACCGTCTTCCCAGAAACTCCAGGGATGCCCTCGTTGTTTCCCGACGCGAAAAGCTTCATCTCCGAAGCAGAACCTCCGTACGCGGGGGCGATGGGCACCCACGCCTCCACGTATTTGTGCTTCCACGCCTGATCGACGTGAGAAAGGATGTAGTGAGACCAAAGGCCGCCCATGGAATGAGAAATCCATAGTACCTTCTCCCCGGTCTTCTCATACAGCTCCTCAACAAGGTTCATAGTTGCGTTCATGTAGTCATCTTTGTTGCTGTGGGCAGAGTACCTGAAGTCGTAAGGTGCCGAGACTATGGTGTCTCCCCTGACATAATCCTTGTTTGCAAAGGCTTCAATAATGTCGTGGAAATATGCAGAATCTCCAACCTTGAGGCTAATATCCAGGTATTCGATACCACAGACATCGCCAAAGCACGGAACCCTCGTCTCGATGCCAGCATTGTTGGAGAAGGTTGAGGTGGCAGAGTCATAGACGAGCTTAATGTTCTCACACCAACAGTCGATGGCTCCAGGCAAGAGCTGCTTGACATCCAACCAAAGGTCGTACCAGTCCGCCTTCTTGGAGCAGTAAAAATGCGGGGCTACAGCAAAAGGTTAAGAGAAAATCAAAGTTGGTTAGTGTTATTTCCGAGGATTGAGGGGAAACCAATGAAGAAAAACTCACCCTCATTCTTGTCCAGCTTCGCTTCCATGCGGTTTCCACCCGTCCCGGGCACGATGAGTACCGGGAGCTGGGCAAGGGCGCACGATAACAACAAAACACTGATCAGAGCTTTCATGGCTAGAAATGAGCAAAATGGGAAGTCGTTTTTCCTGTAAACTGACGAAATGGACCAGGAGAGAGGCCTTATCATTGACGATGTCCTTGGAGGCATACAACAGAAGCTTTCTCTCGAGGGAGCTGTCCTAGAACAGCGTGCCAGCGAACTTAAAACGGTGAGTTATAACTTTTTTGGCCTAACAGTTTTCAATTCCTCGAGCTGTTTCAAGCTGGGTTCTAGGTCCACCTCGTCTAATTCTCCCTTCCCTCACTTTTTTTGTCCACAGGAGGCGTACAAACTCGCCAGGCAGAGGGCTTTTCTACGCGAAGAGCGTCGCAAGGCCAGAGAGGATGCCTTGGCCATCGAACAGGACAAGCAAGAGCACACTTTGATGAAGAGGGACGATTGGTTCCCCTCGGAATACCTCAAAGGGGCGTCAAAGACCTACAAGAAGGTGAAAATTAACGTCGGCGGACAGTTGTTCGAGCTCTCAGAGGTTATTTTGACCAGGGAACCCGGGTCCTTGTTGTCAGCTCTCCTGGAGGACGACTCCCCGCTCGCGAACGGTGAGGAGGGAGTGGTTCACGTAGACCGCGACTGGTGGTCTTTCAGACACATACTAAAGTTCCTCAGGGACGGGGTCCTTCCCCAAGACAAGGAGCTTCTCACCCTTCTCTACAAGGAGGCCAGCTTCTGGAGGCTTCGCAACCTCAAGTACGCGATCGAGGAGGAGCGCCTGAACCTCAAGCGGCGGACACTCAAGTGGGACGGCAAAGAGGGCGACTTTGCTGAGGAGGAGGTCAAGGTTGACAAGTGGTACAAGAACCTCCCCAACTGGTGGGAGAGTGCCGAGAGCAGGAAGAAGCGAAAGGAGATCGAGAAAAAGTACAGAAAGTCCGGGAAGAAGGGCAAGGAAGAGAAGAAGAGCAGCCGCATCGGAAGGTCTAGGGATGAATACGAGGAGGAGGACGAGAACAAGGACTGGTGGACAGGCCACGAATATAAGGGCAAGGAGTTCAAAATGGACGACGAGGAGTACGAGGACGAAAACAAGGAAGAAGAGGACCTCAGGAAGAGCGTCAACAACCTTAGCACCACGTGGAGCACAAAGGGGGGATCTGGAGGATACGGAGGAGGGAGCAGTGGGAAGAGTGGATTGTTTCAGCCATACGGCGACTACAGCTATCCTGGGGTCGGAATTTAAACGACGCAACCGATGGAAGCACTTGTAATATAGAACATGGTTTCAAACAGAACAACCTTGATGCTACTATATTAAACTTGATTCTTTTCTTCTGCGTCTGCCTGCGCCTTTTTTTTCGCGGGACGAGATTGTCCTTCGCCTCCCTCCTCGTCAGCAGCCCTTTTCCCGATAGCCCGAGCCTTAGGTCCCCAGTTTGGTTCAGGGTTCATTGGGTACCTCACGGCCTTCTTCCTTGTCTTCAAACTATTCGATTTCAGGTCTTCGAAATCACAAGTGAACTTGGGTTCAGTCTCTAGGATTTTCATGCTTGCCGTCATGCCTCCCTTCCCTCCCCAAGTCTCCCCTCCTTTCTGTGCCCTCTTTGCGCTGATTGGGTTCAACCTAACCCAGTTGCGTAGCACGTCCCAAACGACGTCGTTGGGGGCATCTGTCTTTATGGCGTCGGGTTCCTTGTGCTGCGCAGACACCTTGTAACCGAGCTTCTCCATCTGCGCGACGAACTGATGGCGGGGAGGGACAACGCAGCGGAGGGTGGAGCAGAGGTTGGGAAGCAGAAAGTAGAGGGGCTGGTCTGGGAGCTCCTCAGATACCGAGGTGAGGAGCCCGTGGAGGCGCTTCGTTGTTGGGAGGGGGGCGTGGGGCTCCTTTTTCGCTTCCTGCTTCTCCACCCTCTGGATGGCCGAGGAAACAAAGTCCTTAGAGTGAAGGGGCGCAATCCAGACAGGGCCAGCGACCTTGAAGGGACGGCCAGTCTCGCCACAGACACCACCGGAGTCGGAGATGGTTTGAAGGACCGGCGGAACGTAGGTTTTTCCTGTGAAGTTACCGCTGGGTACCACATGGAAGGAAGGGCATCCGGTGGACTGGTAGACGTAGCCCATCTTGGTTGAAGACTTCTTGACCTGGGCAGGGCTATCGTACACTCTGACGAAAACGCGAATGTAAAAGTCGATCCCGAAGCTGGCTAGAGGAACTATGTGCTTTCCGTACTTGTTGGCCTGGCTCTCCACACTTTGCAAGAAAATTCTAAGGGCCAACTCGTGCAGGTACCCGCTCTTGTGCATGGGCATCGCGCTGTACTTCGAGAAGCACGTGTCCGCATGGTTCCCGGACAGTACTGCCATATCGGTGGAGGTGAGGCAAAGGAGGCCCCCGTTGGAGATGGCCTGAACGGCGCAGTCGGTGAAGGGGGCGCATGAACCATAGGGGTCCAAGTCGATGACATCAAACTTGCCCGAGAGCTTGTAGTCGGGATCGACGATGTTCTTCCCCCTCGGATCGTCACGCACAGTCTCAACCCCACTCCGGGCCTCATAGCAAAGCATGGTTCCATCGCCCACCCTCGTCCTAACAACTGAAGGATCGACGCCGTTGACCTCGATATTGTTCTCCGCAAGCTCAATCGCCGCGCCATCGAGGTCGTTCACCGTGACCATATCAACGCTCTTGATCTCCTTGAAGTAACGCATGGAGCGCAATCCCGACGCCGCGAGGCAGTCTAGGATCTTGAGACCGGGAGGAGGCCTGGACTCGGGAGCCTCACCGGCCTTCACCGCCTTCCGCCATGCCACTCTCTCATCATGCTGCTTGTCCACAAGGGCAGACCAATCCGTACCCTGCAACTCCTCAGAAGCCTTGGCCAAGTAATCAGGCTCCTTCACGCCCTTCTTAGGGTGCCTCATACCAGTCTTGGAAACCGTCGAATTATCATCGTTCGCCAACCATTTATGCCTAATTTTCTTCTTAAGGTTACGTTCTTCCCTTTCCTTCACCAGGGTTTCCCCAAACTGTCGAATCATCGTTATCGAAAGGTCTCTGTTGAGAACCTGAACTGGATTATAGAAGACCTCATTCTTGTTGGGGAAATAACAAACTGAAGAGTTCTCTTTCACCTCCACCTTATCGATGGTCGTCGAGGAGGATGCCATTCTAAAACTTAAGGAGGGACACGAACGCGATAGGGAACGTAAACGAATGCAAGATAGGGACTTTATAATGAAAAAGGCAGCGCGAGGCTTAAATGGATCCGTTGTTGGTGTTGTATGTATTTGCCCAAAAGTGCTCAAAAAAATGGAAATGTAGATCCGAAGTAGGGTCGCAAAACAAAGAAACGCAGTAGCTCATCTCACAACATGGCAATTCTAATTTTCAACTCAAAGATCGAACAGGTCTGTGACGCTTTGACCCTCGGCAATTGTATTAACAACCTTGAGTACCCTCTTGAGCGCGCTGTCCAGTACCCCAATCTCGTAGTATTTGACCCCCGCGTCGCTCATCATCGCGTATACCTTGAGCGCGTTCTTGTACTGCCTCTCCTTTTCGCAGCTCGTGACTACCTGGGTGAACATCTGCAATGAGCAAAGCGACGAGCAGAAGGTTGTTAGCAATGGTGGTGGGCGATATGCTACTGTCGCTTCGCTCGTCGCTTCTCTCCAGCCTTTGCTCGTCCAATTTTACCTCAGTGGTGCACTCCACCTCCCATTTATCCATTTCAGTTATCACGTTCACTGCCTGGTTGGGCTGCTTGGCCTCGCAAAGCGCCCCGATGACGGTCTTGAACGTCTGAAGGTTAGGCCTGCAAGTATTTCCCCCCGCGTTTGCATCCTCCTTCATGGCCCTTTCCCTCATCACCTTCCATACCTTGAGAAGCTCTTCCGTCTCCCTGTTCTCCAAACAGAGCGCCAAAACAACATTGAATGTGTCCGCCAGTACAACCTGCCCCTCGTCCCTCGTCATCTTCCCCAGGAAGTTGACCGCCCTCCTCCACTTCCCCTTCTTCTTGAACGCCCCTATGGCGCTCCCGTAAACGAACTCGTTGGGTTTCAACCCCACCCTGTTCATTTCATCGAATACAACGTCTACCCTGCCCGCGTCTCCTTCCCTCTCACAAGCGGCGCTAAGGGACCCGAAGGTAACCATGGTCGGCTCCACCCCCTCCTCCTTCATCCTTTCGTACACCTCAAACGCGCTTCTCACCATATGCGCCTCCCCGAAGGTTCTGATCATGCTGTTGCAAACAACGACGTTCCTCAGATCCCCCCTCCCCTCAGGTATGGCGTCCAGAACTCCCTTTGCAACCCCAGCGATCTCCTACGCCCCCTCAATCCTCTCCTTACCAGTCCCCCCCCCCCTCAAACCACCCCCCCCCCCTCCCCCGGCCCCTTAAATGTGTTTAC
>Ga0115006_10002763_pt1 | contig 11695 bp, 11 predicted proteins | sample ArcOceMetagenome_3_FD_88943 | JGI IMG/M metagenome (GOLD analysis project Ga0115006, IMG submission 88943) | Marine eukaryotic phytoplankton communities from Arctic Ocean - Arctic Ocean- Svalbard ARC20M Metagenome | ecosystem: Environmental > Aquatic > Marine > Oceanic | place: Arctic Ocean...
AAACAACTCATACAACAAAACATAATGGTGATTTTTGTACAGCGTACGTCCCCCCCTCCCCCCCTCTTCTTTTCTTTTTTTCTCCTCCTCCACCGCCGTCTCGTCCTCCTCATCCCTTCCCTCCCCCCCCCTTTCCCCCTCCCCCCTTCTTGCTCCCTCCCGCCTTGCCCTTTTTCTTCTGTGATGACTTCTTCGCCGTCTTGCCCTTATTCTCCCCCCCGATAACCCCCTTCGCCACATCCCTCGCCGCTATCGCATTCACCAGTCCCGCCCTGCACGCCATCCTGGTCGCCTGCAGTCTGCTCCCCTGCGAGCTATGCCTCGCCACAAGTCCCTTTTTCTTCCCGTGCATCTGCCCCCTGCCAGCCGCCATGTGGTAGTGGCTCCCTGCGTGGTGAATGTTTGCCCTCTTCCTCGTGTCGTCCGCTACCTCCTGCTTCCGAACGTACTGCCCAGGCAGGGCCTTGCTGGTACCCTTGGCCTTGGACATCTCCTTCGCCATGAGCCTACGCTCGCGCTCGTGGGCGCGAAGCTCAGACAAACGAGACTCGATCTCGTTCATGCCGGCCTCGAGAATCTGCTGCATCAAAGTCTTACCAATGCTGTCGCCGTCTTCGTCGGCTGAGCCGGGAATTATCCAAGAGGGGGTTATTCCCCTTGCAACAAGCTTGGACTGGAGCCTTTTGTGGATGTTTTGTTTACTGCCGGGTTTTAACGAGGGGGGAGGAGGAGGGGGGCTGCTGGCCGGTAGCTTGCCGCCCCCATCGTCTTCATCGTTACCTCCCTCCCCACCATCTGCAGCCGAATTTAACAACTGCTGATTCTCCAATATGTAGGCGTCCAAAATGGAGTCCAAAACGGCCTCCTCCTCCTCCGGTGTCGGGGGCTCCAGATGAACCTCCGCTATCGTAGGAATCAGTGGAACCTCCCCCCTCCCCTCCCCCTCTTCTCCCTCCCCATCACTGCTGCTAGAAGTGCTGCTATCACTGTCGTCACCGAACGCATCGAAACCCCCTAACCTTATGTCACCGGTGTTGCTGTCGTCGATGGCGTAACCACCGCCCACCAACTCCTCAATACCCACAGCAGACGCAGCTCTCTGCTGGTTCATTATCCAGTCAAGAGCACCCTGAAGTCCATCGCAAGAATTCTCGAGCGCCAACAAAGCCATCGACTCATCCATACCATAATCCACAACAAGGGCGTACAGAGAAGTCGAGAATTTGTCTACAGCAAACACATTCCCCTCATCTGTGAACTCCGACTTCTCGGCATCATCAGCATTTCCTTCCTCCTGCCTCAAATGAGGCGACGTGACCTCGTAGTCTTCGTCATTATCTACATCGTCGAGATATCGTGTCTTATTATCTCGCTTCTTGGCCATTAGAGGTTCTAAAGAAGAAGCCCAATTTTTGCACTAACCGCGTTGTTTAGATGCGGAGGCAGTGATAACGCACAGTAACTTTGATGCACGAGAATGCAACTGGTAATTTTTTTGACGTTTTCGTACAATTCTTGATTCCACAGTTTCATCCCTCTTCACCCCTCCCCCAACTTCCTTCGGATCTTAATTTTCCCTTGAGTCGAATATTCAATTTCAAGTGCCATTGTTTTAGTCTTTGTCCGACTCATGTCGATTGTGAACGCTCCGAGGTCGGGGGGTTTTGAGGATATCGAAAAGAGCCTCCTTGCAGCTCCCCCTCCCTCGGACGGCCACCGAAGAACAACTGCTGGGGAAGCAGGGGGGAGGGGGGGGAGAGTTTTGAGGAGAGAACTGTCGCTGAAGGGTGCACATGAGGTGGAGGGCAACCGAGCTCGCGCGGGATCCTCTGCGGCAGTGACAGAGGCAGACCGTCCAAGGTACAAGAAACTTGCAGAGGACACACATAACCTTGTCAACTGGTTCGCCGCGGATCCGGTGGACGGGCCGGCAAAAGCGGAGGGTCTAACCCTCGGGGATTTCAAGGACGCCTGCAAGTCTCTGGGTATAGACTTTGCCAATTCTCCGCAGCTCGTTCAACTGTGTGAGAATGACGACCTTTCCACATCGGTTAGGGCAGTTCAGCTGCTCAATAGCAAAGCGAAGAGCGCTATCAAGGAGTTGGACGACCTCAAGAAAAAGGAGAGGGAAGCCGCAAAGGCAAAGAGGGAGGCCGCTAAGGCAAAGAAGGAGGTGAGTCTAGAATAGAAAGAACACTACCAAAATTCCACCTCCAAATACCTCGCTCACTTTCTACATCCTCTCGGCGCTCCCACCCCCAGGCTGACAAGAAGGCTAAGAGGGATGCAAAGGAGAAGGCCAAGAAGGACGCGGACAACATACTAGCGATTGAGGCCTCCATCATACTCACCTTGGAGCGAGGAGGGCTCCCCTTTACTGAGAGCGGTCGGGGCAACAGGGTTTCTCAAGAAACCATGTTCTATAGGTACAACGATAACGGCCTCCAGTTTCAGTTTGGCTCCGCAGACTTTGCCAGCATGACATTCAAAACGGATGGAACCTTCGAGTTCAAGAACGGATACAAAATGGAGTTCTCCTCCGCGCGTCAGTTCGTTGAGCAAAGCGAGGGTCTTTTTGACGATTTGAAGGGCACCTACGACATTGTTTGGGGGGAGGTGAGGCGGAGCGAGGAGCGAAGCGACGGCTGAGCGGAAGGCTGGAGCGAGGCGACAGCTAGAACTATATATATAACATACTATCCTCTCGCTTCGCTTGCAACCCCCTTGTTCATCGCTTCGCTCATCGCAGATGAAGGCCGACTCTAACGGGAAGAAGGTCAGGAAGCTGACAAAGCTGCCAACTCCGCAGGTGGAGACAAGACCAGGTGTGGCTGCGCCGAGGAGACCCGTAATAGAAAAGAAGAAGAGTTCAATCGGTAGCTCGAGGATGCTGCTGGGGAGAATGGGGAGTTCAGTGAGAGGAATGGGGAGCAGCGTAATGAGGAAGATGGGAAGCGTCCGCGTCGGTGGTGGTAGTGGCAGTGGTGGTGGTGGTAGTGGCGGCGTCAGCGGTGGAGGCGGCGAATTACTGGGCGCGAATAAATCAGATGTGCCCCAGGAGGACGTATGGATCCCTACGCCTCTTGAGATCATCCTGCACCCTTCGGACATGGAAGCCAGGAGGCAGGGAATCGATCTGAAACAAAGGTGGGGGTGCTACGAGCCCCAGGGAGAGCTGGACCCCGAGGATCCCGGGAAGTGCAAGGTGATGAAAATACAGAGGAAGCTAACTCCAACTGAGGTTGGACCTTACATTTTCCCTTTTGATCCGAACGCAAAGTTAGAAGGGAATTAAATGGGGCGTGCAGTCTTATGAATTTGAAGGTTTTGAAGATAATAAAGACTGCGGCGTTCGTGTACAACCCTGGAGCGTATGGTACGCTCCTTTCTTCTTTTTGACTTCATCTCACCCCCTTGCCCCATCATTCCTCTCACATACCGAAGCCAAAGTCGTGGTCTCCCCCCCCTGATGCAGCGTTAGCTCCCCCGACGGCGAAGCCCAGGTAGGCCTTCTCAGCATCATCGAACAAGTCATCCTCAATACCTCTGTCCCTCCAACCGACGGCGTCTGCGACTACGCTCAGGGCCTTCCTCTTCGCCTTCTGCTTCATTATAGCCTTCTCCGTCGCGCCGATTATACCGCCCTCCGCCTTGTGCTGCTTCTGAACCTCCCTCAGTCTATCCTTCAGGGCCCTCTGTCTCTGCTTGAACTCCTCCTCCTTGGCCTTCTTGGCCGCGAGGGCCTTGTCCTTGGCGTCTCCGAGTTCGACGAACTTTCCTGGGAAGGCGGCCTTCCTCTCCTTCTCCATCTCGGCGACCATCTTCCTTACCTCGGCGTTGATTCTGGCTTCCTTCCTCTTCCTCCTTGCGTCATCGTTGTCCAGCTTCTTCTTCTCTTGAACCTTCCTCTCGCGCTCTTCCGCCCTCGCCTTCACCTTCTGTCGGTATCCGTTGGTCATCTTCGGTGGGGCCACGTTCGCAGCGAGAGCCTTCTCCTTCGCAATGCGCTCCAATTCCATGATTTGGCTCCTCTTCGCAGCCTCTTTCTTGGCGTCGCGGGCAGTCCTCGCGCGCCGTTTCTTCTCGTACTCCCTCTGCCTCTTTTCGATGGGGAGCTCCCTGTTGGGGACTGTCGCGTGTGCCCTGACGGCCTCCTTGGTCGTCCTAAGTTTCTCCTCCCACTTTGCCTGCTTTGCCCTCATAATGTCAGTGTAGTGCTCGGGGTCGACCTTGGTTTTCATCTTCTTCTTCTCCTCCTGCGTTGCGAGCCTCTTCTTCGTCCGCTCCGAGGCGCTCTCCTTGACGACATGGCCCTCCTGCTTTTTGAGGGCCTCGTGCATGGCCATTCTCGCCGGAAGCTGCGACGTGGACTGAATCTGGGCGGCCCTAGAGGCTACGCGCTGCTTCCTCTCTGCATCCTGGCGCTTCGCGATGTCCTCCCAGTTCTCGGTGAAGTAGAGCTTAACGGGGCGGGCCTGAAATTGCAAGGCATCTGCCTCAGCCTTGCGATCCTTGCGTTTCTTCTCGAGATCTTCCTGCTTCTTTTGTTGCCTCTTCCGGTCTTCCTTAGCGAAACTAAACTCGCCTGCGTGCTCAAGCTGCCACTCCATCCTTTCCCTCTTTTGCCTCTCCAAGGCCTCGACCATGTCCTGCTTCCTGGACACCTCTTCGTCCTCCTTCATCTTGTGTCTCCTCCTAACCGCCTCGTGCACTTCCATGCTACGGAAAGGTTTCACGAGGGCCTGGTGGCGGCGCTTCATGCGGCGTTCATACTCCGCTCCGGATTCCCCTGGGCGCTGGCTGTGAGACTTCTTGGGGGAGGCAGATGAAGGGGTGGGCCTCTTGAGCTCAACGGAGGTGTCAATGTCCAAACCCTCGACCTCCTTCATGAGGACCTCCTCGAGACGTCTAGCCTTGGCCGTTGCGTTGTCGCGCTGGCGAACGAGCTGCTCAATCACCTTGACGTTGCGCTCCTGATCGCGGCGGAGGAGAGCAAGCTTTTCCGCGAGCTGGGAGTCAATTACGGTCTCGTCGTTGTTGACATTTTGTTTCCTTGTGGTTTCCTCGAGGAGTCTCTTTGCCTCCTCTAATTCATCCGAAAGGGTAAGAACGGTTTCCTCCAGCTTCTCCACCTTGGACGAGATCTCCCCCTTGCTGATGCCCTTGCTCGTCTTGGGCCTGCTGCTCGCCCATCTCGGTGCGGCCTTCGTCTGCTCTTTGCTGTTCCTGACGGAGGCTGCGAGGTCTCCAAAATCCTCGTCCCACTCGCTCGTGCCCTTGGATGGACTACCGCTGGCACTCCTCTCAGGACTCTGGGAGCTCTCCCTCCAGGCCTTCTTGGCGGTCCTGCTGTGCTTTTGGCGAGCTTTAATGTCGTGCTCCATCTGTCGAGTCTATGTGAGGAAAGATGCGGCGAGTAGGGGTGAGGGGGAGAGTTTTAGGATGATGAGACAGGACGGGCAGGTGTGACAGTTGGGAGAGGAGGTGCAGGATAATAAATTTTCGACCTTCTTAACACAATCCTGCGACGCCCCCGACCCTCTTTTTTCCCCACTATGACTTCTAAAAACTCTAAATCCTGCAAGAACCCCAAAAGATCACCAGACCTCCACACTCACCTCCTTGTCCGCCTTCCTTTCCTTATCCCTGTCCATCAAGGAGTACTTGGACTTGCTCCCGTCGGCGTCCTCGTCCTCGTCCTTGTAATAAATCACGCCATCCTTGACGCTTCTTCCCGCACTACCAGATGAAGTGGCTGCTCTCCTGGGGTGGCCGTCTCTCGGGGCGACCCTCATGCCCTGCAAAGTTGAGTGGTTAACCATTTCGCGATTTTTATTCTGTTATCTGGTTCCTGGTGTAAAGAAGATTGGGGTAGACGCGTGTTAAACACTTTATTATCGGGCTGTAATGAAGCAGCAGGCGAAAACAGTTTTCCCAATCCTAAACGTTCAGCAAGTTGCTAAGGTTGGGGAGGGGCTGAATTTAGGGAGTGTTCACTGGGGAACAGTGGGAACATCGGATCAATTAAATGTTTTGCAGGGGTGACGGTATGAGACGCAGGCGGGAAGGGTGAGCGTTGTTGAAGGTTGAACCCAACGTTGGACGAGGGGAACATTTGTTAAATTTTTGGACTAGATTTGAGGAGTCATACGAACCATTTGGAAGACGGGTGCGCTCTCATAAATTCTTCTGTGTTTTCGAAACTGCGTCCGCGGCGTTTTTAACCGCCTTGCGTGTTATTTTTGTGTGTAATTATTCCTTGGAGTTGGGGGCTCTTGGATTTTGGCATCTGCATCAAGTGAGCCTTTGGCAAACAGTGAAAACGGGGTTTTGGTGGTTTCCAATCCTTTGTATCAGATGTCTGCGCTGGAAGGAAGAAATAAGGAACTTAAACAATATTGCTATTTAAGGTTGCGTTTCGGTTAAGAATTAGCTTTAGATATTCAAAAAATAGTGCGTCCTTAGGAGCAGTACCATCTCACGCTAACGAGTACATAATAAGTAGAAAATTGGTGTGTTGTCTCAGAGATCTTGCAGGTTATCCGTAATTAGGAATTTATCATGAATCTCAAACTATTCGCTAAGAACAACAAGGTCCTGGCCGATACCTCCGATGAAGCTGTAAAGACTGGGAGCTTAGATTCGAGGTTGGGCACAAAAACTGTCAAAATGGACCCAACTCTGGTGGGGAAAGGTTCCGAACCCACAACCCCAGTGGATGTTGACCTGGATGGTGGCCCCATTAGCCCATCCCGTAGGACTCGCGTGAAGAGCCTGGGCCAAAAGAACATAGACGCTGCTAGTACTGATAGAATGAAGCGAAATACCGATAGTATGCTTGAGGATGCTGTTGTATCCGGTTATCTCAAGAAGAGGTGAGAGGTTTAAAGGGTCATTTCGGGGTCCGAACGCTCGAAACTTACCCCCTGCATTTTTTGGTGTGTCCTTTGCCCCCCCTCCCCCCGCGCCCTCCACCCAGGCTCGAGGTTAGATGGCAGCAAGTTAGCAAACAGACTCTGGTAGGGAACCGTCAGCTGAGTGACTTCATCCTGGCAGAGATCAAGTCGGGAGAGGGTTTAGAGGCCGTTTCTGCCGTCAAGGAAACTGACGAGAAGAAGAGCAAGGCCAGCGATCTGGCCATCAAGGCTGCGATGGAGGGGTACTTCAGCAACTTGGACGAGACTGCCTTGAGGTCTGCCAAGAAGCTCTTCATGGACAACCTCCAACGCCTCGATGCCGAAAACGGCCTCTTCCTTTGCAGGCAGAACGACGAGGGAGACAGACTCTTCGTCCTCGAGGAGGGCCAGGTCGATTTCATTGTCAACGGCAAGGTTGTTGGCTCCGCCAAGGATGGCTCCGTTTTTGGAGAGCTCAGCCTGGTCTATGGCGTGAAGCGACAGTGCGACGTGAGGTGCTCTACCAACTGTATCATATGGACCCTCGACACCCTCGCCTTTAGGAGGATCCAGGCTGTCGTAGCTAGGGACAACCTGAGAATCACCAAGTCCAAGATAATGACCAAGTTCGGGAAGCAGGCCTCCACCCTGAGCGAGGAGCAGGAGGTCTCCGTCAAGAAGGTCGGAAACAACATCCCCTTCAACGAGCTCAATCTCCTCAGCGTCGTCGGACAGGGCACCTTCGGCTCTGTCTACATTGCCTCCAGGAGGTCTGAGCCCGATATCTCTTACGCTCTCAAGAGGATGAGCAAGGCGAGCATCGTCGACAGGGAGAACGAGACCAGAGTCCTCATCGAGCGCAACGCCCTGATGGCCGTCAAGGGTTGCCCCTTTATCATCTCCCTCATGGGAACGTACCAGGACAAGGACTGCATCTACTTCCTAACTGAGTGCGTGCAGGGCGGGAATCTCATATCCTACATGATAGACAAGGACATCCTCACCCACAGCGAGTCCATGTTTTATACCTACAACATCGCTAAGGCCCTCAACCACTGCCACGGCTGCGGTTATGTCCACAGGGACATCAAGCCTGAGAACTGCCTAATCGACAGCAACGGATACGTGAAGCTCTGTGACTTCGGGATGGCCAAGAGGCTCCCGTGCACGGTCGTCCTTCCCAACGGCGGCACTGAGGTCGTCTGCCTGGCGTACACAATGTGCGGAACCCCAGAGTTCATGGCCCCTGAGTTTGTACTCTCCACGGGGTACGACCACGGCGTAGACTACTGGGCCCTCGGGTGCATTCACGTCGAAATGTACAGCGGGAGGGGTCCCTTCGATTTCGACGGCGACCTCAAGAAGACGTTCAAGGCAGTGTGCTTGGTGGGGATGGGAAGGAAGGCTCTGGACCTACCCAAGCAGCTTAAGAAGAAGGGAATGGACACGGCGGGGGACTTCGCGAAGAAACTCCTGATCGGAATGTCCACCAGGCTCGGTGCCGAGCACCCCTCTGACGTCTTGGATCACCCTTACTTCAGCCAGCTCGACAAGGACGAGATTCAGTCACGTCAGTTCCAGGCTCCGTACATTCCCAAGGTCAAGGGGGCGACGGACGCGAGCAATTTTAAGCAGGATGGGGAGGTACCGAAGGAGGATCCCATCGACAAGTTCACAGGGAATGGAAAATGGTGTGAAGGTTTTTAAAGGGCGTTAGGAGTGGAGGGGGGGGAGGGGACGGGTTTTAGAGGAGACCAGTAGGTTATGTATGGGTCAGTGTGGTTACGGTAGCAGTAGGTGTGCACCAATCTTTGGTGTAGGTGAAAGCCTACCAAGTTGACTTAAGGCAGTAAGACAAATGACAGAGGGGAAAGGGGATACGCTGTACGATACATACGTATTGCGTACGATAAGCAAAAGTCCTTCTGTAAGTAAGAGGAAATAACGAAGTAGTCTCCAAGGGGTTTTAGTGAAGAACGAACCAAAGTTTATTTCGTACCAGCCTTCTTAGAGTGAGACTCCTTGAGCGCTATATAATCCTCATAATCCAAAGCCATGGGGTTTGCCTCGAAGCCCAGTCCCCGCAACGCCGCCTCGGCCTCCTCGAATATCGAGAGTTTAACCTTTCCCCCCTGCCATGAGCGCGAGGAGCGAAGCGAAGCACGGGAAGGGTTGTTAGTAATAGTGATGTCGGTACGTGCGAGGAGCTCAAGCGACGAGGCGGACGTTTCAGATGTCGATCGTGTAATATGCTGTCGTTTCTCCAGCGCCATCCCTCGCCTCCTTCCTCCCCCCCTCCCCCTCCTCCCCACCCCCCTCCCTCTCCGCCAATATTTTCTCCATAACGTGCAGCTCCAATCCGTCCCTCCTGTCCTTCCAAACCTGAAATGGCACCTGTTCACACGGGTACGGTGCCTTGGCGACCCTTTGATACCCCCTCCTCTCCATCCACTCTACCATTCTCCTCCTGCAGCTCGGCACGCATCCCACAACCTTCCCGACACCCTCCTTCGCCATGTTTCTCTCCGCTTTCCTGAGCACCCTCTCACCCACGCAGAGACCCTGGAACTGAGGCTTTACAACCAGCATCCTTATGGCGCCTATTTTAACCCCCCCGTTCTCTGAGCCCTCTATACACCCAGCCTCCTCCCCAACAGAGTACACACAACACCCGATTACAGACCCGTCTCTAACAACCTCCTTCCCGTCCGCAACCTCAGCAACCATAACCCTAACCCCTTTATCCCTTACCATATCCCTCATGATGCCCTCATCCAGTACATCCCCATCCCTGTACCCCTCCTCCCCCTCGCACTCAGCCCTGTTGTACCCCTCGTTCAAAAGTTCGCAAACCCGTACCACGTCCTTAGCACCGCATTCCCCGAACGCCAGCGTCTGTGCTATAACCCTGACCTCTTGGTAACGCGGGTGATCTGAGTCCCTCTGCTGTTTGAAATCAGCAGAGACCTCGTGCCCCTTCAAGCCCTCCAGCTCGGCGTCTGTGAACCGGCTGTCCTCGCCCTTGGTGCGGGTATCGAGTGTCAAGTTGTCGTTGACGCTGAAGTAAGTGTTGGCATGGTTAATGGGATCGGAAGCCTCTTTTATATCCTTCTGTAACTTGAAGGCCGCGCGAGCGAACGCAGGGTCGTTCTTTACACGGTCGACGAACATCGTGTGTGGAGGTAAGGGGGGGAGGAGGGGGTGTAGGTACTAAAAGGAGGTGTTCTTTAGATATGCTGGTTTTTGAGTTTTCGACTCAGGGAGGAATTCAGGGAGGTTGGGAGGGGGGGGGTTAAAAACAGGTTAAGGAGGGGCAATTTTTACTGGGTGTTTTAGAGGGAGGGGAGGAGGTATTAGGAAACTTGGTTTTCGTCGTAACATTACTTCTACCCTCTCAATGTTCTGTTATTCCATAGTATGAGGAGTTAAACTGTGTTTTGTGGGTGTCCGATCAGTTTCAATGTGTCTATTGTATAATGGTTAGTTTGGTGGCAATTGTTGTTTTTAACTAATATATCAGTTTAAAACGGACAATTATGCTATCTCACCTCACCTCACCCCCCCCAGTTCCCACCAATCTAATTAATCTCATTTTTCTATCCTATTCACCACTCTCCTACAATTTAAACAACGCCTACAATTATTTAAATATCATACCTATAGTTTATATATAATAATATAACACAATCTAATCTTTAAGTATAATAATAGGGTTATAATTCATTTTCCCTCCGCCCCAATAATCCATCCTATCATCCCCTTTATACCCTAATAAAGCTATAAGGCTTTGATAATCCTAACGCAAACATAATAATCAATAATGTCCTTAGTAAACGTAGTAGGAATGGTAGTATTAGATAATCCAACATCCTATACAAACCCATTTCAGTTTGAGGTTACGTTTGAGTGCCTGTCAGAGCTTGATGATGATCTTGAATGGAAGGTCACTTACGTTGGGAGTGCTGAGGACTCTACTAAAGATCAAGGTGAGGGGGCAGGAGGAGCGAAGGCTAGAATGAAGCGACAGCAAAAACATTATACCTCTCCCTACATAATGACAGCATCTTGGAGCACTCACAACCTTTTCACTCGTCGCTTCGATCCTCGCCTTCGCTCCCATTAGTCCTCGACGAAGTAATGGTAGGTCCAGTCCCCGTAGGAACCAACAAATTCGTGCTCCAAGCTGACCCCCCTGACCCCTCCTCGATCTCCGAGTCCGACGTCCTGGGTGTGACCGTGGTCCTGGTAACCTGCTCCTACAAGGAACAGGAGTTCTGCCGTGTCGGTTACTACGTCAACAACGAGTACGGGGAACCTTACGATGAGGAACAGGGGGTCCCTACGCCGCTTGATATCAAGAAGGTTACACGCCAGATACTGGCGGACAAGGTGAGCGAGGGAAGAGGGAGGAGGGCTGCTGGAGGGAAGGAAATGCGCGCGGCTATAGTGACGACGGGGACGTGGCCGACGTTGGCAAGTTATACCAAATGCCTCTGCCGTATCTAACCCTTCTTCCACCTGTTGGTTCGCTCCTCTCACTGGACGGGCAGCCGAGAGTCACGCGTTTCCCCATCGACTGGTCCGCCGGTGAGCGCCCCGCCCAGCAGGTCGGTGATAACAGCGGTATGGGTGTTATGGGTGGGGCAAGCACGGGCAGCGATATGATGCAGAGTCCTGCGCCTAGCGCTACGGGGACTGCTACGCCTACGGATAGCAGCGTCACCCCGGCGGAGGAGGGGGGGGGGAGGGGAGGGGTTGAGGAACTCGAACCAATGAGCATGGAGGGAATATAGGGGGGG
>Ga0115006_10002764_pt1 | contig 11695 bp, 16 predicted proteins | sample ArcOceMetagenome_3_FD_88943 | JGI IMG/M metagenome (GOLD analysis project Ga0115006, IMG submission 88943) | Marine eukaryotic phytoplankton communities from Arctic Ocean - Arctic Ocean- Svalbard ARC20M Metagenome | ecosystem: Environmental > Aquatic > Marine > Oceanic | place: Arctic Ocean...
ATATATGCATGTAAGAACACAGGGCCATATGAGACAGGCAGCGTGCATGACGGCACCAGGCATGCCGGTTGCAAGGAGCGGCTCCTGCCCGCACCACGCCGTTTCGCGCACAGGGAGAGGGAAAGAGGAAAGACGCGGTACCGGAATGCTAGGCACGCGCGAGAAAGAGGAACTGCGCGGGAGGAGCTGGGCCGCTTGACTATCTTGGGCCGGGATGAGAAAGTCATCTGGCGTCATGGCAGCCATCGCCATCGGCATCGCAGACAGGGCACGTGCCGCCACGCAGGCAAGAGTCACGGCTTGGTCAGACAGGCTGCCGTGCAGGGGCATGGCATGACCACATGGCAGGACACCTCGTGTGCCCAGCAGCCGCGCAACCAGGCTGCGTGCCACACACGCCACACACGCCCCATCGCCCCACCCTTTCAGGCCACCGCCAGAGGGAAGAGTAGCGGCGGGATGCCAGGAGACTGCGGGGGAAAGGGCACAGACCATATACAGCGCTTGACGCTTCTTGCTGCTGCTGCTGCTCTTGGTGCATACCGCCTGCAGTGCGCGCCTCTGGCACATGCTGCAAGCGCTGCCAGTCCCTGTCGTGCGCATGCGCTCCTGGCTGCGCGCTGCCAACGGCACCCGGCTGGCAGGCGCCTGCATACTGCGCGTCATCACCGCTCTCCCTCGCCACAATCTCTGCACCCTGCGAGGCGCCCCCTGGGTGACCGGCGAGCAGGTGATGACTATGCGAGGCCTGCCCAGCGTCTGCGCCGCTCGTGCCTGGCCCCGCGGAGAGGAGGGCGAGCCGAGTGCCAGCTTGTCGCACGTGCTCTTCGACGGGCAACTTTGCGTCACCCGATGCCTGCATCACGCCGGGCCCCCAGCCTCCTCCGACACTGGCCGTGCACATGCCGCCGCTGTTGAGCAGGTCGCTGCTCTGCGCGCCGGCAAACAAGTGCGCATACGCATACCCTGCACATGTTTGGGCGTGAACAGCAATGTCAGGAGGCCATCGGACGCTTCTACAGAGTGTGAGCGGCGGCCACCTCGCTCGGCACAGCGCAGGGAAGGCTCTGGGCTCCATTTTTGCGACCGCGAGCGGGGAGCGGACGGAGGAAGGGACCGAGATAGGACGAGTAGGCAGAGTTAGGTATCAGGGCATGGGGAGCCCAGGTGGTGTCCCAGTTGTGGATGCCATAGCACGCAGAGGCGCTGCGCAGGGCGGCGAAGCAGCGGTCCTCGCGCCAGTGGATCACGTAAAACGCCTCCGGCGGGTACACGAAAATGCAACTGGGTCCATGGCGTGGGGCAGCCAGGCGCAGCATCTCTCTGCTGCCATCCGCCGCGGTGCCGTAGCACAAGGGCGAAGGCGCAAGGGGGTCATGAGCCGTGCGCGGCATGTCCAAGCTGTAGCCTCCCTGCCCCAACCGCTCGCGAATCCGTCCTATCAGTGCCTTCATCTGCCTCAGCCCGAAAATGTCTTCGTCGTTCTCATCCAGTTGCGCGTGCACATGAGGGGCGTTGGTCTCGGGAGCATCTTCGGTCCGAGCAGCGTGCGCCGCGTGAACGGCACGCGCGGCTCCCTGCGCCGGCACAGCTTGTCCTCGGGGCACAGGGTCAGTAGGCGATGGTGTAGGCGAGGGCGGCGGCGGCAGGCAGATGTTGATGCTCGAGTAGCTCAAGCACGTCAGCGCTGCCGTCAGGGCGCACGGTCCTGTTGCCTGCACCACGTGCTGTGCACACACACACAAACACACACATTTGTTCGCTCACGGACGCACGCGCTATCGCCCTGTGCCCCGGGGCCTACTGACCCTGTGGGTCAGAGCTATCGCGCCTACTGACCCCGTGCCCCGCGCCTACTGGCCCTGTGGGCCAGAGCTGGCCCCAGGGCACAGGGTCAGTAGGCCGCGGGGCACAAGGGTCATTAGGCGATAGTGTAGGCGAGGGCCCTCGCCTGAGAAGTGCAGAGGCGGCACAGGCCACAGGCCATCTTGCACGGGCCATCTTGCACGGTCCCAGCCCCGCGCCAGGTGCTCACGCGTGCACTCCATGTGTGCAATGCATGCATGCAACACATGCGTGGTAGACTGGAGGAGAGGAGGCCTGCACCCTCCCACGCCTACACTATCGCCTACTGACCCTGTGCCCTGCGCCTACTGACCCTGTGGGCCAGAGCTGACCCCAGGGCTCTGGCCCACAGGGTCAGTGTATGTGCAGCAGCTAATGCCACCGGCTTCAGCTGCTGCAGATAAAGCCGGTGGCATCACCATCCCCGAGCGCTGTCAGCTGTCCCTTCTTTTGTGGCGTTTGCGTGGTTGGATGGCGTACCGGCTCGTGGAGAGCGTTGACCTTGAGCACGTGCAGCAGGTGCCGGATGAAGGCGTGCCGGGCGGGAGCACGAAAAAAGTGGTTTTGCAGGGCCCCGTCTGTGTCGTGGACCAGGTAACACGTCTCCCCATCTTGCACCTCTGCGCACACCACCCTTCCCCCGGCATCAAGCGCAGGCACGGGGCGCCTGCTGAGGCACCTGCGAGAGACGATGGCACAGACCATGCCTGCGACAGACCATGCCACCGCACGCCATCGCAGCGCCACCTCGCAGCCCCTGCGCACAACGCACCTTGCCGAGAGAAGGTGCGAGGCCCCAGATCCATGTCCGTGTCGAGATACATGCCGCCGAGCAAGTAGATGATGGCGACTCGCGCGATGTCGACCATCTTGATCCAGTTGCCTTGGCGCGCTAACTCCTGCCAGCATGCAGGTGCCGTGCGTCAAGCCTCGAGCGCCACAAGCCGTTGACACCGTGTTGCGTTGCTCATGCCCTGCCCCCTCACCTCTTCTCCAGCCGCGCATGCGCTCAACTGCCGGCGCGCACAAAGGCCGGGACACACACAAACGCGTCCGACACTACAGAGGACACGGGCAATCCGCGTCCGGACTCGACCTTTTCCAGGTCAAAGAGCTGCAAGCCGCGCAGTGAAGCTGGCAGCAGGGCGCACGCAAACGCGCGGAACAAGGGAGAGGAAAGTGGAGACCTCATACACTTGGAGCAGCCCCCTACAGTCGGCTTGCTCGTCCTCATTCACATGCCGCACCATCTCCAAGCACTCGGCCCCACTATACACGCGCGCTCGCACCTGTGAGGTGTCGCATTCAAGGCGGCCAATCAATTACGCGCGCGCACAGCGTGCGACCGTGTGTGCGTGTGTGCATGCGGTGCCGGGCGAAAGCGCTTGGCCACGTGCAACCAACACAGCCAGCTGCGGCGGCGGCGGCGGCGGCGGCACATCAGCAGCAGCAGCAGGGCACGACGCCAGGTAGGCGTCCTGGGCCTGAGCAGAGGGGAGGGGAACCTGGTAGCGCTCCTCCCACCGCCGCACGTGGGTTTGATACTTTTCGGGCAGCGGCCACTCGACCAATCTATCTGCACACGGATCGGCAGGATCCACCCAGATGAAGAAGACGTGCAGATCCGTGCCCCCGGGCCCCCAATCCTCCCCGACATCCCCGCCGTCTGGGCTCGCGGTCCTGGCCATGGACGACGCGGAGGACAGCACGGCTCGGCTGAGGTTGGGCATGGAGGGGGGGTGGTGCGGAGCCCCCCCCTCCCCGTCGCTGTCGCTGTCGCTGGCGAATCCGATCCCGTACTCGTCCGTCTGCGCCGGCAAGGAATTGGAGCGCGGAAAGATGCGCACCATGGTAGCTCCGCGGCACAGCGCCGGCGGGCACAGGGGGGCGCTCGGGCGGCGCACCCCGGCCGCCCGTCACCGCGCGTCACCGACCCCCGCCCGCCGCGCCCGCCGACACGCCCGCCTGGCAGTACTGGCAGGCCTGGCCGACGGCCAGGACCTGGCCAGCTCCTCAGCAGCTGCCAGCGGCCGGGCCATGCCCAGACCCAGGGACAGCGCGCGTGAGCATGTGCCCCCGGCAGTGTCTATCGTCACCCACTATATGCACCGGCCCCGCGCAGCTTCACGACATCTTTTCCGCCGGGGGCCGGGCTCCCACGAACACCGGATGAACGGTTGGACGCGGGTCCAACTGCCAAGCACTCCATAACACTCGAACACCACACCGGCATCATCGCCGTAGGGTCCGCGCGGGGGCGTGCAAGAGGCTGGGGGAGGCTGGGGGAGGCCGGCGGGCGTTGCCCCGGCTGTCGGCCGCCCCGCGCACGGCACGGCTGCGGGCGCCAGTCGGACGCAGGATGCCGCACGAGGCGTCCGCAGGCGCGCCGTGCGCAGGTCCTGTGTCTGTGCGCCGCTTGGACCGCGCGACAAGCGCCCGTGCGCTGCTCTCTGCAGGCACGCGCCTTCTGCCACGTGGGGTGTGAGTTAACGCGAGCTGCCCGCGCGACAGAGTCTGGCCCGGAGCGAGGAGCCGTCGCCCCGTTTGCCGTCAAAGTTTCGGCCACCCCGGCAACGGCACCGCAGGTGTCTGTCGCGCGCTGCCCGCGGCGACCGCGAGCCCTGCCGTGCGGGCTTGATCGCGCACCTGATCCACTCCGTTGGCAATGCAGTACCACAACATCAACGCAGGCGGAGAGCTCGACGGGCACAGTCCAAGATGGACGTCTCCGCGCCAGACGGGCAAAGGCAGGAGCAGGGAGCGGGCGGCTCTCGACGCGCCCAGAAGGTCGCCGTCGCCAAAGACGGCACCAAAACAGCGCCAGACCACTCCGAGGCGGGGCGAGGGCAAGGTGGCCTTTAAGGAGTTTGATCCCAATCTCATTCCGGATGCGCCCCGCCCGGCGTCGCGTGGCCTGTCGCCGCGTGGTTCGCTCGCCGCACTCCCGGTAGCCACCCCCCTTGCGTGGTTAGACGCGCTCCCGATGCGTCCGTCGCGCGTTTCCCGCTTCCCTGGTGGCTTTGGCTGCTGCACTGACGGAAGGCAGCTGGTGGGGGAAAAGGCGGTGAGCAGCCCGACGAGCAATTTCGTGTCGCCGTGGCCTGGCAGCCCCTCCCGAGATACTGGGATCAAGGGCGAAATTGGGCTAGCCTTTGCGCCACCTGCTGCTGCTGCACGTGCGACAGGATACGACTACAGCGTCCAGTTGAAACATGTGAAGGATTCGCGCTTCCGTGCTGAGCAACGTTTCGGACTCGAGCACCACCCGGACGCGGAAAATGCACCTAGCGTGGCGCAGGGTGGTACGTCAGGTGCTGCCGCGGCCTCGCACTCAGCTGATACACACAAAGGTGCCATGCCGCCTGTGACGAATAGAGATCGGCATGATCACAGCCATCAGCGCCGTGATGGGCCTCAGCAAGCACCCTCCGGATCTCCCGCCCCTGAAGCACGACATACTGGGCCTGTTTCCGACATTCACGTACCACCACTAAAGCTGCCTTCACGGGGGGCTGAGGCGTCTCACGTGGAAGGTTTGGATCATGCTGCGGCTGATGTGAGGGGGGACGGCGTGATTGGGGTAGACACAGAATCAGGAGGGATGACGGCAGATGGAAACTTTGCACGCGGTGTCCGGCAGACCACGGCAAATGATCGCGAAGAGATGCCCTTGGGTTCATTACCACAAGTCACCACGGGGCCTTGGGGAGGCCGACGGTGGATTCCACCCTCCTCTCGTCACCCGCGAAGAGCGCAGGTGCTTGCTTACTCTCGGCCTTCTTGAACCTCCCTTTTTTGCTTGCCATGCACGTGGGGCTTTATATGCATTTTTATTGCTCGTTCCTGCCAAGTGTTCTTTTCTCACGAGGGTAGCCTTGGGTTTTTTGGTTGTGGTGATTGCCGTCAGCCACTACGATGGTTCCGAGTGCCGAGAAAGAACAATCAAGGTATTTGTATCCAAGGACTGGGATCAGCGATGGAGAGGACGGGCAACAAGGACGAACACGTAACGAGGGCAACAAAGAGTGGTACCAGTGCAAATGGTCTTTTCACTTCTCCCTCCATTGTCCAAGTGCACGATTTGTCAAATTTCATGGAAGGTTCCAGCGTAGACGCGAAAAGTGGACTGGGCAACAGATTGGACCAACAAGTAGGAACTTGGATGTCGTCCATGTTCGTGGCTTCGCTGGACATGCATCAACGCATGTGCGTCGCAGGTCTGTTGCCAAACCAGCCTGCCAGTATCTCATCCTTGCAAGATTCTTTTGAAGCGTCGGCTTTGTGGTGAAAGGTTAGATTTGATCGGCGATTGAAATGTTTTGGTGGTGCAGCTTTGGAAGTCAAAGCGGGCACGGGCGGGCGAGGCGCAGCATGGCTCACCGCCAATGACGGCGCTCACGTCAGGTGTCTTGACCTTTGTTATGTGCCTACATGCTCCTCCATTGCCAAAACGTTGTTCACAATGTTGGGTGGAGATGATGCTAACAACTTAGGCTCTTAGAATGGTGGTACTCCTGACTGAAGGCCACCTGAATCTGCCCATGTATATGTGCCTAGCCAAGCATCAAGGACATTTTTTTGTTGCACATACTGGCAAGGCCCGGGTTCAAAGGATTGTGGTTGACATGTGTGGTTTGTACAGAGACAATCTACGGCAAAGCTCTACGAACGGCCCTGCAATAGGCCTCAAAGAGGTCACTCTCTACGATTCCACCCACTCTTTCCCCATTCACCCTGATTAGACAATGTGTGCGCTGACAGACGAGGGAACGTGCGCAGGTAAAGGCAGAGGTGCCATTAGCGATGAAGCGTAACCCGAATGTTCATTTTGACCCGCAATACAATGAGCTACTTCAGGGGACCCGCAAGCAAATGCCTGGGAGACGCGATACACTTGCCGCTGCACCCAGAGTATCGATAACGGGCAGGGCCACAGGCGGAGTGCGATCCTTGACTGGCAGCGCCCCTGTCTCGGCACGCCGGCCGCTAGAAAAGCCAAGTCCAGACGCGTCCAACACTTTCCTGACAGAGGTGGAGACAGACACTGCAGATCAGCGGCATGCGGCGCAAACGGCCCGGGCCAGCAGTCCGCAGCAAAGAGGGGATGAGATACACGAGAGGAAAACTGGAAGTCAAACAGCTCGCGTTCGGGGTAGCAAATCTGCTCGCCCGTCAATCACAGCGAGCAAGCGACGAGCGCAGCTCAACTACCTGGCGATCGGTGCCGGGGACAACATTGGTGATTTCTACAAACCTCGTGCAAAGAACCCTGGCTGGAGTGCATCGGTCTTTCCCTCCCGCTTTTTTGCCCTTATTGGGTCTTCAGCCTGGGCGTCTGGGCTTGTGACTTAACGTCTGTTGCTTACGCACGCACACACATACACAGGATTTTCGGTCATCTATTTCAGGGATGCGACATCATCATGCATACCATTGCCTAAGTACAGAGAGGCAGATGGAAGAGAAACTAGTGCAAATCGCCTCTTTATGCCTCTCATTTCACACTTGCCATGAGTCAAGCGAAGTCGCTGTCGCAGTGAGGTGTGATATTTGCCTAGTTTTCAACCCCGAAAAAACGTTTGTTACTGTATGCCGTACACAGCACGTACATCGCAGTAGAAAGTAGATGGGGGGGCTCATGAACAAGCCTCATGAACAAGCACTGACACGCTGTCACGCTTCTTCAAATAGACGAGCTGTGCAAAGCGTGGTGGAAGGGAGCGAGTGCATAATGCTGCGGAGGATCAGCAATGATGAAGTCTGCCACTATGAATCTACAGCCGGCAGTCCTCAACCCAGGACTGTGGTAGAGCCTGGCGTTGGCATCATCGGCTCGGCCTTCGTCTCCGATTTGCCAATGTCATGGTCGTCCTTTGTTTTGACTCTTTTCCTGGCATGCTGAGGCTGCATGCAAGTGGTAACAAGTTGCTTTTGCATGTGGCAGGAATCTATTGGACATGGATCTGGACATAGACATATCGGACGAAGAGTTAGGCATAAAGGACATAGGCATGGTGTACACGTCGCCACTCCGCACGCCTCCTGCACCTTCTGTCGAGCCCACTTACCCGGCTCCGTTTGGCCTTTTGGTTGTCCAGCGTATGTTCGGGTCCTTCGATAAGCATGAAATGGTGATTGATTTTTTGCCTCCTGTTCGCTGTCGCGCCGACGTTTGAGAGGGTGTAAGCATCGATTGACAAGTGGGTTGTTGGCAGGACATGCTGAGTGTGATAGCTGAGCATGCTTCGAGTGCACTCTCACGTCTTGCTGGGTGGCGGGGCGTGCCATCTCAGAGCAGTCAGTCGAGTCGGCTGGGGTATCCCTCCCTCGAATCCGAACTTGCGTTACGAGTCGGTCCTGTGTATGACTTTGTCGGCATCGGTTCGAGAACGGGTTCCGAGGGCATCGCTTCGAGAACGGGTTCCGACGCGTAATATACCACTTTGCCACGCCCCAGACATTCAGCATGACCTGAAATTCCTCGATCACGGGTTGAAGCAAACGCGCATCTCCTTGCGGTCGCTTGCTTTTGCACACTGTAGCATTAATAAAATTGCACCTTGCAAAGCCCGAGTAGAAGCGTCCGATGGAACCTAAGGTTGCAGAGGACATAAGAAAGGCCCGTCGAACGGTACCCTGCATCGCGCACCGCCTCCACTACACCCATGGTCTGTCCTCTTCACTTGACAGCTCTTCTAAGGCTCATTACCCTCTAAGGCTCTCAAGCCCCCTCTCGTCGATGCGCCAGGCAGTTCGTACGTCTGCGTCTTTTGTTTTCAACATAGGCGCAAGACTAAGGTCCTGACGGCCCAGTAATCAATAATGAGTCGTGAGTCGTGAGTCATGGGGATCAAATGAGTAATGAGTTATGAGCAATGCGAATTCAATATGCCCCACTGCTGCCGTGCAGCCAAAAGTAACTGTCGCAGGGCAGCCGCAGGACCGCTGTTGAGCTGCACCGATGGTCAATTCTAATTTGACTCTTGCTTGCCACCCCTGGATGAAAGAATCCTCAAATTCCTGCCCCGCAACTGGAGACGCAAGTCCGCGATGGACGTGCAGCAAGCACATGCACGCACGTTTCTTCAGATGCGGTCGGATGAAATGTCGTCGCGAATCCGTTTCATGAAATCCTGACGGGTTGCACGTAACAAGTCAGGTTCACCCACACGTCATCAACGTTGACTTGTGTGTGTCAGTAAGGAGCGGGAGCGCATTCGGCAACAAGCAGATGTGGTCACACGAGACCTGCATGAAGCAAAGGTTGTGATGCGTATACAGAATCGTCGACAAGGGTTCCTGCCGCACACAGCCGCAGGATTGTAAGCCACGATGATCGGTGAGCGGTGTCTCGAGACCAGAGTGTCTGGTCTCACCAAGTCTGCGTAGGTATGGAGTAACAACCCGACGCGCGTGCACGCGGGTGCACGCGGGTGCACAGGCGCTTGCGTTCTACCCGCGCACTCCCAGCTTGTCCGGCCAGAGCCGCTGCAAGCAACCTGGGGGATGGGCGGCACCAGGAGCACCACGCGGACAGACACTTGCCGTCGCAAGCAAGGCGCCGAGAGGAGAGCGGCAGCGAGAGCGGCAGCGAGGGAAAGCAACTAGGGGCAGCAACTGCGACGCGTTGCAACGCACCTTGGCCTTGAACAGGTGATGCAGGTAAGCAGCAGTGTAGGGAAGGTAGGGCGAAATGGGCTCGTGCAGGTGAGCCCATTTGCTGTTGGAGATCTTGATGTCTTCCGGCTCGGCTAACAGGCAGCCATGACGCGCAATGCGCGTAGGGAAAGCGGAATCGAAGGTGTCCACGCCCAGCGGCACGCACTTGCGGATGGAAGGTAAGTCAGCAATACCCAGCAAGTGATTTGGGCGGTCCTTGGGCAGCTGTGGCGTCATGAAGCTGATGATATCAACGAGCTCGTCGCCGAGCTTGCCAAAGGAGCCCCCCATGGCAAAGCCGTCGAACGGCAGGCTGGTTAGGTAGTCTATCGACAGCTGCCGCAGTTCCCGATCTGTCCCCCCGTGAATCACCGCATACATGGCCTGTTGTCTGGGGTCTTGCAAGTGCTCGCGCAGGCTCCTCGCCTCCCATCGGTGCGAGAGGAACACGCTCTCTTTCAGCCTCTGCACGGAGCGCGAGGTGAGCACCAACTTGCACGCAACACGCACGCCCGTTGCGCTGGACATCAAGCGTTCAAACCCAGTGAGAGCAGTGTTGGCCCATGGCCGTGCCCAGTAGCGGCTTGCAGCAAGCACAACGCCCGCCCAGTGGGCGCGGAAAACACAATGGCTAACCAAGCAGGACTAACCTGCTTGGTAATGCGATAGGGCGGGAGTTCGTCGAGAGGAATGATAATGTCGGCGCCGAGCTTCTTCTGTTTCGTCCATGCCCGCCTTGTCCCATTCAATCCAACCGCACCAACGTACGAGCGACAAAAAGCAGGCAGGCGCATGTGAAAGCGGGGGCGCACCTGGTGTTGGACAGTGGACTCTGGGGTGAGCGTGACTGGTCGGCCATCGCGGTAGGAGCGAAAGGTGACGCCAGTCTCGTTGACCTTGAGCAACGACGGCGCATGGTTGCGCGTCCGGCTGCCCTTGATGTTGCCTGCATTTAAGTCGTCCGCCACAGAGCCAAATGCCAGTGAAAAAACCTGTCGCGTGCGGTGCCCCACGTCAAGAAAGGGCCCTCCGTTTCCTTCTCGTGCAACGAGAGGTACGCTGGAGAAAGCAAGACCTGAAAGCCACCGCTATCAGTAATCAGCGGGCGCGTCGGATCACGTCCCATAAATTTGTGCAGCCCGCCCGCTTCTTCCACCAAATCGGACCCAGGCTGCAAGACCAAGTGGTACGTGTTGCAAAACATGAGCTGCTGGTTGGCCTCCGCATCCAGCAACCCATGATCAGCAGCCTTGAGCGCTGCATTAGTCGCCACCGGCACGTACCCGGGCGTGTCCACTATACCGTGCGGGGTGTGTATCCTCCCGACGCGTGCTCCCGACTTTTTTGACTGGTGAACGAGCTCGTATCGGAAGAAGTCTCGTTGTGCGTATTCGGGGAAGGTGTCGGCGCTCGGCGGCAGCGTCAGCGGGTCCACCTTTACCGTCCTTTTCCTCTTCTTGCTCTTTTTTGATCCGGCCAGCTCTGGATCATCTCCATCCTCTGCCATGCTAACAGCCCCACGCAGATAACTCTTCTTCGGACTCAGATAGCGCTCGCTCTTGACGACCAGGGGAGGCAGGCGACAGTAGCCAGATACATGCTGCCAGCCACGGAGGGTATGGGGCACGCAGAACAACAACGGTTCACGTGTGTAGCTGTGGATGCATGCAAGATGCGCATCCACAGCCCCCATCGCCACCAGCACCGCGAACGCCGCTAGGAAGACCATGCGCGGGTTCGGGGGAATGTCTCTGCACGGGGCGATCCGTTCATTTGCAACTACGGCCGTACGGACAGGCAACCGTTGTGACCGAGGGGTGTCAACTCAACCGTGACTGGCAAGTTGCCAAGTTGAAGGGAGCCTGAGAGCGGCCTGAGACTCTCGGAGAGAGGAGAGCCTGCCAGTGAGGAGGACTCAGGGAGGAGTTTATTCGTATTCAGCGGATACTATAGAGGGACCCAGGGCGCCCGCTGTCACGGTTAAACTGACGGCGCGTCACTCCAGCCAGAGAGAGAGAGAGAGAGATTTATTAGGAAACAATGTCCATGACGGGGGCTGAGCCTGAGAGAGCCTCTGCCAGTGAGCCGCGGCCTGAGAGAGAGAGAGAGACTCGGACTCGGCCCCCGGGCCGGCGGGCCGCCGCGGCGGCCGGGCCGCCGCGGCCGGAGCCGCCGCGGCCTGAGACTCGGA
>Ga0115006_10002765_pt1 | contig 11693 bp, 4 predicted proteins | sample ArcOceMetagenome_3_FD_88943 | JGI IMG/M metagenome (GOLD analysis project Ga0115006, IMG submission 88943) | Marine eukaryotic phytoplankton communities from Arctic Ocean - Arctic Ocean- Svalbard ARC20M Metagenome | ecosystem: Environmental > Aquatic > Marine > Oceanic | place: Arctic Ocean...
CCCTAATCCCTAAACCCTAATCCCTAAACCCTAATCCCTAAACCCTAATCCCTAAACCCTAATCCCTAAACCCTGAACCCAGACCTCATTGCCTACATCCTACATCCTGATCCCCCTTGTAGCTCCCGGCAGCCGCAGCGTGAGCATCCACACGCTACATGCAGCTAGGCACCGGTCTGAAACCAGCATGGCACATACCATCGCACGCAGGCCTTGGCAAGGAAGACTCACCGGCCCTGGTTCCGCTTCTGGGCCGGCATGGATCGGCATGACATGGACCCTTTGGCGGCGGCAGTGGGGCTCAACCAGCACCACGACGCTGTCAGTGGCACTGAGATGCAGCATGTCGCGTATGACTATGCCGCGCGCCTAGCTGCGGGCGCTGAAATAGCTGACCAGGTGAGCTGTGGCCCGCGCACACTGCGCCCACAAACTCCCGTATTTCTCGCACGCATGCACACACACACACACACGCACGCACGCACGCACGCACGCACGCACGCACGCACGCACGCACGCACGCACGCACGCACGCACGCACGCACGCATTCACACATGCGTGTGTGTGTGCGCGCGCGTGTGTAACACAAGGTGCCTCACCGCACGTGCGCCGCGAGCATGGGGATTCTGAGAGTGATATGCGGCAGGCAACGTCGAAAGGCTTGCTCGCACTCCTCGGAGCCGCCGCGGACACCAAGTTGGCGGTGTGTCGGTTGCTGAATGAGTCCGTCTGCGACATGTCCATGGCGAAATCGCGCGACCTCTCGCCCTTTACAGTAGTCGTCTACAATCCAATGTCGACGCGCAGAATTGCAATGCCGGTGCGCGTGCCCGTCGCTTCCCTGAACGGCAAACCACCGGGGGATTTCCACGTGACGGATTTGAAGGCAATGTCCACCGTGTCTTCCTGCGTCGTGCCCGCCACCGCCATCGCCAGCCCGCTCCAAGAATTGCAGCACCAGCAGGCCTCGGCTGCGTGGGAGCTTGTGTTCCAGACGCCCATGGAGCCCTTTACAGTGCAGGCCTTCCGGGTAGTCCCGGCTGCGCCTGCCGGGCATGATACCTCTGATGGTGACACCTCTTCTGATGACAGCTCTTCAGCACCAGGGCCCACCGGCAATCTGGAGGAATCCTTGTGGTCTTCTACCTCAAGTGCCCGCGGCCACATCTCCCGGGTCTACGAGCCTGAGCGACAGAGGAGACGAGCAAAGGCAGAGCGTTCTGGCCGAGGCACGACCAAGCAGCGCGCGCACTCGCGCATAAAGGCGCGCGTTCAGAGACGCCACACCGCGTCGGAGGTGCCTGTGACCACGGACATTGAAAATGAGTTCTTGAGAGTGTCGTTTGATGGGCAGACGGGCCGAATGGTGCGGGTGGTGAATAAGGCTGAAGGGGTGGCGGTGGAGGTAGATCAGAATCTGCATTGGTATGAGTCAGCGCAGGCCGGGGACGCGGACACCATGTGCGGCGATGGGAAGCAAAAGTCCGGCGCGTACATTTTCCGGCCCAACCACACGTCGCCGGATGGACAGAGCGCCACGTGTGTGAGCGGCGACTGCCGAGCAAAGCTTGACGTGCTTATCTCGCCGCTTGTGTCCGAAGTGCAGCAGGTCTTCGCAGACTGGGCGACGCAGACGGTCCGGCTCTATGCCGGCGCCAAGTCGGTGGAGATTGAGTGGACTGTCGGCCCTGTCCCTATCGACGATGGCATGGGCAAAGAAGTCATCTCGAGGTTCAGCACCAACTTGACGTCAAGCGGCTACTTTTTGACCGACAGCAACGGCCGCGACATGCTGCGTCGCCGTCGCTGCTCCACCAAGGAGGGCGACATAGACACGGAATGCCGCCCGTCTGTGCCCAAATACAACGTAACGGAGCCGGTTGCGGGCAATTTCTATCCGATCAACTCGGCCATTGTCATTTCGGATGAGCTCAAGGCATCGGCCTCCTTTGGCGTGGCCGTCGACCGTGCGCAGGCCGGCGCCAGCCTTGTGGATGGACAGGTGGAGCTCATGGTCCACCGGCGCCTCCTGTGCGACGACAACAGAGGAGTGGCCGAGCCTCTCAACGAGACCCAAGGCATCTCGCCGTACGATTGGATTGACGGAAAGGGCCAGAGCCACCATGAGCCCTACCGCATCGGCAAAGGCCTTGTCGTGCGGGGCAAGCACTACCTCTTCGTGTCGCCGCCGAGCTCTGCGGCCCGGGCGTACCGCGCGCTCCAGGACCAGATCTACTACGAGCCAGTCGTTGCCGTCGGCGATGACTTGGCGCCGTCTCGCACACACTCGCAGGCAGGAGAAGATGGGGAGCAGGAGGAGCAGCCTCGAGCGCGGCGTGAACGTGGGGGGCGAGGGACAGGTGCGCATGGGGCACGCCTCGACGGGGCCGTCGGGTCGCACAAGTCCTGTGCAGGCGCGGTCGACCTGCCAGAAAACGTGATGATCCTGACGGTCGAAAAGCAACCTCCTGCGAGCCCTGCTAAGCGTGGCGCCAAAGGCAAGAAGAAACCGCTGTCAGGGCCTACGGTGCTGCTGAGGTTGGCGCACAGATTTGGCGTAGGGGAGGACAAAGAGCTGTCGGTCCCGGCCTCGGTTGCGCTCGCTGATATCTTCTGCGCCGCCCATCTTTCGAGCCCATCTTCTGTGGAGGAGCTTTCCTTGTCGGGGAACCAACCGATCGCAAAAATGCTCGGACGCAAGAGAAAATGGAGGCGGGAGGCTTCGTTCAAGCCTCTACACAAGTCTCACCTGCAGCGCGGCGCCCCAGAGGGACCGGGAAAAACGATCAGCCTGTCTCCACTGCAGATCCGTACTTTTTTGCTTCACTACAACAGTTAGTCCGTTGGGAGAGTGAGGGGGGAGGAGGAGGAGGTTTTATTGACTGCCTATAACAAGTGACAGAAGGTAGGTAAGCACAACGCCCCGTCGGGTAACACCACCCTGGGCGCTCGGAGGTGAGAGAGAGTGAGAGAGGAGAGTAGAGGGCTGGGAGAGAGACACATAGAGACAGAGACAACGCGCGCCTTTTTCAGGCACTGCCGTTCGCTGTGTTCGGGAATGGTGTAGGTGTGTTGTTTATTCAGTGGACTATGCTTTTGTTTGTTGATAAAGCGTTGTTTGTTGATAAAGCGGAACGGAGCCTTGGCATGGTTTGTCTGCCCGCTAGCATTTGTCTGTTCTCAGATTTCTGAAAGCCACGCGCGAGACCTTGGTGGGCTTCTGAGAAGCAGGACACACGTCATCTTCGTGTGTCAAGCACGGACCAGATCAAGGCGCTCGCAGAACGCAGCCATCTCAGTCGCATCCGCACACAAGGCCCGGAAGGATGTGCCATTCTTACTCTTGACTTCCAGCGACCCGTCGCAAAGCACCTCGACGCCGGCTACATCTTCAAAACTCACCTCCCATCCGCCCTTGGGCGGCGGCAGTTCTGTCGGGGCCGCTTCTTTTGCAGCAGCGGCGGCGGCAGCAGCAACAGCGGCGGCGGCGGCAGCAGCAGCCTCGGTTGCCCAAGTCAGAGTGACACGGTGAGAAGTGGCAACGAGTGCAAGCTCAGGGGGAGGAGCAGATTGCGTGTCCGACGTGCTAGAAGCAGCAGCGCCTGTGCCGCCGAGGGCTGTCGGCAGCCCCGCAAACAAATTTCCCCCGCCCCCAAGCCCGCTCCCGAGCCCGCCCCAGCCCCCGCCCGCAGCCGAACTGGTGCTTGCAGTGCCCCCACCAAGGCCCCAGCCCCCAAACGCCAGGCTGGAGACAGACTTGTCAGCGCGAGCTTTAGCGTCGTCTTCCAGTTGCTTGCGCAGGGATGACGCCTTTTTCGGCAGCTGCGCCTCCGCCTTGATCGCCCCAACCAGCCTTTCATCCTTAGCCAACAACCAACCGCAAATCTCGGCCTCTGTAGCATCGAAAGGCCTCAGGACCCGGTCGAGGTAGACGGGGCGTGGCGCGCGCATGCGTGTGCTGTTGGCGCCTGCGCGGTCATTCAAATGCTCGCCAATCGCCATGACGCCCGCCACAGGTTTGGCTAACAGCCCCAGCGCCCCTGAGTGCACGCCCTTAAAAAAGCCTGACACTCCATCCTTACGCGCGCCCTCGAGAGGCCGATGGACAGCGCCGCGCAACCCCTCCATGATGTTGTCGCCAGCACGGGAGAAACCGAGCTTGAGCCCCTCGCCGACAGTGGCGGGCTTCTGGGAAGCTCGTTGCTCAGCCTTTTCACGCTGGCGGTTCAGGACTTCCTCGTCGTCGTCCCCGGCGTGCTCGATCATGCTGCCCCAGAACGTGCTGTTGCCTGCCACTCCCAGCGCCTGGAACACGTGCTTGCCCCAGCTATCGCGAATGGGCTTAGACAGCACGTCGATGAGATCGGCCGGGTGCTCCAGGAGCACCTCTGTCACGTTCAGTGCCTCGACTAGAATGGGCTGGTGTTGCAGGTCGGGTAAGGGTGCAACACGCCCCAGCGATCCCAGCCACCTGTACAACTCGCCCAGAACGATGCCACCTTGGCCCTCTGTGCCCGGCATCCTGTCAGCCCCTTCCGGACGGCGGGCTATGTTACCCAGTCCGTATATCGATGCATCGCAAGAAATTTTCTCGATTCGGATCAGCTCCAAGAAGGCGCCAGGGTCACGAGCCTCGAGGATGAACGCAAGAGTCCTCAGACACAACCCGTCCTCCTCCGCTATCCCGGTCCCGACATCCACGGAGCTGGCTCCGACCACACCTTCAATGTCTGCGCGCCCTCCCCACCCAGCAGCCGGGTCGGCGAAGAGCGTGCCTGCACGTGCGCATGCTCAGTCACACCAGAGGGCCAGAGATCGCCAGCACATGCTTATCACGCGTCGATACGAACGAGTGCGCGCATGCATGCCCGTCTGGGGGAGCGCGCGTGCGAGCGGCGCGAGGCAAGGGGCGAACGAGGAGGGGCGAGCGAGACGGATGCGCGCAGCAGTCACACCTTTCTCGAAGTGGAGGAGGAGGTAGAGCCAATCTTCCTGCAGCTGCACCATGAGGGGGCCCGCCTCAAGCGTCACGTACTTCCAATAAGCTAGCCCCCGTACCTGGTGCGAAAGTTCGGCCTCGAGCAGCAGAAATGACGCGCCAGCTGTGAGGGCGCCGGTTTTGTTCTGGCCGCTTGAGGCAGGCGACAGGAATGCGGTGGGGGGGCCAAGGAGGGTTTGGTTGTCAACTTGCGCCTTGGAGATGCGTACCGAGGCGCGCAGGTTCAGAAGTGTGTTGCGAGCTTGGGCCTCGATGCCCGATACGAGTGCGAAAAGCAATTCGACGCGATCGTTGGTGACCATGGACACGGCGACGCCCGGCAGCTGTATGGTGGCATCCCACTCCACGGGGTTGTACTCGTCGAGAGCCTCGGCGCCCACACGCGAGGTGAGGACAACAACCCGTCGGCGGCCCTTAAGGGCAATGACCCAGTGTATGTAGGTATCGGACCCGTCCCTCGTCGGCAGCACACCGTGTGCGCCTTGCTTGGCAAGATCGACCTCCATGGGGTCGAGCATGGCGGGCTGTATGATGAACACGGGGGGCAGGTCAGGACAGTCGAGAGCGACGGCCTTGCTCTCGCCTGTCCCCACCAGCGCACCGTACTGCGCCCCGAGGGGCGAGCCTTTTTGCCAAACCGACACGTCGACATAGCCGGACATGTTGTCCACGCTGTACAGGCATGTCTCCTCTTCCTCCCTGCGGACATGAGCGAAGAGCGCCGCGCCGTGGGTCTTGACCTCTATCACCAGATGCCGGTCCGGCGCGCCCTCCTTGGCATTTTCAGGGGGGGGCAGGCGCAGCGAGATGCCGATGCCCCCCGTCGTCAGGCCGCACGGGCCGCTCCACAAGGACAATGGCCGGCCGTCGGCACCAACCACACGCACCTCCACGCTCCTGCCTTGGCGCTTGCCGCCGTCGTCCTCGCCGTCGCGCGCATGGCCATCCACACGCTCATGCAATACGCGCATCTTGCCTTCCGCAACCACAATACCCGGGGTGCCAGACTTGGAACCTCTGTCGGCCAGTGTCGGCTCGCCGTTTGGCGGGGGCATATGATACCGCACTTCAAGCGCCTCGCCGCAGTGATTGACAACGGTCACGAGCGGCACGAGACTGATGTACATGGTGCGCTGCAGGGGACGCACGCCCATTTCCACTTGCACTCCCAGGTTGTACACCGCCTGCGAATCCTTGGCTTGAACTCTAATCGCGCTTGCTGTGCCTGGTGCGATTGTCCCGCCTGCCAAGCCTGCCAGTCCCACCCCTCCCTCTGGAACAAGACTACCGAGAAAAGTCCAGAAGGGCGAGCCCCTTAGCGCCACGCCGAGCTCTTCCGTCCCCTCCTCCCCTGCGCCGCCGAGCTCGAGACTCACCGGCGAAAGAGGCACAGATTCGGGCCCTCTTCCGACCCACTCCTCGTCGACATGGTGCTCGCCCGATGTTGCATTGCCGTCCTTGGCAGCATCCTCCATTCCAGCCGCAAGAATCAGTCGGGAACCCTGCCCGGGACCTACTGCTGTGCCTTCTTCCCCGTTCTTGTTGGCCTTGGGACTCCAGCGGTAGCCCACGACAAGCGGCAGTCCAGTCCGGTTCACAAAGACCATGGGCACGTGCGCCGTGATCGTCGGCACAGTGCCCGCCACGGTATGTCCCATTGTCAGACGGAGCACCATGCGACGACCCAACTTATCGTGCACGGCCAGGTTGCCGCCAACGCTCGACAAATCTGCCGCAAGGCGCACGAGCGATCCCGGGCCGTCAAAACCAGCCATGGTAGCCGACAGCGCAGCATCCCCTGCGCCCCCGGCTCGGCGACTGAACCCCACAGTCTGTCCAGCCTTTGCGCATACCGTTTGCACCGCGTCTGGCACATCCACCCCTTGCCCCTCCTGCGGCGCCGCGGCGTGCAGGCTCACATCCAGATCGAGAGGCAGCGTATTGTGGACGCGAAACGCCGGGCACAGGACCAAGACCTCCGGATCCCCTGCCCTCAAATTGCCCATAGCACCGCCAGCCAGGAGCACAGTCCTCATCACCTCTACTTGCGACTCCTCGCCTCCGACACACGTGATAACATGCGACACGTTCTCCGCAGGACTCCAAACGTCGCTCCACTCACCCGTGGCTGTTGCCTTCAGCCGCAACGATACCACGGCTCCCTTGTTGTCTCCGTCCCCTTTATCTCCGACCAAGATTCCAGCGGCGCCAAGCATAACAGTGCCTCTTGCCGGCACGCGCATCTCCCGCGCCCCTTCCTCCCCCTCCATCTTGATCCACACAGGCTGGTCGAGCGCGCTGCGCACAAATGCACCATCTTCGTTAAAGTGCTCGTGATGTGCGCCTTCGTCGTCCACGCTACTACTCGCGTGGGGGGGCGCGGTATCGTTGCCACTGCGAGGCTTCTCCTTTGCCATGTCTTGTTCAAGCATTTTCATGTGTTGTTCCCGCAGAGATATCAGGAAATGGCTTGTCGTGTCGATGAAGCGCGCAAGATGACGGACATATGAGCTGGCCAGGGCGATTTGCACTACCCTGTCGCAGCGCCCTGCGACCTTTTGCGTGCCGGCGATGCCGTCTGTGATGACGGACAGACTCCAGCTGCATTCTTCCAGGAGCGGCTCGCGGTAGAGGGGCTGCTGCAAGGAACCCGGCGTCTCAAGGCCGGCCACAGAGACCGAGAACTCAAGGTGCACTTGATCCACGTAGTCTCTCAGCGCATGCACGAGGGAGAAATTTTTGATGGAGAGCATGGCGATAGGCTGCGACACGCGGCGTGCCACTGTCAAGTCATCCAGAAAGACAACCTCGAGGTCTTGGATCTCCACCTTGTGCCGCATCAGCTTCCACGTCATTTCTTTGCCCCCTGTGCGTGGCGGCTCGCCCGCATCAGACGCTTCCCCGGCCATCTTCTTGTTTGCGACGGGTGCTTGCTTGACAGGAGTGGGTTGCGGCTCTTCAGGACTCTGGCGTTTGTCCGCTGGCAAGGACAGGAGCTCTGAGCCCTGCGACAGCAGCGAGTGCACCACAAGCGCGAATTCGGTGGCTGCGAGAACCTCTGAGCTCCCAACGTTGACTCGCACTCGCGTTGCGTCAGTGTCTGCATCGCCATCGCATCTGGCGCCATTCAAAGCAAGAGACATCGAACTGTCGTCAGCGCCTTCCTTGAACACCATCAGCGCATCTTCACAACGCAAGATCGAACACAGCCCGCGCCCATTTGCGGTCAAGGACGAGCCAGACGGGTTGAAAGACACATCCAGCCCCTCCATCCCGACCTCCGCATCCACGTCCCACTGCATTCCCCCTTCTCCGCTAGACCTGTTTCCCGTCCGCGCACCTGCTCCCAGCAGCCGCCAGCGATGAGTCATCCAGGCACCGAAGGATAGACAAAGACCCTTGCTGCGCTGCTTGGTGCCTTCGAGCATTACGTGCATCTGAAAAGATGACAGCCGCGCGCGGAATCTGCCACTGTGGTGCAACTGCTCGTGTGCGGCTGCTGGCGGCGCCACGACCGGGGCGTCGCGAGAAGCAACGCGGTTGGCGACTACTGCGCGAATGTCCGACAGCAGGGCAATGGGCGCAGTCGGGGCCGGATCCAGCATCCTGAGCAGCTGGACAAAAATGCCGCTGACTTTGTTGTTCGCCTCGAAACCGCGGCGCACAAGCGTCAAGAACTCGAGGAGCGTCTTTCCCAGAAACACAAGTGGTTCCTGTGTGAAGACCATCTTGACCCTGCCTACACACACGTTGACATCCAATCGCTTTTTCGACCCGCTCCCACCGACGTCCTCTTCCGCAGGCCCCCAGTCGGCAGCCACGCCATACACATTCGTAGGCAGTTCCCCGATGCCTCTCTTCAGCCCCTCCGGCCCCGGTGGCGTATCATCAGGCACCAATTCCGCAATAATGGGAAAGTAAAGGGGTGTGTCGCTGTTGGGCTCGTGATACGTAATTTGAATGGACTGCACGTGCATGTGCCCCGTTGCCAGGCCCCCGCCCGTGGCCGCTTTGAGGTCCACGAGCGACACGCACATGCGCCCACCGAGCCGGCCATTACTCCGCCCTTGCGCTCTTGCTTGCACAAGAACCACAGAGAGGGAGGGCACGTGTGCTATCATTCGCGTCTGCATTGCCCATGCAGGCAAATTGATTCCGTCTCCCCCTGCCCCCTCGTCCGAGCCAGGCCCGGCCCCGCTGCGTGCTGGCGCAGCAGGTTTTGCTGTTCTGGCATTTGCAATGGCCGGTGACGGCGTCTTGCTGCCCTTTGTCTGCCTGCCGCCCCGCGACTGTGGGGCGTGCTTACTCCAGAGCGACGTGCTCAGAGTGCAAAACTCGCTGTAAGATTCGACCAAGGCGCTGAACATGGAGAGGGAACAGTGCACCATCAGGGCTAGATCCTCGCGGCTGACCTCCATCTCACTCTTGCCGACATAAGCCTTGAGCTCCGGCGCGGCTCCATCCTCAGGCCCTCCCTTGCCAATCGTCACTCTGACGGCCACATCGCCACCAGCGCCCAGGTTCATCAGCTCCCAAGACTCAGCATCGTTCTGAATCATGGTGCAGCGCACCTTCGCTACCTGTGCCTCGCCGACCGGCGCTTCGGTCTGAGATCGCACATCAGCGCGGATAGCTAGCTCGACTTTGCCAATGCCAAACGAGATCCCCATGACTCCACCTGCGGGATCCTTTGGCAGCATCACGTCAACACCCTCTGCCGCCAAGTCCACCGACAGAACGTAGCTCTCTCGAGCATTCGCCACCTCTACCGGGACACTATGCACACTTTGCAGGGCGACAGCCACTGCCTTGCTGGGGACCACGGGCCCGCCACCAGATGCACCACAATCAATGTCAGAATCGACATGCTGGAGAGCACTGCGCGCGGCAGCAGCCAGGGATGGCTGCTCCAGCGCTGCAGTGGTGCTACGCGTGAGCCACCGGCACCCGTTGGTCACGGCGTCAGGCGGCAGATGCATCACCACTTTGCCCAGCCGCCCACGCAGGCTGACGTGCGGCTCGCCGCCAACGGCTGCCGAAGCGGCCGCTGCAGCGTCAAGGACCTTGAGATCCAGGTTCAGGAATACCGCGCCCTCTGCTCCCGCGCTTCCGCCGTGCATGAGCGCAGTGGACGACATGAGTTCCGAGCCGCCGCATGCGCCATGCACAGAAAGGGTGCCGAGCAGCGCCTGCGCCGCAAGGCAACTCTTGCTAGCGTTTGCTTGCAAACCGAGCTGCTGCACACTGATGCACAGCGCAGGCACGCCCACGCTGCCTCCTGCGGTCTGCTCATATTGAAGGGCCAGGGACGCGTGCTTGATCTTCACAGCCACATCAAGCTCGAGGCCAATGACAGAAGCCTCGCCTAGGGCGCTGCTTTTGAGATCCCGGAGCTTACCAGCCTGTAACAGGCGGAAGAAATTGAAGCGCTCAGCCGCGCGAGAAGACCGCGACGCAATGAGCTGGAGGGTGGCCGCCAGCGATGCCCCGAGCCCGCGTGTGCGCGGTGCCACCGCGTGCTCAACAGCCTTGGCAGGCGCGGGAATGGCCGCCACAAACCGTTGGATGAGCGCCGCAGCCGCGGCCACGTGCCCTTCCGTGACTGTTACCGCCCAGGATTCCACCTCATAGTGCATGGCACATTTGCGCGATGACTGGGAGCCCGCGAGCAGCAGCACGAGCTTGCCAGTTATTGGCGCCCATAGGGTGCCTCCCCGCGTGTCCCGCCCCCTGCCACACGGCGTCGTGATGACAGCATCGCACCCCGACCACTCGGCCACGAACTGCTGCCCGTCCTTCACATCAGTTCTCGACCTCTCCACGACAATCCGCCCTCCGCGCATGCGAAACGCCGGCCCCTCGCCCACATCATCCCCCAGAATCTCCAGCGTAGGCAGATGCAGGTCGACCTCCACCTCCCAGCCTTCGCCGCCCCCTTGCTGCCCCGCCCACGGACCGACGATCGCCTGGCGAAGCACTCCCATGGCGCCACGCCGCCCGGAGTCGGCTGCCACTACAGCCAGAGCGGACGCGTCCGCGAGCGCGAATCTGTCCTCGATGAGCACGCCCACCGCCTCCTGTATGCACATTCATGCGTTCGTGCACACGGACACGGACACGGACACGGACATGGACATGCATCAGACACACCTTGATCCACGAAGCCACAGCAACGCAGACAGTCGGACACACACACACACTCTCTCTCTCTCTCGCGCGCGCGCTCTCTCTCACTCTCACTCTCTCTCTCTCGCGCGCGCGCGCTCTGTCTCTAGACCTTGATCCAGGAAGCCACGGCAAAGCAGACACTCGGACGCAAGTGGACACAGAGGGGTGCTACGAAAGCCTTCACTGCATGCCGCTGCGCAGATACTCCCACAAGTCAGCGCACTAGTATGTCTCCTACACAAAGGGACTGCTTAGACTTTTTTTCAGCGTGTGTGTCTTGAACGCAGACATTTTCGAAAGTCAGCGCCCTGGTATAATTCATATGCGAAACCTCAAAACAGGGTACTTTTGAGAATTTTTGCCTGCCCTCCTGCCTCATCCTCACCACCAGGAGCCAATACGGACACTGTCGCGAAGGTCCCCCCCCCCCCCCCCCCCCCCCCCCCCCCCCCCCCCCGCCCCCCCCCCCCCCCCCCCCCCCCCCCCCCCCCCCCCCCCCCTCCCCCCCCCCCCCCCCCCCCCCCC
>Ga0115006_10002767_pt1 | contig 11690 bp, 9 predicted proteins | sample ArcOceMetagenome_3_FD_88943 | JGI IMG/M metagenome (GOLD analysis project Ga0115006, IMG submission 88943) | Marine eukaryotic phytoplankton communities from Arctic Ocean - Arctic Ocean- Svalbard ARC20M Metagenome | ecosystem: Environmental > Aquatic > Marine > Oceanic | place: Arctic Ocean...
GCCCCAGGAGCCCGCCCGCTAGCTCGGGGCTGCCCTCTGGGCCCGAGAGAGGAGAGGCCTCCTCGCGTGGATGCCGAGGCGAGGCAGGGGCGGCGGCGCCCTGGTGCCAGGCCCAGAGTCGCCGATTCCACCGGCGTTGGCCATCCAGGCTCTCTGCGCACGCCGAGAGCCTCATCCGCTCGCTGCTGTGCGACCGCGAGGAGCGACTCGGCAAGGAGGGTGCCGAGCAGATCAAGGGGCACCCCTTCTTCAACGGCATCGATTGGAGCTCGCTGCGCTGCGCCGACGCCGCGCCCTTCAAGCCCCACGTCGAGTCGGCCACGGACACGTCGCACTTCGACAAGTTCGAGGAGCGGCCGCCCAACGAGCCGGGTGCCGCCGTTGGCGACACGGACAGTCGGATTTCCGACACCGACCTCGCTTTCCTGGGCTACCAGTACAAGCGATACCCATCGTGCTCCGATGTTGTGCTCAACGCCGTCAGCGAGTCGTCCGACAGAGACGAACCGGGCTCCGGGGGCTCGCGCCCAGACAGGAGACCCTCCTGGAGCGCCAGCAGCGCCACCTCCCCGGTGACCGCCTCACCGCCGCCGCCTCCGCCCGCGCCATCGCCGCCGCCGCCGCCGCCGCCGCCGGAGGCTCCGTGACGCTATTTTGGTGTGTGTGTGTGTGTGTGTGTGTGTGTGTGACGTGCGCAGAGGATATTTTAAGCGTGATTGCCCACGCATCAGGTATTTACACAGCATTTCACAGTCAATTTCACCCCTAACTTCTGCTCCCGGTGGTCGCACGCGCCTCCGTCGGCCTCGCGGTGTTCCGTCGATGCTTGCGATTATCGGCGTCGTCGCCGCTGCAGCCTGCGTCACGCACACCAGCCTCAGTGCTGTGACGTGTGACGCCAGCGCGCTGCGTGGTGTGCTAGCCCGCGTGCCGCTGCCGCACCACGGCCTCGAGCTGGTCGTGGCGGACTCACGCATTCCCGGTGCTGGCCGCGGCCTATTCGCCTGCACCACCACCACCGAGGCGCAGCTACTGCCCTCGGGCACGCCGCTCTGTGGGCTAGCGGTCGGCACGTGGCATGCACAGGCCAGCGGCGACAGCGCGGTGCCTTTCGAGTTCACCGACGCTGGGCAACTCGTGCTGCATGCTGGAGAGCTTGCGCCTCTGGAGGTGTGCGCCTGGATGCCCAACTTGCCACGATGTGCCGCTTGCCTGACATGTGGCCACCCGTTCTGCCACTGCAGCGACCGCTTCGTGAGCGTGCGGACTCGGGCCTGTACGCGCACCGAGTGCTGCGGTACGGACCGCCAGGCCAGCAAACTCTCATGGTCAGCAACGCGCCAGGCCCCGACCTGTCCGCGCCCGAACGTATGTTCATTCCCACGCCACCCGAGGGCGGGCTGCCGCCGGAGGCGTGGCGGCAGCAGGCGGGGCAGTTTGCAAACGACCTCGCGTTCGAGCCGGGGCTGCTCGCGCGGAAGGACGCGTACTGGGTGTACGAGCAGGCCAGCGCTGAGTCCAACCTGCTCGCGCTCTTCTGGAGCGTCTGCCTCGAAGAGGGTGAGGGGGAGGAAGAGGAGGCGCAGTGGGTGCCCGGCGAGGTGCAGCTCGTGACGCAGCGCGACACAAGGCTGCCCGCGCAGGCGGGCGTGGCGCACGAGCTGGGAGTCATGTACGGAATCGAGTACTGGAGGAGGCGCGACATGGGTAGGTGAGCGGATCGTGGGGGTTTTGCTGCTTATACTCCCTCTCTCTCGCTCCGCCTCGCGCACCCGCGTCCGGCCCGTCCCTCGGGTCTGTGGGGCCGAGCGAGCGGAACTCCTTGCGCTCGTTCCTCGTCCGGCACCGGCGCTGTGGTATTATGACGAGCAGGACGTGCCTTCTGTCTGCCGGCGACAGGATCTCCCGCTGGACCATCAGCAAGCTGCTGGGCCGCGGGAGGTTCGGCGAGGTGTACGCCGGCAGCCATGAGACGAGCAGTGTACCGGTGGCCATCAAAGTGGAGAGCATCGACGTCGCCAAGGGTCGGCTGGAGCGCGAGGCTCTCGTGTACGAGGCAACCGACGGCCTGCCCGGGCAGGCGGGCGTCCACTGGTTCGGTCGGCAGGAGGGCGTGCTCGCGCTCGTTCTCGACCGGCTGGGCCCGTCAGTCAAGGCGATGCACAGGGCGGTGGGCAACCTCACACACGATGAGCTGAGGCTTGTGGCCAGCGAGACCTTGCACCGACTCGAGGAGCTGCACAGCCGAGGGTGGCTGCATGGAGACATCAAGCCGGACAACCTTCTGCTCCCGCGCGGCACCACCGCTCTCAAGGCGCGGTCGGGTGGGCGGCCGCTGGTGCATTGCATCGACTTTGGGATGAGCCTGCCGTTGCACGAAGGCAGGGCCGAGACGCCCTCTGCTCGCCGCGGCACGCTGGGCGCTGTGCGCTACGCCTCCGTCTCCAATCAGATGCTCCTGCCCCTCGGGCCGCGCGACGACTTGGAGGCACTCGCCTACTCACTAGTCTACCTCCATAGAGGGCAGCTGCCGTGGAGTCAGGTAAGCGCGCCAACGCAGCGCGAGAAGTTCGCGCTCATTTGCCAGGCCAAGCAACACGAGGAGCCTTCGCTGCTGTGCGCCGGCTTGCCGCCGTCTTTCGCCGAGTTTCTGCGCCTGTGCCGAGCGATGTCTGCCCACGAACAGCCCGACTATGCCGCGCTGCGTGCTTTGCTCGCCTCAGACGCCCACCGACCGCTCCGGAAGAAAGGGTGGCGGCACGACAGTGAAAGGTATCGCGTAGCCGAGAGTCCTTCGAGAGATACGTGAAGGGTAAACGGTGAAAATGAAAAGAGGTGGACCCCAATTACTACAAGCCCACCCCCTACCGTACAGGTACACCCATCCGCGGCGATTAGAGGGGGTGGGCTTGTAGTAATTGTGTGTACTTTGCTTTACAGAAACTAAGCAAACTACAGAAAACTTTGCTTGTACCAGTTTCTGTTACAGAAAGCAAAGTTTCTGTGAGGCCCGAACTCATAAAAACGTAAGCCCCCGCCACACGACGTAGCGACGCGGCGTGGTGCTCCCCGCGTCTCGGCCGTCGCGCGTCGCCGAGAGGAGGTACCACAGCGCACACAGGTGAGAGCAAGAGAGTCCCTCGCCGGGGAGGGGCACGCCGCTGCGCTCGCGTGACGCCGAAGTTCTCAAAACGTGTATCCACAGACTGCACTCCCCATAGAGATACACACGATACTCGATAGAGGATAGACCATACGCACTTAGACTTACGCATATAATATATGTCTCAACGAAAATAAACTCCCACTCGCACTCCAAAAGACATGACACCTACCAGTGCAAGGCTGCACTGTGCACACCCACGACGAGCAGTGTGCGCACGTGGCTGCCGCACGTAAAGTACGGCTTAGCTTTCTACAGTGGAGTGGGGTTCTCCGCCGGAGTCGCCTCGGAGGAGAAGGTAACGAGGTAAGATTGGACTGCACGGTGCGGTTCGTGCATGTCGCCCAAATTGCCGCAAATGCAAATCGGAGGTTGCAGCAGCAGCCGTTGATCTTCACACATTCGCGGTGCCAGAGACCACGGGCTGGACCTCCACCTCCTGCATCTCGACCTGTAGCTCGACCGACCCATTCGAGACGCCGCCGTCTCCCACCACCTTGGCGGACTTGGTGCGCGACGCAAGCGTGTGGGTGGAGATGGTGCTGATCTTCTCTGGGAGCTCGACCGCAGCGCCGACTCCCTCCGCGCGCAGAGGCAGCACAGAGACGCTAAAGCCTCCGGCCTCGGTGGAGACCTCGTCGTGCTTGAGGTACAGCTCGTTGATGGCCGCGCGCAGCATGGTACGCTGCGCGCGGTCGGTGGGCTTGTCGTCGCAGCGCGTCACGTAGAGCGCGTGCTCCTCCTTGCCCATGCTGTTGGTGTCCATCTGTACAGGCACGGCGTGTGCACAGTGTGGAGGCACGGCGTGGAGGTGTGGTGCAGAGGTGCGGTGCGGGGAGGCACCTCGGCGTGGATGACGTCGATGGCCTGGTCGTGCAGCACGTCGCAGATCTCGTGCAGCAGCTCCTTGTGGTGCTGCCCCGTGCTACGGATGACGGCGATGACCTCCTCGTGCTCGAACTTTGGCAGCTGGTGCGCCATCTTCATCTGCCCCTCGTGGATGACGCGCACCATCACGGTGCCCTGCAGGCCGTGCTCGTGCACGATGGCCTCGAGCGCCGTCTTGATCTCGTTGCGGCGCGCCGCCGTGAACTGCAGCGTGCGGTCGGCCTCGCGCGCGTAGAAGAGCGCGCGCTCCTTCTCTTCGATGGCGTAGAAGGCCGTCTCCGTGTCGTGCATGCGGTCGAGCGCCTCGCGCTTGTTGAGCGCCGCCTCCACGGCCATGGCTGCCTCGGTCGAGACGCTCTCCTTGCTCGCCTTGCGCATCCTGGGCGTCGGCACGACGGAGCCTCCCGACCCCTGGCCCGCCACGAAGTGCTCGATGTTGGTCGGGGTGCTGCCGCCCAGTTTGCCCTTGAACGAGTTGGCGCGCGACACGGGCTTGGAGGGTGCGTGGATGGCGGTGTGCCCGTGCACGGGCTGCTTGGTGTGGGTCACGTCCGCCTTGAGCACGTCGAGGCCCATGTTGGCGAGCGCGTCGGTGATCTCGTGCAGCACGTCGGGGTGGTGCTGCACGAGCAGCTCGATCTCGACGGCGCCGTCCTTGGAGAAGTCGTCGTCGTACGGCTCGAAGATGACCTGTGCGTCGTGGTCGTCGAGCACCTCGAGCAGCGCGTGCTCCATCTCCTCGAGCTTCTCGTCGTCGAAGTCCTTCTTGGTGCCGCGCGAGATGACCACGTACTGCGCGACGAAGGCGTCCACGTGCTCGGTCGACACGTGGTCGACGCCGTAGACATGCGCCTCGAGCACATCCACGCCCGTGCCGTGCAGGCACGCGAGCAGCTCGCGCTGCACGCCGATGTGGTGGCGCGACGCGACGCGGATGACGAAGCCGCGGCCCCTGTGCTTGTCCTCGGCCTTGTCGTCCGCGGCGGAGGGAACCTCACCGCTGCCGCCGATGGTGCGGGAGCGGACGAGCGGCGTGGCGCGGCCGTACACCGCCAGCGCCCAGTGGAAGAGGATCGGCGAGGCGACAGTCGCCATCACCAGCGCCTGCACGCTCAAAGGCAGTGCTGTCAGCGACTCTGGGCAGGCACGAGAGCGCAAGCCATAGCGTACCCCCTCCCCAGCGTCCACGCGGCGGGGGGGCGCTCCTCTCGGGCCCAGCGGGCAGCCCTGAGCAAGCAGGCGGGCCTCTGGAGCGGCGGGCGGCCGCGTGGGCGGCTGCGAGCAAGGGCACTTCGACTCTGCGGGAGCACCCACACGACGGAGGCATAGATGCCTGGCGCGAGCATTCTCTGGCCGGGCTCGCCGCCCTCGTAAGTGAGAGACTGCGCGGTGTCAGCCACCATATAGGCGAACTCGCCACGCGCCACCATGGCCGCGCCCACGAGCAACTGCTGGGGCTGGGCGTGGCAATATTTCGTGATCCAGCTCGCCTTGGCCGCGCGTGCCTTTGCCTCGGGCGAAGTGTAGCGCGTGTAGGCGAAGATGCCCGAGAAGAGCTTGGTGGTGATGGTCGGGCCGATGGCGAGGAGGAGGCCGTTGCCAAAGGATTCGAGGGTGAACATCTCGCTGACCGGCACGGCGAAGCCCACGGAGGCGGCGAAGAAGAAGCGCACCATCCACTTGACGACGCGCTTCATCTGGCTGTTCCAGATCGCCTGCGAGCGCGGCACGTTGACGAAGCACATGCCGGCCACGAAGGCCCCGAGCAGGTGCGAGCCGATGAAGGCGCCGCCGTCGGCGGCCTCCTTGATGGCGGTGATGTACGCGCAGATAGAGAGGGTCGCGACCATGAGGAAGATGTGCACCTCATCGCGCGGCTGCACCTATTGGGTGAGAGTGGACCGCCGGCGTCGTGGGCGCGCTCTGCACGCGGCTTGCACGACGGGGCGCCGGCAGGCGTCCTCTGGCCTCTGGCCGAGGCTGCGCTTCTGGGGTAAGCAAGCGCGGCCTGAGCCCTCGGGGAAGGCGGGCCGACACGGGGCTGTGGTTACCGAGGCAGAATGCCGCTTCAAAGTGCCAACCAGCTGCGGCACCGATGCATACTTGGAGCCGGGGATGCGCGAGAGCAGGGGCGGCAGGTGAGGGAAGACTTTGATGGCGAGGAAGACTCCGAGCGCGAGGAAGCCGAAGGAGCAGCAAACGAGGCGCACGATGTTGAGCGGCGACGTGTCGCCCTTGGCGAGGCTCGTCATCATCACGAGCGTGCCCAGGCTGAAGATGTCGTCGATGAACCTGCGTGTTGGGAGCCAAAGAGTCGGCAACGTGGGCCGGGCCTCACCGCCGCGCCGCAGCCTCTCGTTGGGCCCGAGGTGGCTCAGCGGCTCGCGCCGACTCGGCAAAACAGCCCGGAGCCGGGAGAGTCAGTCCCAGGAGGCTAGAGTAGTGAGCTGTGGCACCGCCGAGGTGAGAGGGCCGCCCTCTCACCATGCCGACGCACGCTGCGGTGAGGGTGGTCTGTCCCGCGAGGGAATTGAGCATCTTGCTCTCGTCCAGGAGCTTGATACTGATGTCGATGGAAGTGGGGGCGAAGGCGCAGCCCGCGGCGAAGCCCGACGGGTAGTACTCCCCAGTCAGCCCACCGACCACCGCCATGCCCGTGAGGAGCGGCAGTGCCGTGCCGAAGATGGCCACGACGAATGCCTTGCGCCCCACCTGCGCAACCTTGTCGAAGTGGATGTGCATGCCACTCTGGAAGATCATGAGCGTGACGCCGACATTCCCGACGAATGTCCAGATGTTCACGATGGGGCTCCCACCGGCGCCTCCCCTGGCTCCCGACGTCCCACCCGTCCAGCGGAGCCATGCGATCTGCGAGCAGTCTTCACCGCCGGAGCCGGTGGACGCCGTAGACCCTGCCGTCTCGAGCCGCCGGTTCACCCAAGTTTCGCAAGTACCTGGTGGCGGTGGAATGGAGGAACACAATGTGTTTGGATGGGCGTGCGGGCGCACAAGGAGGGCGCAGGAGGGCGCCGAGCTGCGGAGAGGCTCCCAGGTGACACACCAGCACCCCGGTGCCCAGAGCAGCCACTGGGCCAAGAGTCCACGCGGGGCCGTCGGCTGCTGTCGCACGGAAGCCGGGCATGGTTATTCACCACAGTTGAGTGCCGTCTGATGCATATGGGACCATGTCTAGAAGCTGTGGACCCATTACGATGCCCACCAGCAAATAGCCGAGGATCGCTGGCTGGTGGCATATCTTGAAGAGACGGCCACCCAACCAGATGGCGCACAGGAAGGCCACGACCTGCAGGACGAGCACGAAGTCGACGCCGGCCATTACGAAGCCGTCCAGTCACAGGCAGGCAGGATCGCAGGCAGGCGCTGGATCCAGCTCGGGAACGCGTTCTCGAGCGCTTTCCACACCTCGGCTTTATCAAGCGACCTGCGCTGATATCGGTGTCAAAACTTGCAATAGAAGGAATAACGAGCGGGAGAATGCGTTTTTTAAGCGGGTGTTGGAAGGGGGGAATGTTTAGGAATGCTTCGTGCAGGTGTGCCTTGCAGCGGCCATACGCATGTATCGCCCTGGGGTCGGCCTGATAGGCTGCTGTGCCCCATGGCAGGTGCAAGCCGCGGTCGACCTGACGATCACATGGCAGGAGACCCCCCATTTTTCACAAAACCCACCAAAGAGCGCCCAAAGCGGCGTCCAAAGAGGCGTCCTTGGCATGGCGGTGGTAATGCCAGAAGCGCCTGCCGCTTGCAGATTTGCGATGTCCACGAGCAGCCTCCGCCTCCACTTCGTTTCGCTGCAGTCCACCGGAAACGGCAGCAGCCTCCTGGAGCTGCAACGCGGTCCGGACGCCATCCCGCTGCTGCTTGCGCTTCTGCAGGAGGAGCTGGCTCCGGAGCCGCCGCCAGTCGCGGTGCCGGCGGTCCTGCTCTTGGGCACGCAGATGCTCCAGAAGTGCCTTCGGCGCTGCACGCTCGAAGCTGCCTCCGGCGTCGAGGCGCTTCTGCTGCCCGCGCTTGTCGCGAGCGCCGCCCGAGGCTGGCGTCCCGTGCTGACGCAGCTGGCACTTGCGCTGGCGGTGCTGCTGATCCGGCAGGTGGCGTGGCAGGAGAGCACGGTGCTCTCGCAGCTGCTCGGGCAGCTCAGCGGCGAGCGCAGCGCCGTCGAGCGCGTGGCGCTCTGCGCGCTGCTCACGCTGCTGGCCGAGGAGCTCACCTCGCCCGCCGGCAAGACCTCCGTGCCGCCGGTGCGGCTGCAGCGGCTGCGCGCGGCGCTGCGCGCCGACGCGCCACGACTGCTCCCGCTGCTCGAGCGCTGGTACGTCGAGGCGATCGCGGGGTCGGCCGGCGAGGCGCCGCCGGGCGGCGACGCTGTGGCGGCCTGCCTGCAGATCGCGTGTGGCGCGCTCAGCGTCGCGCGCGCGTGGGGCGCGGCGGGGCTCGTGGCGCCGGCGGTGGCGGCGCAGTGCGCGCTGCTCACTCGGCTGCCGGCCGAGGCACTCCAGCTACCGCCGCTCGAGGCCCACGCCGCTGAGGTGCTGTGTGTCAGCCTGCCGTTGCTCGCCGGTGAGCCGCCCGCCGCGAGCTTCGCGAATCCGGGCAGGGACGGCGGCGGCGGCGGCGGCGGCGGCGGCGGCGGCGGCGGCGGCGGCGAGGCCGAGGCTGTCAAGGGAGCGGAGGGTGCGGAGGGTGGCGTGTGGCTGCTACGCGTGGAGGCGGGACTCTTCGAGCTCGTGCGGAGGACGAGCTCAGCTGCGGGGAGATACACGGCGGCGGTGGTCGTGGAGGGGTGCGTCGCTCTCGCAGGTTGCTGCGTGCGGCCATCGTCAGAGGGCGCGGCGGCGGCGGTGGCCGCCGCGGCGGCGCTGCGCGAGCGATGGGCGGCACTGCTGCTGGCGGCCACGGCGGCGCTACCGGCGGAGGAAGTGGGGGTGGTGCTCGGTGCGTGGGCCGCGATGCAGGAGGTGGCCGAGCAGGCGCCGCCCAGCGCTGCCCGCCTCGGCCTCGAAGCGAGCTTGGAGGCGTGCCGCCTCCCTCTGCTGACAGTGCTGCTGCAGCGGACCGAGCACCCGCCCATCGCCGCCGCGGCGCCGTCCCCACCGCCCGAAGAGTGGCACGAGCTAAGAGAGGAGGTGCGTGGCGTGCTGCGCGGCGTCGTGTTTGTGCTTGCTCCCGCGCTCTCTCCGGAGAGCGCACGCGGGGAGGCAACGCTCCTGCAGGCCGCGTCCGCCGCACCGCTGGACGAGGCGGCGGCGGCGGCGGCGGCTAGGGAGACCCAGCTTCGCGCGCTGTCGCGCCGCGTGCTCGAGTGCATCGGCCACCAGCCATGCGGCGGCGGCGACGGCGGCGACGTGGTGGTGGCAGCAGGCGCGGGCGCGGCGGCGTTGCCGCTCGGGTGGGCGGCGCTCGAGGCGGCGCTTCACGCGCTCTCAGGTGCCGCCAAGCCGCTTGGGCTGAGCGATAGCGCTGAGGTGGCGGCGGTGATGGCGCACCTGCCGTCGGTGGCGGAAGCGTCGGCGGCGCTCATGGCGCGCGGTGGCGGCGAGGCGTGCGCGGGGCGGCAGCTGCTCTGCACCAGCCTCGTGCTACTCGGCGCCTACACCGCGTGGCTCTCCGCACCCGGCCGCGGCGCCGCGCTGCGCACCGCGGTGCCCCTCCTGCTCGGCAGCCTGACGGTGTGCGAGGAAGGGGCCCCGGCCGGCTGGCCTCTCCGCTCCAAACAAGAGCATGCGGGCGTCGTGGCGCTGCACAAGCTCGCCACCTCGGCCGCACCTGCGCTCCTCGCCGCCGCGCCGCTGCCCGTGCTCCTCCCACCTCTACTCGCGCCGCTCGAGTGCCGCCCCCGCCCCCTCTCGCCCTCCTCCGCTCGCCTCGTCATCGCCACCGCCGCCGCCGCCGTCGCCGCCGCCACCGCCGCCGACGGGTTGCCGCCTGCCGCCGCCGTCGAGTTGAGCGACATGCTACTCGCGCCGCCCTTGCACCGCGCCGTCGCCGCGGTGCTCGCCGCCTTATGTGATGGCGGCGGTGTCGGCGGTGGCAGTGGCGGCGGCGGCGGCGGCGGCGGCGGCGGCGGCTCAAGGCTTCAGTATGTCGCCGCACCAGGAGAGGTTTGCCTGCTGCGCGAGGCGGGCGACATGCTGTGCGAGCTGTGCGAGACGCTCCGCCTCTGTCCGCCGCAGCTACGCGCGTCATACGCCGCCGCGCTATCGCCGCACGTGGCGACCCTCGGCCTCGCAGCCCGCCAGGCGTCGCCACTACTGGCACGGCCCGGCTGCGCGTGCCTTGCTGCCGCTGCCTCGGGCTGTATGCCCGACGCGGCGCCGCTGCTTCCCGCCCTCGCCGCCGAGCTGCGCGCGGCCTTCCTTGGTGCCGCAGAGCCTGCCGCCGCCGTGGCCGCGCTGGGCGCCGCGCGCATGCTTGCGCTCGCGCTCGACAACGCCGTGCCGCCCGCCGCCGCCGCGGCAGCAGCAGAGGAGCACGGGGAGGCGGCGCAGCTGCCTCCGCCGCTGCAGGCTGTGGCGGGGCTGCTGGCCGAGATGGGCGGCGCGATCGCGACCCTCCCAGTGCCGACGAGTGCGTCGCAGCACGTGGCACAGCAGGCGATGCAATCCGAGCAAGGCCCCACTCCAACGCCCCAACTCTCGCCCTGACACTCCCGCTCACCCTTGCCCGTTACCCTTTGCCCTCCCTTCAGCTCCACCTAACCCCTAATTCCCGCCCCTCACCCCCACCCCTCACCTTGACCAGGCGTTGCAGGCTGAGTGGTTCGAACTCCTCGCCGAATGCGCGCCGCGCCCTGGCACCACCGCCCTACTGCGCGCCGCAATGCCGTCGCTCATCGCCACCCTGCTGCGCGCGCTGCACGTGCCGCCGCCGCCGGACGCTCGTGAGGCGACGGAGGCGGTGCTCGGCCTCAAGGGTGCGCTGCTGCTGCTGGCGCGCGCCGCGCCGCCCGCGCCGCTGGGCCAGATGCTAGCCGTGCGTATGGCGCAGCCGTGCGCCGCGGCGGCAAGTAACGTGGAGGCGGGTGGGGCCGCAGTGGGTGGCACGGCGGGCAGCTGCGGCGCTGTGGTCGTGCGTGCGCTGCTGGTCGGCCTTAACTCGTGGGTGCCATCGTGGCTTCTCGGCGAGGTGGCGGCATGCCTGTGGGCGATGCGTGCGCAACCGGGCTTTGCGCTCTGGCTCGCGCAGGCGCTCGAGCCCGACGGTGTGCCGCGGCGCGGCGTCAGCGCCGAATCCAAGGCCATCTTCGAGCAGGCGTGCCTCGAAGTGAGCTCGCGCGCTCACTTCAAGGCGATGCTCAAGCAGTTCACCGGTGGCAAGAAGAAGGGCTCGCACGGAACGCCTCAGGCCTCATAGGGCCCCTTCCATTCAAATATATATATATATATATATATACTTTAATAACGTAATCCGTCACTGGTTTTTTTGGTTTCGCTAGTTTAATACACGGGATGTTTGGGGGGGGGCGCTGAGACCAGGCAGCCACAGGTACACGCTTTACACGGCTTTTATAACTTCTAACAGCCCCTCTCCCCCCCCCCCCCCCCCCACCCAACTCAGCCCCCCCTCCCAAGTCCCCATCCGCACCCCCCCCCTTCCCCCCACGAACGGCACCCACAGTCAA
>Ga0115006_10002769_pt1 | contig 11688 bp, 14 predicted proteins | sample ArcOceMetagenome_3_FD_88943 | JGI IMG/M metagenome (GOLD analysis project Ga0115006, IMG submission 88943) | Marine eukaryotic phytoplankton communities from Arctic Ocean - Arctic Ocean- Svalbard ARC20M Metagenome | ecosystem: Environmental > Aquatic > Marine > Oceanic | place: Arctic Ocean...
CACACACACACACACACACACACACACACACACACACACACACACACAACGCACGCACAGCGTCGCACGATGCTACGCGCCCGCCAACAGGTGTCAAATCTCTCGCCATATCACGCCAAGTTGAGTAGCGTGTGTGGGCACTTCTATGCCGCACTCACGTGCAACCCCCCCCATTACACCCCCACCCCACTCCCACCGCTCTCGGTACATGAGTGTGTGTTCGTGTGTGGGTGTGCCTCCGCAGAAAGCAAACGAGCAAGAGCGAAAGAGAGGAAATACGGAGAGGAGAGAGGGGGAGGAGAGAGGGGGGGAGAGAGGGAGAGGAGGAGAGTTTGTGTGTGGGCGTACCTCCTGTCGCAAGCACGCCGTTGCTGCTGATGCAGCAGCACGTGTCACTTTCTTCTACCTCCTGATAGTGCACGCAGGTGTCGGCCATGAGCGTGCGTTGCAGTCACGAATGCATATAGTAGTAAAGATAGAGTGCCTAGTAGTAAAGATAGAGTGCCTAGTAGTAAAGATAGAATGACATAATGCGTTGCAGTCACGAATGCATGCGCGCACGCTTGACAACGCAGGTGCAATATGTGAGCATGTGTGTGCGCGCGCGTGCGTGCGCGCGTGCGTGCGCGCGCACGATTGCGTGTATCTGCCATGCGTGCTTGTATTTCTGTGAAATACAGTGAGAGTGAGTGTGCGTGGGTGTTGGCGGCTGAGTATGAGTGCAAGTGAGTGCGCGTGTTTGACACCAGCGCGCAGAGGCGAAGGCGGGAGGCGAGATCCCAGAGGATGAGCTTGTCGCCTGCCTTCTCAGGCAAACCCGACACGCTACACAACAGCCCTTCCCACATGGACAAGGACCTCAGCCCTGGAAAGCATTTGATGTGTACGTGCGCACACACGCAAACACGCACGCGCGCGCGAGTCTGAGCGAAAGGCATGCGCACCATCATTGCCGCTGAAACCCAGACATCATCTCAACAAAGTGCGCGGCGCGAGCGCGCGCGGTGACGCGCGGGCGTACGTGTGCGTGCGTGCGGGGCGTCGGGGTCCGAAGTCCGTCCTTACCACCGGAATGCCCAGACAGCTCATCAATGAGCGCAAACGTGAGGCTGTCCCAGAGTCTAACGATCCCATCCGCGCCCCCCGTACACACGACACCATGATCCACGGCAAGACATGCCACTCCTTCCCGCATGGCCTTGCCACCCCCTCTCCCCCCGCGGCCTTCCCGCCCCGACGACCTCTCCGCCGCGCCATCCGCATGTTCCTCCTCCCCGAACCCGGCTCCGTCCCAGCCTTGCGCGTCGTCATCAGCGCCTTCAGGGGAAGGGGCATCCAAGGTTTGACAGTGTCTTGTATACACCTGCCGCATCAGCGCCCGCTCCAATGATTTTCCCACCCCCTCCCGCTCGCCATCCGCACCCCTCCCGTCCTCGTGTCCACTCGCCCTCAGGTTTCCCGACAGTCCTGTCAAGTCACCTCCCAGCACCGCCCCGAGTATTGCCATCCCCTCTACTGTGCACCCCTGCCCCTCCTTGGCCGCTCCCAGGCTCAGCGGCAACGAGGCAATGTCCCATGCCTTCAAGTACCCATCCATGCCCGCGCTGCAGCCATACGGCAACCGGACAACACGGAGACATTGACACGGCGCAGAATCAGTGTGGCACATATACTGACGGGGTCAGATGCATGCAGCTGAGTGACCAGGCATTGCGCTCGCAGCTGGAAGCGGGCGTTGAGTCGCACCTGTAGAGGGTGTGCCCGTCGACATGCAGCCCCGTCACAGCACCTGCGTGCGCTGTGAAAGAGGCCACATTCTCCTCTAGGTCCATATCAGAACTGCTGCCAACCACACACACACCGCCGTCGGGACCGTCTGGGCCTCTGCTGTCTTTCGCATGGCGAGGCGCAGCGCTAGGCGCCCATGCTTTGATGGTGCCGTCACTCGCGCCGCTGAAAAAGAGTGGGCTCTGCGATGCTGCCGCTGCCAGAGTGGGGGCGTGGCCAGGGTGCATCGCTCAGTTGCCCAACACGGGCGCGGGCGCGGACACGCGCGCAGGCGCGGACACACGCTGCGTGCGGTCAGGGAGCGTGTCAACAGCATGGCGCAGTTCCGACGATGGCGAGGGCAGTCGGCAAGCGCGCGGCAAGTGCGTTAGCACGGCACAGCAGCTGGCAGTCACCTACTGCAAGGCAGTGGACCGGGCCAGCATGCTTGCGGTACACTCTTGCCGGACGCATGGCCCCCTCGAGCATGACCTCTGCCGGGTACGATACGATCTGTCGGCAAAGAACCCCGTCATGCAAATACTTGCGCGGTCTGGAGCTGGCGAGCAACTGCACACGGACAACCGAGAAAACAGAAGGCAGCACACCCTCGCAGGAGAGCGAGAGAGATACGAACAGCGAGCGCGAGATCGACGGCGAGAGCAGGAGAGCGAGCAAACGCCGAGCGAGAGAGAGCACGCGCGCGCGCGCCCGAGAGAGACAGAGAGAGAGACAGAGAGAGAGACAGAGAGAGAGACAGAGAGAGAGAGAGAGAGAGAGAGACAGAGAGAGAGAGACAGACAGACAGAGAGAGAGCGCGCGCGCGAGAAGGGAAAAGAGAGAAGGAGCGAGCGAGCGAGCGAGGGGGCGAGGGAGCGAGGGAGCGAGTGCGAACGAGGGAGCGGGTGGGATAGTGCGCGCGCACACCACAGGGCATGCACGTCTCTTCCACGCGTGCGCACACGCCACACCCACACGCGCTACCGGCTCGTGGGGAAAGTCGAGCTCGAGCGCGGAGTCGCACGCCGGCGAGTCCCCCCCCTCCGCCGTCTCCCCATGATCCGGGCCCTCGCTCCTGTCGTCGGAGGAGCTCGTCGACAGATGGATGTCGTGCAGCTCCGCCAGGACGTGGCGCTGCACATGCCGCTCCAGGCGCGAGCCCGCCGCCGCTGCGCTGCCCCCGGCGCCCCCGTCGGCGAGGCAGCAGCACAGCAGCACCAGCAGCGCGCGGAGACGCTGGCTCGCCATGGCGGCGCGAACTCGGCTCGTTGTCAGAATCTTCTTTCCAGAAATTATATTTTTTTTCCATTTTTTTATTTTTGTGACGAAAAGAGGCAATGTCCGTCTCAGCAGCCCGCGCCATGTTCGAGCAGGGCGGGGGCGAGGCGCCGCCGCCGCGCGCGGCCCCGGGGGCACCGCCGAAGCCTGCGGGCGGAGGCGCGGGGGGCGCGGCGGGCGCGGCGGTGTCGGTGCACACTCTGTCGCTCGACGACAACACCAAGCGCCCGCGCCCGGTGTCATGTATGGCGGTGAATGGCGACGGGACGCTCTTTGCGTACAGCCCAAACAACCACGAGGTGTACGTTGCAGAGTACACGGGGAGCGGATTCAACACGATCTCCGTACTCAAGGAGCATGACCAGCTGGTGACGAGCATCGACTGGGCGCAGAACTCGGATCGATTCGTGACCTGCTCGCAGGACCGCAACGCGTACGTGTGGGACGGCGATCGCGCCAGCGGCTGGAAGCCGACGCTGGTCCACCTGCGAATCCACAAAGCCGCCACCTATGTCAAGTGGAGCCACAACCAGAAGAAGTTTGCGGTCGCCAGCGGGCAAAAGAGCGTCGCTGTGTGCTACTACGAGGAGGAGAACAACTGGTGGGTCAGCAAGCTCATCGAAGGGTTTGAGTCCACTGTGCTGACGGTGGCATGGCATAACTCGGACATTGTGCTAGCCGCGGGCTCCAGCGACGGCACAGTGCGGCTATTTGCCGCGGCGGTCAAGGGGGTGGATTCCAAGCCCTCGCAGATATTTGGCCCTGACGTGAGCTTCAAGAAAATGGGCGCCGAGATCCTCAAAGTAAGCGCAAACGCGTGGGTTCACGACATGTCCTTCTCGCCCACGAGCGACGTGCTGGCTTACACGACGCATGACTCATGCGTGAGTTTCTTGCCCATTGTCGAGGGTGCTGCGCCGAGCGCGGAGTCGATCGTCAAGGTCAAGTGCTCGGGCCTGCCGTACCTGCGCATGCTATTCCTCTCCAACGACAGGCTGCTGATGGCTGGCCATGAGTGCAATCCGTGCGTCTTCGTGCGCAAGGGCGCGCAATGGGTTCAGGGGGTGAAAATCGACGACGAGAGCAGTGGCGCCAAGAGCACGGGCACCACGTCCGCGCGCAGCGCCGCCTTCAACAAGTTCCAGGTTGCGACAACCCAAGGCAACTTCAGTAGCAATAGCAGCGGCAGTGGCACTGGGGGCTCCGTGGTCAACACGGCACACCAGGTACTCGCTTACGGGCACAGACAAAGCACGCGTTGGCATGCGCCTGTTTGCCTGCCGATCGACACTCTCAATGTTCATGTCCTGTTCTGTGCGCTGACGCCTAAGTGCGGGAAACAGAACAGTATTACTGATCTGGCCACTTGCCCGGCATGGGGTGGAGCGGCGAAGGCTACCAAGGTGGCAAGTGTCGGGCTGGACGGCAGGCTGTGCTTGTGGGATCTGTCAGGGCCCGCACTGGAGGAGAAGTTTGCAAAGCTGCAGATCTGAGAAGCATGGTGTGATTGCGGGCATCTGACTCGAAAGGTCGGCTTACACGCAGGAGTCGCCTTTGCGCAGGTGCGCAGAGGGAGATTCAAACTCGGAAACGGGATTTGGTGTCGTCCCTTGCACATACGAGTGCTTGCCCTCAACACAAAATGTACAGGTGACATGAAGGCCCACATTGACCTGGATGTTTCTTCCTAGAATTGATTAATTACATACATGAGAGTCAAACCTCTGCCCCCCGGTTCCGCCGCATGTGCCTAGTTTGCCCCGCTCACCAGCCTTTAACTTGCCAAAAGCGCAGCACGTCGTCGAAGTTGACGTCCGCGGCAGGATGCGCCCTCTCTGCGAGCAATGGCAATCAGACCGCCGCTTAGTACCACCACCAACAGCATCGGCAGCGGGTCAGACAACTAGCTGCATCGCCTTTGCGCCGGCACCCTTGTCGCTCGATCCCGCGGATCTCTCCCACTCACGTGCCTCACCTGAAGTGGCGCCCCGCCGGCCAGCCCTCCCCTGAATGGCAATTCGATATGCCTGCCACAACAGTCTTCGTAAATCCATACTGTTCGTGGGCCAGCGATAAGACATGACTCACGGACAAGACCGATGCCACAGGCTCTCACATCGACCACACAGACGCAGACAAACCTTGATCCAAGGTAACTCGACGTCCGTGTAGGGCTGCTCGCGAGCGAGAAGGGCACCATTGGCAACATCCGCCAAGCCCTTGAGCTCCGCCTCCCGCTCGCGCCACGACATTCGCACCTCTTGCTGGTCGGTCTTGACCGCGACACAAACATCCTGGCCCACGTCTGGCTCTTCTTCGCCCTCCGTCGCCACGTCACTGCTGGTACCACGGAGATACTTTGCGAAGGGATTCTCATTCGACACACGCTGGACCCTGTGCTCACCCTCACCCCACCTTTCAATTTCCTCCAAAGAATCATCGGCATCATGCGCATGAAAAGGACATGTATCGTCGCCGTCTGACAGTGGCGCGTCGTCCTCATCTCGCGCGTGCCGAGCACCACTGACGAGGCCGGCGTCTTCCATCCTGGCACATCTGCCCGCGCTCCAGTCCCCCCTGTGCTCATCCTCCCACGACACTCTGACTCCATCCTTCCTGTTGAGACCTGCCACGCGGCTCCGGCCCTCGCTGTCCGCACACGCAGCCCACAGCACCATCACAGAGGCGTCGGAGGCCATCGCCGCTGGCGCGCCCTTGTTTGTGGGTGCGCCTGACACGCCACGCCCCGTGCTGGACCTAAGGCTATAGCAGGGCCGCGGTACATGGGCATCGACATCTTGCAGTCTCCACTCAACCGAGCTGCGCACTTGCACATCACTGATCACGGCATCAGCTGTCTCGCCCTTGTCCTCCCAACAATTCGGCGCCATATCCGTTGCGCTTGCCCTTGGATCCACCTTCCAGCCGCAAGCCGTATCGCCAGACCTGTTGTCACATGTCTCGCGCCCGAACGGCTGGTCGCCAGCACTCAAGGCTCTTTCGGCATACGGCATCTGATTGGGCTTGAAATACGTGCTGTGCGCATAACCGCCTGGACAAGTATGCTGGGGAGATTGCGCGCCTTGAAGCTGCGGGCAGGCACAGGATGGCAGAACAGAATCTGCCTTCGCACCGTGCTCTGTGCATCTCACCGCCATGGCTCTATCTGCTGGTCCTGCCCCCCCACTTGAGCTGTTTCTCTGTGGGTACTTCGAACGAGGCGGCGCTGCTGATTGTTGCGGACACCGCGAGACAATGGTCGCGGGAGAACTCTCCGATTGCAAGTGTACTTCACGACGCGGAAGCCATCCCGGTGGTTGCCTCGGGCCTGATGCTGGCCTGGCAGCGCATGCAGCTGCATGCTCGCGCGCTGGCTTCTCTGGAAGCACTGCATCTGAGGACCCGCAGCACAATGCGCTCTGCGGAGAATCGTACGCAGAGCCGGGGGCGAATGTTTGGTGAGCGTTGTTTGCGGAATGATTCGGCGTCCGACGCAAGTGTGCCACGCCCTGAGGCCGCAGACGCGGGGGCCTACCGCGTGCAACAGACGATGCTCTTGCTGCAAGTGCACTGTACGAAGTATGGGCGCAGGAGGATGCAGGGTTGTTGTGCGCCGGAATGGGCTGCGAGCCTGAGCTAGGGACACACGCGAAAGGTGCCGAGTCAAGCTCGTTGCTGTGGCCTTCCTCTGGGCCCGTTCGCCCGTGGGCTGTGAACAGCGAGGCTGCACCAAGTTCATCTCCCTTGACCAGGCCCAGCGGAAGGTGCCCTTCAAAGTGCGTGGGAATAGGCGATCGCTGCCTTGGCTGGGGTTCAGCTTCCTCTTGGTCTTCCCATTCCTCCTCTCCTTGAGCCCTAGTCACCTTGGGCAGCTGGAATCGCTGCCCTGCCTGGCACTGCGGCGCTACCTGTTTTTGCCCGTCAGTCTCGTCGACCTGGTACAGTTCCTCGTGTGGCGCCACCCTCTCAATTCCCACGTCAATCCACCCCACCTCGAGCTCATCACAAACCAGTCCCGTGTCCGCATCCTTCTCTACCGACGAGGGCATCGCAGAATGTGCATCCGTAGTATGCTGCACCTCGTGTAGTTGGCAGTCTGTCTCTACAATTGCCCCTTGCTCGACGAGCTCCTGCGGCTTCACCTGCGTCGCTGGCAGCTCATGCGCCCCGCAGAGGTCCCGGGCACCATCCTGCCTCGGTTCACTGGCCTTGGGAAGCAATGATTTGATGGTCGTGACTGCAAGGTCCCGATGGGACTTCTGCGGCGATCGGTTTTCCTGCCCAACGCGTGCGACGTTAGGGTTTCAAGGAAAGGTGTTTCTACACACGCATGCTGCACAGACACACACGTAGCAACACCTGATCCTCGATATCACTGGACCACCCCTCGCCCTGTGAGAGATGCAACGCAGTGGCACCCATTCCTGCAACACGCGCGTTTCGTCTTCTTGTCGCTGCGTCCCCACCATGATTAGCCGTAGCCCTTCCACCGTCCTCAACATTCATCAAGCTCCTTGCAGCCCCCCTTGCATGTTCTGCCAAAAGCCCTGCTCCTCGAGCTCCGCTTCCACGAAGCGACGCCCTGGGTTCTTGCTGAAACTCGTTAGCGTCATCAGCATGGTCGTCGGCGGTGGATTTTTCGCACGCATCCTCCTTGCAACCGCGTGTTGAGTCTGCCTTGTGCATGACGTTACTATTGTGCAAAACCCTCTCCTTCTCCTCGGCGCATTCGCTCGCGAATGTCTCTTTTCCGTCATGCGCTGAGGAGGGAGATCTACCCGCTCCTCCAGCACTGTGAAACCAGCTGGCGCCGCCTCCGTCAGCGCATTTTGACGGCAAGTTCAGACGGTGAGCTCTCTGCACCCACCGCACCCCCGTGTCAATGCAATCCATCTTGCTGCAGCGCATGATACAGAGTTGCAGTAGCAGAACATCTTGTAACTTTTTGTTGCCCACCCAGGAGACTAAGGTCGAAGGTGGTGTAAGGGGCAGTTGACGAGGTGTGGGAGAGGAGGGGTTATCAGGGGCGGTTGAGACCCTACGCTGAGTCCGTCGCACGTACCTGAGCATCTAACGCCGAAATTTCTCGCAGCAGCCTGGCCTCCATCACCTCAACTTTGCGCAACAATTTTTCTCGTTCATGCCGCCTTTGGTCTCTTTTCACCGCGTCCTCCGCCACATGCAGCTTTCCCAACTGGTCCACCCTCACCGTTCCTGTAGCCTGTGCCATGGAGTCCTTGTTTTCCCGCTTCGCAGAGACTTGTGTTTGGAAATTCCCGCGACATCGGGGTATGCGGGGCATCGTGCTCATGCGACAAGATCGTCCAGGCTCTGCTGTCCTCTCGCGGTCGGCCACTGCGCCAGGTTCCATCGGGTGCTCCTGGACTATGTCCCGGCCGTGCGTTGCGTTTCCACCACTGAGCGCTCTCCCTGTCGCCGCATCCGGAGCACCAGGCGAGATTGTCCTCGTCAGCCGGATCTTCTTCTTGATCGCTACTTTCGCTTTGGCATTTGGCGAACTTCCGGGAAGTCCCTTGTTGCCAAGGACAGAGGCCGCCACGGCACCGCGCAGAGGGCCAGAGGGCACCGGCTGCAGTGCAGCCGCAGCGCTAGTTTGAGATTTCGGAGGGGTGGTCTGGCAGGCGACATGCTCTGTGCAACGAGTGTCCGCGCACCCAACGAAGGAGTGCATGGCACGGCGGATCAGGTTGAGATGGTATAGTGTCTCGGCGTAGTGCAGCACGGACTGCCGGTCCTGCTTGCGCAGCACGAGGCTCCTCCAACTCCGGACCTGCGCCCGCAATTTCAATCTAGAGCAAGCTGGGTGCGCCTCCCCGACCACTGGTGCGTGCGCTCCTTGCGCGAGCTTCGCGTCCGCAGATCTAGCACCCCCGTCGCTGGCCGGCACTTGGAAGTGCCACTCGGCACTTGCTGACGCCGAGCCAAACACCTCATCCACCTGCACGCAGCAGGGCATTGTCAGTCTCGTCACGGCCAGCGGACGGCAGCGACGCAAAAGCCCGGCAGGCGGGGAGAGCAGATCGAGATACCGCAGCCTTGCAGGCCCGCAACGACTCAGCAAAGCGCAGGCCAGCAGCATTCCTGTCCTGCGCCGGGCTGTCATCCTCTCCGCAGGTGCGGGCCAGCAGGCGCACGAACGCGGCTTCCTGCTGGGCCATCAGGCCCTTGACGGCCGCCGCATCGGGGTGCATCGCGCGCGGCTCCGCGACATCAGGACAGCCGGCCGCGAGCGGCGCATGCTGGTCGCCGAGCGCCGACGGCGCCGGCGGCGGACCGCAGCCGGGGTCGCAGTGCTCGTGCCCGCACTGCGTCGAGGAGGCGGAGAGGGGAGAGAGTGGGGATGACATCGGCCTCCCCCCTGGCGGTGCCGCCGCACTGCTGCCTCGCGCCCCTTGCGCGGGCGTTGCCACGCGGTGTATCCCTCACGGGCGCTGCTGCCTCGCGCCCCCTGCGCGGGCGTCGGCGCGCGCGGGCGCGCTCGGCATCCCACCACGCGTGCGTGGCGTGGTGGTTTGAATGAATGGAAATGCCAACCGCCGTGATCAACTCCCTTCGACCCTATTCACGGCCGACACGGCGGTCGCAGTAATGGGCCTGCCGCGCCGCGGCGGCCTCGCGCTGGCGTGTCTGGCCGCGGCGTGCCTGTGCGGCCGCGCGGCATCGCCAGACGCACACGCCGCGGCGGCGACCACAGTGCAGCAGGTCGAGATCAGCGTGCGGGCGCGCGCGGGCGACGAGTGGGCCGCGGTGCTGCCCGACGGGCTGCTCAGCCTCCGCGTCCCCGGGCCGGCCCGCGGCGACCTGTCTGCGGATCTCGACGCCTTTCTGTCGCTGTCCGAGGCGCACAGCGACGTCGCGGCCAAGACCGGCCCCGGCGTGGGAGCCCCGCAAGTGACCGTGGCCGTGGATGCTGTGGACGTGGCCTCGTGCAGCCTGCCGTGCTCTGTGCGCCTCGAAAACGTGGCATCGGGCGAGCATGCCGTCACTGCGGCGGGGACGGGGCCCTGGCGGGGCCTCGCCGTGCGGCCATGCCGCTTCCGCCTCGCTGGACTCGACGAGGTCGGCGGGCTGGGGGGGGCAAAGGGCGGCGAGGACAGTGCCCGTGATGCCCGCGGGATGGAGCCCGCCGTGTCGCAGCGTGCGCACGAGGCTGGACCAGGCACGCGGTCGGCGGACGGCAGAGAGCGCGAATCGCGCGGCGAGCATCAGCCGGCATTGAACGCGGACGGACGCTATGTGGCCATTCTCTTCCCTGCAGACGACACGTGCCTCACCGATGGCCGCAATGCATACGTGTCGGTGACAGTGACAGATGGCTTCTTCAAACTCCCCCGTACCCACGACATTCTGGCGCGCTTCGAGACGACTGTGCACTGCATCATTGAAAATGACATGGCCGTCCCGGCGCCTCTGGACTACGACCCAAAGGCCCAGGGGCCGCTGGTTCAGTGCCACTCATACGAGTCAGACTTCACGCTCACCGACGGTTACGTGAGAAAACTCGACGGCAGTCTCGCCGGCGTCCCTGGTATGGGCCAGCACGACTGCCCCCCGGGAACCGTTTGCAAGCACGACCTCGAGGACGGTTTCATGATTGATGTGTGGCTGGTCGTGCCTGAGGCCGGGCAGACGATTCAGAGCGACCTTGCTGCGGGCATGCACGTCTCGCGCTTCTTCCTCATTGATGCACACACCCGTCAACAGATGGGCCGCGAGGCGACAGTCACGTTCTTCGTGGACCACGGAACAGGACGCGTCTGTCGCCCAGTCCCGTCTGCTGTTTCGCTGCCTTCATCCCAGGCTCTAGATGCGTCGGGACACGACGCCCCCTCCCTCTCTTTCCCTTCAAGTGTGCCCAGCAAAGGAGCACCCAATGTCCATGACGTGCACCACATACCAGACAGCGAGCGGGCCGCAGAGCCGCGGCAGCAGCAGCAGCAGCAAAAGCGGCGGCGACTTGTAAATGTCGCGCGGAAAGGGCGTGCTGTGCAGTCCTCCACAGTGGATGGTGCCGATGCTGCGTTGGCCATTGATGGCAGCACTGCTGTCGGAGGTGTGCCGGGCGATCGGGGTTCGTGGGAGAAAGGGCGGCCGATGGGCCGATCTTCGCGGACCCTGCATGAGCCGTCTCCCTTCTGGGAGGTAGAGCTCGAGTTCCCTGCGGAGGTACGTTGTGGACTTTTGTCGACGAGCGTGCCCGTGCGCCGCAGCGCGTGCATGCTGTGCGCACAGGCTTACCCCACTCCGCTCTCTGCCGCGAGGAGCTGCGCTGCGTTGGGTGGAATGTGCTGGGCACATGTGCACGCATGCGCGTGCGCACTCACTTGCACACATCTCTGCAGTTGGAGAGCATTACCATCTGGGCCGATCTGCGCAGCACCGGTTCCAGAGGGTATCCGGCGTTTCAAGTTGCCACGCCTCTAGCTCCCGTTCGCGTCTTCCTGCTAGGTCTGCTATGCATGTAGACATATCCTAAACAATTGCACATGCTTGTGCATCTGGACCAATATACGTGCATGTATGTACATGATATGCAGATACATCCATGGCAATCAAACACACACTCGGCGCGCGCGCGCGCGCGCACACACACACACACACAGCGCGCGCGCGCGCACACAC
>Ga0115006_10002770_pt1 | contig 11688 bp, 6 predicted proteins | sample ArcOceMetagenome_3_FD_88943 | JGI IMG/M metagenome (GOLD analysis project Ga0115006, IMG submission 88943) | Marine eukaryotic phytoplankton communities from Arctic Ocean - Arctic Ocean- Svalbard ARC20M Metagenome | ecosystem: Environmental > Aquatic > Marine > Oceanic | place: Arctic Ocean...
ACTCTCTCTCTCTCTCTCTCTCTCTCTCTCTCTAGGCAGACACCTCAGGCAGAAGGTGCCCCCCCTGCAGCATCCCGGCGGTGTGTATACGCGCGATCTGCTCTCGCCCCGCCTCGTCGGGCAAGCCAATCTCAACGTGGACTTCCAGGCGGCCAGGGCGCAGGAGGGCGGGGTCGAGCATGTCCCTGCGATTGGTCATGCCGATGATGAGGACGTTGTTGATGGCATGCACGCCATCAATGTAGGACAGCAGCTGGTTGACCACCGAGTCCCCCACGCCCGCGTCCCCAGAGTTGCTGCCGCGCTGTTTGCAGAGGGCATCGATCTCATCGAAGATGATGACGTGCAGGCTGCTGTCGTCGCCCTTTTCATCCTGCTCCGCGCGCGCTTCCGCAAAGAGCGCGCGCACGTTCTCCTCGCTTTGCCCCACATACTTGCTCAACACCTCGGGCCCGTTGACAATTTTGGGCTCGGTATCAGTGAGAAGCTTGCCAATCTTTCGGGCGATGAGCGTCTTGCCGCAGCCCGGGGGGCCGTAAAGGAGCACGCCGCGCGCATGCTTGATGCCCATCTGCCGCAGCACAGCCGGCGAGTAAATGCGCGACGCGAACGCGCGGCGGAAGATGTCGCCCACTTGCTCGTCCAGCCCGCCAATCCCCAGATCCTCCAGCGAAAAATCCGGCGAGAAGAGCTGCGAGCCCCGCTGCGCCGCGCCGCCGCCGCCGCCGCCGCCGCTGCTGGCGATTTTGAGCATGCTGCCCTTGGCCGCGGTCACGCTGACCTTGCACGCAGGACTCACGATGCCCATGAGGCCCGTGCGCATCACGCCCCCACTGGACCACAGGGCCCGGATCTCCTCGGAGCCAGCAGCGGCGCCAGGCGGAGGCGGGTCTTTAAAAGACAGCACGCTCTTGACGGTGAAGAGGAGGTTGACGCCGCGCGTCTCGCTCACGAAGTACTGGCCCACGGTGAGCACCTGGCCGCCCAGGGCACGCACCACATGCGCCTCGATGGCGTCTGCTGGCAGCGCCTCCGACGTTGGGCTAGCGCGCCCCGCAAAGTCAACTGCCAGCTCGAGGGAGGCAGCGTGGATCTTGCTCTGCGGCAGCTCGGCGAGCGCCGTCACCTCAATCTCGTCGCCCGAGGACACCTTTAGCGTCCTGCGCTGCGCGCTGTTGAAGGCCACGCTCCCGGCCGCCACCGCGTCGCTCCCAGACGCCGCAAAGATGAAGCCCGCGACCTGCACGAAGCGCGCGGCGGCGTCGCGGAAGATGCGGGCATAATCGGCGCTGTTGAGGTACGCGTGGTTCGTCAGGGCGAGCGCCTTGTCCGGACACGTGGCCGCCGCCAGCTTCAGCACCTGCGGCTCGCCGCCGGGGGCGCTGCCGCCGCGCAGGCGCTGCACCCCGGGCGCCCGCGCGAGGCGGCCGCCTCCCGCGAGCGGGTCGCCGCGGAGGGCAGGCAGCAGCGCGCGCGCCTGGAGCGCCCCAGACTCCGCGAGGCCCACCCCGAGCATTGCGCCCAGCGCGATCAGGGCGCCCGGCACCGCGATGTGACGCATGGTAGCTTGGCTGGCACCCCAGTCCAGTCACTCACACGGCGCCATCGGCGTTCTGCTGTTCGTGCAAGGTTGAATTTCGTGCTGGATGCCCGTCGGTCGCCCAACTCAACACGGAGGCTTCATCATCCACCGTGCCCGAGCCCGCTGCACGCGGCGGCTGCACGTCGCTACTGCAGCGATGCTGCCGGGCGGCCGCCGCGAGGCGCCGAGGGCCTGCTAGGCCAGGAGATGGGCCGGTAGGCCTGTATCACCGGCGATGACCGCGGCCGGGCGTGCTCGGCGATCGCCCAGGCAGCACTGCTGCGCACGCCGGGCCCCCGGCGCCGCGCCCGCGCTGGCGCTTGTGCTGCTCGCGGTGGCGACGGTGGCGGCGGGCGAGGGAGAGAGCGTCGCCGCGAGTGCCGGGGACGGCGAGCGCGCGGCACGGCGGGTGGCGCGCTTCGACCCCGGCTGCCAAGCGCACTCGCAGTGCGCGCACGGCGAGTTCTGTCAGGCCGAGCTGTGCGGGTACGCCTGGGACGTGCGGCACCCGTGCGGAGCCTGCCGCAGGTGCGAGGAGTGCGAGTGCGACAGCCAGGCGGTCGACCACTACTGTCCCGAGTCCTGCGGCAGTCGCAGGTCGTCTGTTTGCGCGCCCCGCTGCTGCGCGTCGCGGCGACAGCGCGCTGCGACATGTCGCGGCGGCGTGCGCGCAGCACCCGCGCTGAAAAACTCCCGCGCCGCGCATGTGACTTCCGCTGTGGGCAGCCGCTGGGTGGCGGGGCTGGAGGGCCTGTTCTACCGCGTGGATGCGGGGGGGTGCGTTACTGCGTGGATTTTCGAGGGCGGCACCTTCCGCGTGCTGCGCGGCCATGCCCCTCCGGACCCGATCCAGCACGGGCCGTCAGGTGGCGAGTGCGCAGACGGCCCGAGCTACGAGACCGGCGCATTCCGCGTGGATACGTCCGGGGGCATCCCGTCGCTGACCCTGGACTTCGCCTGGTCCTCGCTCCAGCCAAAGGCCTGTGCACGCCGTTCTGCGCGTCTAGACCGTGACTGTCAGAACAGGCTCAAACTGCACTGGCTGGAACGGGCAGGCTGCACGCCCCTTGCGCCAACAATCTTGTTCCGGCCTGGCACGGCCGTGCATGCGGGCGGCGGTGGGGGGGGAAACGTTGCGCTGCCGGGAACTTCGTGGAAGGGGACTGTGGCGATGCACACGACAAATTGCAGTCTGAGCATGCAGTGGCGGGCCGTGGCACCGGATCAGGGACTCTTTGCTTGGGTAGCCGATCTCTTTGATTGCCGGGTAGGTCCTGATCGCGCTCTGGAAGATCCGAGCCAGACGCGACAGGCGAGTGCTGCGCAGGGTAGACAGAGCAGGCGTCTGCAGCAACATTCCGCAGCAAACTGGACGCAGCACACGCACGTGAGTGGTGCAGCAGACGGCCAAGTTTACACGTTTGATGCCAATCAGCATCTTGCCTATGACATTGTGCATCCCAACCTGTGTCTCAACACGAGGACCTTTCTGCTCGGTGATGGTTCCAACGTCTCTCACTACGGGAGAAACCCTGAGTGGCACGGTCTGGCAAAGATGCAGAACGGCACAACATGCTCGGGGCATGTGCCGCATTGCCACAACAGATCAAGCTGCGCGGTATTTTTCTTTTCAGACGGGTTTCGAGATCCTAAGAACCCAGATCCTGCCTACGATCAGTACATGCGGAACTGCCACCCTGATGGATCGGTGGGCATCTTTGACGATGGCAGCAAGCAGAGCACAGTGGGAAGAAGATGGAAAGAGGCTGGCCCATCTCGGCCCGTAACGGGCACAAAAATCATCCACGCTGGGCTTGAGGCAGCTATCGAACAAAAAGGGATCAGATTAGGTTCCGGTGAATTGTGCGAGTTATCTCCCACGGAGTTCGACCCAACAGGGGTTGCTGACCTGAGCCTGGATAGCTACGTCCGCGTAGGGCGCGGCTATTTCAAACAGGCGGGCGAGTTTGGAGAGTGTTCTGCCATTCTCTGGAATGTGACTCACGAATGCATATGCAATGTTGGCTGGATAGGGGATGGCCGCTGCTGCCTGGATAAGCAGGTCCGTCTTGCATGCCGTTGAGCTTTTAGGTTCATGTGTCCATGATTATCCCTTTTCGGTTTGCCTCAGCATGCAGTGTTCCAGAACGAGGTGGGCACGGTTGTTTTGTCGAACAGGTGGGATTTTGACCGATGTGTGACATGCTGACAGGAATGCACCGACGGGTCTCACAATTGCCCTGCTGCTGCCTCCTGCTCGGACTGCCACACGGAAAGAGATCTCCTAGCAGCAGACATTGCTTCTCTAGCTCACGAAAAAGAATCGCTCTTGGCAGTGCGACATGGTCTGGCCTCTGATCTGGCCAATATCGATGCAAGCATCAATCAACCATCTGCTCAGGCTCTGCAGATGACAGATGCCGCAATCAATCGGGTGGGAATTGTGCTCCAGGAATTGGAGGATTCATATTCTCAGAATCTTCCGTGCACCAAGAACATCGGTTCATTTGCATGTGTTTGCAACAAGGGATATAACGCAAGTGGAATGGCATGCAATGATGTTGACGAGTGTACAGCCGGACTGCACGACTGCCATCGACACGCGCAGTGCCACAATGTGCCTGGATCCTTCTACTGCGCCTGCAAGACCGGCTTCGCAGACACATCGGAGACTGGGCTGCCTGCAGGCATCATGTGCAGTAGCGAGAGCAGAGTACTTCTGGAGCAAGTTTCCATGGTTGGTCAATCCTTGCGCATGATAGTGGCGTGGGAAGACAAGACGCGTGATCCCAAAAACAATGGCACTGTCCTAGCTCTCTTCAAACACACCCGATGTGCGGGAAACTTTCGGGAAGAGCATATTGGGTCAAGTCGCATGCCTGATGCTGGATGCCGTCGAGGCATGCGTCAAGTGTTTTGGATGCATACAAAGTCAGTCATATCAGACGCAACAGGCCAAGGATGCTACAAGCCCATGGCTCGATGTGCAGACAACACCGCGACATGCAACCCGTGTTTGAGACCTGGCAACGAGCACAATTTCGCTGCATCTCAAACTTTCTCGATGATGCCTGTGGGCTATGGAAATTTCACGCTGATGCTTTGGTCTTTCGACATTCGTGAGCTCATTGCTGTCTCGACCTTTAGCATTGCGCCGCCCATTGTGGAGGGAACGGAGTCCTTTGGGGGTCTAGAAGCTTTGCCTCCAAGGCTCATTACCAGCAGCCTCGGTAAATCATGTGGGCATACGTCTGGTCACAGTGCGTATCGCGTGCAGCTAGATGGGTTCGTTGACTATTGTGTGCATGGAACCGCCCGATACGGCACGGAGGAATCCAGGATGCATGATGACGCTAATTTCACGGCATTTGGGGGCTTGATGGATTGCATCGGCCGACACCCAGTCTGTACAGACACGAATGCTACATGTAGTGCTACTTGTGAGTTTGATCCCGAAGATATAGGATACTACATGCCAAGGAAAGAGGTCGTTGAAGAGGACGAAGATGCCGTTCTTTCGAAGCCGTCAGTTTGCGGTGACGGACGGCTCACCTTAGGTTCGGTGGAGCAATGCGATGACAGAAATCTCGTTTCCGGCGATGGTTGTAGTGCGGATTGCCAAATTGAGCCAGGCTACGCGTGCGAACTCATTTTCTGCCTCAATACGAAGCTTGGCTGTTACGACAGCCACTGCTCATGGGTCCCCGTTTGCGGTGATGGTCATGTTGACGATGGCATTGGAGAGGAGTGCGATGACTATAATCAGAATTCGTTGGACGGATGTGGCACTGATTGCCTGATCGAACCTGGCTGGACGTGCGAGGTTACAAGGGGGATACCGCCTAAGAGCAGGTGCGTGGGCAAGGATGAAGAAGTCTGCGGAGCGGCCGCTTGCGCGGAATCGATACACCATCCTCATTTGTGCCCCACTCCATGCGCCGATGGGTTTGGCCGCTGTATCTGGTACCGTGGGCAAAATTTCTGCAGGTACTGAAATCTTGAGACTGCAAGCATGCTTTCATTTTATTGCGCTACGGTTCGTACACGTGCATGTCTCTCGACCTTGCATGTCTTTGTGCGCGCACTCTCCAACCGATTTTATCTATCCGTCTACAGGTGTGTGCCTGGCTACGTTGACCAATGGACAGCCAGAAATGACAGAATGTCGCAGGAGATGATCGACATTCGGCCGCACACGTGCATCGACTTGGATGAATGCTCCAGGAAAGTTGATGATTGCATGAACGACACGTTGATAGGAGGATGCAAAAACACGATTGGTTCCTTCCTCTGTCAATGTGCGACGGGATATGTTGGAGACGCGCTGTATGCATCCGGAGATTTGGCATGTGTCAATCGAAATGAGTGCGCAGAGACAAAGGCTTCCTCGATTACAGGTTTGAGTAGCAACCCCCCGCCTAAATGTCAGCATACGGATGACATCCCACGTCCTGCATGCACGCTCGCGCGCGTGTTCGCAAGCCCACTAGAACCGGCGACCGGCTATGTGCCCCTTTGACGGGCACAACCGGGGTTGACTGCCGGACACTGTACTCACAGACTGCTCGTCTCCAGGATACGTTCACCTGTGCCATCAAAATGCGAGGTGCTCAGACACGACTGGTAGCTACACGTGTGCCTGCAATATTGGATTTCAAGGACACGGAAGCTGTTGTGGACTGAGCGAAGCGTCAGAATGTGGGGAAACAGGCACTGAAGCCTTCATATCGAAATGTTACGACAATGAGGATGGCTGCATGGACATAAACGAGTGCGAAGAACAGACGCACAATTGCAACCAGCAAGCTGTGTGTTTAAACACGAAGGGTTCGTTTCAGTGCTCGTGCCTGTTCGGCCTTCAAGGATCCGGAGTTGAGTGTTACAAAGCAGGATATTATGACATCAATCAGGATTTGTGGCAGCGGATGGGTGTCAATGGCAACGGGCTAAATGCACGCGGCCTTGTGCAACTCAACTCATGGGGAGACGTTTTTGCGCCCGACAAGGCTGGCTTTGCCTCATGGAGTTTTTCTGACGAGTTTCGTCCATCTGCTACACACAAGGGATCGTATGGGCTTGCCGGGAGCATGGATGAACTGATGACGTGCCAAAAATGTCTGGAGATGAGTAGAGTCGAACAACGACAGTGCTCACTGGGAGCTGAACTTGGTTCACCGGACTGCCCTGCTGCAAAGGGGTTGATCCATCTGGCTGGTATGGCGTTGACAGAACATGTCCACTGTAGCTGGGAGTTTTTTTACATGCCTTATGTCGAGTTCCATGTCACCGAATTCCATCCAGTCTCAAATGACGACACGTTGCAATTTTGCTATGGTCTTGACTATGCTCCCGGTGAGTCTCAGCACACTTATGAGACGTGCCACAACTTTTCAATCTCAAAGCCGCCGCCCAAGCACTTTTTTGCAGCAGCGCCCTGCGCCGTGACAATTCATGCTGTTTCGGCGTTTGCTTTGTCGCCGCGTGAGCCCATTGCCTGGTCATCCATGAGTCCTTCAACAAATCGATTCACGATGTCGTATGTGGCCAAGAAAGGACCACTGGATCAGACTCTCAACATCGACCGCTATTTTTCTCTGCCCAAATATCAGATGACCACGCCCTCTCAGGAGCTTGCAATTAGGTCAGCATATATGCGTGTCTCCATCAGCAACTATGTTGGGCCGCATTCTCGAATACCATGCTCCCTGAATCATCAACCATACCACGATTTTTCCAGCATTGCTCTTGAGCCAAGTATACGGCCACTTTATCCAGCGCTTCAGGGGTCTTGGAGAGGCACATGCAAGAGCTTAATTGCAGAATGTAAGGTGGACGTGTTGTTCTTTGGGACCTCATCCATTCAGATTATGTATACAGGATGTTCCCAGGAGAGTATTGAGATGCCGACTGTCCAGACAGCGGTGTATTCATTCGCTGACTCGCAGGAACGGGAGGCTCGACGGTATCTCGACCAAAATCATAATCAAGCACAGTGGCTCTATCGTCGCATGCATTTGGTGTGGACTGGTCCTAGCAGGAGCCCCGTAGGGAGTTTGAGTAAGGCCAGTCTTGCTTGGCCGGTCCAGACTAGCTTTGATGACATTTCGCGGGAGGTACTACTGCACATTTTGCCTAGCGGAACCAAGACAGAGCGTGGTTATGATTACCCTGGCGACTGGCCAGAATTATTGGACGTCCAGCAACAAGAGTGCGCTGTAATACTGCTCGACAAACTTACACCCCAAACCGATTTGCCCCCCATACGACCTCCGAGGGCTCCGGACTTCTCGGTCGATATGGCTCTTTTTCTCTTTTACGCAGAGTGCAACTCGACCATTGGCAATTTCATAGCACAGTGGGCGTCAACTTCGGCTTCTGCATGCGGCGGCTTGAGCGCCATCCTGCAGCCGAACGGTGCCGATGCTGAAATGTCGGACGAGACGTGCAGACAAGAGTGTGTCGCCACATTTCAAACGGAATTGATGTCTGCTGTTAGCACGTGCAAGGCCCAATGGGAGAAATTTTTGGAAGTGGTACCGGACACAAAGGAAGTGGGTCCTGATGCCAAATACTTGCGGGACCTGGAGCGGCGGTTTGTTGCTCGGCTAGGTTTTTTGGGCGATCTTTTGATGAGAATCCAGTTATCTTGCCATTTTGGTTTGTTCCATCGTTCGTGCATGTGGGTCAACAATAATGTGAACTTGCAACTCGCCTCCGTATGTCCGCACTATCGATCGTCGAGCACAAAAGATGGCTCATTCTTCTATGTGCTTCCCGAATACACTGGGCTTGATAACGGCATGCAAATGTGTGCATCATGCACGAGCATGCTCAGGCAAACAATGCGTGAGGGCCACTGCTGCATCAGCACAGCACTCAATCTTAAACGAAGGCTCCTAGATTTGTTCCTTCCCGGTGCTGCGGTCTCCCGCACTGTTGATCTGTTTGATTATCTGTGTCTTTTTCACTCAAGGTGCGACGCAGGACCAGAAGACGACGCAACTAATCTCATTACCATATCGAAAGAGGCAGTCGCATCGTGTGTCGCAGGCAGTGGCGAGCAACCTCATCTTAAGTGCCTTTCGTCATCATGCGCGCTTGGCTATACCTGGCCGACGGCTTGCTGTCAATGGCACGCGTGCGAAAATGAAGGCAGCAGGTGTGTACTTTATCAAATTGTAAAAAGTCCATCTGCATGCAAAATTCATGTACTGACGTGGGATCACACAGGATGTATGAAGGAGCATGCTGGTGTAAATGTGTGGAGCCCTTCTGTGGCGCGCACTGCTCTGAAAAGTTTTCGCACGTCAAGATTCTTCTTGAACTCACACTGGACATCATGATGTTCGACGAACGAGTGGTACGAACTATTCTTGCTCAAACCTTTGGTGTGGACGCATCATCCGTTGAAATGCACTCCTTCACAATTGTCACTGGTCGCCGAAACTTGGATCAAGCCGTCATTCAAGTCGGATTCCGGGTCTTACTGCCGCCGGGACGAGAATTGCTGACCTTTTCCCGTGAGATGAAGTTTTTAGTGGATTCAGGCAAGTTCAACAACCTGCTGCAAGGTGCGGGCATTTCCGGAGCCACCCCATTGGTGGTAGAGCCGCTTCGGGCAATTTCTCCCAACGGCTTTGTGTGCGACAGCACGGTGCAAGTGTGTCCAGGAAAACCTGTGATGATCGATGAACCTGAAATTTTGGACACCACGTCGTCTGTCCCTCTTGAGATGGTCCTATACATCGTCTCGTCTCTGCTTGCCGCTATTCTGTGCTGCAGCCTCTCCTTGTGCTGCTACCTGACACGCTTCCGCCACTTGAAAGATTTCCTCAACTACTTGTCCTCTCCTCGGCCTGAAAAGACGCGCGGACAAGAGAGCGCAGCGAATCCCTTGGACCGGCCGAGTAACCTTCGATTCACAACCACCGAGAGCAAGCGAGCAACGAGCAGATCCATGGATTCTCACGGCCAGAGCGACACTGCAAGCATCAGATCTGGGAAAACGAGTGCGACAAACAAGACTTCAGTCAGATTTACACGCGGGGCAGCCTCTGACGTCAATTCAAACTCAGACTTGGGGGACAGATCTTCTGTACGCTCAGGCGTGACCACGCGTTCAAATTTCACCTCATTTTTCCAACAACTGGAATCCTCCGCTCGAGAGCCCCATGGCACGACGTTCTTGGACAGGCCCAATTCTACGCGCGGTGCCTCGACCACTGACTGGTTGCCAGCCAACAATGCCAAGACGTACCACGCCCCCTCCAAGACAGAACCGTCGGGTTTGCAAGCTCGAGCTCCTGCTGAGAGGGCGAACTCTGTGTCTTTTGCAGATGACGAGGATACTGCGCGCACCGCCGGAAGTTTCACGTCACGTCAGACCATGGAAGATTTTGGAAATTTTACGTCAAGACACACAAGCGCACAGCTGAATAAGCTTCAGCGAGATCAGAGGATCCTGACAGCAAAGCAGCACGGCTTAATGTCGGCAGCAGGCCTTGGTGGAGAGGCTGCTGCGTCAACGCGCAGAGAAGCTCAACTGAGCCCGACTAGCTTGCGTGCTAACGACGCAAATGTGCCCATGGACAGTGGTGCCTCCCCGGCTTCAAGAGTTCTTGCGGACGATCCTGTCACAGCTGCGCTCTCGGTGACGGGTAGTGACCCGTGGATGAACCGTGGAAAGCCTCCACAGCTATGGGAACCAGGTACAACAGTGAACAGACCTAATCTGTTCCGCTCGAAATTTGCATTGGACCCATTGGAAGCGCACCCCGACTCCTTCATCCGAGACTGGCTCAAGAGGACTACCACGCAACCCTCTACAACCGACGGCAAGGTCCCGGAAGTCACAATCAACTACACCGTCAAATCGCGTGTGGCGAAATTCAACCCCACGGAGGATGCGCCTTCAATGCCACAATATCTCACATCTAAGCAGGCCCTTGAAGATCTGGAGTCAGAGCCTCAGAACCGGGGGGGCGGGGAATGGGCAGGCATGCCCTTCATACGGCCGCCGCAGCGCAGCGTCGGCGTCACGTGGCTTTCGGACGTACGCCGGGAGGAGACAGGTCACAGGCCATCTGAACAGGTGGATCCATCAGGACCGGATTTCCCGCGCCATGCATCTAGGGCGCCTGTGACGTCAGAGTCGACGCTGCCTGCATTGCAACACCAGGGTGCACGTGCTGATCTCTCCACCCCTCGATGGGGCGGGCAGGGCAGTGGATCGCAGGGATATGACTTTGCTATTACGCCGCGTCCTGATCGCGGCTCTGTAGACAGGCTGCGAAGTGCACTGCTGAATCGTCTCCGTTCTCGACAGCAGGGGCATGGGCCAGAAGACGGAAGAGGAGAAGGAGGAATCTCCGGAGAAGAAGAGGAAAGAGAGGGAGTAGGAGAGGGGGGAGGGCGGGGGGGAGGGGAAGGAGGAGCCCCGTCGACATTTGTTTGATAGATTATTGTAAATTACGAACATGATGTAACATGTAGGCTATTCTGTAGCAGGGCCAGTTCGTGGCTTGGCCGGACCGAGCAGACATTCAAGATGCCAGTATGTGCACATACCAGTGCTCCGAAACCATACCCCCAAAATCTTGAACCGCAAATCCTAAACCCTATGTGTGCACATACCAATGCTCCGCCCTCCTCCTAGTCCACCTCTCAGTTCACTGCGTCAGCTGACCCACCTCCCTTCCTCCTCCTCCTCCGCCTCCTCCTCCGTGCACCATCACATGTCATCAATGTTGAACTCCTTGGCGAACTCTGTTGCAGCCGCCAGTGTGAGAACACATACATCAAAATGAACAGAGAACGAACATAGAACACCATGCACATTGTTTCCTAATACAGCTCTCTCCCTCCTTCTCTGTCACAACATGCAAGTCACGACAGACGTCTCGAGTATCAGAAAACAAAACAAAACCACAAAAAAATACCATGCAGACGCACGTACCAGTCACAACAGGTGTCTCGAATGTTAGAAAATAGAACAAAAAAAAACAATAATTATAAAAAAATATAAAAAAAAAATTCAAATGCACACACACGTACCAGTCACGACAGACGTCTCAAGAGAGAGAGAGAGAGAGAGAGAGAGAGAGAGA
>Ga0115006_10002772_pt1 | contig 11685 bp, 8 predicted proteins | sample ArcOceMetagenome_3_FD_88943 | JGI IMG/M metagenome (GOLD analysis project Ga0115006, IMG submission 88943) | Marine eukaryotic phytoplankton communities from Arctic Ocean - Arctic Ocean- Svalbard ARC20M Metagenome | ecosystem: Environmental > Aquatic > Marine > Oceanic | place: Arctic Ocean...
ACTGAAAGTGAAGGTGCTGGAAGGTGCGGGCCTGCGGCCCGCACCCGCGGTGCCGGCGCGGGCGCTCCGCGCCGCGCCGAGCCTAGGTGCACGGTGCGCACCTTCACCGTCTGGGCTGTGGCTTGCGGATCGAGGCTGAGTGACCGCGGAGGCGACCCGCTACTGTTAAGCATAGTGTACTGCATGCATGTAAACAAACAGCCAGCCTCAGTCAGCCTCCTCAACTGCAGGACTTCATTCCTCAACATCTCACGACCGGAGTGGGCGCCCTACTAACCAGGAGGGGTACTCGCTGGCAAACGCTGTCATGCCTCAATGCCTCTCGACAGTGGAGAGTATGAGCAGAAAATAATGCACGTGCGCCCCATGACGTGTGCCGCGGACCACTACTGTATCACTACTGCGTCTCTCTGGGTCTCTGTGCAGTCTCTGTCTCGCCTCTCTCGGCTCCCGGCTCTCAGCTCATGTCTCGGCTCCCTCCCTCCCTCGACCTCCTCCCACCCTCTGGTTTCTCTATCTCGCTCTCTCTCGCCACCCAGCGAGACAGGCAGCCTCCCCGACTGGACGAATGGCTAGGATCTTCCGCACTCGGCTGCAGCATCGCATGGGCACGCGCCGATGCCGGGAGGCCGCATGTAGAAGGGCACCTCGCCCTTGTCAGTGACGGCGACGAGGTGGCAGAAGACGCACGCGTCCTTGGCCTTGCCGCACTTGCCTGCGCCAGGCTGCGGAGGGATGTGGTCGAGCCTGCCGTCGCACATCTGGCCGATCGTGAGGTTGGAGCCCTTGATCTTGTCGCGCTGCTGCGCCTTGGTGCCGAGGCAGACCGAGCTATGGAAGAAGGTCTCGCGCCAGATCTGCGATCGCTCGCGACGCAGGTCAGAGGGGGCGCGGTCCCATGCGAGCTTCATCGCCCGCGTGCCCATGAAAGCGAAAGCTCCGTGCCACGATTGCCTGGCCTCGTAGAACTCGAAGATGGCATCGAGATAGCAACGAATCACCGTGGAGCGGGGCACCTGCGCCACGCAAAAGATGCCGTGTGAGTCTGCGTCGCGCGGAAAGCGCCTGCTCACTGTTTTGCCTGTGGTGCGTGGCCACACACGCGCGTCGGCATGGGGCCGCGGCCCACGTACTGCAACACCCAGGGGTGCCGCCGCTATGAACGCTTGTACCATCTCCGTTTCGTGCAAGCCCACCGCCCAGATCGAGGCGAATTCTGTGTGCGGCCTCAGCAGCGGCGCCACGGGCAGCCGAGCGACGAGGTCAGTGTCAAAGTAGAATCCACCTGCGCCACACGCGACCGAGTTAGACGCAAGGAATTCAGTGTCAGCGTTGTGCGGGGAGAGCATGCTCGCTGTTTGTCTGCGTCTGTGGCCACACATGCACGCGTCGGCATGGACGGGGCGGCCCACCCGTTTTTAGTAGTGCCGCGCCGCGGCAAGTATCGCTTCGGTAGGCCGGCGAACGCTCCTGCCGAAAGTGTGGCAGCAGACGAGGCTCGACCTCGGCGAGCAGCACCGAGCAGCTCTTATCGGTGTAGAAGTCGATCGTTGGCTTTGGGCCGTCGGGCCCTGCCGGCGTGTTCACGGCGACCGTCTGGCGTACCATCGCGCGGCGGATGCGCTCATGGTGGGTGAGGCTGCCACACGCCTCCGTACCGTCGCTGAGCAGGTCGCATCGGTGGTGGGTGAAGATGAGCCGTTGCGGGATGGCCGTCCACGAGGTGGGATTGTTGCCGTGGTGGTGCTGCATCCTGCGCATCTCGCCTGGCGGCTCGCGCTGCCGTGGAGTCACCACCCTCTCCCTCGCTGCAACCCCCGCAGCGCGGCGCGGCTTGGGGGGCTGCGGCAGCGTCCTCGGCACCGACGCCGGGCGTGGAGGGGGCTCAGCGCCCAGCGCACGGAAAAGCGGAGCCCAGCCGTCGCCGCTGCAGTCGAGCAGCCGATGGGATGACTTCCAGGTCAAGTGGACGTATGAGAAGCTGCCGTATCGCTCGCTCTGCTTCGCAAGCTTAGCCAGCATCTCGGAGCAAGCCGCCCCTGCAGTGCTCTTCACCCAGTCGCGCAGCTCGATGGGGCTATTGGTGGGCTGGACGCGCAACGGGCCAAGATGCCCCAGCGCATACTGGAAGAGCGTTGGCCCAAACTCGGTGTACCGATTGATGAGGAGCGGGTTCGCCTCGGCCACCCGCAGGCGTACCCGCGCCCATTGCAGCAGCAGCCGGCACTGTGCCGGCGACAGGCAGAAGGCGCAATTGCTCACCTCGAGCCCCGCGCCCTCGTCCTTCCAGACGCCACCCGCGAGCGTCGGACCATCGAGGTAGATGGCCGAGTCGTCGCGCAAATACACGACATCCATGTCATGGTAGGCCATACCGTGCTGCGCGCCCAGCGCCACCCTAAGGATATCGGTGAGGCGCGCGTAGGATGGAAAGGATCGGATTGACGACATCTCGCGCTCACTGAAGCCCGAAGCGGTCAGCAGCTCGTTGGGGTCGAGCGTGCGGATGCGGACATTGGGAAGCTGGAGGCAGGTCGAGAGGGGCGGCTGCTCGTGCGGGTGCATCGCGAATATCGTGGCGTTGGTTCCGAAGCGCGCCATCGTCGCCGAGAGCAGCGAGAGCTGCTGCGCGTACTTCTCGAAGAGGTGGCAACTCCCCTTCTCGCGAGCAGCGCTGTCCCACGGCGGGTCGCCAAGGATGCTGAAGAAGCCGGCGCAGCGGTGCGGCGCGTGAGGCAGGCGGGAGAGCTGCGCGAGCGGACGCAGAGCGAGCCTGGACGAGAGTTTGGACGAGGCGTCTGACATACATAATCTGTTTTCAGAGATAGCAGCAGGCTGCTGTTATGCAAGAATGCCGCCGCATGTTTCTAGCGTTCAGGAAGGCACGGGAACCGTTCCCGCAGGGAAGATGGCTCTGCGAGTCCTGCCCTCGGAGTGCGTCGCGGAGGGTCCTGGGCTGACCGGGAAGTTCACCGCACAGCAGGTACGCACCTCGTTTACCATCGCCGCGTGCGGCCGTGGTGGGCAGCGTGCCACGGCGGGCGGAGAGACCTTTCGGGTCAAGGTTCGCGGTCAGGGCAGCGTCGACCCGGCCGTCACCGACAAGAAGGACGGCACGTACCTCGTCGAGCTCACATACCCCATCTCTGGCAAGTACGAGGCGCTCGTGAGCCTTGGGTTCGATCCGATCAAGGGCTCGCCCTTCACGGTGGTCGTGCAGAGCGCACGCAGGCCACCTGCGCCGCCGCCGCCACGCTTCGGCGCGGCGGCCGCCGGCTTTACCGTGAGCGCGACCGGCCCGCAGCTCGAGTGGGACCCGCCGGAGCACACGGGCGGCATGCCGCTCACCGGCTACACCGTCTACGCCGTGCGCGGCGGCGACGGCAAGAGCCCAATGGCTCAGCTGGGGCCCAACACAAGGAGCTGCGCGGTACCGACCGCCGCGGGCGGCGCGGCGTCGGCGCTGTACTACGGCTTTAGCGTCAGCGCTACCAACGAGAAGGGCGAGGGCGAGCGCTCGTTGCCGGGCCCGCGGCCTGCGCCCTTCGACTCCTCGCGCTTCGACGCCGAGCGCGCGGCGCTGCTGAGCATCTTCGCCAAGCACGCGAGCCCGACGGCGGCGGCGGACGGCGCGCCGGGCGTGGCGGTCGAGACGTACTGTGGCCGCGCAAGCGCGAGCGGCGAGCTCGCCATGGTCGCTGCGAGCTACGGCGAGGGCGCGTCGATCGTGGGCACGACGCTCGATCGGCTGCGGCGCGCCGCGGCCGCGTGGGAGGAGGCAGGCGGCGAGCCGGGCGAGCTCGCGGCGATCAGCGCGGACGTCGAGGGCGCGACGGCGCACGAGATCGGCGTGGCGATGCTGCTCCACGTGTGGGACGTGCTCGTGCCCGGCGGCAAGGGCCTCGACGCACGCGCGCTCGAGCAGATTGGCGGCGCGTGCGACCGGCGCAGCTTCCTCGCGTGCGTCGAGGGCGACCCGCGCGGCGCGACGCTACTCGGCGAGCTGCCGGAGCTGGCGGAGGCGCTGAAGGTGCATGCCGCGGAGGCGCCACAGAAGCCACTCACGCGGCAGGAGGTGCTGGTCGTCGCAAAGCGCGGGCTACCGAGGCTGCCGATTGAGCTGAGGGCGGCCAAGCTGACCGAGGCACGCGAGGCGGCGGCTGCCGCGGAGGCGGCGGAGCGCGCGCGGCGCGAGGCGGCGGAGGCGGCGGAACGGGCGCGGCGCGAGGCAGAGGAGCGCAGGAGGCAGCAGGCGGCGACACGGATACAGGCGTGCGCGCGCGGGATGGCGGCGCGGCGCGCGGCGGCCGCGGAGCGCGCGCGGCGCGAGGAGGAGGAGAGGGCGCGGCTCGCGGCGGAGGAGGCGGCGCGGCGCGCGGCGGCGGAGGCGGCGGCGGCGACGACGATCCAGCGCATGTGGCGTGGGCGCGCAGGGAGGGCGCGGGCGAGGCGGGCGCACGAGGCGCGCGCGGCGGAGGTGGCGCGACGGCTGGCACTGCACGCGGAGAGCCGGCAGCGGGTGCGGCAGTGCCTGGCGGAGAGCGACGCGGCGGCGTGGGAGGAGGAGCGGGCAGGCCGGCTGCGCCGGGCGGCGAGCGCGAAGGCGGTGCTGGAGGCCCAGACGAGGGCGGAGGCGGAGGCGGAGGCGAAGGCCGTGGCGGCGGCGAAGGCGGCGGCGGCGGCCAAGGGCGCGGCGAAGGCGGAGGAGGAGGTGCGTGCGGCGCGCGTGGCGTGGGAGGAGCAGGCGGCGACGGAGGCCGACGCGGCGGCAAAGGCGGCCGTGGCCGAGGCGGCGGCGGCGGCCAAAATGGAGGAGGAGCGCGAGAGGGCACTCGTGGCCATTGACGACGAGCGCGGCCAGCTGCTCAACGAGTCGAAAGAGCTGCGGCTGGGGCGCGTGGGCAGCCGAAGGCGGCTGCTGACGCTGCAGAGCGACGCAGCTGCGTCGACGGCGGCGGCGGACGCTGCGACGGGCGCGGCGGACGCGGCGGGGGGTGAGCTCGAGGCGTGGCAGAAGCGCGCGGCGGCGGCGCGCGACGGCGAGAGGGCGGCGGAGGAGGAGTGGGCGGCGCTGAGGAAGAAGGGGGCGGAGGCGAAGCTCGCTGCCGAGCAGTCGGCGGTCGCGCTCGGCGCGATCGCGTCCGCCGAGGCGGAGGCGATCGGCGAGTTTGAGGCGGCCAAGGAGACGGTGGCGAAGCGCGACGCGGCGGCGCGGGAGGAGTTGGTGACGGCGCGAGCCGAGGAGCAGCGCGCGACGACGGCGACGAAGGATGTTGAGCGCGCGGCGGCGGAGCTGGAGGAGGCGTGCGTCAAGCTGCAGCGAGAGCTGGACATGCGCCGGGCGAAGCGGGCGGGGGCGGACAAGCGGCACACCGAAGCGACGGCGGAGCTGCGGCGGAGGGTGGAGGAGCTCGAGGCCCAAAAAGGGACGGTGCTAGTGGCGAGGGAGGAGGCGGGGGCGGGGGAGGAGGTGCTGCGGCGCGCGGCGGAGGAGGCGGAGGCGGAGTGGAAGCCGCGCAGCCTGGAAGTGGCGGCCATGGCGAGGCTCCTCAAGGCGGAGTGCGACAAGCGCGAGGCGGAGCTGGGCAAGCTGCGCCAGGAGGTGGCCAAGAGCGCGGCGGCGGCGCGGCGCGCGGCCGTCGGTGCGCGTGCCGCGGAGGCGGCGCTGCCGGCGCTGCGCCAGCAGCTCAAGCAGCAGCAGGCGACGCGCGCGGGGCTCGAGGCGGCAGCGGAGGCGGCGGTGACGGCGGCAGCGGCGGCGGAGGCGGCGGCGGGCAAAGAGAGGGACGCGGCTGCGGCGGAGGCGCGGTCGGTCGAGGCCGACGCGGCGGCGGCGAAGCGCGAGCAGGCGCGCGGGGCGCAGGCGATGGCGACGCAGGTGGCGGCGTCGCGCGTGGCGTCGCAGTCGGCGGAGCGCAAGGTGCAGCGCGAAGCGACCGCGGCGGCGCTGGCGCGCGCGCGCGAGGCGTTCAAGTCGATGTGGGCGGAGGCGGGCGAGGCGGAGGCGGCGCGGTGCGCCCAGCTGCTGAGGGCGGTGCCGGTGGCGCGCGCGACGGCGTCGGAGGTGGCACTCGCGAAGTTCGAGGAGGAAGCGACGGCAGCGGCGACGGGCGCGCCGGCGTTGACGGCGGCGGAGGCGGCGGCGGCCGGCAAGGAGGCGGCGGCGGCGGCGGCGGCAGCGGACGAGGGCGCGCGGTTGCTGCGCCAGGCCAAGGAGGCGGCGCTGGAGGAGGCCGAGGAGGCGCGGCGCGAGGCGGCGGTGGCGGCGGCGGCGGAGGGCGAGAGAGGCGGAGCCGAAGAGGACGGTGGCGACGAGGAGATGGCGACGGGCGGGAGCGGCGGCGTCGGCGGCGGCAGCTGGCTGGCGACCGAGGCCGCGGTGGCGGCGACCGCGGCCGCGGCCGCAAGGGGCGTCGCAGGCGGTATGCCCTCGGAGCGCGGCTGGCAGAGCGGATCGGTGCGGGGTGCTGGTCTTGACCTTCCCTCCGGCGTGCGGCTTGTCACGACCGACGGCAGCCGCTGGGTCGTGGCGATCAAGCAAGTGCCCACGCCCGGCGGCGGCGTGGCGGCCGACGTGTTTGCGTGCACCGTCGGTGACGGCCCGGCGCGTGGCGTGGTGCACTGCTGCGAGGAGCTCTCCTTTCTGTGCGGCTCCCAGCAATGGCGGGCGCGCATCGCCGACGCGCCGCTCAGCTTTGAGCTGCGGCGCTGCGACGCGCTCGCGGCGGCAGAGCAGGGGGCGGCGCCGCGCCGCAGCACCACACTCGAGTACACAGACTGGCAGGGCCAGCTCCGCGAGTGGGCCCTGCCAGCGCACGTCGCGTGGTGCGCAAACCTGCCGCCGGCTCGCTCGAGTGGCCGCCACGGTGGCGACAACGATGGGTACCCGGTGGTGGTCGGCGTGCCGCAACTCGTGCCGCTGCCGGCACCGCTGCCTCCGCTGCCACCTATACCCGGGCATTCGGCTGCAGCCTCCGCCGTCAGCCGCGGGTTGCAGGGCGTCGAGCCCCCACTAGCGAAGCCGATTGCGCCGTGGCGCGCCGCGCTGGCCGCGGCCGCCGGGCCGCCAAATTTCGAAAACGCTTCAGGTTGACGTACCGGTTTAGTCTTTACACTTTAGACTTTAGTGGACCCGCTGCACATCCGTCCTCCGCCGACACGGACAGTTCATGCCGTGAATCCGAGAGCTACCGAGAGCCGGAACCCGCCGTGGTCTATCGACGGTCTACCACTCCCCTGGCCCCATGATCCCACTGCTCGCGCCTGCGCCCATGGCGACACGCTCGTTCTCGGTCAGCTGAGAGCGTGCCTTTGGTCCTCCGGTCCAACGCCGCTTCCTGTGATGAGAGCAGAGAGGCGACGGGGCTGCGTCCGGCGTCCCTGGCGCAAGGGCGGCCGGCCGACAGGCAGAGAGAGAGAGCGGCCGCGAGTGAGGCTGGAGGCGCTGGGCGTGTGGAGGCGGGCGCCATGTGAGAGGGGACACGATGTGGACACGCAGCGGCGCTTCTTCTCCCACTTCTTGGGGTGCATCCTTCCGCGCTTGCCCTCGGCGCCGTGCCCGGCATCGGCGCCGTCGCCGTCGTCGTCCTCGGCAGCAGCGTCAGCCACGGCGGCCATGGCGCCGCCGACGCGGTACGCGCGACTCGACGCCCCAAAGACGACCGTCGAGCCGTCTCTCAGGAGGCACGCCTCGTACGGGCGCAGCGGCTTCGCGTCGACAAAGGTGTGGTGTGAGGACTTGAGGTCGATCAGGTAGAGGCCGCCGTTGCGATGGTGGCAGAGCGCCGCGTGCATCCTCGACGCCGAGGGGTGCTCGAGCTGGAAGTCGCACGTCAGCGAGCGACCAAAGGTGTACATCGCGTGCTCGCCCACGGGCAGCGTCTCCAGCACCTGGTCAGCCTTCTCCACCTGCAACGACGCCCCCGTGTGCGTCGGATCTGTCGCCCAGGGCGGCGGCAGCTCGAACTCGAGGTCGTCGAGCCGCGTCTTGGTGACCGCGGGCGCGTAGACGCCGCTCCGCTCGCCGTGCAGCTCCTTCTCGTACTCCTGCAGGCAGCGCCAGAAGCCGTCGTTCGGCAGGACGATCGGGCGGCGGGCGGAGACGAAGTCGCGCGCCGCCTGCGCGCCCCAGCGCTCCTTGCGCATCAGGTAGGCGATGCACAGGCTCGCGGAGCGCGAGACCCCACGGCTGCAGTGGACCAGCACGGCGGTGCCGGCCTCGCGGGCGGCCTCGATGATGGCGAAGGCGGTCTCGAAGTGCTCCTTGATGTCCGCGCCCTCCACGTCGCGCACGTTGCACCACGTGTGCTTGATCTTGGACTCGGCCACGCTGTCCTTGAGGCTGGGCGGCAGCTCGGCCAGCGCCGTCACCGCGTGCTGGATGTCGAGCGCCTCGCGCAGGGAGCCGAGCGCGGAGGCGTCGGCCAGGTCGCCGAGGTAGAGGAGGCCCGGCACGACGCACGACGGGTACGCGGGCCGCTTCGCCGCCTTGCTCGACTCGCCGCGCGCCGTGAGGAAGGGGAAGGCCCGCCGGAACGCCTCAAACGGCTCGGAGAGCAGCAGCAGGCCGCGCGCGCGGCCGTCCCGTCGGAGCGCGTCGAGGACGGCGCGCTCGGCCGGCGCGCCCGCGTCCGCGTCGCCGTACACGCAGACCACCTGGTCGGGCCAGCGTCGCGACGGGCCCTCGACGACGAGCGCGCCGTCGTCGGGCGAGCACGCCGCCCGGAGCGCGCCGCGGATCATGCGCTTGGCGTAGGCGGCCGGCGCGCGCGCGTCGAGCAGCACGGGCGCGCCGCCCGACGGCCAGTTCTTCTGCGCCTGCAGCAGGTTGAAGAGCTCGGCGCTGGTCACGGTGGTGGTGGTGTTCAGCATAGGTCTCTTGTCCAACACACACGCGTTCCAGGACGACTAGGCGAACTCTTCACGGCGAACTCGGCGCGATCGCCTGCGGTGCCTCGCCTCACCCTCTTTCCGGACTTCTTGCTTGCATGCTCGTTTCTGGCGCATGCAGATTTGGTGGGCCATCGGACGGATTGTCTTCGTAAAACAAACAAGCCTCCGACACATGGTTCGACCATCCCCAACTGCTGCCTCTTCTTCGAGATTTGGCGGCTTGCGTGGGTTGCTTGCGTTCCACCCACCCGCGTTCCACCACGACTTTTCTGATCTTGCGCACACGTTCGCGCCTGGTGGTAAGCACCGCACGCATGGCTGAAAGTGCGACGTCCACCTAAACCGAGGTGCGCCCCTCTCTTCGCCGCGCTGCGGGTCGAGCCATCTTCCCAACGCTCCCCAACGTTGCTGGAGAGGCCATGCTGCTGGCTGCCCTCGACGAGCACCTGGCGGGCGGCTCAGGGGCTCGAGCAGGAGCACGGGCCGTCGCCGGCGCCAGAGGCTTGCTCCTCCGTGCAGGGGCTCGCCTGGCTCTGCCAGCGCCCCGCCTGTCTTGCCCCTGGACGTCCGTACGGTCTCGTCTGTGGCAGCCGGCAGCGTCTGTGCCTTGCCGCGTCCTGGCCACTTCTGTTTCGCCTGCACTGGGCCCCGGCGTGCGTGCGGCGCCAGCCTTGTGTGGTGGTGGCCTGTGCCAGTGCGCCGAGACACGCTGACGCCGCTCCGCTCTGGTGGTTGCGCAGACCATGGGTTTCACGCGCTTCGTCGAGATTGGCCGCGTGGGCCTCATCTCCTACGGCCCGGACACGGGCAAGCTCTGCACGATTGTCAACGTCATCGACCACAACCGCGTGCTGGTTGACGGCCCCGAGGCGATGACTGGCGTGCGCCGGCACGAGCTCAACCTGAAGCGCCTGATGCTGACGGACCTGAAAGTGTCCGCGAAGCTGAACGCGACCCAAAAGTGAGCCGCTGGCCCACGCACACGCCTGAGGGGAGGCGAGGATGGATGGGTGTGGGGGGGGGAGAGCGGGGGAAGGGCGGCGGCGCGCGCGCTGGTTGACGGCTGGCTTCGGTCGTGGCGCCGGCGCGTCCACGGTCGTCAGCTGCTGCGTGGTGTTCCACGATGCCGCGCGGCGCTGCCATCCGCGCCTCTCGTCGTTCGAGGAGCAGAGCTCGCGGCGCGACGGGCGACGGGCATGGGCATGGGCAGGGCGACCTTGCCAGGGGCGCGCTGCGCGTCTGTGTGCCGATGGCGCGAAACCCGCGCACACCGTCGGTATGGACGTTGCAGACACGGCGCAGGACGGAGATGGGCCTCGGGCAGAGGCGGGCTGGACGGCGACGAGAGGAGGGGAGAGGAGAGGAGGGGGTGGAGGCAGCGCGTACCGCGGGAAAAGGGGCCTTGCGGATGGAGAAGCGGCCTTTTCACCACGCTCCGCCTCGCTCTCGGCAGGACGCTCAAGAAGCTGTGGGAGGAGGAGGGCACGATGGCGAAGTGGGAGGCCAGCAGCTGGGCGAAGAAGCGCAAGGCTCATGCCCTGAAGGCGACCGCCACGGACTTTGACCGCTTCCAGGCACGCCGCCTCCGCCTGATTCGCCAAAGCTCGTCTCCCGCCCACGCACGCACACGCATACACAGCACCGGTCGTACACTCCGCCGTCGCCGGCGGCCGTGCCGTGCCGCTCCGAGTCCGCGCCGCTCCGAGCAGCATCGATCTCATGTGTGCCTCGTTCCGACTGTCCCCGATGGCAGGTGATGGTTGCCCGCAAGGAGCGCGCCGCCAAGCGTGCTGCCGCAATGAAGTAGACGGACGCTTAGGCTTTTCGGGTCGTGCATTCCTGTGTCGGAACCTCCAGTTCATATACCTAGGACTGAATGTATCACGCAGCTCCCCGCAACAGCAAAATGAAGCGTCAGCCGAGAGCTCTCAGCTGTGGGCTACCGACACACCCCACACGACATCGACGCGTGCAGCCACAGCGAAACCCCGAGTGAAGCCGCGCATGCACGCGTCGACGAGAGTGATGTGGGGTGGCGGCGAGGACGGTGCCCCCCCCATCCTCCCCTCCATGAGCGCGGCCGCGCCCCACTACGCCACGTCGCTGACGACAACACGGCATGCGCTCTCGCCAAAGGGGTTCTTCCAGTCCACTCTCCCGCAACCGCGCGCCCGGGGTGGCGCAGCGTGTGGTGCGGCGCGCGGGCTCAGGGTGCTGGAGCATCGCCCTTGCTGCTGGAAAAGTGGTTGCGAGCGAAGTCGAACACGTCGGCCGGCTGCTCGACGAGGGCAGCCGAGACAAAGTCGTTGAGGATTCGTTGAATCTCCGGGTGCTTTTGCAGGTACTCGGTGTGCTTGAGGGCGATCGCCTCCTGCAGGCGGGATTGGGGCCGTATCTACGTGAGGGAGGCAAGGCTAGGTTGCGGGGGCAGGGCTTGTGGCGGTGGACGCGACCGACAGCGGTCGCGAGGGAGGCGGAGAGAGGGCGGCGCGGACGAGCGGCGAGCGGTCTGGCGAGCGGGCAGGGGCGCGACGCGCCTGCGCCTCGCGCTTCTCACTCTGGACGTCGAGAGGGAGCGGCATATGTAGCTCCTTGGGTTTCGGGTTTGCTGGAACGGAAGCCACAGCCACAGCCAGCCAGCGTTAGATGTTTGTTCAACCTACCTACCGACACCTGCTCACTAAGATCGCCACTTGCACGCCTCCTACCTACCTATGGACACCGTCCCAACGGGCCTCGAGCCTGCGACCTACCTACCTACCCCTGATGGGTGGTTATCACCCCCAGCAGTGC
>Ga0115006_10002775_pt1 | contig 11679 bp, 8 predicted proteins | sample ArcOceMetagenome_3_FD_88943 | JGI IMG/M metagenome (GOLD analysis project Ga0115006, IMG submission 88943) | Marine eukaryotic phytoplankton communities from Arctic Ocean - Arctic Ocean- Svalbard ARC20M Metagenome | ecosystem: Environmental > Aquatic > Marine > Oceanic | place: Arctic Ocean...
GACAGAATCGTGGTAAAGAAAAGCTATTTTTTCAATTGTAAATGGCGGGGCACTTGCCTCAAATTGATCAAATGAGACACAATTTAACTTGCAATCAAATGTCTGGTACTGATATTGAGATTTACAAGCTGTACAAGTTTGTTTTTCTGAGTTATACCATTCAACACCTCCACACTGCACACATGTGGTCCATGGAGATGCACTAGCATAGAAACTGTTCACAACAGCGCGGTTTGCCGAGATTGCTGTGCAGGGGTTTGAAATAGGTTGAACGTCCCAAGCAAAATTTTGTAGGAGGTTTGCTGCTTGTTCTTTATGTTGTTGAAAGTTTGCTGGTTCGCAATGCATAATTGTTTGGTTTAGAGGACAAGTTCTGATAATGTCATCTTTTGTATTCATGAATGGCTTGCTGGTTGGATTTGTTATTGAAACACAGCGGCCGTCTTCATAAACTTTGTTCACGTCGCACGGCTTGCAGCACTGGTAGTAAGCTCCAACCCAACTTTTGTCATGTTCTTCCGATTGTCTGCACATTGTTGGCACGTGCCTCAAGTCTTGATTGTTTTCGTAATGACTGTAAAAATGTTGAAATCCTGGCGCACATAAAGCACATTTTGTTCCTAAGTTCGCGCTAAATTGCACAAGCTTGTCTTGTAATTTTTCTTCGTAATATGCATGGCCATTGCCAAACGTGAATGATGCATCAACAGGAGTGTTTGCATAATCCGCAAAAAAGTTGTGAAATTTGATTTTTACCTGTGTGTAGAATTGAACGTTTGGATAGTGACAAGCGTTGCATGTTGTTTGGCCGTTTTTACTTTGATAGCCGTCCTCGTGGCTGCAAGCACGACAACGGTAGTTACACCAATTCCACACATTCTGCACATTCTGATTGATGTCAAATTCTTTTGAGTCGAGCAACACATCATCTGGAAGCATTTTCTGCCCAACAGCAGCTTCGCCGTATGAAACTTGTTTTGTTCCCTCCGGGCACGGCCTACAGATCTCATAATGTGTCCAATCCCGCCATGGGAAATTAAATGGAATTTTTGGCAATTGCAGCGGAGCTGATAAAGATTGATCCGCATCAAAAAATTGCGACGAGCTCCAAATTCGTTGACCAATTGCATCCCCATATATGTCAGTAAGTGTTTGTTTTCTCGCATCCAACGCTTTTGGATTAAATTGTATATGGTGAGGATGCTGAATTTCTGCGAGCATACGTGTAAAACCGTCTGGGCATTGTTTGCACTGCATTGTTGCTGGTTTATGAAGATGGCCAACATTGCAATATTGTATTCCACTTTTACATTGTTTGTCGCCATTTTCTGTACGTTCAAAATGAAAATCGCTTAATTGGGATACCGTTTGGCACTGTCCAAATGCTGGAAACAATTGTATTTGCTTCACTTCCCTAAGTTCTTCGTCGTTCATATCTTCATATATTTCATAATCGTCTTTTGTGAACATGTTTTGTTGCAGTGTTTGATAAGCGTCAAAACATCTCGTAAAGCAGCGTATGCCGACATCATCATATGCGTGCGGGCCATGGTCTTTAATAATTTGGAAGTTTGGTGCTTCGATTGAATTTGGAACAGTGAAATATGGGCATCGTTGACATGTTTGGCTGTCTTCACCGTCTGAACCCACTTGCCAACTGAGAGGACAGACATCGTAATTACGCTTGAAATATGTTTGTGCGGCACATGGTACACATTCATGATAGTCATCTGTGAGAAAGCCCAAAAAAGAATTCCAGCCCGATAGGCGTTGCCTCTGTTGATTGGTTTTACAACACTTGTGACTACTTTGAGATTGACACAAAGAAAAACTCAAAAGAACAATGAAAAACCGCAAACGATGTTTTCTTTGTTTCATATTGTGTGTAATCGTTGTTTTGTACAGGTTTGATGGCTTTTTAATTTTTTTTTATTAAAAAACAATGCTTAACACATGTTTTCATCATTATATTGTGTGAATTTTGAGTGCTCATGCACAATATGCAAGCCAATTAGTGTGTAAAGTCTAAAGCAAACAAGACAAGCGATGAACAGAATTGCTCGCACTTCCATTTTTGATTAGATTCTGGGTATATTTCTATGTATATGTCAAAAAAATGTTTTTTTTTTATTCAAACACTGAATTTCAAACACTTTTTTTTTAAAAAAATAGAGCAGAGTTTTTCCTATTAAGATTGCTCGTCTGCTGGCTTCCAATCAAGCTTGTTGCTTTTTTGTAAATTCTCGTGCGCCCAAAGCGGCTGCATGTTCGTGTAGTGAAAGCACTTTTTTTGTTGTTCGCCGTCAGATAGGTCAAAACTACTACAGGGTAAAATATGGTCAATTTGCCACTTGCCATCGCCAGACCCATGGTTTTGCCAATTCATACCGGGCTTGAATTTGGATTCAGTAAAATCTTTGAAAAATTGCATATCACAGCCTAGCAATTCTTGTGTTGAAGCAGCTTTCATTGTCCCATTCAAAACGTTGCGTAACCGACATCGAAGAACACGCAACATTTTGAATTTTGGATCTGCGGCCAGTCTTTTTTTTATTTTTTTACGACGTATTTGTTTAAATTTATCAGTTTGCTCGTATTTTTTTCTGATTTGTCTTACGTTTTCTTTGTTGTTTTTTTTCCATTTCTTAGTAGCTTTGATCCAGCAATCTTTACAAATGGAATACAACCCCGACTTCGCCTCACGTCTCGGATAAAAAGCACTCCGCGGCAAATTTTTATTGCATTTTGTGCATTGCTTTGATGTAATGTCTTCAACGATTTGTGCATATAATGCTGCAAATACGGGGTTAATTTGGGACATTTTGGGTTAATTTGGGACAAATCTTAAATAAAGAATTCGATATGTTTTGAAGAAATTTTGAACATCTTCTTTATAATTCTTTTTTTTTATCAGGCATTTTGCAAATTCGCAATGCTCAACAATTGCATTCAATAAATTTTGCATTTATTAGAAAACGCAAATCAAATGCCAATAAAGTTAGCGTGAAAATAAAACTACATAGAAATGTGTGAAATTTAATTTGAGGTGATGTAAGCTAAGTTGAGCATTCTGATATTCCAGAACAAAGTTGTCCAAAATACATGGTTATAAATATTCACATTGCAAGAAAAAACTTTATTCACACTCTAAATTGTTGTAAATTCACACTCTGCTCACACAATCTTCACACTCTACTTGACCAATTTCTGTGCCTGCATATACAAATATAACGACTTTGCCAACTCTGCTTGTTTGGCACGATTTATGCATTGTTGCTTGCAAGTTGGACAGCGCCATATAATTTTAGTCTCATCTTTATCATTTGTTATATTAATCACCATTTTATGTAGCACGTTCATACCAGAACGAACACAATAAGAGCAATGATAATTTATGTTGTTGATTTGTTGATTCCACACCTCTTGAGAAAGCATATTAGAGCCCAATACTAAGATAAAAATCTCAGTTCTGTTGCGATTCTCGCATATTTTTGTGCACTCAGGACATGTCCACATAATTCCTGTGCGCAAGCAGGAGGACGATTTGATGCTCGCCACTGTTTTTGTCACACGCGAACACTGACAAAAGAAGTTCAATTTGCTTGTCACCTGTTTCCACACTTCTTTGGCAACATGTCCTGCACCTGATTCTTCAAATTCTTGCGCGCCCCGTTCTGTGCGCGCTGATTCAATAGCAGCATTCCAGACGGCCATTTTTGATAAATGCTCTTGATGTTTTGTGCGTTCGTCTTGAAGTCTTTGAACTTTTGCCATTTGTGACAACTGTTTTTGGTAGGTTGGCAAAATCAAAGGGCTGGCATGGCCAGCAGAATCATTAGCAGCACTGCTAGAAGCAACGCCAGCAGCACCGTCAGCAGCACCGTCAGCAGCACCGCCAGCAGCACCGCCAGCAGCACGGCCAGCAGCACTGCCAGCATCCATTTCAAAAAGCAAAAAACCGGAATGAGCTTGTCCAGCGGTGTCTGTGCTGCTATGAATAATCCCAGTCGATGACATTAGCGGTGGTGGCGGTGCAGATGGTGGAGGTGGCTGGCTTGCTATAACAACTCCCTCCTCATGCGGTTCTCTTTCTTCTAACACTCTTTTCCCACATACAGGCCGTGCTAGACCAGCAGCACCGCCAGCAGCACTGGAATTTTTAACATTAATGGCTTGCTCTATGGCAATGAGCCGCATTTGCTCTTGTTCCATCCTCTCTTTCACATTGCCCGCTCGTGCTTCAGTCATAGGTGCGCTCCCGTTTTCATGATGCTTTAACAATAATTTGTTCCGTGCTATTCGAGCACGTACACCAATCCTCTGATGCTCCAGTGGATATTTTGATTGTTTTTCCATTTTTTGCTGATTGCTCGGACTTGTTATATATTGTTGTGTGCTAGTTTCAATGTCTTTGCACCACAAATGTTTGGCCAATTTGCGAAAAGACATTTTTTTTGCCAAATTTGCGAAACGACATTTTTTTTTGCCAAATTGCGAATGGACAGTGGTGAAATGATTGAGTAAATTGAATAAGTGTGAAAAAGTGTGTCTTGCTCTTGCACTTGGTTACAAAACCAATAATTATTACGCTGCTTCAGCATGGAAGCTTTTGTCTGTGAGGATCAAACAATTATGCATATCAATCTCTCATTTTCAGAAGAAGAGAAAAAAATTTATTTAATTTCATGTAATAAAAATGCGATTTTGTCACTGAAGATTTGACTACGAATAGGACTGTAGACAACAGCGACAAAGCAATATTAAAATTGTCAGTCCGACTGAAGCCGTTTTGCATTTATTAGAAAACGCAAATTAAATGCCAATAAAGTTAGCGTGAAAATAAAACTACATAGAAATGTGTGAAATTTAATTTGAGGTGATGTAAGCTAAGTTGAGGTAAACATCTCACGGCAGTATCAAAGTGATTATGGATAATCGTGTTCATTTTTATACTTGATGCACCAGCCCAAATTCGGTTTTAACGAGTAGTCATCAGCAATTTGTGTCATTCCGAAAAAACCACTTTTGATCTCTAATGGAAAAGAAGATTTATAATACTCCCATACTGCTGGCGTGGTCACAATTCCACTTGTCCATCTCTCCAATCGCAGACCAGATTCTGATGCTTGGTATTTGTCCATGTGTTCATTGCGTTCTCCCGACTTATCATAGGGAAAAAAATTATTTATCCAGCCTGAGATTCTTTGTGGAGGACCAATACTGCCTCCTCTCCCTGTCATTAGAATCATGCGGTTCCACCAATCTTTATCGCCAAATTTTCCATCCAGAGCATTCTGATATTCCAGAACAAATTTGTCCAAAATAGGAAGCAATGCATGCTTCCATTCAGATGCAAAATCGGGTAGAGCGCGCTCATCTAAAAGCTTTGCTGTGTTTTCTTTGAGTAATTTCCAGTCATCAAGACTTCCATCCATCATGATGAATGCAAAACCACACTTAGAGGTAATTACATACTCAAAATATGCTTGCAGAGCGCTCATGACCATGGTACTTAAACCGTTTTTGTCGTGAGGAGACATACTTGTGTAATCAACCACGAATTTCGCACTGTCAGCATTCGATTTGATATTTTTTTCGATTTGCGTCAGAAATCCATCTCTAGGGTCTGTAAAACACGAATCCCAGGCATTCTTAGCGTCCGCTGCACGCTCAAAACCATCACGTCTGCATTCCAATCTCAGTTTGCCCTCAAAATTAACCATAACAGGCCGCAACAATTCAGAATTTGCATTAATATGCAGGCTCAGTGCTTCCAATATTAGTGCTTGTATGTGTTGAGGACACAACCAAAACCCGAGATGTTCGTTAAAAGCCGTGACAGCAGCATCCACAAATCCGTGCATCTTGTTAGGACTGTCGACAATCTCGCTAACATTTTTCCCATATGCTCCCTCGTCTACCAAGAGTTCATCTGTCAACTGTGCAATGTACGATTGCAATTCTTGTGTGTCTAGTTTCTTTTCACCTGGCGTAAATTCATCACCATACTCGAATGATACGCGAACGTGCATTACAAATTCTATGTAGCCATGTCTTTTATATTGTTTTATGCTTTTACCATGCTTGTGCTCTGCAATGCGAAGAGTCATACTCTGCAAAATATCAAAAAAAATCGATAATTCTTATTCTTTTTTTTTGCAATATTTAAAAATGTTCCGCGTATATTTCTATGTATATGTCAAAAAAATCTTTTTTTTATTTCAAATACTGCATTTCAAACACTTTTTTATGAAAAAAAATATAGCAGAGTTTTGCATGGATATTCCAGTATTCCGACCGTTTTTGGAAGAAAAAAAATTATTTTGACAACCGGGCACAGATACAAATCAAACTCAATGCAACGCTTGCGACCGGAATTACCCACAAAATCAGGCCCGTTCGTTTTCTATTTGAATCGTCTTCATTGTTTTCGTACATATACAAACCAAACCCAAACATGATTATAAGACCTATATAGTAGAGGATGTAGAGGGTGCAACCTACTTTTAATGCAAGCATCATCTGTTTCTCTTCTAATTTTGTTTCAGATTCTTCTAATTTTGTTAATTCATACTGTTGGTCTTCGTCAAAAATTGGTTGTGCAAAATCTTGTCGCCAGTTGGATGGATGGATGGATGGATGGATGGATGGATGGATGGATGGATGGATGGATGGATGGATGGATGGATGGTTTTGTAAATGTTTTTGAACATCTTTGGATGGATGGTTTTGTAAATGTTTTTGAACATCTTGAAAATTTGCTTGATCAAAATCTCGCATATTTTTCGGATATTCTTAAATACAAAAATTAATCCCTATATGTCAAAAAATCTTTTTTTTTATTTCAAACACTTCATTTCAAACACTTTTTTTTAAAAAAAAATATAGCAGAGTTTTAACCCCAAATCAGTGTCCGAAAAAGATGATGCTGAAGAATGCCTGGATCTCTTGCTGGTGGGGGACTTCGGTCATATTTTTTATGAATTTGTAAAATAAAGTTCAAAGCAATCACGCCACTCAATACAACGATTGAAATTGTTGATATTGTTGATGGAGCCAATTTTTCTCGTGTCCACATGAAGTGTCGTCAAATGTTAAATTTAGATTTTTTATTTATTTAATTATTACATCTTATGTTGTAGAAAGTTTTGAGCACGCCATATTTAAGAATCTGTAAATCAGTTGTTGAAAATGGACGCATCGACGGAGGAATTGGACTATTACAAAGCAAAAAAAGACGTTTGGGTGTATTGTAAAAAATCAGTAACCTATTCTGTCCCAGCAGGTTCAACCAATTTCACAAATTTGATATTTGCAAAGCAAGAACGTGCTCAGGTACAATCCAACTTTGGAACTCATGTTGTGTTGAAAATCGGAGAAAGACAGTATGGTAGTTACAAATATTCAACTGTGAAAGTGCCTATGGATAAGCTGCATTCCTGGAAAATTTTGCCATCAGAGTGTCATACTCCGTGCCTAGAGCCAAAACCTGCAAATATTCGCCTCCATGTCGATGGGCTGGTAGGCTCAAAACTAGAAGCACTACAACAGATCACTTTGACAGACCAAAATGATGTGGAAAACATTCTTTCAGTAGATGTGCAACCCGGAACTCTTTTGACAGTATCACGACGAAGTGATGCAGACAATTTGTACCTACAAATTGATCGTGCGGGTAAAGTTTTGAATGCTAAAGTAGGCATGATCAATGCATATTTATTTCGCAGATATGAAGCAGGGAAAAGCAAATCTGACGGCAAGAGAGCGGCTGAGCCTGATGTTTCCGAAGATTTATTACGAATGTCACCCGACAAGCGGGCAAAATTTGTCAGCGACTTGAGTGCTAGTGACACGTTTAAATATCTACACGCGTTCACTCAAGCCAACTTCGACAAATCTCAGCAATTATTGCTTGAAAATGGGCGCAAACTTGCGGGCGACATTGTTGAGAAAGAACATACCTCTTTGTGTTGTCCTATTTCTTGCGAGCTCATGATTGACCCTGTTCAAGCTGCAGACGGTCATACGTATGAGAGAAATGAAATTGAAAAGTGGTGGAAAAACGGAGATAAAACATCTCCAAGAACCGGTGCGAGAATGACAAATTTGCTATTAGTTCCAAACCACTGTGTCAAAATGGCAATTGACGAATGCTGCCAGAAACAATTGAAAAAAATGCAAACGGATTTGACATCTTTGTAATGTTATATTTGGTGCGGGACCGCCGAGCATGATGCAACTTGTTTCTTTTTGTTTATAATAAAGATAATTTACAAGTTGTAAGCTCTATTTTTTGTTCAATTTTTTTTGTTGCAACGATCTTTGTAAAAAAAAAAATAAAAATTGGCGTAAATTATATAATGTTTCATTATTTTTTTTTCATGCAAGCACTGATGCAGACTTATTCGGATATTTTGCGCTCAACAGCAAACTCGTCGTGCTCGTTACCATGCTCATTACCATGCTTACCATGTTTGTCGCAGTTTTTTTATTTTTGCTTGGCAATATCTGAAGAACATTCAAATTTACGTTTACGAGGGGTGAAATTGATCGACGGGAGAGTGTATTTCGTTGTATATGATTTTATCAACATCTTATTAGGACTTGAATTTGAAACCACCAATACTCGCAAAATCTATCTGCGCTTGCAAGACAAGCTTGGCGAATCGTGTGAGACGTTGGAACTTCAGTTTTGTGGATCTAAAGTGCACAAATATCCATGTATGACATTGGAAAATCTCTCCATTTTGCAACAGCATCTTGAAGCAAAAACAAATGAAATTGATGTTGTTGTTAATATGTTTTTTGAGAAAACGATGATGGGTGGTGTAGATGGTTGTTGTGGTATTGATGTGTTGCTCGAACGTTGTTGTGGAAATGTTGTTCGTGCAAATTTACATCTTGGCATCGACCAAGCTGCAGCTGAAGAGAAAGATAACTTCAATGACAAAACTGATTATGTGGTGATTAGTGGTTTGTTAGTGGATGGGAAGTACATGTTTCATCTTATTGAGTGTTTGCTATATTTGAAAGCATACGCCAAATACAGCTCTAAAGCCAAATCATTTTGTCAACGACTTCGAAGCAAGAAGTACTCAATGTCTAAAGAATATGAAAAAATCCTCCAATTTGCTTGCAAACCATTAGATAATGTATCTATGTTTCAATCTTCTTCATCTTACATTTCGTCCGAAAATGTGATGAAATTGATCGAGATAACAGAAAAAACATTAAGTTTGAAAGCGCGATGCAATCACGCAATATTATTGTCGCATGCAATCAAGCAACTTGAGTCTCGACAAATTCGTTTGTTTTGATTCTCTTTGCAAATTTTATTAAAAAATCAATTTACAGTTTCATTTCAAAAACTATTATGGATTTGTGGAAGTTAACAAATTCTGTGATTTTAGCATTTGAATAAAAAAAAACAAATCTCCTCCGTCGTTGTCTTCACATGTAATCGAATGTAAGTTTGTCTCATTTTCAACCAGTTGAATGAGTTTACGTTTATGGCTTGAAAACAAATGATCTGCGAATAGGCTGCTTTCTGTCAGTTGCAATTCTTTGATTTTAGCAATCAATTTAGAGCTATTTTTGGTTTTTTCATCACATGTTTTCTTTTCATTGTTGGTTGATTTGTTGTTGGTTGATTTTATTGTTTTGATTTTTTGCAATCTATCAGTGTTCTTTTTGACACAATTGCCATTTTCGAAATGCTTTGAAATTGGAGCTAAATGAGATAAATTTGTCATGTGTTGGATACTCTTAAATATTTTTGTGCATACATTTTTGGGATACCAGATTTTTGGATTTTTGTATGATTTATTGCAAAAAACGGTGCAAAAACTGCATTCAAAATATGAAAATAAAATACGAAAATAAGATAAATTATTTTAGCGCAATTAAGAATTGAAACGCTAAAAATTGAACCTAAATCTTAATCTTCTCTCTCGCGTTTGAACCTAAATCTTAATCTTCTCTCTCGCGTTTGACGCCAACTTTCGCAGATTGACGAGCTTCTTGCTTCAAAGCGCGATCAGCATCAGCTGCTTCCTCGCGCTGTTTGTCGTAAATCCGAGTCAACGCACTCACTTGACTTTCGTGATGAAGACGATGTCGTCCGTGAAATAGGATTTGTGACATGACTGAGTCAGTGTCAGCTGGAGCTGCAAACTGAGTTCGATTACAAAGTACCTGATTCAACCTCATATTCAAGTCGTACAACTCATCTTGCAACGATTTTATTTCGCTTTGATGTTTGGCTTTTTGTTCCGCGAGTTGAGCTTCATATTTGGCTGTTTGTTCCTCAGTTTGCTTTTGGTGTTCCCCGCACAATTTTAAAATCGACTTTTCAGCTGCTTGTACCATGACTGACGATTGTGCTTTTTGCAATTGTTCCAACTTGCGCACTTCTGACTTCACCTGATTGCTCATTTCATCTGGATGCTGCCTGTGATCAGCTTGATTTGCAGCCCTAAATAGATGAGCGTTGTACATAGAAAGTTGCACTGTTGCTGCATGTGTGTCGTGAGCGTCAAACGTGATCGAAAAAAATGGTGCTGAGATGTCACAAATTTTTGCGATCACACCGTACATATTATATGTTTTGTCATCACCAAGAGGGGTCAAATGCAGGGGAACAGTAGCTATGATCAAACCGTTCAAAACAATGTGATCTGTACTGTCGTTGAATTCAGCTCTGCGGCGGCAACCTGCGCCGACCGCTGCGCCGACCGCTGCGCCGACCGCTGCGCCGACCGCTGCGCCGACCGCTGCGCCGACCGCTGCGCCAGCCGGAATTATTTCAAAATGTGCAGTCACGACGTCCGTATCCAAACCAATTGAAGTGATATCGTAGTAGCGTGGCGGCGCCCTGCGTGTTTTGCAATTCATCCTCACAACACTATTTTTGGCGCCTATCTCGACATAATTGACTATGAATGTCTCCGTGGTAAAATATATCAACTGCTTTTCTGGGCTTCTCACAATTCCGCCATCATCGACTCGGTGCACTTCAATATTCACATTAAAACTGCTTGCTGAACACAATCGTATTTTAGTGCCTGTTTTTAAATCTTCTCTTGATAACACCATGCCAGCTTCCTGCCACTTGTTCTTGTTATATAGCGACCAAAGCCACCAAAAGCCACCAAAAGACATTTTTCGGAAAAAAAAAACAGTAAAAAAAATGGGGAAATATGCAACTTTTTGCATCTTTATTTCAAAATGTTATTCAAAATCATGTAAAAATGATCTTTGAATCATGAAATCAACTTCAAAACACTCACTTCTCGGGCATATTGCGCGGCAATCAGCAGATTTTGAAAGATAATGCGCATACTGCTTTCGTTTTCAAGATCTTCTCGTGATTTCGTTATTAATCCTCCACTGTTTTGTGTTTCATTGAATAAATCCAATTGCATCCAAATGCAGCCGGCTGTATCCACCAAAGCCGTTTCGAGAGCTCTCAAGCAACTTGGCATGGTCAAAAATTGAATTTTCAAATCAGCAATTTTCTGCAGTTGCATGGGCACATTTCCCAGAGTCTGCATATCGACAGCAAATCTTTTTGCACCATTAAATTTGACTTCTATCATCGGTACTACGTGAATATAGCGCACAGTTTTTTTTGCTGTGTTGGTTCCAGCAGAATCAGTTTTGACGTGATGTAATCCGACA
>Ga0115006_10002776_pt1 | contig 11679 bp, 2 predicted proteins | sample ArcOceMetagenome_3_FD_88943 | JGI IMG/M metagenome (GOLD analysis project Ga0115006, IMG submission 88943) | Marine eukaryotic phytoplankton communities from Arctic Ocean - Arctic Ocean- Svalbard ARC20M Metagenome | ecosystem: Environmental > Aquatic > Marine > Oceanic | place: Arctic Ocean...
GTGGTCATCGTAAACGTGGGGTTTCCTTCCGGACCGACATGGTTCGCGACGAAGTAGTTCGCGTAGGCGTTGTAGAGCGCGGTGGGAAACATTAGCTGAGAAACTCCACTGCGGCGATTGCGCAGAGTGTTATGAAAACGCCTCTTGTGTGTCAAAATGCAAACGCATGCAGCTCACCTGTCCACAAGTGTGAGATATTCGTCCGTGTTTGCACTCGCTGTTGCACCGTCGCACCTTCCATCTGGACAAAACGCACCGCTGCTGATGAGTGCGGTGTGAGTGCCTGTTCGCAGGGTTTGAATGCCACCCTCGAAAACGAAGTACGTGTTCGGTCGGCTGCGCTGCCCAGTTTGCGGGTCCACTTCGCCCTGGCTGTCACGTAAAGACTGCGGGATAGTGAACCAGTGCATTGCACCCGAGTATTTGTTGTCGTCGTACTCGCCGACATCCCAGCTGCTGATTCCACGATGTGGACTTGTTGTGTGCATTCCCGATAGACAGAGAGCGAAGATGTCACCCAGGCTTGGAGGGAACTCGGCATTGAGGCTATCCCACACAGTTTCAGAGCACGAAGGATTGCAGAGCCCACGTTCACCAGATGCAAACGAGAGGCCAAGGATGCCGTCTACATCTGGTGAAATCTCGAATTCCTCGTGCACCCACGTGTACACCCCAACTGTAGCAGTCGCGCTGAACCCTCCGAACGAAACTGTGTCTTCGTATTTCGCCCCGGTGACCGCAGACCCATCAGCGTAAGCCGCATAAAAGTAACAGGCGTCATCTGATGTGCAGCAGTCGCCACATGCTGCACGCACCGGAACCACGGTCTCGTGAATGCACGCAACACGGTGACATGCGGGTACGCGATTGCAGCAGACTTACAATTGCACGAGACTGGGCACGCTATATGGGCGTGCGTGGAGAAGCACTCATCGTTGTGCTGTGCGTAATAGTTGCATCGGCGACCACGTGGGTCAGTCCAGGCATTGTTGTCTGCGCAGTATCGGTTGCCTTCGCCACCACCGGGGCACGTGCCACACGTCTCTGGGCAGTAGTCACTCAGTAGATTGTTTGGGTGCAGACTGTTTGCAGTCAGCCCGAAAGCGGTCATGTCTGTGTCGCACGGGTAGCCGTAGGTCTGGCGGAGCGGCAGCAGCAAGTATCAGGAGAGCGGGCACAGCAAGATGGGTTGGCTGCCACACTGCTTACGGTCACAACGGTGCCGCAGGGTGGATCCAGATGATCAGCGCACGCAACCAACGGCTCGCCCGTGTTGATGTTTACCCCGTCACTCTTGCAGATGCCCTTTCCAGGCTCCCACGATGGATCATCTGCAGGCGCCGCGCTGGGTCAGGACTGCCAGCGACACATCCGGCTACGCATGCATTAGAGGACACACCTTCGCGAGGGCAAATTGGAAACCCGTCCGCATGTTGTATCAGACAGATCGCAGGCACGTCTCCGGTGTCCGGGTTTGCCGGCAAAAAGTTGCACTGGTCGGAGTGGCACGGCACCATGCCCGCTGCACCTGACGGGGAATAGCTCTGCCGGAAGCAACGCAATAGCAAGATGCAACAGTCTTTGAGCCTGCGGGATTAGGTGAGGCGGCCGGTGGGCGGGCGTTCGCGCTAGAGAGAGCTGGAGCACCCACTGCGCGTTGCGTCGGTGGGCAGGTCGGACACTGCGAGCTCGCCGCCGGGATGATCAGCATCGACGAGCCCGTATCAACGTGGACGTGAAACTCTTGGTTGCCTACTGAAACGACCGCGAAGACGCCACCTAGATCGAGCGGCGAGCCGCCCTCATTACCGAACTCACCGTTCAACTCGACGGCTGGCTTGAAACCTGCCCACGGCGCAGAGTGGAGCGGCAAGGTCACAGCCTGCGCGCTCCTGAGCAGGCCCAGGACTGCCGTGGCCAGCGTTGACCGCGGCATGGGCGCCGCCCTAATCGGCCGCGGAATAGCTGCCGGCAGCCTGCTGGCACGTATGCGGGCAGGGTGGCTGCAGTGCGCGGCCGCGCCGGCCGCGGTCTTGTCTCGCTCGAGGCACAGGAGGAGCGGAGCCTGAGGCCCTGGCCAGGACTTGAGGTCTGCAGCGGTGCAGCACTGTGGTTAGGGGCATTTTTCACAGTAATAGAACGGTAGATCAGAACGAACAGAACGACGAACAGCTGCAGACCGCTGCAGACTCCGCTCCGGCGACTCTTCAGTGGAGCCATTGCCCCTTGAGTAATAAACTCTTCATGGGGGGGCAATTCTCGGCGGTCCAGAATAAGCACGACGGGTGCGGCGCAACAGCAGCGCCGCAGCGCCGTGAGTTGCCAAGCGTTTGCCGCAAACGAGCGAGGCGCCTGCGTCTCGGGATAATTGGGCGCGGACGGCTGGCCAGGTTCAAGCAGCCACGTACAAGATGTTTCGCAGTGAGCATGTCCTGCTGCGCGCTCTGGCCATCGCGAGCGTGCTCGGCGGGGCCACGGCCCAGAGTTGTCGTTCCGCTGCCACCGTAGCTTTCGTTCAGGAAGGCTACGACTTCAGCTCGGTGACCGAAGCTGCGATCACCATCACGGGTTTCGACGTAACGGGAATCACCTGTGCGTCGGGTTACACCACCGCGACCGGAACGAAGGTTGCGACGGCCGTCGTGTGCACAGGCGCCGACCTGGCTTACACAGGCTCCGGTTGCTTGCCGTGCACACCGGGCCTCGGGCTATGCGATTCGAGCTCGACGGCCCCGAATCAGGTCGACGGCGACCTGGCCTACTTCCAGGACACAGGCGTGACGGTGCGTTTGCACCACATTTTCTGTCCAGCTAGTAGATTTCCCGTGCGAGAAAACCGGAGGTGCCTTGCGCGCGGCGGTCGTCGTGCCCACCCGACTGACATGTCACTTGTGCCACCGCCGCAGTCCACCGAGATCAATTGGCAGGCCCCCGCAACCGGCACGTACTCATCTCCCATCCTCGGCTACAAGATCCAGATGAAGCAGCTCTGTACGGCGGACGTGGCCGGCACATCGGTGGCTGACGCGGCCGGCAACAACGTCGACTACCTCCAGACGGCCGTCTACGACTGCTCCGGCACGTACCAGACAGGTTTCACAGAGCCGGCTGTTGCAACCACCTCCACGTCGCTGGGCTCCTGGGTGGATGTGACGGGTGTCTATACCCCAACCTCTGGCCAAAACCACGAAGCGGCATGCGCTGCCACCTGCGCGACCACGGCGTGCAGCGCCGTAGGGAACGACGCGGCCATCCTGCACACCGACACAGGCTGCTCCGGCTGCATGCCACAGAACCCAGAGACTGACGTTGGCTGCTTCCCGGGAGCCGACGGCTATCCCACGACGGTGGGTGTGGTGCACCGTATCGGCGGCCTTACCTCAAACAAGTACTACACGTTTCGCATCGCGGCGTTCAACCATTTCGGTACAGGGGCGTGGTCGACGCAGAGTTACGCCGTCCACACCCACTCGGCACCCACTGCGCCAACCTGGGCAACAGCGCCGGTGACCAGTGTTGTCGCAGCAGGCACAGGCTTCACCCTGAACTGGGTTGCGGGCGACGCCTACGGCACAGGCACGGATGAGTGCGCCACTAACCGGGGCACCGCTCACACGATGACGGCGGCTCTGTCGTGCAGCCGTAGCAAGGCTGATATTTTTGCCGACTGCGACACCGACAACGACGCTGCAGTTTCGGACGCCGAGTTTGCAGCTACAGGATGCCCGTGCATCACTGAAAACAATCTTGGCGACACGGTTGCCACGGTCACGTACGCGCTCGACTTGTGTACCACCGCTGGGTACGGAGCGTCAGACTCTGGCTCCGACACGGATAGCGGTACACACACGTACACCATCCAGCAGTGCACCGGCACAGGCTGTACACCCACCGTCACGACCTACACGACAACCTCTACTACTCAGGTCGTGACCGGACTGACCGCTGCCACCACGTACGTGTTCAAGGTAACCGCGACGAACGCCGCAGGTAGCACTGCATCCGCAACAACTACGTACACCACCCCGGCAAAGCCCGACAAGCCTGACCCACCAGTGGCCTTGTCCATCGAGGGGACTGAGATCAAAATGTCCTGGCTCGCATCGATCGACAAGATCCTCTCAACCGTGAGCGGCCACGACACGGTTGGTCCGACCAACAACGGCTTCATTCTCTACGCGCAGAGCTATGATAAAAGTTCTACGACTTGGGTTCCTGCTGTCCGTGGGTCGCTGACAAACGACGGCGAAGACACGATCGCAGCCAGCGAGTACGAACTGGGTCGTGCTGCAAGTGCAACGAACCCTGACGTTGCCTACGCTTCGGACTCGGACAGCACTGTGACTGACAGCTACCTGCAGCTCGCGTACTTCAGCGCAGAGTTCTACACAGACTCTACCGGCACTGCGACCAGCAAACCAGCCACCGGGACATGGAACCACCGCGGTCTCACCAACCGTGTGGACGTTATCGACACGGCGACCGTCCCATCCCTGCTTCCAGGCACCAAGTACAGGTTCAAGGTTGCCCTCGTCAACGCAGCTGGCACGTCGGAGCTATCGGAGATCAGCGAGGAGTACACGACGCCAGACAGCGCGATCAGCTCTCTGCGCATTTTTTCCGGTCCGCCGTGCGTGTACAAGCCCGGGCAGGGAGGCGCTACCACTTTCGCGGCCTCCGCCGAGGGCTCCAACGTGAAATACCGCTGGGAGCTAGTGGCGGAGAGCACAACGGGCCAAAGCACCCTGTACACAGATTCTACCATGGACCCCGGCGGCAGCACCGTCGGAACCTGCCTGGACGACGACCAGGCGGATTCCACGTGCAGTGTGATGTCGTACACCCTTCCGTACCCGGGCGATGGCACCTCAGGCGGAGGAGACCTTGACTCTTACGACTACGACGAGATCAAGTTGAGGGTGCTCGCCTCCAACGGGCGCGGGATCGTCGCCGAGGAGATTGCCTTTGGCTACAACACGCTCGGAAGGTCTCAGCTCACCGGGTTGAACACGATCGAGTACTGCGGATGCACTGACGCTGGCGACGACTTGTACTGGCCTGAGGCAACGTACATGGTCCCGTCCTTGTGCACGACTGACACCTTCGACAGTGCAGACACATCCTCTGTGGGATCCTCGAACGTCGCAGCTGGCAACTGGGAGTATTTCCAGTTCTTCTTTGACGCAGATTCTTACGCTGCCGAGGTCACCGTGCGCGTCGACGTAGGCACAGTCGACGTCTACGTCTCCACCGCCGAGATCCCGGACGCGAGCCTGCCCCACACGTACAGTGCATCCAAAACTGGCGTCTCCAACTTCTTCGTCACGCCGTTGACGTACACGGCGCTGGCTACCTCCACCCAGCGTAGTGTATTCGTCGCCGTCAAGGGCTCCGCCGGCTTCTCTCGATTCCAGGTCCTGGGACGCTCCTCGGAGTTCCAGCTCGCACCGGGAAGCAGCACCCCGTCGCCCGCGTCTCGGGAACGGCTGCAGGACGTAGCCACCTCCGCAGCTGGAATTGCGAGGACGGTGGTGGCCAGCGGATGGAACTTCTACGAGTACTACTACCCGCACATCGAGAACGACATCGACGTCCAGATCACTGTCACATCCAGCACCGCGGCGGCAGACGGTCTGCTCAACGTGTACGCTAGCCTGGACGAGCGGTACCCAAGCCCCGAGCGCGCGACAGACAGTTCTAGTGGGTACTGGACCGGCACGGGCCACTTCGCAGAAGATGTTGACTCCTCCACCGCCGCCGTCCTCACGTTCACTGTCCGCCCCACCTCGCACACGGGCAGCGACGGAGCTCTGTACATCGGCGTGGAGGGCAAGCCCCCCACGAGCTGGGCAGCGGGCGACGAGCTGACGAGCAGCACATACACGATCACCGCCAAGGTTTTCCGGTACACCGTGATGAGCTCACTGCTCGACCCCGTCGCTGACGCTGCCGTCTCGAGCGTCACCACCGGCACGACTTTCACCGGCTCGATTGGCGCAGCCTGCAGCGCCCCATGCACGGGACCGCAGCTGTCTAGCACCGCCAGCAGCATCGATGATTTCTACGTCGGTATGGCCATGACCATCGGCTACGAAGCCGAGACCGGCACGATGAGCGCACCGCTGACCCTACAGGTCAGCAACGGCCATGCCACCACGGGAGACTACTACGTGGGCTGGTCGATCGCCACCGCCACGCCCTCTGGCACTGGCACCATCACCGCGTCAACGGCAGTCGGCACTGGTGCCGCGGTGCTCACGGTGTCGTGGAGCAGCACGACCGTCACCACAGCTGCCACCACCACGTACACGCTGACGCCACCGAGCTCGCAGCAGTCGCAAACCCTGACCATCACCGACTACGTCGGCTCCTCCAAGATCGCCACCGTGGGCGAGGGATTCACCAGGGCCCTCACCACCAGCTCGACCTTCTCGATTTACCTCTCGGGAACCGATGCCGTTAGCCGCACGGTGACCGCCGAGGATCGCTACGCTGTTGCGTCAACGGACAACTTCAACTACTACGAGATCGTGACCAGCGACGTGACCAAGGAGCTGTCGCTGTCACTGACGGTTCACTACGGCACCGCGAAGCTGTACTCGAGCACCACCACGCTGCCAACCCAGGACGAAACCGTCTCCAACCTGCTCGGCACGTACCCTGCCTCGACCACGGCACAATCGATCACCATTGCCGCGTCCAAGACCAACATCGAGGGCAAGTACGTGTACGTGGGTGTCTTCGCTAGCGGCGGTGACGCGAGCTACGATCTGACTGTCACCGAGACTACATTCGGCGTCGCAGCACCTACGCAGCTCTACTTCTGCGAGGAGGGAACTGATGTGCGTTCGTACACGACGTCCACCGTGGCCGTTGACGCAGCGTGCACCACTTTGCCCGGCGCACTCTACCCGGTCTGCGACGCCGGCGGCACCTCGTCGACGGTGGCGTGCCCGCTGTGCACCGATGCGCTAGCAACCCTGACGGGTGCGTGGGGGGCCTCACTGACACTGCCTGCCGCAGATGCCAACGGACGTACAATCAGCGCCGTGGACAGCTACTACAACGGAATGGTGATCACCTCGTCGTTAAACAACGGAGAGTCTCGAGTCATCACGGCCTACGTCGGTTCATCGCGCACCGTGACGTTGAGCAGTGCTTTTACCACTGCTGACCCGAGCGGATCCACTCCCCCCGCGACATTCACGCTCAACACCGGCGTGTGCGAGCCAAGCGCGTGCAAGTGCTCCGCAGGCAACACGCTTGGCGCCGACCCCTTCACAACCCTTGCGACATCCTCCAGCTTCTTCGCGCTGTACGTCGGCACCGAGGACGCGAGCATGCACACGGCCTCGCGCAGCGGAGCGGGTTCGCTGCCCAGCGACATCTCGGGCTCGTCCTCGGGCTGGGGTCTCGACTGGACTATGCCGATGACCTCCACCTGGATCGACAGCAAGACCGACGAATGGGACATGGACGTCGACATCTCGTTCGCCCGGGGCGGCCTGCAAACCGGTGCTTCGCAGGGCTTCAGGGTGTTCGCATCGACACGCGAGCGGTACCCGTCCGACGAGCGAGCCTACGACACCGCAGTTGCCTCCGCGACCGTGGCCTACTCCGCCACCTCCATGTACAGCCAAGCTGGTGTTGTCGGCAGCGCCTTCGCGACAACCGGGGCCGGCGCTTGCACACTCTTGGCGCCAGAAAGCACGATCGCCACTGCTGATGACTACGGATTGTGCTTGGCAGCCTGCGACGCTATGGCAGCTGCACAGACCGGGACCTTCACCGTGGATGCGAACGGAGTCATCAAGCTGGCCGCATCCAACAGCCACGCCACCAGCCTCAACTACTACGCTGGATGGACCGTCACAACGGCGGTGCCAACAGGCTCGGGAACGATCGCCACTTCGAGCGAGGACGACCCCGCCATTGTGACCATCACGTGGTCGAGCCCAGGGAGCGTCCCCACCGTAGACGGCAGCACGACGTACACGCTGACACCGCCCGCAATCTCCACGGCGCTATGCAATGCCGCCCAGTTTGACTCAGCCGACGAGGGATGCTCGCTCTACAATTGCCCATCGAACGCAGCTGATTACGTGGCCCCGCCTTCACCTGCACCCTCACCTGCGACCATCCAGACCTACGTCAAGTCGACCGACACCGACGCGCTGGTGCTGCCGGTGTACACCTTCAGCGGTAGCTGGGTCTACATCAACATCGAAAACGCGAACGCTCTCACGGGCCACCTGCAGATCACGAAGTCCGAGAAGACGTCCGGCCGCGGCGTCACGACCGACCCCACGGCCACGGCCACTGGCTGCACGTCCGCGTTCTGCAGCTACAACGGCAACTGCATCGACGACTCGACTGATGGAGAGCACAAGGCGCCGTACTGCATCTGCAGCGACGGCTACAGCGGCGCGGACTGCTCCGTTGAGGCCTTCTCCACAGCTACGACGAACTCGACCAGCACCGGCTTCCTCGGAACGGTGGCGACCGGATACAAGCACGGCGTGGTGGTGCCTGGCCTGGCGTACGGCTCAACGCAGGAAGTGACCGGCACGATGTCAGCAGCGCTGACACTGGTTTCCGGCGCTTCTACTGTGGACGATTACTACAACGGGTGGAGCATTGAGCTCACCGGCGGCACCGGCAGCGGAGCCACGGGAACCATCAGCGACTACACCGGCTCCTCCCTGGTTGTAGTTGTTACCTGGACCTCAACCACGACGACAGGCGCCGACAGTGTGTACAAGCTCACACCGCCGAGCGGCTGCCGCACTCAGCACAAGTGGCAGGCAAACGGCGCCTTGAACGCCGCAGGGACTTTCGATAGCACTGGCCTGGAGCTGCCGAGCTCAGGCTACAGCGACCAGGACGACTACTACAACGGCCTGCAGATTACAATCACAGGCAACGGAGCGGGGACCTACACCATCACCGACTACGTCGCTTCTACAAGGATGGTGTCGATCGCGGACACAGCTGCTGCCGCAGCTGACGGGAGCTCTGGGTTCACCATCAACACCTGCGCAACAGGCCACTCCTGGAATGGCGTCACCAAGACATGCACGCGGAAGTCGGGCAGCGACGCGCACGAGTGGGAGCCGTTTGTGTACATCGGGCTCGGCTATCTCCAGCACTGCGTGGCCCTCGAAAATCTCGTCCCGAAGGCGAGCACGGATGTCGTGGGCAAGTGCCAGGCTCTCTGCGGGCACAGGGGTCAGACCGAGAGCGGCACGATGGGCTCAGCGCTGACCCTGCAGGCATCCAACGGCCACTCTATCCTCGTCGACTACTACAAAGGGTGGACTCTCACCATTACGGCCGGCACCGGCGCGGGCAGCACACTCGTTGTAACGTCGTCAAGTACCGCCGACCCGCCCGTGATCACGGTGGACTCCGCCGTCAGCACGGACAACAGCGCCGTCTACACTCTCACACCACCGGCGACCAGCGCTTGCAACGCGTTCGTGTTCGATGATGCGGCGGACGAGTGCAAGCTCTACACGTGCCCGACGGGCAGCGCGCCTGTCGCAACGCTAGCGGACACTCAGGCAGGCTCCTGGGGTGCCGACGCAACGGCGAACAAGAAGGCTTACTATCGCGCGCCGCTGACGTGTTGCGCAAGCAGCGTGGACAACGTAGCCACCGATGCTACAGCATGCGCCAACGTAGTGCCTGGGTACTACGACCAGGCCTCCTGCGAGACAGTCGTGGGCGTGACGACTGCGGGAGCCTGCGAGCAGAGCGCAGTCACCACGCAAGCCGCGTGCGAGGATGCCCCTGCCACAACAGTAGAGGCCACGTGCGAGCTGAAGCCATTCGACGAGGTCCCCGCGGACTCTTGCTCTCCGGCGGCTATCTTGGCGGGCAAGGACGGCAGCAGCACGGCCAACTCGTGCGACGCTTACGACGTCGTGACTCTGGACTGCAGCACGCAGAAGTGCACCCCGAGTGCTGCGACCGCGAACCCGTACAATATCGGCTACGTCAGCTGCGTCGGCGGTGTCTGCACCATCAACGCACCGAAGGCGATCGTGGAAGTGCCATTCACTGTAGCAGGCCTGCCCGAGTACTCCAAGGTACTTGCGTACGTGGATAGCAAGCCGTACCCGTCCAAGGGCGCCAACGCACTGCACTACACGTACAACTGCGAGTCGTCGGACGCATCATGCGTGTCTCTGGGCGCATACCAAGCGTCTACGTGCACGGAGACATCAACGGTGTCTGTCGCCGCTACCCGAGCCGAATGCGACTCGGTGTCCGGGGGCACTCAGGCAGCCTGCGAGGCCTACGCTGGTTGCACGTACACCGCCGCGTCGACGAGCACGCCGCCTTTCGTGGACAGCTCGATCAAGGTCTACGACCTGGATCCGCTGCCGACGGGCAAGAAGCACACCCTCGTCTTGATGCTGCTGACTTCGGAGGGCGAGCCCCTGGGCACGGTGCTCAAGCAGTTCGAGGTTGGCTACGCCGGTGGTTGCGCAGTTGCGCCTGATGGCTCCGTCTGCGGCGGTCAGGGTGCGTGCCACCTCGGGTACTGCGTGTGCTACGACGGATACTTCGGAACTGACTGTGAGCGCAACGTCGATGAAGACGGCTCCATCTGCGCTGCTAAGTCTTCGACCACACAAGCTGACTGCACAAACGCGGATGGCAACGGTGCCACGCCTGGCTTCGGGAATTATCAGTGCAACTGGGATACCGCGACGAGCTTGTGCTCCATCCAGGTCATCACCACAGGCTTCACTGCTGGAAGCGTGTACCAGGCGCGGCAGACCCAGCTGGCCAACAGCAAGCTGGGCGAGGCTCGCTTCCTCAACACGCGGATGCTGGAAGCCAACGCCGCCGAGATCAAGCAAAGCGATAACGCGATCGCGACCGGCACCTCGGGCACCAAGACGAAGCTCGAGACTGTCGCGGCCAGCGTGGTGGCGACTGTGGCTGCGTCCAAGACGGCCACGCAGACGAACGTCGACGCACTCTACGCGAAGGCGGAGCGCAACGCCATCAAGGTGCAACAGGCCAAGGAAGAGAGCCTGCGGCTGCAGACCACAAACTTGGAGGCCAAGCTGGAGATGCAGCGGTCACTGGCCGATCACCAAACCCAAGTCCAAAACCGCTTCCAGTCGAAGCGATTCGACGTGTACAAGCTCAACGCACAGAAGCAGGACAAGCTGAAGCAGGAGTTCGCGCGCACGCGATTCACCCTCAACCAGCTGCTCACCTCGAACGGTCCCACAGTAGACCCGTCGGAGTTCAAGCAGAGCACGTGCACCACAGATCAGTTCTACAACGTTGTGTGCAGCGAGTCTACGGTGGATCAGTCTGCGTCCTTCACCGGCACGGGCTACGTGTCTGGTCAGACTGTGGACTCCGCCAGCACGGTCGGAACCCGGGCTGCGCCTGTAGTTGCAATCGAGGGTACAGATACAGCCGGCTATTACAACACCGTGACGGATCCAGGGGTCAACCGAGGCCGCTAAGGCAGTACCTTCAATCGATTTTACGATCGATCATGTGTCATTTAAAATTAAAGGGGAAATGTACATTTCCTGAGAAGATAAACGCCACACACCTACTGTAGTCTAACGAGGTAACGCCTCAACGGGGAAAGCAGTTCCCCGGGGAAAAGCACGTGCCGTGGTACATTAGTCTAAATTAAAGCCA
>Ga0115006_10002777_pt1 | contig 11673 bp, 16 predicted proteins | sample ArcOceMetagenome_3_FD_88943 | JGI IMG/M metagenome (GOLD analysis project Ga0115006, IMG submission 88943) | Marine eukaryotic phytoplankton communities from Arctic Ocean - Arctic Ocean- Svalbard ARC20M Metagenome | ecosystem: Environmental > Aquatic > Marine > Oceanic | place: Arctic Ocean...
CCCCACCCCCATCATCTCCGCCCTCCACTCCTTCCAACCCGACCTCGTACAAATTGCCAAGAACCCCCCCCCCTCGGACTCGCCCTCCCCCCTAGCGTCGGTGAATGCCAAGCAGCTCCTAACAAACCTCCTCCGTCACACCTCCCCTTCCCCCACCACATCCCCCCCTCCAACGGAGATTGAGGTGAGGTTGCACGAGGCGCGAAGCGACGGGCGAATGTTGTTGCGAAGCGACAGCAAGATCATTATACCGCCTTCTTACATAACGAACAACCTTCCACTCGTCGCTTCGCTCCTCGCCTCCCCCCTCATCCCAACCCCTTTTGCGATTCTCTTCGCTCATCTTAGAAGTCCACCATTCACTACCACGCGTACAAGACCCTCTCCTCCCTAGTCGCCGCGATCGCCACCCTAAAGTCCCCGCGTTTCGCGAAGGCGTCCCTTTCGTGCGTACCCTCCGTTCCAGACACCGTCCTGAGCGCACTAGAGAGGAGCTCGACCAACCAGGACGTCCTCACTCTGGCTGCAAAAGCCCTCTTCTACCTCACGTCCACGGACTTCCAGCTCTCCATCTCGGACATGACTCCTGATGAAGATCCGCCTACTTCGTTCCGCACAGCTTCAAAGGACGCCTCCGATAACCCTACCTCCCGTCGTTCCTCTTTCGGTGAGACTGGATGGGGAGCATAGGACGGAAGGCTGGACGGAGGTCTGTCCAATGCCATTACTAACAACATATCTTCCGCTCTTCGCTTCTCTCATCGCAGATGATTCCTCCACCCTCTCACCACCCTTCCCCACAACGCGCATAATATCTTGCATCCTCGAGCACGCTACCTCCACCTCCCTCCCCCTCCAGCGTTGGTCCGTCGCCTCCTGCCGCAACGTCCTCTCGCTGGATCACGAATCTTCACTCCACAACCTAACCAACTCGGGGGGGATCATGATCCTAACGAGCTTGATGCAGGGCGCGGATGACGATGTTAAGGCGCATGCGGCGAGCGCACTACAGACAGCTGCCGTTGTTAGCGACTACAGCGAGGAGGTCCTAACGAACATTTCCAACTCTTGCGACTTCTCGGCCGTCATACCCCCTCTCCTCAAATCCTCTTCACATATTGTTCAAACTACGTCTTCGCTCCTTTCTGCCCTCCTCCTTCCCATAACTGATGTGTCCCGCAAGACCACCTCTACCCACCCCTCCCACACGATCGCAATCAACCTGCACACATCTCAGGTGATCAACGGTTTGATGGAGTTGCTTCTGAACCCTAGTGCGTCTACCCCGCAGACCACGAGCGTTTTAGTTTGTCTTGCCGGCATCACCACGGCAAACAGAAACTCGGACATCCTCCCCACAACCAACCTGGCCAACGAGTGCATGGCCATGCTCCAGAGCACTCACGTTCACGAAAACAAGCAGGTGAGGGCTGAAGCGAAGCGGCAGCAAAAGCGAGATGCAATCTATCATCCAGCCACAGCTAGTGCTATAACTAACAACGCTCGTCGCTTCGCTCCTCACCCCCCCCCCACAGCTCCTCCAGCAAATTCTTACGACGTTCGCTCCCAAGGGTCAGAACCCCTCTGTCGCGCTTTCCCAGTTACTACGCGTCTCCCCCCCTCTCCTTTCTGCCGCGCACACCCTTATTCAGCAGTACATTCACGACTCCAACATATCGTTCGAACTCCTGATTGCGTCCCTCGATGCGGGTATCGTCAACCTTATCCTTAACGCCCTCGGCACCACCAACAATGACGCAGACGACTGCCAGAACCTTGAGATGCTCGCGATCCTCGGAAAGATTAGCTACGCACATGACTCTCCGGCGAAGGAGGTCGCCAAGGAGAGGTGGGAGGGTTCCATACAGTACTACGAGATGGTGTCCAATGTTGACGTCGTCCCAAAGCTCACCAAGTTCTTGCAGCTCGACGAGGGCCTCTTTGACGAACACACAGTGACTAAGAGGATAAAGTGCAACATTGTCAAGGTGAGATTGGACGAGGAGCGAAGGACGGCTGGAGCGAAGCGGCAGCAGAAGCAAAATAGCGCCTACCCACTAACTAGCAACTCTTCCCGCGCTCGCTTCGCTGGCGCCCCTCATCCTAACCCTTTCGCGATTCGCTTCGTTCATCGCAGGCAACTCTCCAAATCCTCACCTCCTTTGCAACCTCAACCTCCTCCTCGTCCTCGATCATTACCGACATAGTTCACGCCCTCTTCCTGACCTCCACCCGCATCGTTGCTTCCCTCCTAACTGTCCCCCCCGATCAATCCCTAATCGTACCGACACTTGAGATTTTCTCCAAGGTCTGCTCAAACTGTCCATCAACCGTCCTACCACAGCTCGCGTCGTGCTCCGCCTGTGACGTCGTCCCCGACATACTGTCGAATTCGCATAGTATGGAGGATTACGAATCTTTCCTTCTTTGCCTCGGCATCGTCCAGGCAACGGGGAGCCACGCGCCACCGACGAGCACGGTTGGAAGGAGCAGCATCAACACAATCAAGCAGGCGCTGGAAAAGGTGAGATAGGACGAGGAGCGAAGGACAGAAGGCTGGAGCGAAGAGACAGCAGCATACCGCCCACCACTATTACTAACAACCCTTCCCGCACTCGCTTCGCTCGTCGCAGCCCTCTTGCCCTTCCATGGTAAAGAAACGGTCCGTCCTTGCCCTCGAGGCCCTCTCCGTCAACTCCTCCCTTTGGGCCTCCATTGGTAGCTGCTTACCCTCCATATCCGAAACCCTGCTTGGAAACGAGAAGGATTCGGAGCTCGAAACCGCCTGCCTAGTTACAATTCAGCGCGTAATTAGGCTCCCCTCAAACGCGAGCGCTGCCGCGGCGGCTGGACTTTCGATCCCTATTTGCGCCATGGTCTGGAAGGACAGGACCCTGGGCAAGCAGGCTCTGGAGGTACTTCACGCCATGTGCCAGCACAAGACCGCCCGCATTGCATCCGACGGTACGACCTTGATCAACCAGGGTGCCGTCAGGGCTGCGTGCTATGCGCTCACTTCCTTCCCCAAGTCCGAGTCACTGGCTGCAAAGGCGCTCGAAACCCTCTCTCTACTTCTGGCGGATGAGGAAAGCTTCGATGCGTCGAACTCCCCGGCGATCGTTGACGCGGTCAACGAGGAGAGCAATATTGTGAGGGTCCTGTGCGCTTCGTTTGGGCTTGCCATTGCCTCGCATATGGATATGGATCCGGACCTTTTTTTGAACGTGTACTCGAAGTGGAAGACCATGTTCTTGGAGAGTCAGAAAGGTGAGGGGGGAGCGAGGAGCGAAGGACAGGAGGAGCGAAGCGACCGCAAAAGCGCCATACCCGCCTATTCATAACTAACCACCTTCCACTTGTCACTTCGCTCCTCGCCTCACCCCTCACCCCAATCCTTTCCGCGATTCGCTTCACACATCGCAGATGACGTTATGAAGGTCCTCTTCTCCTTCGCTGCCCACTTTTCTGATGACTCGGATAATGTTTTCTGGACGAACTTTGGCTACAGCGATCTTGACTCTGAAGGAGGTGAAGCCAAGCGAGGAGCGAAGCGACGAGTTATGTCCGGCAGTGTTGGCGCTGAAAATAGATCGAGCAAATACCTCCGTTCAAGAAGCGCCCTCTCCCAAGCCCCCACTATTTTTCTCGTCCCTCATCCTAACCCTTTTCGCGATTCGCTTCGCTCATCGCCGCCTCGAATGACAGTGTCGTCGTTGTGTCAACCATGTGCTGCGACCTCCTTTCGTCCCTTGATGACGACGAGGAGAACGAGCTCGTGCCTGAGGGAAATAGCGGAGCCGTCAAGAACATGCTCCTCGTTGGTTTGGCCAAGTGTATCAAGCACGGTGGGGTCGGGCTGGCGGATGTCATCGGCAAATATGACCTCTTCGTCAAGGCTGTGAACGCAACCCTTGTTGATCCTGCTTCCCCAATGATTGTCGAGCTTTTGAAATCCTACCCTGAAGTTTGCACCAAGACGTTGCTGCAGAGCGAAGATTGCCTAAAGGATGTGGTGGAAATGTTGAGGCATGACGATGCGAGGTGCCAGGGTGCTGCGTGCGATATATTCACGGCGGCCCTAAAGGCCAAGGGCAAGGTTGCAACAGCGGCGATCTCAAAGGCTGGAATGAGAAATAAGGTGATTGGGGGGTTAGGAAAAGTTGGGGGCGCAGGGAGTGGAAGTGCCCTGGGCGCGCTGGGTATGTTCTTTTCGGTAGGAATGACAGCTTTGGAGTCTTCGACTGTGGCAGAGATGGTTGTGGAGTCCGTGACTGCTAAAATCGTTGGTCTGGAGGGAGACATTGAGGAGGGAGATGATAGGTGAGGGGATGAGGGTGGAGGCAGCGAGCGTGGTAGTCGAGCGTGGCAGCCAAGCGTAGCGAGCTGCCTAATGCTGTTAACCCTGTTATATACGATAAGGCTAACCCCCACTTTTCGTCGCAGCGTCGGTCTTTTGCTCCTTCTCTGTTCGACCTTTGAGGGCCTCCGAACAACCTCTCGGTGCGGAGGCCTCATGGGTCTGTCCCTGCTGGCTTCCAAGGGAAAAGTCGGGGCCATAAAGGCCCTCATTACGTCGGCTTCGCTGAACGGCCGCCAGGGCGTCGTGGATGCCGGCGGTCACCTCAGCGCCGTCAACGTAGTCTGCAACCGCAAAGACGAGATGGACGCTGTAGAGGAGAGCTTCAGGCTTTTGGGGTTGGCTTGGGCGAAGGACGTGGAGGAGGATTGCTGGCCTGCGGTCTGTAGAGCTGTTGAGATCATCGTCGACGGCGATGGTAAAGGGTGCGATGAAGTAATTGGCGGGTGTCTGGAATTGCTAACGATTGCGGGAAGGGACAAGGAGGGAAAGAAGAAGATTCTTGAAGGATCTAGGGGGGGGGAGCTTGTCGGGAGGCTCTCGGGAATGTTGGATAGGGGTGATGCCGTGCAAGTACTAACGATGCTGGTCCCTTTCGTCGAGAAGGATGTTGGGAAAAGCGTCGTTGGCAAGGTGATTGAGCTGATTGAGAAAGATGGGTGTGACTCTGCCAGCTACAGCGCCGTTATCGGTGCCCTCCATTTCCTCAATGTCGGAGAGGGCAATGAGGGTAAGATTGTGGACGGTCTCGTTAAGAGGCTCTCGGGCGAAGACCACGGGGTCAAGGAGGACGCAAGCCTGCTTCTCTTGACCGGGAACTACGACCTGAGCGATAACGAGAAGAAGGTTGAGCTTGTCAAGGCTGCTTTGGAGGGAGGGAGCGTTGGGAATTTGGGTTTGGCACTCCTGGTAAAGTTGACTGTCGGGGGGGGCGAAGAGTTTAACGAGCTTTTCCAGGGTGAGGGAGTGGACAGGATGCTGCTCGAGAGGCCTCCGGGGTGCAAGGCTGCAGATCTTTTGCTGAGCCGGTTTGGTTTGTAGATTCCTTGGGGTATAAGTAGAAGAGAACGTAAATGAATTGTGTTTTGGGTACAAATTAGTTCGTTGATCCCTCCCCTGTTGGATTCACATGTCGACCGCTCGCTGTTGGGGTTGCATGCTGACCGCTCGCTGTTAGGGCAGCATGCTGACCGCCTGCTTTCTCACCCCCGTTCCATCACGCTTTGGCCTTCTCCCTCTGCGATGAGCGAAGCGAATCGTGAAAAGGGTTAGGATAAGTAACGATAATTGTTGCGGTGGTTGGGGAGGGAGTGCATCTTGTACGACGGTACGAGCGTGTGTAATTTTCGTTTCTAACGCTAGCGTAATCTGCTCGTCACTTCGCTCCTCGCCCTATCTCACCTCTGCCTCCTCCTCCTTTTCCTGCATCTTGAGAGCCTTCTCCCTCGCAATCTCCACTGCCCTCTCCTGGTTCTTCCTGATACGCTCCTCCTCCTCTCTCTGCTTCTCGATATTCTCCGCGATCTTTGCGAGCCTAACCTGGCGGGCGGCCTCCTTCTCCTGAGCAGCCACCTTGGCCTTCTCCTCCTTCTTACGTATCTCCTCCTCAATCTCCTTCTCCAATTTTGTCGTTAATTCGTTAGAATTGACCCTGCCATCACTCTTTTCCTATCGAAGGGTGGGTAAGGGGGTTAGATAATGATGTTTCAAGGTGCCGATGTCGATTGCAGTTTTGTTAAATGTTAGATTATTTATTCTCATGGCCCTCTATATTATATATAAATAATATTTATGGATAGTTATATATGATATCTATCTATATCTTACCTTAATATCAAGAATTGTTGGTACTAACAAACCAAAAGCACCTAATTCAGCGACCAGAGGTAATGATGTATGCAGATCCACCAAGTTACAGGACGTTTTGGGACGTGTGTGTGTAAACGATGGTGTTGGTGACGTGATGAAACATAACGCGCTGTGAAATATTAATAGCGCCGCGAGAACTCTCATTTTATGAAGCCCAGATTTTGGTTGCTCTTTGGGTTGCCTTTGGAGTTTGGGGCTTATTTTTCTGTGGTTTCATTGGTTTCGTAGATGAATTATTTCCGCTGTTACTTGAAATGGTCACACCTTAACAGCCTGCAAACGCTAGAATCTATCTCGAATCTATCTTTACCCCCTAACAGTTGATTGACTTCTATTTAAGATACCGAAGAACGAGGACGAGCGACGCCAGCACCAAGATGACAGGTAGATACTGCATGACAATAGTACCGGCCGTCGATGTATTGGTAGGAGCGAACTAAACTTTATTATCCATAGCTAGAAGATCGTCAAGAAGGCATTCTCAGTATCTCTCCCTCATTTACCCCCCCCCCACCCTCTACCTACCCGGATTTTAATACAACAAGATGTCAACGTTCTCCGAGGACTTGTCCACCCCTCCTCTCCCATCGTTTGAAGAAATAAGCGGAAACGCAAAAGCAGCCTCCTCTCCTACCCTGGCGGCTTCTCCTAGTGGAGAAAACTATGATCTCACAAACCCCTGGTTTGGCAGCATGAGCCGTGAGCTTGGGTTGTCGTCGACGAGAGGGGACCGTAAGGCTTCTGTGACGTCCCGTGACCAGTATGGCTTTGAAATTGGGGAGGGGGACAGTAAGGAGGATGGATCTGAGGAGGAGGACTCATCCAAAAGGAGAGCGAAGTGGGTCAAGGTTCTAAATTTGCTTTCTAACCATGAGGTGAGGGGGGGGCTGGGCTGGAGCGAAGCGACAGAAAAACACCACACAGTGCTATAACTAACATCCTTTTGCTCGTCGCTTCTCTCCTCGCCCCCCCCCTCCAGCCCGAGGACGTTTACAAGATTTGCTGCAGGTGGTCAACGAGCAGTGATAATCCCCCTGTCGGTTCAGCTTCCCCCTCCAAGTCCCACTCCCTATCATTTCTTTCCCTGAAGTCCAAGCTGGGCCTCTCCTCTGCCCTGGAAGCCCTGGGTACCAAACTAAACAAAATGATCAGGAAGGGGGTACCAAAGGAGATGCGTGGCCAGGTTTGGTGGCTCTGCTCCGGTGGCTACCTACTCGCCAGCCGTGCCAAGGAGAACGGGGAGCAAAGGTGAGGGCTGGAGGGAAGCGACAGCAAAAGCTACATGCCATCCTGTTGTCGCTCAGCCGCGGCTATAGCTATATCTAACATACTTTCCTCTCGCTTCTCTCATCGCAGCTACGATGAAATCATGGAACGAATAAAATCGGCTGGTGTCGACTCTTCCGGCACCCTGGACCTCCCTCTCGCGTCCGAGATTGAAAAAGACCTTCGCCGTACTTTCCCTTCGAACTCCCATTTCAACTCCCAGTCCGGTCTCTCCTCCCTCCGCTCCCTCCTCTTGGCTTATTCCATCCGTAATCCCAAGGTGGGCTACTGCCAGTCGATGAACTTTCTCTCTGCATTCCTCCTGCTCAACATGGATCCACCCTACGCGTTCTGGGTACTTAGCTCGATGGTCGAGTGCCTGCTCCCAGCGGACTATTATTCCCTGCACATGGTCGGGTCCCGTTCTGATCAGCGCGTCCTTCTGGGATGTCTGTCGTGGAAGCTCCCCTCCCTCCACTCCCACCTTGTCTCAATAGGCTGCGCGTCGGCGGATGACGAAAGCGTTCCCATGCTGGAGCCCCTTACGTGCGCCTGGTACCTCTGTGTATTTGTCAACTCCCTTCCCTTATCACTAGCTCTCAGGGTTTGGGACTGCTTCCTCCACGAGGGGCGCAAGGTCCTTCTTAGGGTTGGGCTCAGCATCATGAAGACCTGCCAGAAGGCGCTCCTCGAGCAGGGTGACATTGCCGGGGTTTACAAGGTGATCCGCAACAACGCTGTTGTATCGGGAGAGGTGAGGCGGAACGACGGCTGGAGCGAAGAGACAGCAAAAGCATGACACCGCCTTCCTACATAACGACGGCATCTTGGAGCGGAGCGACAACAGCATACCGACTAGGCTATACAAGAAGGGCTCTTCTACTTTGCGCTCACTTCGCTCATCGCACATAACGCCTTCCTACATAACTAACAACCTTCCGTCGTCGCTTCGCTCATATCAGATGCAGGCATCTGAGCTGATATCCATGTGCTACGATAAGTCCTGGATCGGGTCGTTCCCACATGATAGGATTGACAAGATGCGCACAAAGTACCGCCTGCAGGTTGAGAAGGAGAGGGATGAGATTGAGAGGAGGAGGAAGGTACGGGAGGAAACGAGGATTCGGAAGGAAAAAGAGAGGAAGGAGAGAGAAGAGAAGGAAAGATTGGAGAGGGAGCAAACGGAGGGAGAGGGAGACGATGGGGAGGAGGGAGGTGAGGGTTACAGGGGCGAAAGGCAAAGGACGGGAGGAGCGAAGCGTCGACCGCATACTGCTACAACACAATAACTAACAACCTTCCACTCGTCGCTTCGCTCCTCGCAGACGGGGTTGACCTTGAGTCGAACGCTTCGTCAAGCTGCCCATCCATCGATTCCCCTCTCCCCCCCGCGACAGTTCTGTCAACGGTCGCGTCAGTTGATCCCGGCGTAATCGCAAAGGCTGGAGGAGAACTTGAAACTCGGTACGCTGAAAGGAAGCAGAGTTTAGTCATGCTCGTTCAAGGCGGAGAGGGGGCAGGAGAAGGGCAAGACAGTTTGGGGAGTAGTGAAGACTAAGATAGATATGATTGAACGCTAAAAAGTTCTAGGCCTTCATAATTTATTCCTTTCCCTTAACCTCCTTGCGCATGCCCTCCAACTTCTTCCCCGAGTCCCTTTGTTGACTTATGGCGCGTTCAGAGGTTGACTGTGGCGTTTTGAAAACATTTTTCCTTGCTCCCCTTAGGTGCTGCGGGGTGTATCGGATTGTTGGCCTTGAGATTTGTGAAAAAGATCGAAGGCCGATGGAGCGAGTCAGGAGGGAAACACTTTTAATCATACCTAAGCGGTGGAATGAGAGGGGTCAATAAGACAATATGTGCCGAATCAAGGGTTTGGGGGTAGAGGGGAACAGTGTGAAATCAAACTCACTTTCAAAAGGAGAATTTGGTTTTCCCCTGGATTGAGGAAAATTAGAACTCAATTCTCTCTCACAACACGATAATGTCAGCAGACCTCAAAACAACCAAGATATCATCCTTTAAGTATTTGACTTCGTTCAGGTTCCGTTCTTCTCGTTCCAAGTCCTCTGATAAGGCGAAAAAAGAAGCAACTCCAAGGTCGATTGCGGAAGCCGATGACCTTTCCCCCTCTGAGGTTTCCTACCTGCAAAAGACGAGGAATCGCAGCAACGCATGCGCCTCCAAGAGCGTGAGTAAACACCGCCGCGTGAGTACCACGTGGGAGACGCTCACTGAGGTCTTCTGGAATGGTGGCAACATCAAGCTGAGGAGCGATTGTGGGGGGAAAGAAGGTGACATCGAAGTCATGACAGACAAGGATGCTGAAATGGCGGGGCTTTACTGTTAAGGGGGGGGGCGTGGAGGCGCCATCTCCCACGATGGTTTGGGGGAAAGTTTAATGGCCCATTTCTAGACGAAACGCAAGAATGAACAAAAAGAGAGATAAATTGCAATGAGAATTCTTCCGATTCATTCTTCGTCGCTACCATCGTCTTCGTCGATGTCACCAGCCTTTCTCTTCTTGTTCCCTGCCTTCGTACCGCCTGACTCCCACCTCTCATACTCAGCCTTTGATATCTTGCCCCTCTTCATCCTTTTCCACATTCTCTCCTCCTCCCCGAGCTCCTCCCACTCGTCGACGATCCTCTCATTCCTTCCCCTCTTCTTGACGTCGATCTTCCTCCCCTTTTCCCTCTGCGACTGCTCCCACTTCTTCTTCCTCATCTCCTTGTCAGCCTTCTTCCTCTCAGCCTTGATGGCCTTTGCGTTCTTTCCGCCGCTTGCCATTTCCTTCTTCAGCCTCTCCTGCCTCTGTTTCTCCCTCTGCTTGTCTGCGTACTTGATCCCGTGAATGTCAACCTCTGGGGGGGCGGCAGTGAAGCCCTTGAGCTTGTCGTGGACGTCCTTGAGCTCGGGCATTTTAGGGAGCCTAAGAAGGGCGAAGCTCGTAGCCAAGGCCCCAAGGTCGACCTTCTTCCACCTGAATATGAACCCCAGCTGGTGCTCCTTGTAGCCCCTTATCCAGCTCGTGAACGCCCTGGTCCCTTTCTCGAGGTAGTCCCTGTCGCTCATGCACATGGCCTTGAGCTTGGGTAGGAGATCCCTGATATTTCCATCCTTCGTGAGCGTTGCCGTCGCCTTCTGTTTCGTACCCTTTACCTTGGTCTCCTTCTCCCCCTCTTCCAAGTCGTCCTCCAACTGGACCATTTCAGCAGCACAGTCCTGGGCGAGGAGCGAAGCGGCGGCGAGTAGGGGGGGTTAGCTTTAGTAAGTAATACCATTAGGCTGTGCGCTACGCTTGCTGTCTTTGCTCGCTCTTTCTCACCTCCCCCTCCCCAATCTCCTCCACCTCCACCCCCCTCCTCTTGAGGAACTCTACATACGCCCCCTCTTGGTCCGTGAGGAAAACCAAGCTCCTCCCTTTCCTCCCCGCCCTCGCCGCCCTCCCCACCCTGTGTACGAAGGTTGAAGGATCCTGGGGAGGGTCGAACTGCACAACTTCGTCGATATCCCCGACGTCCAGACCCCTTGCGGCAACGTCGGTGCAAAGGAGGACCCCGGAACGAGCAGACCTGTACCTTGACATTATCTCCGTTCTCCTCCCCTGGGTAAGCTTCCCGTGAATAACCTCTAGGAAGTCAAACTTAGCCCCCAGCGCCTTCTTGAGGAACATGCCTACAAAGTCTGCCTCCGCGCAGGTCAGGAAGAACGCTATCATCTTCCTCGACCTCCCGTGTTGCAGGAGGAACGACGAAAACCTACTTAGCTTCTCCGGTAGTGGGCAGACCTGGTAGTAGTTGGAGAGGCTGGTGGGGGTCTCCTTCTTGCCGTCTCCCCCCGCGCCCTTCCCCCCCACGTTCACGTTCACGTAAACGCAGTTCCTCATACCGACCTTTCCGATCCTTTCGACCTCCTGGTTCATGGTGGCGCTGAAGAGTCCAGTCCTGCAGGCGAGGAGCGAAGGACGGGAGGAGCGACGAGTGGAAGGTTGTTAGTTAAGTGGGTAGGCAATGCGTTGCTTATGATGTCGATTTGCTCCGTCCGTCGCATCTCCCCCCCCCCCCCCCCCCCCCCCTCTTTCCTCCACCTCTGTCCGGTCGCTTGTGTGTCGATGGTGCCCCCTCGGCCGCGGGGGGCCCGCTGGGCGGTGGGTGCGAGAGGGAACGTGTCTTCGAGTA
>Ga0115006_10002778_pt1 | contig 11672 bp, 10 predicted proteins | sample ArcOceMetagenome_3_FD_88943 | JGI IMG/M metagenome (GOLD analysis project Ga0115006, IMG submission 88943) | Marine eukaryotic phytoplankton communities from Arctic Ocean - Arctic Ocean- Svalbard ARC20M Metagenome | ecosystem: Environmental > Aquatic > Marine > Oceanic | place: Arctic Ocean...
CCTCCCCCCTCGCCCCCCAACACGCAATCCTATCCAGCCGTCCCTTGGACTACGTGATTGTCCCCTCTCTCGCACTCCACCGTGAGGCGCATGTTCGCGCGCGCCCATGCACACACGCACACACACACACACACGAACACGCACACGCACACGCACACGCACACGCGCACGCACATGCACACGCTCACGCACATGTTCATGCACACGCCCACGCCCTCGCACACGCACACGTACACGCGCACGGCAGATGTTCAGTACATCAACGCACGCGATCGTGGGATCTCTGGTGCTATGTGGCATGGTTGTGCAGGCGTCCGTAGGCATTCTCAAGGTCTCTTTCTTCTTTTTCTTCTTCTTTCTTCTTTTTCTTCTTCTTTCTTCTTTTTCTTCTTCTTTCTGTCTTTCGTTTTTTCTTTTTCCTCTTTCTTTCTCCCGCGCGCGCGTTCTCTGTCGCTCTCTCTCGCTCTCTGTCGCTCTCGCTCGCTCGCTTGCCCGCATGTGCTCGCCCGTTCTCTTCCTCTCCCCCTCCCTTTCTCTTTCTCTCTCCAGCTCGCCCTCGCTCGCTCTTGCTCTCGCTCTCGCTCTCGCGCTCACTCTCGTTCTCGCTCTCGCCCTCGCTCTCACCAGCTCTCACGCTCGCGGGCTGTCTGCTCTAGCTCTCTCCTCTCGCTCTTTCATGCATTTCTCTGCAATCCGTCCTCTCCTATGCTTTCTCTGCAATCGCTCCTCTCCTAAGAAACCACCACACCCTAGAACCCACCTGTAACCTCTAGGCAGACAGGAAGAGGCACGCACTGTCACGCAATGTGCACACCATCGGGTGGATGCTGAGAGAGTGTCTCCGTCTGCATTGTGCCTGCGTGTGTTTGGGCACTGCGCACCTACGTGTGTTTGCGCATGGCGCGCCTGGTTCAGGTCCGGTCTCTTCAGGCGAGCGGACAAAAAGTGCACAAATGGTTGTTCATGTACATGTTTCGTGTACGCAAGTGCACGTGCGCATGCCTGTGTGTGTGCGTGTGTGTATGCGGGCACGTGCGTGCACATTCATATTGTTTCTGTAGTGCGCGCGCATGCCGTTGTCTGTGCATGTATGTGTGTGGGGGGGCACAAGTATGTGCATGTATCTCGTTCGCTCGTCCGTCCACCCTCTCTCTCGCGCGCGCGCGCTCTGAGCAGTGTGCCCGCGCATGCATGCGTGCTCGTCTCGCATGTATACATACGCTCGTGTGCGCATCCATGCAACATGAATAGATGACAAGCCCTCCCCTCCCCCAAAATCCCTATCCTCATCCAGGCATGGAAATTTTGGGTTGCTACTCTATTTTCTTGGGGTCACTGCGCTCTGTCTAGGTCTCTCTGTCCCTGTCTGTCTCTCTCGCGCGCGCGCGTGCGCTCGCTCGCTCGCTCGCTCTCGCACGCTCTGCCCCCCGCCCTGCTTGATGTGCGCATGTGTCTGTGCCTGTGCCTGCGCACATGCGCACATGCACGCACGCACGCACACTCCTAGGCACGCGGGCACGTGCATGCACACGCGTGCGTGTGCACGTGCATGCACACGCGTGCGCGTGCACGCACGCACGCACACACACACACGCATAGCCACCTACCTACACCCATTCGTTCGAGTTTCCCACTTCAAACCCATTACTAGCGTGCGCACCCGGCCCCCAACCGGAGCCACCAACAACCCCGAACGCCCCCTGCTCCTCTTTGCGCTTTCACAAAAAACGACAGGGACAGTGCAATCGCTGTCGCCCCCCCTCTCGACCATAGTAATCACGTGTGGCGTCAGTGTAGCAGCGATAGTCCTGGGGTTACGAGTAACCGTGCCCTTCCCGCTACCGTCTGACGACCCGGCGGAGGATGTTGAAGTGCATGGCGACACAGACATGCTGATTGGTACCTGATGTCGAGGCGGCGACGTGCAGACGCGGCCAGAGATTCAGAAACGTGTACCAGTAAACAAATCCAACGCGTATGATGAAACGTCGGTTCAAACGAGACATGGAACGAGGTCGACGAGGGAGCAAGAGCACGGAGAACGTGAGAGGAGTGAGCGTGCGAGGCGCGAGACCGACTTTGTGACCAGACTTGTTGGCTTGCGCTCATAAGAACACAGTCCATTCGGCACGGTCTCTCGGTCCCTCTTTAATGGACTGTTTGAATGCTCGTGTCCAGCACATGCCCCTACACGGTGCGGTATCTCGGTATCCTCTTTTCATCGGGGAATCGCACGCGCATTCGCTTCCGCCTCCAAAGCTTCAATCCTCTCCTCGAGCGCCCGCGAGTGTAGGCGCTCGCTCTGCAGCTTGTGCTTTGCCGTCGTTCTCGCATGCTGCATGTTTTCTAACTCTTGCTTCACCGTGTCTAGCTCCCCCTGCAGGTTGGCTGTTGTCTCTTCAAGCACCCTTTCAGCAGCCTCCCTCCCTGCGCGCTCCGCCTCCAAGAGGGTCGATGCCTCCACCACAGCCATATCTTTCGCCTCCAGATCCGCGCGAAGGCCTGAAACAAGACTCTCAATCTCGATCCGCTCTGATTTCGCGTCTGCGGCGCTGCGTGTCAGCACTTCTGCATTGCGCTCAAGGGTGATGATGCGGGCATCTTTGTTGCTCGCTGTTTCATTGCTGCTCATTTGTCGGGCCTCTGCCGCAGCGAGCTTACCCTCGAGCTGCTCCACGTTCCATGCAAGACTCTTTGCCCTCTCAATTGCACCTACGAATCGATGCAATGCTGTGCGCCTTGCGCATCCGATTGCATGTTGTAATTCGCGCACCTCGCACTCGAGCGCTTGCACGTGATGCCATGCGCGCAGCACCTGCGCATGGAGCTCTCCAGTCCTCTGTTCTTGTCTAGCACGATGAGCCTGCGCTTCGCCTAGCTCCTGACTCATCTGCGCCTGTCCACTCGCCGCGTGAGTGAGGTCTGCGAGAAGTTCCTGTTGCAGCACCTGACCGCGGTCAAGTGCCTGTTGCATATCAACGATCGCTGCGTGCGTCGTGGCCGCGGTCTCTTCCTTTTCTGCCTTCAGCGCTTGCAGATCCTGCAGCTGGAGTTGTAGAGAGTTCAGCTTGCTCGGCACCTCCTCCTCCCCTTGTGCCCCTAAATTGAAGGCACTGCCGCCCACGCGACTACTACGAGACAAGAACATTTTCTCGCGAACTTTCATGCGGTTTTGTTCACGCTGTTGAAGTGCAAGCTGCTGCTGCAGCTGCGTCACGCGCTGTCGCAAAACAACATTCTCCTGTTGCTGTTGCTGCGAATGTGCCACAACTGTGCGCCATGTCGTCACAGCTGCTTCAAACTGACTGATGAATGACTGCAGCCGAATGATCATCTCAGTGTGACCGTAAATGGTCACCTCGGAATCTGCTTTGTGGCCATCGCTTTCCAGTTGCCTTTGCTTTCCCCACAACTGAGCATTCTCAAGTTGTAGCTCGTCTCGTTCTTCTTGTAGCAATACAAACTTTCGTGTTGCGACTTCCAATTGGCACCGTCTGTGCGTGTGCATATGTCATCCTCCCCTCTCTTACGGGTTCAGCACAGAATGTAAATTCACGCACCGATTGCTGCGTTGCACACCAACTCCGCCCGGTACACAAGGGTTGCTGCGGGAGCACGCAGCAACTCGTCTCTTAGGGAAGGGTTGTCACGCGGAGCGCGTAGCAACGTCGCCCAGATTGTGCGTCAGCCGTATTTCTCTTTTTTGTCTGAGGGCAGGCAGCTCTTACCTCTCTTCAGCTTTCCGCAATGTCCGTCGCTGTTCAATCTTATCCCGCTCGCTTGCCGCCTTAGCTTCCAGGCAATCTTGCTGTGTCATCACCTAAAAGACGAAATGTGCACACAAAGATGCAGAGGCACGCCATTTTGTAAACCTAATAACTAGCGGAAATAGCCCCTGGCAATGGCCTGGAGGACTCCAGATACGAGAACCAGGCTTGCATTGCAGGCATGCATACGAGCATTACCAGTCGTTTCCGCAGCAGATCCCTCTCAGCCATCAACCCCTGAGCCTGGAATCTTTCAAAGTCCCTCCTGATCGCATACTCTTGCTGCTGTCCTCCCTCCCCATCGCTAGATTGCAGAGTATTTTCACTGTCCGATAAGAAGGAAGCTTCAAGATCGACCATCAACCCCCGTCTTCTGCTTCTCGCCCCTACTCCCCCGCTGTCTGTCAACCCCCGTTTGCCTTTCCCCGCCCCTACCCCCGCGCTGTCTGTCAACGCCCGGATCCTAATTTGATCTCTGAAACTCTCGATTTTCAAATCTGATGGGTAATCGGCTTCATCGGAACTCTTTCTTGATCCAGGATGTAACACGCTTCGAGCAGGAGAACGCACGACGGGAAGGACAACTGATAAATGAACGGGAACAGGACACACATTTGAGCTTCACATACTTGAGCGATTCGCTTATCCTGAGAAGCACGCGTGCACATGGGACGCGAAGCACGCGTGCACATGGGACGCGCGTTACGACATATAAGCTCGCGCGCCTTCGTGAAAAGGACAGACCTGGCGATTGTCGCCTAGGAGAACCGTGTGCGTGCGTCCGTGGCGAATCGCAGTGCGGAGTTGAAGACCCCCCAACGTCCATCAACTCTTTGCCGAGCTCAGGTGCTGATCGCGGGGGGCGGGGCGGCGGAACATCTGGCCAAGCAAACACGCCGCCTAGGGGAAGCGTGGCCGAGGCGGTGCCGCAGGCGAGGGCGGGATCGCGGCAAGGAGATGCAGCAACAGGCTGGCACTGGCCTTGCCGTGCGTGGGCGGCGGTTTCGGGGTGGCTTGCGACCGCGGAGTCATCGAACAACACGGAGAGGCGCATGGGGCTCTTCGCCTCTGCGCTGGAGGGCGGGGTGCTCGTTCCGGGCTCCGGCGAGTATTCGCCAGCAGTGTCGTCCAAGCTGCCAGCCTCTCCATTTGCCGCCGGGGCAAGCCACACCGCACCGCACGTGGCCACTTCCAAAGCGCAGCACGTCACATCTGCCAGGATGCGCTCCTGGTCTCCGCCGGCTGCTATGGCAGCACTGCCGTGCGGGGAGCACTCTTGGCTGTGCGCGAGCTGCCTGAGGCCCTTGTACGCGCCGTCGTTCCCCTGCACACACAAGCCAGGGCCCGGGGAGCGGGGCGAAGCGGCGCGTCAGCTGGCGCACCTGGCTGGCAAGGAGCACACGGCACATACCGCGGTGAGCCCGCGCATAGAGTGGACGCATTCCTGTCGCGGTCCCACCTGCGTGTGTGCTCCGACACCCGCCCGCTTCATTTCCGAGGTGAAGTTCGTGGGTTCTTGACTGACCGCTATTAATAGCCGTTGCGCCCCCACCCGGCCGTGCCATCCGCTTCAGAAGCTGAAGAATTTTGAACAGAACCCTGCACCTTCCACACGAGAGTTGACCGCGGATCGGCGACGATGGGCGGCAACAACAGCAAGCAGCAGGCGCAGCAGCAGCAGCTGGCGCGGCAGCAGCAGCTGGCGCGGCAGCAGCAGCTGGCGCAGCAGCAGCAGCAGCAGGCGCAGCAGCAGCTGGGGTACTCCCCCCAGCGCAGCGGGTACCAGCAGCAGCAGCAATATGCCGCGCCTCCGCAATCGCCTGGCACCACCACCACCGGAACTGGCAAGATGTTCACGATGGACGGTCGTCCGATCACTTCCGAGGCGGAGTTCATCCAGTATGCCCAGGAATACAACCGTGGCGGCGTGCCGCAGCAGCAGGTCCAGCAGCAGGCCCAGTACGCGCAGCAGCCGCAGCAGCAGGTCCAGTACGTGCAGCAGCCGCAGCCGCAGGTCCAGTACGTGCAGCAGCCTGCGGTGCAGCAGCAGGTCCAGTACGTGCAGCAGCCTGCGGTGCAGCAGCAGGTCCAGTACGTGCAGGAGCAGGCCCCGGCTCAGTATTATGTCCCGGGCCAGACTCCCCCGCCCATGCAGGTACGGCGGAGAGCGAGCGAGCGAGCGAGCGGAGGGAGACAGGCAGGGGGCCGGAAGTTTGGGCAAGCGAGCGAGCGGTAGACTCTGGATGCAGATCCGCACGAGCGCGCGAGCGAGCACAAGCGCAGAGCGAGCGTGGGCGGGCCTGGGTGCGTTTGGGCGGGTTGGCCGTATCTTCATCGATATCAGTGACGATGATCCCGCGTGCACACATTCCTTCTGCCCTTGTCCCCAGCAGCAGGTCCAATACATTGAGCAGCCGCAGCAGGCTGTTTATGCTGCGATGGGTCAGAGCCCGGCTCCGATGCAGGCCCCGGTCCAGTACCAATATGTTGCCACGGGCCAGACTCCGCCGCCTATGCAGGTAGCAGTCTGCCGCGTGGCCGGCGCTAAGGGGGGGGGTGTCGAACGAGCTCCCTCCATCCGCCCCGTGCGCGCCTCCAGTCGAGAAGCTGTGTAGCTTCCGAGTGCTGTGAGCTACCTTGTTGCCGCGGAGCGCCGTACTCGTGTGTGTGCTAGAGTCTTACACCTCCTACACCATGTATCTTGTGCAGCAGTACGTGGAGCAGCCGGTGCAGCAGGTCCAGTACGTGCAGCAGCCTGCGGTGCAGCAGTATGTCGAGCAGCCGGTGATGCAGCAGCAATACGTGGAGCAGCAGCCACAGTATCAATACGTGGAGCAGCAGCCACAGTATCAATACGTGGAGCAGCAGCCACAGTATCAATACGTGGAGCAGCAGCCGCAGTATTATGCCCAGAGGCACAACATGCGTGCGATGTGAGGAGTTTCTTGTGATGCGAGAAGTTCTCAGCACAAAAAAATTGGATAGAAACTGGTATTCTTGGTTGAGCGTTGCAGCAACGTGAGAGAGGACTGGGACGAGATCGGCTGTGGGGATGTTGAAGTGAAAGTTGGGAGAGAATTTTATTTAAAAAGCATTTGCATTTGTGTTGCTCCCTTGCCATTCCAATGCGTGAACTGAAGCTGGCGGTCTGATACACTATCAGTTCACTCTGACCACCACGTCTAAACTGGTTTGCTCTCCGAGAACGGACCAACCACCACTGCGGTTCGCACGGTCGAAAAAGACGGCTGACTGTGAATTGGGGAATCTCCTCCCCAAGGCGTAAGGGGCGGGGTCCGGTTCCCCCGCACTTTTTTCTTCTGGATCTTCTGGATTTGTTGACGGGGTTGAGGGCCGACAACTTCCGAATGCCTCCAACGCCCGGGCCATGACAACACCGAACTATCCTCGCTAAGTTCTGCCAGCCAGGTCCATGTCAAGAAACATCGCAAGAACTTGCGATGAAGGTCCATGTCAGAAACATCGCAAGAACAGCCAGGTCCATGTCAGAATTATCGCAATGCCCTCGTATCGAACGCGTTCACATTCGAGTCTAATAATATCTGATCCTAGGCGCCTGTTACTCCACAGTAGCAGTCGATGACTCGCAGATGAGTGGCTTTGCAAATTCGTGTATGTGCAATGCGCTGGTCCACGTACCCTGCAAGCTCGCAGACGGGACAGAGGCAGGCACAGAGGTGCACGGCGGAACGAGAGCTTCTTGTAGAGGTGCAACCACTTCAGAGACTGAAGGTGCCCTGCGCCGGCTGGCTTCGGGCATTTTGAGAAAGGAAGGGCTTGGCATCTGCAATCTTGGATTCCCGCCACTTGTATGCGGACGCTGCGATTCGTGAAACTGTGACGTCAGTACAAGCCACGGCAAGCAAGCACTGTACATCACAGAGCAGTACACCTGATCGGCAATGGCGGAGGGCTTGCGAATCTGCGTGGCTCCCCGGTTCCCTTTTTCGGGGGAACGGTCTCGGGTTGCACCGATGAAGAAGCTATCAACCACACGCGCCCCTGCAACCTCGACGGGCGACGAGACGGGCCTGGTGGGACCCATCCGACTTCCTTCAACCCACGAAGCATGTTCCTGTGAGGTCCATGGTCGCTGGAGCTCCTGTGCTGTGTACGCGTCTGATTCGGCGTAATCTTCTCCACCCATCAACGTTTCTTGTCCCTGTCAACAAAGCTTTCTGAGCGCGGAGCTTTGAGGAGACGAGAGCACGGGTACGGGGGCGTTTTGCGCCCTTTTCCCCCTCCTTCACTGATCTCTCTGCTCCTTCACTCATCTCGCTGCTCCGATCCCTCATTCTCACTCGCACCTGCCATAGGCCGCCGTCGTCGAGGTGCATCTCAGCGGACGTGTGTGGCCGCTGGTCCAGCTCGACATTCCATTGTGCTCCTTGCCAAAGGGACATACGATCGGCATTGGGCATTGGCGTCTGGTTGAGGATCAACAAGGGCGCTAGGTTGGGCGCAGCGAAGGGGTTGCTTTTTGGCGTGATTGCGCGTGTGTAATCTTTGGTTGGTCGCTTCCGTTCTTCGAAAAACCCCTGGCCTGCATTGCTTTTCCTGCACACGGATGCACGAACGCCCAGTTGAGGTCCCTGCTTTCCGCTTCAATGAACGCATAAACGAAAAGACGAGTACTCCAAGGATGACTTACCCAGAATTTTGGATCCGCTTCGCATCGCCTTGCTTCAAATCGAACGGCGACATCCGGGAGTGCGCCTGCAGAAACAAACCCACGGGCAGACGACTTAGTTTGCGTAGGACTGCCCGCGCAGAGAAGAAAGGTAAGCAGTGGGCACGGGTACCAAATTTTGTGACAATGCAGGAATGGCCCCGTCATCCACGACGATCTCTGCTAGCAAATCTTCAATGGCATGATCGCCCTTTTTCAGGCCCAGGAGCAGGCGCACTGGGCGCTCGCGCATCGCCTTTTGTTCTTGTCTTCCGTTGCTGCACAAGATCACCTGCATGTCATTCGTGGCCTGAAGGGGATGATCCCTTTCGCCATGATTCGACGTTTGCTGTATATGCGCATGGAAGAAAAAGGAATTCAAGACCTGTTGCGCCATCCGCGCCTGAAAGTGTAGGCTTCCTGCATCGGGCGCGCGGAACTGCGCATGCCTGGCGAACCAGGGTCGGAGGGTCTTTGCGCTACGGGGGCCCGACGATGGCCTGATGTCGCGCTAACCCCAGGCCTTGTCGCGCAAGAGTCTGGCGTCCGTATCTCGCGACGCTCTGGGATCGCATACGGATCCTCGCTCTGTACAGCTGTGTCTCCTGTACGTGACGGGTAGAGCTGGCGTCGCCTTTCTTCGAAGCTGTCTTCAACATGATACGAGTAGTCTGCCGTGGAGACTGGGTCAGAGGAGTTCCTGTCAGATTCGCTGGTCTTCCGAAGCAAGACGGTGGGCACCCCGATGCGCTGCTTTCCCCTGAAATTTGACCCGGCAACTTCGGCAGCCAGCGGGGGCTGCTGTGACGTCTGCGATTTTCGTCGCTGCAACCTGACGAAGCAATGCATATGAATCAGATCGACACAAGGGGATCAACCATTCAAGGAGCATGCACGTGCTCTCTCACCTACACTGGCGCTGCATTTCTTCTATCACATTCACGCTAGTGCTGCCCTGTCCGGATGTGGCTCGGCTCCTGGCGGAACTAAGGTAGTTGGGGCTCTCATGCGTCCAGCCCAGGCCCTCCTGCCGGACGGCATCTCCTTAGAACATTTGTGCGTGCCCAGGCAAGTCGGCAGGTGCTACGGGAGGCACGCGTGCACAGGCTCGTGCGAGCGCAACAGACCGCATGCCAAGGGGGGGGGGCAAGGAGACCCCGGCACGCTCCTCGTTATGCTCGAGGCCCTGGTAAAGGATCTTGCGGCCAGGCTCATCGATGCTTGCATAAGAGAAACTTGTCTTGGCGGAAGACGCGCGCGACGTTGCTCGTTGCGACATCTCTGCCCCTCGGCCCCCAAGCCCAGGCCCTACCGGTACCGGCCGGGCACTGCTACTGGTCACGGCAACGTCATGGCCCATGCGAGCCGGGCGTGTGTGCAGGCGTGAGTGTGCGGGCGTGCGGGCGAGCGTGCCAGTGTCTGTGGGCCTCTCTCTCACTCGCCTCTCTGTGGGTCGAGGACGTGCTTGAATGCACGGGGAGAAGTACCAATAACACTAATATTTGACTGGAGACTGTAGCAGATATTACCTGCCCACTGACCTCGTCCCTTGCCAGTATTTCCCTACAGTTGATCCAGCAACGCGGCACCTCAGCCAGGAGCGTTACCCGATCTTACCCGACCCCCAGGGGCGCGTGAGCGTGCGAACGTGCGAGCATGCGACCGTGTGGGCGGGCGTGTGGGCAAGCGTGTGGGTGAGCGAGCGAGTGTGCAGGTGTGTGCGGGGTCATCTTTCTCGCGTCGGGTCCGGTTTTGTCTCCACGATAGACCGTGTTTACCCCGCCTTGCTGCTTTGCCCCGTGCCTTGCCCTGCTGTACCCCCCACAGGGGACTGCGAGCCCTACCCTGCCATGACCGTGCGATCGCTTGTGCCCTGCCCGGCCCCGACTGACTTGCAGGACATGGGAGGGATAGCCACCTAATGGCCCCCTCCGTCGACCTCGATTTGAACCCTGACTTCACGGCCCTGACCCCGCAGGCGGCAGGGGGGGCACTTAGCGGCCCCCTCTACCGGCCCTGCTTTCGCTCCGCATCTAATCTCTCCCTTTCCCTCTGGTGCCGACGACTACTGACTTGGACCCTGTGCCGCTGTGATGAAGCCGACACCCGTCCCCCCTCCTGGGATAGTGAGAGCCCCCCTTCGAGCAATGCCCTAGAGTGGATCGGCCTTACGCAATCTCTCGTCGAACCCCCCTGGAGGTGCCTGCCACTACCACCTCCATCCTCAGTAAGTATTATCCAGACAATAATCACACTCACGCAGTGTAAGTCTCTCCCCTCCAATACCGGCCACCTGGCTGGTGCTGGGGGAGGGAGGCGGCTTTCAATAGTTTAGGCGCCGGGCGGGCAAGCGATCCATCTGAACCTCCTATGGAAGAAATGGGGATCTTTTGCCCTCCCAGCGTACCCCCCGTACGAGGCCAAGCAGATGCCGGACCCCACTCTGAACCTCGGACAGGCGCTGGGACTACTGAGTGGTCTGGAAGGAAGAAGGGGGGGGCGGCGGTCGCGACGGGGGCGAACGGAAAATGGGTGCGGTGACCCCTGGGGAACCCCTCAGTCCATGGCACCGGGGACGCCACCTGGCAGGCCCATGTGTGGTCCGCCGGGGGGGGTGGAAATGCGCCCGGTGGAAATGCGCCATAATGCCATGGAGCATTGGCCGTAGCGCCATGGAGCAAATGCTACCATGGCGCATTTTTGATACCTCGGAAAGCAACACAACACAGCTCAGACTCGCCACGCAGCGCCTTCGGACTCGGACGTGCGACTCGGAGCGTGTTTGCATCACAGGAGGCACGGGCGTGGAGAGGACGACGCAGCGGGATGCGGTGGCAAAAGACGCCGCGTGGAGGCCCCTGTCCGCACTAGCGCGAGCGGAGCGGATACAAGGAGTGCGGGGATGGCGAGCCTCTGCCTGCACCAGCGCCAAGGGAACCGATGCTCCGACACCGGGGCGGGGTGCCTGACCTCACCAAGGGCGCATGCGTATGGCTGTCACGTAAGTCTGCCTGTCCTCCCCCAATCGTTTGAGGTATTACCATCGTGATAGCGTTAGTATACTCCTCGGATACGTATTTTGAAGACTCGACGATGAGATCTCGAGTCGTTTCTGACCAGGCTCGGTGAGGCAGACCGGAAAGTTGAATCCTCTTCACCCCCCCCCCCCCCCCCCCCCCCCCCCCCCCCCCCCCCCCCCTCCCTCCCCTCCCCCC
>Ga0115006_10002779_pt1 | contig 11669 bp, 6 predicted proteins | sample ArcOceMetagenome_3_FD_88943 | JGI IMG/M metagenome (GOLD analysis project Ga0115006, IMG submission 88943) | Marine eukaryotic phytoplankton communities from Arctic Ocean - Arctic Ocean- Svalbard ARC20M Metagenome | ecosystem: Environmental > Aquatic > Marine > Oceanic | place: Arctic Ocean...
CCCCCGGTCCCGGGGCCCCGTTACGCGGGTAACCTGTCTCGGCAACCAAGACTCCCTTCGCTTAGTCCCTGCGCCTGCCGGGCCTAACGAGACAGGGGGGGAAGCACACCCTCCAAAGGCCAAAGGCCCGGGGGGGCCCGGGGGCAGGGTCCGAACCCGTAAACCGTGACAATAACATGCACACTTTCTGAAGAGGCCTCGTAACCCCTTCTAAGGTCTAAGGACTGGGAATTCAAAAACTTTAGTAACCTCAGCAAAGTTGAAAAAAAGTTAACCCGGGGGTCCTTCACTGGACTCTGGGTTAGCCTGAGCGGGGCTTCGGCCTGTCACGCTGAGCCCACCGGGGCGGCTCCTCTTCCTCGGGACATTCAGCTGCGGCTGTCCCAGCGGGGGATGACGGGTGTGGGATCTCTGTCTTTTGCTTGTTCCAGCCCGGACCCGGGGGCAACCGGAGAGACCACCCTGAACTCTCCTTGGGGCTACTGGAGTCTCCCTTTTCAATGTTTCACAACATGGGACCCTGTAACAGGCCCAGGGGGGACCCCAATGCCTGGAAACATTTCGGTCCCAAGCTAGACCCGGGCAGCCTTACATAAGGCCCCTGGGCCTTATGGCGAGGGATTCTGGGAGGGGGATTACGGGGGGGGGTCCGGGAAGGCCGCCCTTCTGGCGCACGCTGAACAGCCCCGTAAGGGGCTGGACCCCGGTGCATTAAAAATAAACAATCGACACACAATACCTCTCTGTTACTACCAATCCGTCCTATCTGTAATTCAGTGTAAATACAAGAGCCGATGCGCGTTTGGAACGGACGACCAGCCTTTCTTGCGATCGCTGGAGCATTTCCTGTCCGCATGCCCTGCATGCCAGCATAGCGAATGAGGCGCCCAGTCTGGCGCCTGCGAATATTCGCTCCTGTCCATCTTCTCTCCTCCCAGAGGGCAGAGGCACGCCCCTCGGGGCGCGCTGCTTCTAAAAAGTAGCTAGGTGATTGGGACAGACACCTCCCGGGTTGAGCCTGGATGGCCTGGTGTCTGCGTTGTGCTTACCGACCTTCAGTCACCTGTTCATCTCCCCCTCTTCCTCTCCGCTGCTGACACGGATCCTCGTGTCAACGTATACTGCCGTGCATGTGGTGGATTTCCTCACTGTCCACTTGTGATGCGTGCAAAGTAGACAACAACCTCTCTCCTCTGCCATTCTTCCTTGCTCACGTGCGGTACTGGGCTCTATACGTATCTCGAAGAGCTGTCCCGCCAATGTCTTCCAGCGCATTCTCGCAGATTGCATGGATGAGGCCCTCAGGATCGTTCAGGTCCAACTTCTGCGATTCGCCTCCCGTGATGCGGCTGATCTCGTCGAATTCCTCCTTGGGCGGGCTGCTGCCCAAATAAAAAGAATACACCTTGATCCCTTTATCCGCAAGCCTGGCACATTCCTCCCAGTAGTCGGTGGACAAGACACCACCTTCGACAAATCCGCCCCTCACCATGTTGCTTGCATGCGTTTTCTGCTTCTGGCGATAAACATCTCCAATCTTCTGACCCTTTCTCTCGGCGTGGGGGGGGGCATCTCCGATGAGCACAACGCGGGTGGGCATTTCGGCTTCGTTGTTCGCATATTGCAGCGCCGCCTCAACTGCCTCCGCCCAATCGCAACCATGGTCACTGATGCATTGGATTCTGCCCACAAATTTGACGAGGCTTGCCGGATCGTCTGTCCACGGCGAGGCCTCGAGCACCTAGGAAACGTGGAGAGAAAGCGAGACAGCATCCGCTTGTCAGTTCCAGACACACGCGCAAGGGCGCAGGGACGACGATAAGACACACAGGCACATGCTCCGTGCACAGGCACGCAGACGTAGTGCAGTCCACGATCCAGCGACACTGCAACACATTACACACATCATAGGCGCACAAACACGCGTATCCAAGTTCGTGGGCAGCAAGGCACCTGCGATGCTTCCAACTCATAGTCGCGGTACGCAACCCACTTGACGGAAATGTTGCCCTGACCACCTGACAAGTCAGCGATGCGCTCGAGCATGATTTTGATGCCATCTTGCGTCCTCCTCCACGTGCCGGCCATACTCCCTGTCGCGTCCGAGAGGCAAAGAAGACGGCACTTGGCACGTTTGATGTTCGAATGACGCAGGAACTTCAAGCACTTTTCGACGAGCGCTGGAGAGCGCGAGCGAGCCGATGACAGCGCAAGGAGGTTCCTCTGGAAGGCTATAGATTGGCTGTGCATCGCGTTTGCGCACGTCACAGCCTCTCGCCGGGTCACAGACGACATGTCGAGGAATATGGCGCGCTTTGCGTGCAAAAACTGATACATTGTCTGGGTTGAAGAAGCTCCAGCACCGGGATTCGAGCCCGACACTCTGCGGCACAACGGGCAAGTGACGTTTGCAGTGCCACCAGAGTCCCGCAGATCTTTCACGCAGCGCTTGCAGAAGGTATGCCCGCACGTCAAGGCCTCTGGATCAGAAAGCTTGCTAAGACAGACTGTGCAATCTGGGTCGACCCGCACCACAGGCACGTACAAGCCCCTTTCCTTCATTTCGAGTTCCGATGGGCGAATGTCAAACTTTTCGAGGTCCTTGGCTAGCAGAATCATCTGAAAGCTGCCCTTGTTCTTCTGACGCGCCGTCCTGCCCCGAATCTGGATCTCCTCCGACAGCTCCTCGGACAGGAACGTCTGCACGACGTGAAGGCCGCCCAGATCGTCAACCTTCTTATCCAAGCAGTTGAAGTCCAATCCCCTACCGTGCTCTCGTGCGAGCAGCGTCACTTGACCTGCATGCGTGGCCTTGCGGATGTTGACGTCCATATTGATGAGTGAGTCTGACTTGATACACTGCATCGTCCCAGACGGCACACGGCTGCCGTATGTGGACTGCTGCCAAGCATCAAGCTTCGATTCGGACTCGAAGAATACCAAGACTGGTCGCCCGTCCAGCGCCTTGGCAACCTCCAGCCCGATGGCGTTGTTGAATTCCTCCTCACTCTTCAGCACGCTGACGTGCTCGTTCTCTCGGAAGGTGAGATTTTTTTCACCATAGACGGAGGGCACTTCTGTCTGCCCCGTGATTTTGTAATCGTCGCGAATGATCTCCTGCTCAAACTCCCCAAGCGGATGCGGGCCGTTTTTGGTCTCCGGCACTAGTGTCCCGGTCACACCAAGGATGAGGTGGTAGCGCTTAGGGATCTCTGCGTATGAAAATTGCCCGCACGCAATCAAAAGGCCAAGCTGGCGCTCGAGCACGGCCTCTGGCAAGCGGCGGCACTCGACCTCGTGAAAATATGTCCACAGAGTCACATACCCGAAGCTGATTTTCGAGTCGTAGTTGACTCCGCTCTTGTAGGCAATCTCGTCTCCTTGGATCTTGTATGCTTTAAAGGGTTCGTTCGTGCCCCCCTTTTTCCAGGTATCAAGATCTCGGACCATCTTTGCTATTTGCTCCGCGAGGATACTTGTGATTTCCGGATATTCCCGCATGATCGTGCTGTACGCCTCGGAATTCTTTAGCGCGGACATGATCAGCGCGCTATCCACGCTTCTCTTTGACCAAATCTCTCTTTGCAAATCGGCGACGGCAGCGACTTCCAGACGCTCGACTGGATCGTAAGTCTCACCTGTATGTGTGTATGTATGCATATATGCATGTATGTATGAATGCACACGTATGTGCGTGTACGACACATACACCGATAGACACACACACACACACATCGCAAGACACCGCGCTGATCTCTCTCCCGCCCGGACACTGTATATAAAATATGTGTGTGACAATGTGTGTATGTATATAAATATCTCACCATAAAAACTGCTGCTGAAGAAGACATCGACTTCGTCCACGAGAAGCACACGCCGAGGCTCTTTGCTTTTTGCGTCTCCCCGCGATGAACCCCCTCGCGGATCTCCTCGGGCTGCAAGTTTCTTGTTATCCAACACCATATCTCTCGTCATGGTCCGTACATCGCCCTCGCTGTTTATAAGGCGCTCGCTGAGCTGCTGGAAGGTACCGTACGCGACCATCGAGCTGACGTCAAAGAGGGTGAAGACCTTCTCGAAATCATTCTTGTCGCGCTGTGAGAGGTATGCCGAATAGCAAACGCAGTCGACCCTGGGCATCAGAGAGGTGCTCAGTAAGCAAGCCACAGCACCAAACCTCGTCACGTCCGAGCACATGCACATAGCCTCATTTCCAAGCGCCACGCTGCAGCACTCAACAAGCAACAGCTGCTTGTTGAGTGCCGCACCTGAACGCATCCAAACGCAATGCATATACTCTGAGTTGATTTCAAATAAGGCTAAGGAGTCGGCAATGAACTTACTCGAAGCCAACGACGCAGAGGACGGTCGCGAGCGTGCCGAGGACAACGCTCTTGCCCTGCCCCGTCCTAATCTGGGCAAGGTGACTCGCCTCAATCGCTGTTGCGGGACTCTTGAACCAAGATTCCAAGTAGGTTTTGAATGTCGACTTCGTCGGCGATGTGTCGAGGGCTAATAGCCGTACAATCGCCACAATCTGATTAGGTAAGGGTCGACGAGGGGTGCGGCACTGCTCGCTCATGGAAGCTAGGGACCACACGGCAAATACACCGCCGATGAGTTCAGGAATGTTTTTGTTGGAGGTGAAGTTTCTCTTGATTGAGCGGACCGTCTTCTCAAGATCCACGCTGAACCTGCCATCGGAATGCATGATGCTTTCGTATTTCTTCTCCACCATTCGTGCTATCCCCAGGAGCGCGGCTGCACGATGGCTGGAGAGATTGTTCATCAAAGCTGCTTCCTCGACGGTCCCCTCCACTGTCTTGCCTGCAGTCATTTTCTGGAATGCCAACAAGGTAAATTCGTTGAACGCCGGGATATGATGCAAAATTTCAGAGCCTTGTGGGAAGTCACGGTCCAGGACAACTCCGATCTCATGCAGCTCGACCCCATACTTTTTGCATTCATTTAATATCGTGCCAATGCATGTTTCGGAGTGCGTCAAAATTGTGGGGTTGTTAAGATCCATGGCCGTCATGTAGATGCCGTGGATCGAATCTGCAATCTCTGAAATGGGCGCCTTGTTGGATATACTCTGGCGGGTCGTCGTTTCCATCTCGTTGATTTGCGTCTTGATTTCGGCAACCAGCGGGGTGTCAGAATGGGTTTCTTTCCTTAGACCAAGCAAGACAAGTTTGTTCAGGAGCTTCTGGTGCATGTCCAAGCGCGTCGTCACCTCATTAAGGACAGACTTGCGTTTCCTGGGATCCATCTGCTTTCGCGCTTCAGCGTAGTAGTACTTGCTCTTGGTCGCCAATTCCACCTGCAGCTTATCCACCCATTCTTGCACATCCTTGGTGAATTGAATCAATTTTTCGCTCAGAGCATTCAGCAACGCTTCCTCGTCATCCAGCACATGAAAGCATTCGCGAGTCAAAATCACAAGATTTTGCCAGATTATCGCGCCGCTCTCGCACTTTTCTGGGTCCAGCGCACTCGTCCTTTCGGCTATGACGGTGTGGATGCGCGACACAGCGCGGTCAGCCGTCGGCATTGGCTTATTTAAGCCGTACTCGCCACAGGCTCGAATTGCCTGCTGCTGCCGTTTTAGCTTGCGAATGAAATGCAGCGTATCTACGAATGTCAGGCCTTCTGTGCTGCAATCAAAGCTCTCAATGAAGCGCACCCAGTCTCCATCGATCTGCTCACAATACCCAATTCGTCAACTCGTGACAACGTATCCATGGAAACATTATCACAAAGCTGGCTATGGAGACGATCCCCACTTCCAAAGCAAAAGAAGACTCACACGCGCATGCGTTCTCTTCTCGCTTCCCCCGCTCTTGCGTTCCGAACATGGCAAAGGCGCATACTGAAGAGCATCTGGAAGCAAATGACACACACGTACCTGTGCGGTGTCGATCATAATTTGCCCCAGGAAGTCGTTCAACTTCTCAATCAGCTCCTTCATGGCAACTTCCATCGGGACACGGAATGCACACTCGGAGAGAGAATACATGCCATCGGCATGGCCTGAAGGGGTGCCGCTGGTTGCGGAAGAACGCGTGGAACTGCCTCCTTGAGAGGCAGGCCGCTTCGTTGCAGCATCTGATGCGGACAATGTCGCACTTTCCTCGCCATCTTCCGCTTTCTTTCGTTTTCCCGCGGCCTTGCCCCCTTCATACTCAGCACTCACTCCCATGTCCCTGGTAGCCTCAGAACTTGCCCCATCGCCAGCCTCGGGCCTGCGCGGCAGCACCATGCTGACCAGCAGGTTTCGTGCTGCCTGCAACACTGAGATGGAGTCGCTGATGTCTTGCTCTCCGTCCTTCTGGCACGCGTTGGCCCCGGCCAGCCGGATTCGCTTGTTGATTGATTCGTAGAATGCCAGCCAGAGCTCTTCCCAGCTCTTTTTCAGGGCCGGCTGTTCGTCCTCGAGAATTGCTGCAATTCGTGGAAGCTCGCGCATCACCTTCTCCACCTCGTGCACGTCGTTCTTTGTGTCCACTTTGCGCAGCCGCTTGATGTCGTTGTCGAAGGAATCGATGAACTCAGCTACCAGCGATGAAAACATGACAGGGTCCACGTCGCGAAACCCATTCACTTTTTCCCTCGCGGCTTCAATGCTGCCCGCCTTGAGCCACATTCTCGAAATCATGGTCTTCTTCTTCTGATCTGGCAGAGAGTTGATTCCCGATCGCGCTACTTGCTTGCCAGCAACCGCGGCTCTCTCCAGCTTCCACAGATGCTCCTGCTTCTCATGCGCCTCTTTGATCTCAAACTTGACGTAGTGGTCCTTGATAGACTGCACCAGACGATCCAAAAAGGATTCGAGCACTCTGACCAGCGAGTTGTATCTGTGCGTGCGTGTACATATGTCACTTTCTTTCAGAGAGAGAGTAGAGAGCAGAGTGCGGAAGTGCAGAGACAGCACGCATACAGACAACAATCACGTTCAAAACACCCACCCACCCACCCATGCATACATCTACACACATACACTCACACGCGGTTGGACACGTAGTAGCTGTCTGCAAGCGTGGCGTTCTTGACCTCCTCGAAAATTAAATCAATGGTGAGGTAGTCACCTTCCTCCAGCGCTCTCTCGACGTCGTTTTGCAGCCCATCCACCTTTGTTTGCAAGGTATTGCCCAAGCTCGTCCGCATCGCACTGATTGAATCCGAGACTTCCACGGGAAATCGCAGCATGAGGAGCTGCCCCAGGCGCTTGTGCATCTCTTCGACCGTGGAGAACTTCCACTCATCAAGCTTGGACTCGCGCGCGCGCAGTAGCTCCAATTTTCTCTTCAGATTGTCGAAGGCCGATTGCCACTTGCCACAGACCTCCGAAGCGAGGACAGGCGCCTCGCCCTCACCCAGACACCTCGCGCTTTCAATCCACCGAAGAGCCGCCGCCATATTGTCCACGGAAGGAGGGAAGTCGATGCGGCGGTCATCACTGATGCTGCTAATGACCTGCACGGCCAGGGTATACTTGCCATCGCCCGCATCCTTGACGGCAAGAACGGCAGTGTTGTACTCCTCTTGCTCGGCAGCGCCGGTAAGATCACGGTAGCCGAGCAGGAGCGTCTTGAGCTCAGAAAAGCGCTCCTGACTGAGGGCCTCTCCCACACTGCGCGCAAACGCACCAGCCTTTTGGTCAAAGTTGCCTTTCATTTCCTCCACGGCTGCGTCCAACGTGATTGCGTCGCCCGCAAACTCGTCGCGCAGCACCAGCATCTCCCGAGCTGCCTCCAGGTTGGCGTGCGCATCAGCCATCCTGTTCGCCCGCACATCACGCCCGCACGCGTCCCGCAGCTCCGAAAATTTCCTCTTGACCAAGTCAATGACGCCCTTGCGCGCCTGCAAAAACGTTTTTGTTTCTCCAGCCTCCCGGGCCACGGCGCACATGAAGCTATCGAGCTGTTGGCATTTTTCGAGGGTGGCCAAAAAGGCTACCACATCGTCAGCGCGAGGCTTTGGCATTGCTTCCAAGGACGAGTGGCACCTCTGCTGGCATGCCGCAGAGTAGTGTATCAAGCTGGAGCTCAGATCCTCCTCTGCCAGCGACAGAATGCGCACGAGTACATGATCCCACATACCAGCAGCTGCTCTGGCGCGCCGCTTTGCAGGCTCTCCTTCTCCTCCGCCTTCTTCCTCTTGCTTCACGGCGACCCATTTCCTTTTTCTGCCCCCCTCTTCTAGATCCTTCTCTTGATCCTCTTGCGCTTCTCCGCCCTCCACTTCGTGCTCCATGCTTGAATCCGTCGTATCCGCATCCAACCCCTCTTCGCCCTGTTCGCCCTCGGACTCCGCGTCCTTCTCGCGGACGTGGGGCGACGGAATGCGGCCGACGACTGCGCAGAGCGCCGGCACCGCTCCTTCAAGCGCAAGCACCTGCTCGCGGTGATTGCGCAGGCGCCACACACGATCACGGAGGTCGGCGACCTGCGCCTCCGTCGGATGCACATTCATGTTGAGGTGCGCGACACCCTGTTTGCACTCCTCCGCCTGGTCCGTGGCAAAACTGTGCATATACAGGAGCGCGTCCGTCAACCTCTTATTGAAGTCGGGGCACGCACAGCCCAGGTCGGACTGGCGACCTACAGACGCCTTGGCCATCACCTCGAGATGCAAGATCTCCTTCACGCAGTCGGCGAACTTGTGAGATTCGAGGGCACTCCGGAGCTGCACAAGGGCCTGGGCGAACTTGGCCTCCATCATCTGCAGCAAACGGTCGTGCTCGCCCTTAAATCTGTGGAGCGAAGCCTCCCGAAGAACCGAATTTGGCGCCAGGAGCTTCACGCGGCCCAGCAACCCCTCCTCCTGCATAAAGTTCTGGTAGTCCTTGCGCGCCAGGTGGCCGGCGAGGCGTTCGGCGAGATTCCCGAGCGCTGTGCTCGCCTGCGTTTGCACATCCTGCAGGCGCTGCTCGACGTGGTGTTGCTCCTCTGGCGATCCGAGCTTTTCTGCGCCCTGGAGGCACACAAACAGAGCGGCAGCCTGCTTCCAGTCGTTCTCCTGGACGGCCTGCCCGAGGCGGTCATAGACGCTGTCCTTGAGCGCGACGAACTGTTTCCGCGCGAGCTCTCGTGCTTGCTGCGCTGACGGGCGCAAGTGACTGAGCAGATGCGCGAGCGCCTCGTCAATGCGCTGGAGGGCACTGCCAGTGGCATCAACCTCGTTCACAAAGGCGCGCTGTGCAACCTCCATGACGCATTCGCCCGTGAGCTTGGCCTGCAGGCCCTCCGCCAGCGACACGAGCACACCGTCCAGCTGTTCTGACACCTCTTGATAGTCTTCTGCGCCCACACGCTGGCACACGGTCTCACCGATGAGATTGAGCAGCGTCTCATGCTCTGAGCTGCGTCGAATCGCCTCGAGGAGCGCGCCCAGCGCGGAGTCAAACCGCTTGTCGCAGATAGCCTCCCGAGCTCTCTTGGCGTTGGCCTTGGTGTGGCTGCGCACCTTGCGGTGCACACCTGCCTTGACCTTGGCCTTGTTTTGTGCGAACAGGCACCAGTCTTCCAGGTTTAAAAGCATCTCTTTGCACTGTGCGAGGAGCGTGGCGGCGGCATCCCAGTCATCGCGGGACAGCGCCGCGTCGAGGTCGGCGACGTACTCGTCGCACGCGCTGTTCAATGCCGTTACGCACTGCCGCTTGCGCGTGTGCAGCATGTCCCGCGAGCCAATCCACTCCATGAAAGGAGCCAGGACAAGCACGTCGCCACGGAAGAGAGAGAGGGCGCTGCGCACGTTGACAAAAGCTTTCTGCGCGAGCGCGTCCATCGCCATCTGCGTCCTGCGCTCTGCGTGCGCCGCCATCTCGCGCAGCGCGCTTGTGAAGCTTTGCTCAATGCTTGGCAAGCGCAGAGCCCCGTGCAAGAGACCCAGGTCTTCCAGATGTGGGCGCGCTTCCACCAGCACACAGTTGCTGTTCAGTCCTGTATGTGTGTGTGTGTGTGTGTGTGTGTGTGTGTGTGTGTGTGTGTATGTGTATGTGTGCGTGCATGCGTATGCGCGTATGGGTGTGTGAGCGTTGTGTGTGTGTGTGTGCGCGCGCGCGCGCGCGCACGTGTGTGTGCGTGCGTGCGTGCGCGTAATGCGCACACCGTGCATGATCTCTGCCTTTTTCCTTTCGCAAGCCAGCTCGAGGGACTTGCGCACATCTTCAGAGAGGGGGCACTGCAAAGCGGCTCCCGTATCGGTTATCGGCTTCACCGAGCACTGCAGGAGCTTGCGCACCACACCCATGCGCGTCTGCGCGTCATCTTCGGCAGGACGCACAAGCAAGTCGTCGCCGTGAATGGTCAAGAGCTGGATGGCGTGTCGCAGAAACGGCAGGAGTTCTTCAGGGAGCGCTTTGGACCTGCCGATACGGTTGAGCAGGTTTGTGACCTGCACGTGCGACGCGAACCCGTCGCAGTGCGTGAACAGCATGAGCACGGATTGCAGATGCGCCTTGGCGTCCTGGTGGAGAACACACGAAAAGTCAGTGCCCACGCGTACTTGTGAAAAAGAACGACTGGCGGGTGGCCTGTAAGGAATTTACTATACCTTGATGAACTTGCCCATCAGCTCAAAAAGATTCCTGATCGCCCCCGCCTTGGTGTTGTTCAGCTCGTCCTTCACTGAGATGAGAAACACAAGCCGGAGGGTGCTGCAGGTGCGAATTGCGTGCATTATTCCGGCCGAGTTTGCGGCGTCAACCGTCACGTCGTCATTGTCGACCCCAATGTTGTTGAAGCCCGGGGTGTCGATGTACGTCAGCCCGGTGGAGGCGTCGGGATAGCTGCTCAACAGCAACGTCGTCGAGGTGGCTGCGTTGCCGATCTCGCAACCAGGAATCGGCTGCTCCGGCACAAGCTGGAAATCTACATCCTCCCCAAACTCTCCGAACTCGCCATTAACATTGTCAGCCACCTGCACCGCCTCCTGCCGGAAACGGGAGCCCGCGAGGAGGTGCAGAAGGGTGGATTTGCCCGCGCCAGTGCTCCCGAAGAGCATTGCGCACTCGCGCCCACTGCCGTGGGCCGAGCTCTGCTTGTGCTCCTGGAGCAGGCTGCAGAACTTCGGGAAGTTGACGACCGCTTCTGCGTGGCTCGCCCCGCCGCCACCAGCATCTGCCATGGCGGGCCGCCGGCGTTGACGACGGGCTTTTCGAGACGACGGTGCAAGCCAGCTGTCCTCTCACAAACAAAACGTCAAATTCCTCTGTCCGTGACCGAACCCGTGACCAAGACCGGAGCTCTACATGCTAGTCTATATAAACAACAACTCTATTCATTCTCAGGCTCCGAGTCGGCGCGCGCCCTGTGTGCCCGCAAGTGTGCGATAGCGATAGCGCTCGCGTGCAGTGCCCGCATCCCCCCCGTACGCATGCTCCTCGCCCTCACACACAAACAGGTCCACCGGTCAGCGCAACACGACCCAGTCTAGTACTGTTCTCGCGCGCCCTGTGTGCCCGCATGTGTGCGATACTACTGAGCGATAGCGCTCGCGCAACAACACCCTCCTCCTTCCCCCCCTGCCAAGCGGCGCCCCCATCCCTCTCTCCCTCCTCCTGGCTCACAACCTCCTCGTCCCCCGCGTTCACTAGTGTGAGGTGGTCAGACTCGTCCACGCAGGCCGCGGCTAGTAGTATCCCTTAGCACATGTCCTTCACTTTC
>Ga0115006_10002780_pt1 | contig 11668 bp, 9 predicted proteins | sample ArcOceMetagenome_3_FD_88943 | JGI IMG/M metagenome (GOLD analysis project Ga0115006, IMG submission 88943) | Marine eukaryotic phytoplankton communities from Arctic Ocean - Arctic Ocean- Svalbard ARC20M Metagenome | ecosystem: Environmental > Aquatic > Marine > Oceanic | place: Arctic Ocean...
ATGATTAATACGCTGTCCGGTGGGCAACTGCAACGCTGCTTGTTTGCACGAGTATTGCTGCAAGATCAACCCGTGATCCTTTTGGATGAGCCCTTTAATGCGATTGATTTGAAAACCTTGACTGATCTCACTCAAGTGATAAAGCAATGGCACCAAAATAATCGCACCGTAATCATGGTGACGCATGACCTTGACTACGTTCAACAACATTGCCCACAAACATTACTACTATCGCGAGAATGCATTGGACATGGCACTACAAAGGACATACTTACCACAGGAAATTTAAAAAAAGCAAGGCAGCTTTCTGAAGCATTTGATGAACGTGCTCACTTGTGTATGCAAGGTGCAGCCTGATATGGGGGAGCTATTACTAGGTCCTTTCAACGACTACGTTTTTATGCAGCGTGCACTAATAGGTTGCCTTAGCGTATGTTTGGGCGCTGTGCCTGTTGGGATATTCATGACACTAAGGCGCATGAGCCTGACCGGCGATGCTATGGCACATGCGATACTTCCAGGCGCTGCCATTGCTTATTTGTTGTCAGGTTTATCCTTGCTGGCGCTCACCTTGGGTGGGTTAGTAGCGGGTCTTGTGGTTGCTGTGCTTGCTGGTTGGGTAGCGCGTAATACGCATCTTAAGGAAGACACCAGTTTGGCCGCTTTTTACTTAATTTCTCTGGCATTAGGTGTGTTAATTATTTCACTTAAGCACAGTAACGTAGACTTATTTCATGTACTTTTTGGCAATATTTTAGCCCTCGATAATGCGGCGCTTTGGTTGCTAGCCAGCATCAGTAGTATCAGTTTAGTGCTCTTAGCTTTCTTATATAGGCCATTGGTGATCGAGTGTGTTGACCCTTCGTTTTTACGCGGTTCCGGCTTCGCAAGCTCAATCGCCCATTATGGCTTTTTATTTTTAATGGTGATCAACCTAGTCGCAGGGTTCCATGCATTGGGCACGTTGATGGCGATTGGCACAATGATATTGCCAGCGGCGGCGGCCCGCTTTTGGGCAAAGACACTAGACGGTATTTTACTTATCGCAATAGTGATGAGCTTTGCCGGTTGTTACGCCGGGCTATTACTGTCTTTCTATTTCGATTTACCTACAGGGCCAGCCATAGTGCTGTCATTAGGCATCGTCTACATTACCTCGCTATTGGTAGGTCTTAACGGCGGGTTACTTGAAAAATACAATTCCAATCGTCATCTCACAGGCTAAAAAACGATGAACAGACTACTCCATTTTTCTACATTTCAGTTTCTTTGCTCAGGGTTTCTTGGCCTAGTATTTTTAATGAATACAGTCAGCGCCAACGAATCGAGTATTCGCGTCGTTACTAGTTTTTCCATTTTGGAAGATTTAGTTAACAAGTTGGGCGGTGAACACGTCGTGGTGGCCAATTTGGTTGCCCGCAATCAAGATGCGCATACCTATCAACCCAAACCTTCTGATGCGGTTGCCATTGCTAAAGCTGATTTGGTCGTCTTTAATGGCTTGGCATTTGAAGGTTGGATAACACGTTTAATAAAGAATAGCGGCTATAAAAACAAACAACTTATTGCCAGTGATGGGGTCAACGCTATACGTAATGGCGAAGAGGTTGACCCACATGCTTGGCAGAGTTTTGACAATATTCGTGTGTATATTCAGAACATCACTCACACATTGATCACGCTAAGGCCACAGCACACCGATGAATTTACCCAGCGCCAACAACAGTACCTTAATTCATTAAATACTTTAGAGAACAACCTGCTAAAAGAACTTGCAGATATCCCCGAGAATAAACGCATTGTTGTTACTAGCCATGATGCCTTCGGGTATTTAGAGCGTGAATTCAACATTCGTTTTTTAGCTCCGCTTGGCCTAAGCATAGAGATAGAAGCCTCAGCCCAAGATGTCGCTAATGTGATTGATCAGATACGCGAGCAGAATGTAAAAGCACTCTTTGTAGAAAACATCAATAGCCCGCGTTTGCTAGAGCGTATTGCATCTGAGACAAATGCGGTCATTGGTGGTCGCCTGTATTCGGATGCATTAAGTGACGTCGATGGCCCAGCAGGCACGTATTTAAACATGATGCAGCACAATATTAGTTCGTTAATCAGCGCCTTTAACTTGCCTTAGCATTAACTATATAACGATATGATATATCACAACTTAAAAACTCAAAAAGACGCAACAAAGAGGATATCTTAATGCCTACTAAAACTCCCGTCACGGTACTCACCGGTTTTCTTGGTAGTGGTAAAACCACGCTGCTTAATCGTATCTTGTCTGAAGAACACGGTCTTCGGATCGCAGTGATTGAAAATGAATTTGGCGAAATTGGTATTGACCAAGACTTGGTGATCAATGCTGATGAAGAGATTTTCGAAATGAATAATGGCTGTATTTGCTGCACCGTACGTGGTGATCTGATTCGTATATTGGGCGATTTGGCCCAGCGCAAAGACAAATTCGACCTTGTGATTTTAGAAACAACTGGATTGGCGGACCCTGGCCCCGTTGCGCAGACGTTTTTTGTGGATGAAGCTATTCGTGAGCAATACGAGCTCGATGGCATTATTACACTTGTCGACGCAAAGCATGTCCACACGCACCTAGATGATAATACAGATGAGGTTATGGCTCAGGTTGCTTTCGCTGATCGTATTATTATCAACAAAGCCGATTTGATAACGCAAGACGAGATGTCCGCTCTTAGAAGACGCTTGTATGATGTCAATCAAATGGCTGGTTTTTATTCGGCCACCATGGCGGATGCACCCATTGCTGAACTGCTGAATATTGGAGGTTTTAATTTGCAGCACGCGATTGAGATGAAACCCAGTTTTCTGGAGCCAGAATACCCCTTCGAATGGGGGGGTATTTGGAGGTTGCCAGCGGGTCACTATCGTTTTCAATTTGAAAATGGTCCAGATCCTGACATGTCCTTTCTAATGGCAAATGTGAGTGACGTCTCTGAGGCGGGTGTATTGGCGTTAGCCGAAACAGTGTTTGTTGAGTTTTCAAAGGCAACGGTGCCTCTGATGCACGGTCAGACAATGTCCGATGTTGGAACGTGTTACCGGCTTCAGCTCGAAGGGCAAGAATTTTATGAATTTAACTTCGAGATAGAGTCCAACAAAGAAATAGCGATTTTTTCCCAGCACACACCAGAAGAGTTTGAGTTGAAACTATTGAGTCAGGATGATACCGAATACACCCCAATTGCAGAGCACTATTTCAATGCCGAACATGAGCACGACGACGCAGTGTCGTCTGTATCTGTTGAATTACCAGGATTGTTCGATTCAGACAAGATAAATGCTTGGCTCAGCGCATTTCTAGAAATAAAGGGCATTGATGTTTATCGCATGAAAGGTGTTCTCGGCGTTCAAGGCGAGAGCCTTCGATTCGTATTCCAGGGCGTGCATATGATGTTTGGTAGCCAGCCCGGTGAACCTTGGGGCGATGAGCCACCTGTCAACCGTATTGTATTTATAGGTAAAGACCTAGATGAACAGTTTATACGTCATTCTCTTGAAGGCTGTCTGCATTAGCGTTTTGAAAAGGAATAACATGAGTCAACCATATGAAAGATATTAAGAACATTTTCCAAGGTCTTGAAAAAAAACTAAGACAGTCACCTTGGTTTGAAGACGACTGGCAGATATACAACCGAGGTGCATACCTACAGCTCTATAAATCGAATTGGCACAATCAAAATCAAGGTGGAATACATTTTGAAACTTTTATTGAAGCGCCTCAGATTAAACAGAAAGCATTTCCAGTTTGCATGCATGCTGAAGAGGATTGTCCTTCTCAAGCAAAATTTATTCAAAAATTTCTAGAAATAGAAAGTTCTCGTATAGATGGTTGGAAAGGATTCAAGGTATCTGGAAAGGGTTACAGTATTTGCCAGCGAACACTGCCGCTCAATTACAAAAATTTGGAACAACGGCTTTTAGAGGAGTTTAACCGACTTCGGCAATTAGAGTCTGGTGTTGAGCAGGTTTTACGTGAGCTTTGATTACAGAGCTATTTAAACCAGAGCGACTTGATTATAGAGCAAAAGTTATGAGAGCAAAAAAGTGAAGCAACATCAAAGCCCTTGCATTGATATCTGTAAATTCACTGGGCCTAAGAGGTGGTGTTTGGGTTGCGGGCGTACTCGTCACGAGTGCGAAATATGGAAGGAGATGAAACCGTACGCTAGAAATCGCCTTATGAATGAACTTCAAAAACGGATGTTTCAAATTACTGATAAGCGTTCTGAATAGTTCGGGACGCCGTCGGTAAATAAAGAAATCTTTTGCATATACGTTATGATATGTTATATCATAACAACAAGTAGAGTGGTGTTTGGCTAGCGGTCTTACTCGGCAAGAGTGTAAAAAGTGGAAGGCGATGAAACCGTATGCTAGAAACCACCTTATGAATGCACTTCAAAAACGGATGTTTCAAATCACCGATTAGTGTTCTGAATAATTTGGACGCCATCGGTAAATAACGACAATTTTTTTAAATACTTAATGATATGATGTATCATATCTTGATGTGAGATAGTTAATGTTTAATATTTATTATAAAAATAGGGTTTTGCAGAACAACCTAAAATCTGCTCTTTTACACAAGCTTAAGGCTGCTCTGCGCAGCCTGCCCACCTTGGCAATAATAACGAGTTCCTGTGCGGCAATAGCCAACGATGCTGACAACGACATGCGGACGGGTTCCGAAAGTACAGTCGAGGTAATTCACGTCATTGGTAATAAGGTAACCTCTATTAGCGAAAGCGGTAGCCGATTAGGCTTAAGTTTGAAGGAAATACCCGCGACCATCGACATCATTAGTGGCGACGCCATACGCATTAGAAATGATTTTTCACTTCTAAATGCAGTGACGCGAAGCGCAGGATTTTCTGGCGCAGGAAACCCAGGTAATGGCGGCACGAGTATCAGCGCAAGGGGGTTTACCGGTCAAGATGCGGTCACCAAACTCTATGATGGCAATCGTTACTTCACGCTTGCTGGCACCCTTACTTTTCCTTTTGACACTTGGGCGGTGGAACGGATTGAGATTTTGAAAGGGCCTGCTTCCGTACTGTATGGACTTGGCGGTATCGCTGGTGCTTACAACGTCATTCCCAAATCTCCTTCAGAGGAGTTTGAGGCGGACATTCGGCTTTCGGTTGGCGAAAACAACACACAATTTCTAGGCGCGAGTGTTAATGGCACACTCGCGGAATCTGTGGTAGGTCGAGCCGATATTAGTGTTAGCAAATCAGATAATTGGGTCAGCAATGGCGCAAGCGAATCTGAGATGGTGGCTTTAGCGCTTAAATGGCAAGCAAGCGACAACCTAGCGTTAACTGTGCGTCATGACGCGGGCGAACAATCACCGTTACGTTATTTCGGCATACCCCTGGTTGACGGCGATTTTAATAAAGACTGGGTCGGATTAAATTTTAATGTAGGTGATTCGCGAATAAATTATGACGATCGAATAACACGCCTAATCGCTGATTGGAACATATCGGATTCTGTCAGCCTTGATGCAGAACTATTTTCACTGGATACCGACCGTTACTGGCAAACTGCAGAGACCTACTCAACCAACAGTGACAGTAGTTTGATTATACGTGCAGATCCACTGATTATACGCCACGAATTAAAACAACAAGGCCTGCGTGGTAACCTTGTATTCAATTCAAATATTGGCGATATGGGGTGGAAGTCATCTGTTGGATTTGAGCTTACGGATGCCAGCATGAACTACACATCCAACTTTAATTCATCACACCCCAACTCGGTAGACTGGGGCGGTGATACTGATTCAGTGGACCCGACTAACTTTATTGCTGGCTCATGGTCGGATTTGACCGACAGTGTTGCGGTACTTGATCAGGTATCGGACGTCAGCCAAGTGGCCATATTTGCAGAAACACAGTTACGCTTCACTGATAAATTTGCGCTTGTTTCTGGTCTTCGCTACGACATTATCAAGACGGATTACGAACGACTAACCTACAACGAACTCGGCGTTCGAGATACTACTGTAGACAATAGTGTTAACCAGAACGTTAAGCCATTAATGGTGAGGTTAGGATTTGTTTACGATCTAAATCAAGATACTGCATTATATGGACAAGTCTCGACAGGTGACACACACCAAAATGGCGGTGATATTGTTCGTGTTAGAAATTCACTGCGTGAAGCAGACACGGTAACGGTGAAACAAACTGAAATAGGAATTAAACAATCGTTAATGGAGGGAGGGCTTACGTGGAATCTGGCGATATTTAATATCGCTAGGAAGAATATGCTGATTGACGACCCGGATAATTCCGATCCAACCGTCTTCACATTAGTACCCAAACAGACTGCGCAGGGCATTGAGGTTGGAATTAACTATATTTTAAATGAAAGCCTGGTCACGTATATCAATGCGGCTATGGTCGACTCAGAACGCGATACAGGTAGTGAATTTACTCCCACTCCGTACAGCCCAGATATCACTTTAAATGCAGGCTTTTTTTATAACGCAACAGAGCGCGTTCGCTTCGGTGCTGACCTAAGATATGTTGACGAACGCCCTTATAAAAACACCCCCATACCGTCTTATACCGTTTGGGATCTGTTCCTTGGTTATAGTATCAATGAGTCTGCCCGACTGACGGTCAACGCCAAGAACATTAGCGATGAGCTCTATGCAACATCGGCTCACTGGGCTGGCGGTCAATGGTCAGTTGGGGAGCCGCGCACTCTTAGCCTTACGCTGGATCTTAATTTTTAAGAGGAGCCTCCCTCTTCTTATGCAACGTTCCTAATTAAAGTTCCTAGTCAAAGTCATAGACGTCCCATTTAAAGTGGGGTTTGTCTATGGCCTTTACCAGCTTTAAACAGATCACCTAAGCCCAATGGATAACAATGAATTTTAAACGCACCTTATATCTAACTCACCGTTGGTTCGGCATTGTAATGTCGATGATATTCTTTCTTTGGTTTGCGTCGGGCATTGTGATGTTGTATGTCGAATACCCTGAACTGACCGAACGTGAACGGGTTAATGCTGCGTCTCTATTGGAATTAAAAGCCATAAATACGAGTTTTTCTGACATTCAAGATCAAATTTTAAGTGAGTCAGCCATTAACCAATTGGACCTCTTGTCACTACTAGGTAGACCTGCATACAAATTGACGTTCGCTGATAACAGCAAAACGATTATTTACGCTGATAATGGCAATACGCTTAAGGACATTCAGCCGTCAGATGCTGAAAAAATAGCGACTTTATACGCGCAAAATAGTGACCCTACTTCGCAGAACAATGCGCCTGAATATTTAGCAAGTATAGAGATGGATCAGTGGACGGTTTATGGAGGATTCAATGAGCATCGCCCATTACATAAGGTGGGCCTTAATAATACAAAAGGCACTATTTTATATATCTCCAGCTCTACAGGCGAGGTCCTTCGAGATACTCATCGCTATGAACGAATGTGGAATTGGGTCGGTTCGACTATACATTGGATTTACCCAATGCAATTGCGCAAACATTCGAACCTTTGGGTCAACGTCGTCATTGTTATTTCGTTTGCGGGGGTTATTTCGGTTGTCTCAGGAACAATCGTCGGCTTTTTAAGGTTACGCCTAAAGCGTCGCTATAAAAATGGAGCGGTTACGCCGTATACAGGCATACAAAAATGGCATCACCTTTTGGGTGTTATGTTTGCCCTTTTTATCACCATGTTTATAGTGAGTGGTCTTTTTTCAATGAACCCATTTGGGGTTTTCAACAATGAGACCTCTTCTGTTGAGCAAATCAACCGTTATACCGGTGGCACTTATGACTTAACTAAGTTTGATCAGAGCCTTGAAAACCTAAACGACAATGCCGAGACAATGCAAGATATTAAAGAGCTCTCTTGGCAGATGCTTGACGGCGAAGGTTTACTCATTGCTAAAAGAGAAAATGGCAATAATTTACTAGACCCTCTGCGCATAGTGACTAACTTAAACGCAGAGGAACTCGAACCAAAAACGCGTACCGCAATTTCTCAATTACTACCCGATAGTGAATTAGTCAAACTAGATAAAATCACCGAATACGATAATTATTATTACACCACACATAACCGTTATATGCCCTTGCCGGTCTTTAGAGCTCGGTTTTCTGATATCGAAAACACTTGGTATTACATTGATGCCACAACAAGTAAAATATTAGCTCGTTCGACACAAACAGACCGGATAAAACGCTGGCTCTATAACGGTTTACATAGTTTGGATTTTCAATTTCTACTGGTAAATTGGCCGTTGCGGGAATCCATAGTCATATTTTTATCGATAACCGGAGTTATATTCTCGTTAACCTCTTTGGTAATGGCCTGGCGCAGATTACGAAAAAACAAATTATTAAAAACCAAACAATTAACCAATAGCTAAAATGAACAGATATTATTTTAAGGTCTCATCACCCTGTCATCTTATAACCTGGTTGATCTGTCTATTGGTCATAGAATCAACGAGAAAAGTCGAGTGACGGTTAATGCGCAGAATATCTTTGATGAACTCTATTCAACAGCAGATCGCTAGACAGACGGACAATGGCTGTTTAGACAACTAGGATGTCTAAGTTTTACACATGATCTTGATTTTTAAAAAACTATGACAGTAAAAGCGTTGCTTGTATGGGGAGACCGAGAAGAATTTTTTTCGTTCCATACATTCATCACTCCATTTTTATATGACTCAAAAAAACAGAGGGCGTCACGATGAAATTAATAAACCTCATAGCTACTGCTTCAGTACTATCGGCCTGCAGCCAACTACCTACGGGAACTGATGACAATGCCTCACTTACATGGATGGAAGTTGAACCTGAGCCTTTTGCATACCAAGATCAGTCCGAAAAATACAAGTCTACCGAACTTGAGATCGTACTCGCTGCTGGTAGCGCCATGGAGCTTAAATTTGCCATGCAGAAGCACGATACAATGGTTTATCAATGGCAAGTGCAAGGAGATGTTGAAGGCCTTTCCCTAACAGAGTTTCATGGGCATACGGCAAAACCGGACGATGGCAGCCTAGGAACCTTGGTTTTCTACAAAAAGCATCAAGACAGTCAAGAAAGTGGCAGTTTGACTGCAGCCTTCGCAGGTGACCACGGCTGGTATTTCGAGAATGACACAGACAAAGGCATTAGTATTCAACTCACGGCTGCAGGTTGGTACGAAAGTGTGAAGGAAATCCCCGTACCCAGGTAATCCATAAAGGTATCTACAAAGGCTGGCAGCTTAACGTTTTTAGTCTTTGTATTTACTATGGTTAAACATAGACTAAGGCTCTCTGTTTATAGATATTTAGCTTCTAGATAGCTCTTCAAATACAAAAGGTTACCCATCTAGATTTTCATAATGTATTGATGCATACGCATCCCACAAAAGTACTCAGTGCCAGACAACGTTCAAGTGCTTTATCACAGATCTATGGCTTACTCCCAAGCTGCTAAGAAAATTTAAAAGGCAAAACTTAAATAGGCCACCCATAATAATTTGTTGAGCAAGATACCTTGCAACATGATCAGGCACATGTTTTTTATATGTTTGGCATAGGAGGGGTGGGCAAATCACACTTGTTGCATGCCTCAAGTACTTTTGCGGCCCAGAACGGCAAAACGTCGTTATGTTTGTCCTGCTCAGAGCTTAAGAATTTGTCGATAGAAGTGCTCGATGGATTAGAGCGTATAGATCTTATTTGCCTCGATGATCTGGAATTTATTGCTGGGTCGATTTATGGCAGCAAGGCATATTTGATCTGTTTAATCGTCTGGTTGAAAACAATAAAAAATTGCTTATCACTGGCGATCAAAGTGCAAACCAACTTGGCATTACCTTGCCGGATCTGGTATCACGCATTGGCTGGGGTTACACCGAGCAAGTCAAAGCCCTAGATGATGAGGAAAAGATAACCGCGTTACAATATCGCGCTCACCAACGTGGCCTGATGTTATCAGACGAGGTGGTGAAATTTTTACTGAATCGTTTAACGCGCAACATGGGCAGCTTGATTGACACCCTTGATCTATTGGATAAAGCCTCGATTCGACAACAAAGAAAAATCACTATACCCTTCATTAAACAAACCATAGCATCTCTAGGGTAAAACAGGGTAAAACAGGGTAAAGCGGCATCTGGCATGTTATGAGTGAGCCACAGAACTTTCACATAATAGAGGTCGTGTGTAAATACCATGAAAATACTGAAGTCTTTTTTAAATCAATTTGGTCCATTATCAGCACCTACATTAACGTCGTTGGTCGCGGTTTTTGAATTTGATGAGTTAAAAAAAGGCGATTATTTTATCCGAGAGGGTGAATATGCCAGTGAAATTGCCTTTCTAGGATCGGGTATCGTTAGGGCGTTTTATATTAATAGCCAAGGTAAAGAATATAACAAATCATTTTTTGTTGCCCCCAGCATGATCGGCTCTTATGCGGCATTGATCAGTAAAGAAAAAAATAGACTACCCCAGCAAGCATTAAGTGATTGTACCATTTGGCTCGCAAAATTTAAGACGCTTGAGCAGTTATCAAAAAACAATCATGAAATTGAACGCCTGCGAAGAAATATGGCTCAACAGTTTTTTGTATGGAATGAAAAGAAACAGCTTGACATGGCATTACTGGACGCCAAAGAGCGATATTTGATTTTCAAAACAGAATATTCCGCCATTGAAAGCGTGATCCCGCAATACCATATAGCCTCCTATTTAGGCATAAGCCCAACACAACTTAGCCGGATCCGGCAACAATAAGATCCTTTGTTACAATAGCCTCTATTAAACAGCTTCATTAAACGGTTATATTTCTGAGATCCATCAACCTATGTAAATGCTTTGTTGTGCTAAAACCACCATGCTTGTCGCTCTAACAACGACTGGATAGGCACAATAAATGGCACACACTTTATTTTCTGAAAAGCAACCTTGGCTCGCATCACGTTGCAACTTATCTGCAGCAATGCTAGCGTTTTTTAACCACACGTTTACCTGTAAATTAGTTTTCAATCAAGAGCTGAGCGCCGCACTGCAAGGTAGGTGTTAAATGAATACTTGGATCCAATTTATAAGTGCCAATATTAAATGGATTATGTTGAGCGCAGGTTTACTTACTTGTTCGATGATCTTCGCTGTTTTCGCCCCAGAAACAGTATTGATAAGCATGTTCGGTGAAGCCCTTACTCAACCTTTGGCTCAAGTGATTGTGAGAAGTTGGGGATTTCTGATTTTCTTAGTAGGGGCGTTACTGGTATTAAGGTTAACTCGATGAGCTATTCGGTATTTATAGAAAATGATCATGTCTACGTTAAGTATTTAGGCATAGTAGACGGATTGGATATCGTTCGTTTAACTGCGGATGAAAATTTTATAAATAACTTAAGGCGTTTGCAAAGAGTTATCCACGACTTCTCGTTTTGTGAGGAAGTATCGTTGGGCGTTGAAGACATGAAAGAAATTGCCTTGATGTCTAATATGGAGTCTAACTTTACTGAAAAGGCGGTTGGCGTAATGATCCCAAGAACAGAAGAGGGATTCGCACGTGTTGAAGCTTTTAGCCAAGCCGTTAGGTCCCCAGATTGGACAGTATTAGCTGCACAAAATTACGCAGATGCATTCA
>Ga0115006_10002783_pt1 | contig 11664 bp, 11 predicted proteins | sample ArcOceMetagenome_3_FD_88943 | JGI IMG/M metagenome (GOLD analysis project Ga0115006, IMG submission 88943) | Marine eukaryotic phytoplankton communities from Arctic Ocean - Arctic Ocean- Svalbard ARC20M Metagenome | ecosystem: Environmental > Aquatic > Marine > Oceanic | place: Arctic Ocean...
ACTCGCACCGTGCTGAACCTCCCTCTCACCCGCCGCCTCCGAGAACGTCGGCAGGAGCGGGGTCGAGTCGCACCCGGCCCTCTCCTCCGTCGGACCGGCTGGCCACCGCGCTCGGCAGCCACCGCCCCTCATCGACGAGCGCTGCGCCCAGGCTGGGGGGGGACGGCCGTGGGAAGGCAGCCAGTCGCGCGACTGGGACGCCACGACGAGCAGGCTGTCCCGCTCCCTCGGCCGGGAAAGGGTGGACGCGGACACGACGTGCCGTCCCCCCAACGCCGGGCGAGGGGAGGCCGGGACGGCGCCTCCCCGGCCTGGGTCCGCCAGCGCCGCGTCGAGTGCCTCTTTGTGTTGATGTCCCGCACCACGTTGTAGAACCAGACGCGATTAATGAGGCCCGGCCCCCCTTAACTTCGTGAAGGGCGAAGCCGGGGAGGGGGACGGACGCGACCCGGAGTCCGTTGAGGTCCACGACCACCGGGGACGTGGACCCTGCCGGGACGGCGCCCGCGGATGACACGGCGGCTTCCCCGCCGCTGTCCTCGAAGCTCCCAGGACTCGGCTTGGCCTCACTCGTGCTCGTGTCCTCCGTCTCGTCGGTTGACTTCGCGTGCTTACGCGGACTTCCGCCGGCCGTTGGCGACGAGGAGCTCGAAGGCGTCGCTCAAGTTCCCGGGTCGGAGCTTCCCGCGGGATTAGTACTGCCACCGCGTGAGGGACTTGGCCACCTCCTCGATGACGACAATGTTCGACGGGTCCAGGACCAGGCCGCCGTGCTCGTCGTCCTCCTCTATCAACGTCGACGCACTCAACCTGCCCGTCTCCGCTGTCCGTCACAATAATGAGTGCCTGGCAAATGCCGGATCCTTATTTTGAGGTCCGTTCCCATCGGTTTCGTCCGTTGGTTTCGACTCCCCAGGGGCGAGCCTCGCGGGACTCAAGAAGCGCCGGTGGATTTTTGCGAGGAAGCGTTGGTTTGAAAAAAGGTCTGCAGCGTAGCTCCGGAGGGGTCTCGTTCACCTTGTACCTCGAGCCTCGAGCTCCCAACACGCAAGCAGGTCAGGAGAGAGAAATCGTCGTGTAGCCCGTACCCACCGCGCTCCTGGCTCCTCTTGCCCTCGTGAGCGCGTCGGTGACGGCTGGAACCAAGCGAGGTTGTGTATGACCCAGAGGCAAACGTCCTCCGCCGAGTCTTTTGCAGACACCTGTGTCGGTTTCGGGGATGCTGCCCTGCCTGCCGCCAGATGACACGGCGCCGCTTCCCCCGTCTTCAAGCCCGCATCATCGACCGAAGTGACGTTCCTGGTGAATCCCGCGGCCCAACGAAAGCCTCGCCCTGGACCGACCGTATGTACCATGCTCGGGCGGAAAGACGCGTTCGTCATCGTCATCCTCTCGACCACACGCATCAGGGACGGACTCGGAGTCCCGAGAACATCGTAAGGGTGACGAAGTGGCGATGGGGCTCTCGACCGCCTCCGCCGCAAAGGTCAGGTTCAAAAGGGCGATGCAGCAGAGATGCGCCTCCGGGGGTTCGCGAGACATGGCGGAGACCGTCCTCGCTCGCAGTATTACCGCGAAGTTCCCGGTTGAAACGATCGAAGTCTTTTTCTCGTACGGCACCGCAAGGTTGTTGATCGACCGGCATATCCCCCGACAGTCCTCGTCCATGCCATCTGGACCTTCCGAGGGGCGGAGTCCCATCTGAATTGACGGAGTCGAGCAGGGCGTCTGACAGGACCCCGACGACGTCCCAGACAGCCCGCGCCGTTGCTGCTGCAAATGGGGACTCGGTTGTTGGGCTTCTTCGACGAGACGTCCCTCTCAACGAAGGGGCGGCGTCGAGGAGGGCGGGGCACAGCGACGCGACAGAAACGCATCGTCCACCGATAGCGGGAGAGTCGGGACTGGAGGCGTCCGTGAGGGACGAACTGCGTCGTCTCCGGAGCAGTCGACCATGTTTGCCTTATGTAGTGCCCTGGCTGCATCGTACCGCGAGTGCGACACCGCGAGCACCGTCGGCGAACCGTAACTTCCTTCTGTTGAGCCTGGCGGCACGTTCCCGGGGAGTCAATCGTAGCATCATACACCCCATTGATTGTTGCATTTGTTGAGCGCGTGCCCACACCATCTTGGCGGCACCTTCATTTTCTCGAGCCGACCGTTCAGGCTGACGACTAATCCCCTCGCTCGATTGCGCTCGTCCTCCAGACTCGTCCTCCAGACTTGTCCTCGGCGTAAAATGCTCCGCCGGCGGGAGGTCGTGGACACGAGGCGACGACTACGACCCGTACCGACCCGGGGGCAGAGCCGACGGCTGGCCTTGGCCCTTTTGAGTGTAACATTCCGGGTCTTCCGGACATTAATTTGCGGTTGTCTAGCTCCTTTAGTCGAGCATTACTTTTGCCAGAAACCGATTATCGTTGATTGTTGAATGTGCGGCATCTATCCCTCCGCCGTCCGCCGAGTTTCCGATCGAGCTCCGGGCCGCGGAGAATCCTATGAGAGTAATTCGAGGGCGTCCATCAAAGGTAAAGAGGACCACGAGGACCACGAGGACCACGATAACGACCCGTCCCCGTGTCCCCGTCCAACCTTGAGTTCAACGCCAAGGACGTCCTGACGAAGGAATGAGGCAGCGTGCCTCCGTCGGACGAGGCGCCTTTAGTACCTCGAGGTCAAAACCAGCCCTCGTTTGGATCCACGGGTTTTCCGCAGAACACCTCGCGAGTCACGTGTGCTTCAACCAGCCCCACGGTCGGGAGGAGAGCGCCGACCTGCACTGGTTCGTGCACCGGTTTCCTCCCCTCCGCCAGGTGCTCACGTTCGGCACGGGGGGGACGGACCGGGACCTTCTAAAGCTCACGATATATAGCCAACCGAAGGGGTGCGAGCGGCGTGTCCGGTGGTCATCTGCCAGCTGGAGTGGTCCCACTACTAGAGGTCCTCGCCTCGCAGTCCTCGCCCCGGCATCTCTTCGACGGCGTCGACGGGCTCCTTTTAGCCTTCCCTGTCCTCTCTCACTTCCGCCACCCCGCGCGAAGCCCCCAAAGAAGCCACAAAAGAGAAGGAAAAGAAAAAATGAACAGAAGAAATATTGAAAATTTCAGGGAATCCAAGGGGAGAGTACTTGTTGTCGATGAAACTTTAGGCAAAGTCTCCTGAACTTGACTAACTTGATCTCCCTATCTGTGGCTCTTTGATCGACTCCAAGTGCTATGGTCGATACGTCCCAGTCATGTCCGACCAATTTTTCGTCGAAAGTTGAGTTAGTTAGAATCTGCCTTGCGTTCGTTTCTGGGAGATGGTGGGTGCTCTCTCTGGCGACGGTGCCTTGGCGTTGAAGGTGGTTGCTGATTCTTTCACTCTGGGGTCGGGGCGGGGTGCTGGGGTTCTTGCCGTTGCATTGGGATTGTGGCTTAGCTAGATTCTTGATTGATAGAGGGTAGTTCCACATCAATTTGTCAAGAGCTAGTATTGGGAGCCATCAACGAAGTTGGCTGGTCATGCCGTATGTAGGCGGAACTTGCACTTCCGACTTCTTGCCAGTCTTGCGGTCCTCCTTGACTGTTTTGTAGCATCTCGCCGCGGGGATCATGGTCTTGAGGCTTTGGACGCATGTATGTTTCACTTAGGTTGGGGGTCGGCCTCTCGGTCATGATTTGCCAACAATGCAAGCGGTCATGAGGCATTTGACGGGGCAGGAGTTTGTTTGGCACGCAAATCTTGTAGAGGATTTCCTTCGCCTTCAGAGGTAAGATAGAATCGTTCCAGACATTTTGTTGAGACGCAGCAGTGAGTCAAAAGCTAATCTCAAAATCATTGTATAGATCGTAAGAGATGTGCGATCCTGCCTAGGTACTTGAAGTTGTCGCAGTAGATTGAGTGGAATGGCTTTGAAGATAAGCGTTTGGTGTGTAGGTGTCGATGTGCTTGTTGTTGAAGATGCGATTGAGAGCGACCATGGCCTGGTTCGCCTTCTTGATGCGAAGTCAATATCAAAGTCATCCCGGAGGTTCTATGAGATGTATGATCCAAGATACTTGAAGTGCATGGTGAAGGTGACGACGCCATCATAACCGCGATTGGCTTGGTTTCGTCAAGGCCGAAATAACGAGAGGGAGATAAAAATAACATAATTCATTTTGTTATTTAAGCACGAGTCTGCCTTAAGCTCAGGTCTTGTACAAACTACCCACCCAACAGCCCACCCCCTCCTCCCCCCCAGTGAATCAGCATTGCTACCACCACCCTCCAGCACCTTCAGTGCAGAAACATAAGATAGATGAAAAACAAGATGAGACACACAAATGTATGAGCAAAGACTCACCGTGGATGCCCCAGGAGTTGGCGGCCAAGGTTTTCGTAAGAGAATGGCTATCTCTATCCTTTGTATCGTCAACATATCTTAACAAAAGCGATCTTTGCTTGAGAAGGTACTCCTCGATATTCGCCTCCGTTAGTTCACTGGATGCAAAGATAAATGAATGGGTTTCTTCAGGTCAGATGTATCATATGAGATGTATGGCAGGAACATTCCACTTACCTTTGATTATCTTCCAACAAAGGAGGGAAACTAGCCATGAACATCCGCTTCATCAGGACTGACGTTGTATGCGGGCTATATCCGTTAGCGAGCAAGTACTGGCCGAACCATTTTCCACTGAATAGTTTCGATTATACGTGTCAGCGCAGAAGAGGAGTTAGCGCAGAGAGAGACACGACGCATAATCGAGGGGCACTTACAGATCCTCTGAAGAATTTTCTGCCAACTCCTCATCCTGCCCCTTGGCTGTGTTCAACATGTCGATGATCTCGGTTTTGTCAAACACTTCCAAGATGATTGAGGGACGGAGACGCATAAAGAAGCAAACGTATGATGGGAAAGAGAGGACACTGACCTAGATTCTCCACGTCTCCGTGACCATCCTTGTCCAAACCAGCTAGAACTCGGTCAAACAGGTCGAGGCGAAACAAAAAATCAGCTCGAGCTCCGGCTGTGATGTTTTCGAGGTGGTCTTTATCTTCATCATATGTCTTTACTCGTGGAACAATTGAAGGTTTGCCCTCAAGGAATCTGTGCTGGTTCAGTCTGAACGCCATCTCGGCGTCTACAACTTCCCCATCAACAATCTTGCTAAAGAGCTCATCATCCTCCTCGGGTAGTTTCCTCTGAGCCTGAGGTGGTTTGGGCTTGGGCTTGCCCATGGATGGGTGCCAGCAGAGCGGAGAGTTCGCCAAAGCAGCTATGATACTGAAAGCAATTCCTGTACCAATCGCAGCGGCCGTTCCCACTGCGTCAGCAAGTAACCCAAAGGCCCACGGCGCCAAAGCCATGCCTGGACCGATGACGAGTATGTGAAGAGATTTGAGGAAATTTCCGACACCGCAATGTTACGTCATTGTGTAACATGACCCACCGAAGTTCATGCTCGCGTTCTGAATAGTTTCGATTATGCGTGTCAGCGCAGAAGAGGAGTTTGAGAAGTGTGCAAGAGAGACAAGCACAATCGAGAACACTTACATTCAGGCCCTGAATGAAGCCGATCTGGTCTTCCGGGGCGATAGCATCCAACATTGGGCCCGTAGTAAGTTGCGACAGCACCGTGAATGGGAAGCCACCTGGGCAAAATAAACGCCACATCAGTGCAGAAATTGTTCAACATTTTAAGCAGTGGGTCTTACCATACATAACGGCCACGAAGAAACCGAAGGTGGTGTTCGTTGGTGGCATGCTCCCGATCCAAAGAAGCAACCCAGTTAGAACTTGGAGACATTAGATGACTTTGAGGGACGAAGGTCTGACGATTTTTTTGGTTTTGGTATCATGCTCTCACCAGCCGTGCAAGAGTTGCCGAATACGCAAGTCTGAGCCTGTTATGTTAAAATTTGAAAGTTAGAATGGATAGAGGAAAGAAACATTTGAATGAATCGTCCGAGAATTTGCATAGAGGGGTCGAGCTTTGCGTACTCCTGTTGTGCCTGTCGTGGCCGCCCACAATAGATTTGCATTATTCAACTCACCACGCCAATGTTATTAAAGGCCCACGGAGTAACTTGCGTCGAAGGTATAACGAGCAACGCAACGCAAACTGAGAGCCATTGGTAGGCCGATATGCTCATGATCCCTGTAGGGTAGAAAGCCTGTAGAGCGAGTGGACTCAAACAAAGCGGGAAGAGGCCCGTCGATCCTATGTTATCAAGTAACGCGCCACTTAATCAGTCGGCCGGTGAATTAGAGAGTAAAGATCATAATAAGTGTAAAGACCAGAATAAAAAAATCGTCATAAAGTTTCAGATACGCAGTTGGCGCTTACCCAATGATATTCCCCAAGGTCTTCTTATCGATCGTCAAAGGACGTACGTCTTCGTCCTCCAACTTCTCAGTTGTGTCGGCTTCTGCGAGCTCGCCGCTGCCGGGTTCAATCACGTACCGGTGGACAAAGTAGTTCGCCACAACCATCACTGAATAGTTTCGATTATGCGTGTCAGTGCAGAAGAGGAGTTAGAGCAGTGCGCAAGAGAGGCACGCATAAACGATGACACTTACAGCCACTCCCAACCCAAAGCGGTGCGAATAACCCTAGCTCACCCATAAGTACTGCAATGATACTTGTTTTGAATTGGAATGAAATGGATTGTTAGTCTCCGTCAGCAAAAATTCCGAATGACTACCTACCCGCCGCCACTATTTCCAAGCACAAAACACCCAACCAACTACACGTGAAGAGTATCTTTGTGAGAGTCTCTCCGGCTCAAGAGCGCTGACCATAGGTGTAGACTTACAACTCCAAGCAATTCATCCTTTCGTTTCTTGACCTTTTCAACGTCCCCCACGTACGCCATCCCCACAGGCAGATTGCCTAGGAAGAAGCCAAAGACGAAGTTGCTTTACGAGAATGGGTTGCGAGAAAAGAGAAGAGAGAGTTGGTTCATCTCATTTGTCAAAAAAAACAGTTCGTAGGAGTTTTTTGAACTCAGTCAACCGACATGCAGTCGATGGGGGGCAGTTCTTACCTGGCACAGAACCCCCAAAATGTATTCCTCGTAAAGTCTTGTCGAGGAAGCCAGTTGAGACTGCATATGAAGCGGGCTCCTCTCCTCTGCACACAACTTACATTTGAGTACTGATCCCACTGCTGAGATCCAGCCAAGAGCCAGGAGTAGGATCTTTCGTCCCATCTTATCCGACAACCCCCCTATGAAGATCGAGGAGATAGCAACGCCGATCAATGTGCACATGGGGAGAAAATAAGTAGCGGAATTGAACCCGAACGGCTCGGTATCTGGGAATGAATCGGCGGTAGCATTGGGCGTGCACATGATGGCGAAGTTCGGGTTCAACATCTTTGTATTTACGGCAGACATCGTTATCGTAAGGTTGACTGCCCACTGGCTGTACTTCCGCGCGTCTGCTTCTGTCCGGAGTTTGTATTTCGTGGGAAAAATGTACCGCTGACAGAGTATCGCGTAGTAGGCTAAATGTGAGCCAACAAGATTTTGTCAATGTGCAGAATGACCAAGACTTCGAACAGAACAAACCTCGTTGGTCCAGCGATAGTACTTCTCGCGCCAGTAGTCGGACGAAGTGACTCCATCTTTGATACTGGGTCCTTCGGCTTCAGCCTGGTCGACCAGAAGTGGCTCTAGTTTTGAGGCTTCCTGTTCTTCCATCTTCTCTGTAGGTAAAGATAGGAGATAGACAGTCTCTGCTGAGATCGAGATTGATGATTGCGGTGTTGAACTCTCCGACGACGTCGAATGGTTGGCAGGTCCACCAAATCGAACCCCAATCACGAGATCGAACCTGGCGATGCCTGGGGCCTGAGCGGGGTGGGCGTCGGCCTAAGATCGAGCGACGGAAGGCTCGTCGCGGATGGGCCGCAGTGAAGATACGACGGTCGACGGGGCCGATGAGACTTCGAATGTCCCACTCTCTCACTGGCTGAAGGGACCGTCCTGTTGGCCTGTTGAGCAGCTGAGCAACCTGTCCGTGGCTGAAACTTGGGTTTGAATTGAGAGACTTGAGAGAGCAGAGCACGCGAGAGAGCAGAGAGCTGCAGCGCTGCATGCCGTAACAAACCCTCCCCCAGCAGAGACGGTGCGGCCGTGTCGGTGTCCCTGCCTCTGTGAACCCGAACCCAACAACCCAACCCGGCGGGCGCAGAGATGCAACAAGCATTCGTAAAGCGCTCTAACCTGCCCATAAAAAAATGGGGCTCGGTTGTCGGACGGGCCGGAGGGAAAAGGACAAGGAAAAACGCGGACGGCGGACCTACCGGCGAGGGAGAGGGAGAGACGGGATACGGATATTATAGACTTGTAGACTGCTCGACTGGGAAAGACGACCAGACGGCGGACGTCGGAGAATTTTCCTCCACGCGCTTAGCGAGACTCTCAGCTGTAAAGGGACCATCACGACTTACTGATTTCCTTGCGTCATGAAGGTGTGCGTTGTCGGGCTCGGCGCCATGGGAGGCGGGATGGCCCGAAGCCTCCTCAAATCCCCCGACATTGAACAAGTCACTGGTTACGATCTGTCGGTGGATCTTGTGCAAACTTTTTACGACGAGGCCAAGGCGGCGAACAAGGCGCCTCACTGTTTGCCTGAAAAACTTGAGCTCGCCGTCGATGGCACAACAGACGTAGTCGTCATCGTCCTCGTGAACGAGAGACAATGCGAATCGGTTTGTTTTGGAGACGGCGATAGCAGCCTTACGACATTACTACGCGACGGTGCATGCGTCGTGGTCTCAAGCACTGTATCTGCGGCGTGGGCGAAGTCGGCAGAGGAAAGGCTTGCGTCCAGAAATGTTCAATTTGTCGACAGTCCCATATCTGGTGGGGCCGTTCGCGCAAATAGGTCAGCTAATCGTTTGTTTCGGGGAGATCTGATCGACAATGTTCTCGTCTGAATTCTATTGAACATACTTCATCATTCACTACAGAGGCGAAATATCGATCTTTGCTTCAGGACATGACCAAAGTCTGCAGATGGTTGACCCCTTGTTTCGAGCGATGGGGAAGGAAGTACACATCATAGAAGGCGGGGTGGGCATGGGTAGCACTGTGAAGATGGTACATCAACTGCTGGCAGGAGTGCACATCGTTGTGGCGGCCGAGGCGTTGGCCTTGGCGGCCAAAGCTGGACTCGACGTAGCGCAAATGTGAGACTTGCATTTTTCGATGCACGAAGCACACGGCTCGAACCAAACCTTACACTCGGTTCCCGCATTCTGTTTAGGTATGATATTGTTTGTGGAGCGGCGGGAAGCTCTTTCATGTTTAAGGATAGAGGCGCAAGGATGATTGAACCTGGCGACAAGATAATGTCAGCCTTGGCAATATTCGTGAAGGACTTGGACATAGTGTACAGTGAGTCTAAACGTTTAATGATGCCCGTACCTCTGGCATCGGCGGCTTTGCAGCAATTCATTAGCGGGGCAAGCCTTGGTTTATCGAAGGAGGACGATTCCAGCGTGGTAAAAGTCTACGAGACACTTGCAGGCATTAAAATTTCAGAGAGCAGGAACACCGAACAACGGAAAGAAGGCAACGAGGTGGGCGATATTTGGGTGCTACCCGATGGAACGGAAGAAGTTATACAGGAAGTTGGCGACGAGTCGCGACACCATGTTGTCATTTCCAACGAGTATACGCGGGTGCTGAAAGTTAAATTCTCGCCAGAGGACACAACCGCCGCACACCGCCATGGCGAGGACTCTTTATATTTCTTCCTGGTTGAGGATGGCTTGAACGTGATAAATCACATCAAAGGAAGCGACCCCGCTTGTGACTGCATGGAATTCGGAGAGTGCCGGTTCGGGGGGCACAGTGCCGAGCCGCTGGTGCACAAGATCACTAACAAGAGTGATCAGGAGATGTTCTGTATAGACGCAGAGATACTGAAACACCCTCCTGTCACATCGCCACTGCCCCTGTTCGCAGCTCACCACCAATTGATCAAGGAGCGACATCCATGTCGAGTTTATCTACTTTCGTTGCAACCTGGAGAGGACGTCACGGTCTCGTACCCATTTTTTCACTTGAGCATTGTGCTCAGGGGGGCCCGTGTCAAGAGATCGATAGGCGCGTCGTCCTCGCACCCGGTCTCGTTCGAAACAGACGCCAAGATGGGCGACGAGGCATGGCAACAACCAACGCTCGATGTGAAGATTTCCAATGTAGGGGAAGCTGTATTCGAGCAATTTATAGTCGAATGGAAGTAGGATTTTAAGATCACACCTCATGCTCATGAAAGCTGTTTATACACATTACGAATCATGTGTTCATTGTTCTACAGGTCAACACTCTCGAAGAGGTAGGCTTCCCCGTCACCGCTGTCGACATCGAGGTACTCCTCCTCGTCGACGCTGCTATCCTCGTCCAGGTCCCCCTGCCCGTCTTCATCCCGTCCCGCCTCGAGAACCACGCTTCCGTCAACAGCGTACACTACCACCCCAGAGGGAGCACCGACCTCCCCCCTCGAACCGGCCAGGACGTCCTCCCTGCTGAACCGGCACATGACGCTGCACCCCGGAGGACTGTGGAGGGTGACGGTGGGAAATAGCTCGTGGGGTCGCGGCACCAGGAGGGAGAGGGTGGGACCCCCGTCGAGGATGCCGCTGCCGTCGGACGGGCGGTCGAGGGACGGCACAACGGCGCCGTTGACGCTGAACGTGACACGGGCCGTGGCGGCGGACTCGCCGCGGCCGCCCCCGCCGGAGTCGGCCGGGACACCGTCGTCGATGTAGACGAGGCAGCCCACGGTCGAGTCGCTCCCGTAGGCGAAGTCGCTCGCCGCCGTGCCGCCGTCGCCGTAAGGAGGGGGCGGGGGGCGCCACCTCCCCTCGTGCAGGACCTGGCCCACGCTGCAGAGTCCCGCCGAGCCGCGCCAGGCCCCCACGATCGCGTCGAGGGGCATCTCGAGCGTGCTGAGCCCGACGCTCAGCGTGGCGCACTGCCCCCCCGACGAGTGCGACGGGGGCGGGCTGACCGATATCTCGAAGTAGACGTGGCTGTTCCTCATGACGGGTATCATCCCCCGTACGCTGGCATGCAACGCGGTTCCCCCCGAGGAGCCGGCGGGCGCCGTCCTCGTCGCGATGTGCTGGCCGCAGCTGAGCGAGACCCCCCGGGGCAGGCCCGCGGCGTCGAACACGGCGAGCCGCGCACCGTCGAGGAGGGCGCGGGACATGAGCCGGGTCTGCTCGTCCGTTCCGTGGACCAGGTTGGACTCGACTCGGAGCTGGTCGCGCGCGAGGAAGACGACGTTCTCGGTGAACCGGCTTCCCCGCTCGAAGTGGTGGAGGCGCGAGCGAGGAGTGGGGGGGAAGGACGTGGGGGTGCACATGAAGAGGCTGCGAGAGCCGCCGCCGCTGGACTCGTCGTCGGAGCAGAGCGAGTCGCCGTCGCACAGGGTGAGCACGGCGGAGTCGCCGCTGCCGTCCCCGCTGCCGTCGGCCGAGGACTGCTCGAAGGACACGGTGCGCCTGACTTTCTTCCTACCGTTTCCGTTGGCGTTCCCCGCCGCGTCCTTGGGCTGTATCGTAGCGAAGAAGGGCCGGAAGGAGACCTGGTAGTGCATCATCCTCTGCGCCCTCTTCTTGGCCGTCTTGCCGAAGGCCTCCTTCCCGGCCCCCTCGCTGTACGACATGAGCCGGCTGA
>Ga0115006_10002784_pt1 | contig 11663 bp, 13 predicted proteins | sample ArcOceMetagenome_3_FD_88943 | JGI IMG/M metagenome (GOLD analysis project Ga0115006, IMG submission 88943) | Marine eukaryotic phytoplankton communities from Arctic Ocean - Arctic Ocean- Svalbard ARC20M Metagenome | ecosystem: Environmental > Aquatic > Marine > Oceanic | place: Arctic Ocean...
AAAATACCCTCCCGGGAGGCCAAAATAGCCTCCCGGGAGGCTAAAATAGCCTCCCGGGAGGCTATATAGTATATATTAGCCTCCCGGGAGGCCAAAATAGCCTCCCGGGAGGCTAAAATACCCTCCCGGGAGGCTATATAGTATATATTAGCCTCCCGGGAGGCCAAAATAGCCTCCCGGGAGGCTAAAATAGCCTCCCGGGAGGCTAATATATCCTCCCGGGAGGCCAAAATAGCCTCCCGGGAGGCTATATAGTATATATTAGCCTCCCGGGAGGCCAAAATAGCCTCCCGGGAGGCCAAAATACCCTCCCGGGAGGCCACAATAGCCTCCCGGGAGGCTATATAGGATATATTAGCCTCCCGGGAGGCTATTTAGCCTTCCGGGAGGCCAAAATAGCCTCCCGGGAGGCTATATAGGATATTTTACCCACCCGGGAGGCTATTTTAGCCTCCCGGGAGGCCAAAATAGCCTCCCGGGAGGCCAAAATAGCCTCCCGGGAGGCTATTTTGGCGCCTGTCCGGGCGGCCCGGACAGGCCCTGATCGCATGTCCGGGCGGCCCGGACAGGTCCTCAGCGCATGTCCGGGCGGCCCGGACAGGTCCTGAGCGCATGTCCGGGCGGCCCGGACAGACAAAAAATAGGGCCTGTCCGGGCGGCCCGGACAGGCAAAACGCTTCGCCGGTCCGGGCGGCCCGGACATGCGCTGAAAAACGCAAGATTCTTGCTGGAGATGATTCGGCTCCCGGCCGCACAGGACAAAGAATATGCATGATTTGATATTTTGGAGGATTCGCACATGTGTTGCAGCGTTTTGTGGAAAACACAACACGGCCCGGGGTCAACCTTTCGGCGGGGTCAACACGAGTGTGCACACATACACATACACACAATCTCTCAGAACACAATCTGTAATCTTTAGAAGATTCAAGGGCGGGAGCCAAAGAGCATTAATTTTGCCCGGACCCAGCCTCCGGGCGTGGCAGAGGATGCGGCACACACGTTTCTCCAACTTCTGACACGTGCCACACCAGACTCGAGGAGTCAGTGACTCCTCAGGCTGCGAGAGACCGAGAGTTGCCACTGAGTTGCCACAGCACTATCCCACAAGCCCGTTCCGCCTGCTCGCGGTGTGTCTTCTGCACAGGAGAGCGGGGGACACGTCATGTGATCTGGAAGTGCGGGATGAGTCCGGTTCCCCACCGCCGAGTGTAATAGCCGCGGCCCACGCGACGCGGGGCGCGGCTATCACACTCGGCGGCCTATCCGGCCAGCTCGAAGCTGAAGCTCCGTGGAAACTCTGGAGGCTTAGTGTTGTCCTCTTCACGTCATTCAACCATGCGCATACTTGTGGGCCCAGCCCGGCCGCGTGTCGGGGAACTTGAAGGGCGACTTGCCGTCGCCGTGCTTGGTCCAGGGGCCGAGGCCTGGGCAAAGCCGCGCCAGGGAGTCAGGCCACAGCGGACGCAGCGGGGCACGAATCCTCCAAAACAATAAATCATGCAGAACACATCAAATCATGCACATTCTTTGTCCTGTGCGGCTGGGAGCCGAATCAGCAAGAATCTTGCGTTTTCCCCAGCGCATGGGAGCGCAGCTCATGCGCTCTTGCACGAAACGGCTCGCCGTGCTCGCGCGGCGACGAGCCGCTGTGGGCGAGGTCTGCGCGATTTGGGCCCGACATGGGTCCAGATCGCTGCCAGGACGGTGCGGGGGGCGCGAGAGGGCCCGGGCACGCACCCGGCTCGCCGTACTGGTTGTTGAGCGTGCAATCGGGGTCGCCGAATTCGGTGATGGGGTCGAAGGTGGCCTCCCAGCTGCGGCGCGCCCCCCCCCCGCGTCAGGAAGGAGCGCGGGACACAGGTCGCGCGCACACGCACACCGAGGCTCAAGGCAAGCGGTACTCAAGCTCACAGTGCGGCCGGCGGGCGCGCGCACATACCCGGGGAGGGAGTTGCAGGTGCCGTCGCTCTTCTTCCTTAGCTCGGCAAACTCTCGGATCTACGGCGGCGGCACGCCGTCAGACGGCGCGGCAGGCGCAGACGGACGCACAGGCGCGGGGCGCAGGCAGAGCACGGGCGTACCGTGGCGAACTGCCAGTGCGCGCCGCCGCCGCGCCGGCCCCCAGGTGCCCAGCCAGCCGCCGCGCCGCCCCATGCGTGCGCACACACACACACACGCCCAAAAGACTGGTCAGCCTCGCCGTGCCTGAGCCCAACGCTCCGGCGTTTGCGCGCATGCCCCCGCGCGCGGCGCTTGCTCGGCGGCTCCGGCGCACACGGCGCCGTGCGCAGGGCGTGTGCGGGCGGGCCACCATTGTCGGCGGCTCGGACCAAAATACAAGGGGACCGGTGTACGTATGATATATGGATTTTCACACCGGTCCCCCCACGAACCCTCGTCCCTTGGAAAGACACCGCCAGCCCGGCGGCGGCAGAGTTTTGCAGCCAGGCGGCCATGCGGGCGCGGAGGAGCGCGGCCGCGTGGCCGCGGGGACGCGAGTGAGGGTGGGCGCTGACGGTGGCGATGGCGGCGCGGCGGCGCTGCTGCGCGCGCCCCGTGCTCGCCGCTTCTCTACTATTGCTCGTCGGCGTGGGGCTGTCGCCCACCGCGGACGCGGCGTCGATTTCCTACCTCCAGCCGAAGAACGGGCCGCCCACGGGCGGCTTCCAGCTCACCGTCATCGGCGTGGACCTGGCGCTGGAGGACCTCAGCTTCGGCGTCCGCGTGGGCGGCACGAGCTGCGAGTCCACGAAGTGGGTGTCGAAAACGCAGCTCACGTGCCGCGTGGCTGCCGGCTTCTTCCCGAGCAACGTCGTGACCGCGACCGTGCGCTTCAATACTGGCTCCGGCAGGGTCGAAGTGGACTCTGTAATGGAGCCGTGCCCGTGCTACCAGTTTACGTTTGACCAGCCCGCCTCGGACGCCCTCAAGCCTGAGCGCGGGTCCACAACGGGAGACCAGACGATCACCTTTCTCGGCAAGAACTTTGCCGGGTTTGACGTGACGCCGCGCGCGCGCGTTGGCGCGACTGCTGCTGAGAACACGCGCTGGGTTTCTGACACCTGCCTGTTCGGGCGCAACACGCCATCGGTGCTGCCGGACCAATCCTCGGTCATCACTGCGTATGGGCGGAAGGAAACGCGCTTGAGCCAGTTCACATACGATCGGCCCATGGTCGACTATGTGTTCTTGACCAACTCGCGCACAGCAGGTGAGGGCACCATGACAGTGGTGGGCTCTGGCTTCGGAACAGTCGATCTCACGCAGCGGATAAAGTTGGGCGACACTGGCTGTTTGGCCACGAACTGGGTGGCCGACTCGACGGTGCTCTGCAAGCTGCCCGCGGACACGAATTCCAACCTGGGCGTGACCGTGTCGATTTCGCAAAGATACGACTTAAAGGACAAAGTCATGTCGTTTGACGATCCGCTGGTCACCGCCATCACGCCGACCAACTTGCCGTTGATGAAACCAAGACGAGTGTCGATTTTTGGCTTCAATTTTGGAGGACAGCAGCATAATCCACGCGCCGGCAGATTCGGCGACACGTCGTGCCTGGAAGTGGCGTGGTACTCCGACACCGCCGTCTCGTGCCTGTCGCAGCCTGGCTATGCTCGAGACCTCTTTGTCACAATGACCATAGCAAATATCGAGAATGACCGGAAGTTGCTGTCTTACGATGCGCCGTTGATTACTGCGCTCTTTCGCTCCAACGGCCCTGCCTCTGGATCGTCTGAATTTACTGTCTACGGCGAATCCTTCGGCGGGTTCGAATTGACGCCTGTAGTGCGCGTGGGCAGCACGGGCTGCATGCGCACTGGGTGGATTTCAGAATCCAGCGTTATCTGCAAAGCTCCACGAGTGCCGTATGACAAGTGGTTCTTGGTATTTTCCCCCCTTAACCCTCTAACTTTTTGCTCAAATTTTTTGGAGACTTTTCCAGCAACATGAAAAAATGGCTGAAGTGTAACTCGCATGTCTTTTGCAGGGCAAAAACGATCCTGTGAGTCTCATCATTGGATCAAGCTCCAATCAAATGGATCGCGCCTACACATATGACATGGCATGTGTTGGCCCCTGTGTGATTGGCCTGGTACCCACACTCTTGCATTTCACGTACTCAGTACCGTTTTTTGTCCTCATTCTCACATACATAACCTTTTTGTCAATCCCCCCCCTGGTCCTTCTTCCGGTTCTTTCGCAATCTGTCCGAAGCCATGCACCCTTATTTTCCGCTCCAAGATGCAAATGATTTTCGAGAAATGTCTCTTTCCGCGAGCATTGCCATTATTTGCCCGCATACGTCTGAGATATGTGAATTTTTTGTGAATTTTGTGCTCAGGCGTGCTCCTCATCAACTGGCGGATTTGGGTGCAATGGCCCAACGCATGGCGACTACAGGCACTCCATAAATGCGGACCAAGTCGAGAAGAAGAAGTTCGATAAGGAGCATGTGTTACGAATAATAGGCAACTTTACGCTGCGCCGGGAGAACAATAATGTTTTGGTCGGAAATACCACCAATAACAAGACCATCCAGGTCTCTGAGCAAATATACAACGACGACATTTCCGTCACCTTTGGGGACATGTACGATTGCACCCCGCTCCCAGTGCCCAAAAGTGAAGCTCAGAGCACAGTGCAGCAGTATCTTGACTGCGTGATGCCGGTGGGCGTGGGTCATGGACATTCCATCAAGGTAACGATCCGCAATGCCACTTACAAAGCTCTTCTCGACTCGTGCACCGACGACATGAAGAAGGAGGACGTGCTTCCCGACAACCCGTGGCAGGGCATCTGGCCGCCTAAGAAGACAGGCGAAGTAATAACTAAGGATCGCATTTGGGGAAACTGCCTGCTGCCGACGAGCGTGGACGAAGAATTTGATGTAGCAGACGATATCGGCGTATCCTTCAGTTACAATGCTCCAACAGTGATCAAATTGACGCCCAACTTCGGAATGAATTCCAAAACTGGCACAGCCAATGTCACACTAACCGGCACGAATTTCGGGGGAGAAGCGCGCCGCATATGGGGTGACACGTGTCGCAACAGCCAGTTGCGTGCGTGTCGCCTCCTGTTTGAAAACGCAGTGGCCTTTTTCAACACGTCGTGCCTAAATATTGATCTGCTGTTAGCTCCTTCCACGGGTGGTGCGATGGAACAAGAGGCCATAAAGACGAAGCTGGCTTACTGCAAATCTGCAGAAAGCTACATGATAAAGTGTAAAGATCCTTTTGCCCCCAAGAATTTGCAATGCGAGACAATGTGTCCACCGGGGCTTCTTAAGGAGGATGATTTGGAAGGTCTATGCAGGACGTTTTGTTCTGAAGACACTCTGGTCTGTCAGCCAGAGGCTATTGGCGGAGAACAGCAAGTGAGTGTGGTGGTTGGCGACCAAACTTCAGGCGAGACACAGACCTTCTCTTACAAGCGGCCTGAGGTCTACTCCGTCTTCCCGCCCGAACTTGCCGCTGGCACCTCGTCGCTGCTCACTGTCATGGGTCAGAATTTCGGTGTCGACATGCCAGAGGCATATGCTGGCCGCATGTACCTACCAGGCGAGGATGGAGGAAAGACAATAGCGCTCCCATATAATCCGTATATCGTGCCCTTCAACGCAAGTTCAATAGACTGGTGGGATGATGCGCAATACAGCGCGTGTTTCAGCACCCAGACTGAAGCAGACGAGCGAAGACGACCCGTCGCCGTCAACACTCCTTCCTCTTCCGCTTCCTCATTCGACATACAGACAAGGCAGTCGGGCGAGAAGCCGAAAACAACAGTTTACGATCGAAAATGTGATCAGGGTCGCGCCCAAGCATCTCAGATCACAATCTCAAAGGGAACTTTCCTGGGACAGCCCGCCGACCGGATGGTGATTCAGAGTCCAGTTGTTAACCTGGTGTCTGGACAGGCAGTGGTCTCGGTGGATGTCATCTTGCAGAGTCTGGGGTTGCGCTCTTTGATCGACCCAGAAAACGCCACGCTCCGCTTCCGGGCCTCGTGCGGCGAATTGGAAGCAGTGATTGCTGAGTACACCACCCAGTGGTACCAGGGGGTCGGTCGAGCTGAATTCACAGAGAGGTCGAGCTTTCTGCCTATTTCCTACGGCAACAAAGTGTGGCTGCTTGGCGGCGAATCTAAGGCACAACCTGTGATGGACGAAATCTGGACTTCTACCTATGGGGGCGTGACCACGTATACACGGGTGCCCTCCACCTTTCCGTGGTGGGGGCCGCGCTTCAACACAACTGCGGTAGTACACAAAGACATCCTGTTCATTCTCGGCGGCGAGGGACGCACTTCGGAAGGCGCGCAGATGTGCCTTAATGACGTCTGGGTCTACGCGGATGTTCAGGCAATTGCGGACTATTATACAACCGAAAGTACCCCAGTCCCGGAGCTGGCGAAAAGAGAGACTTACCAGCCATTTTGGATTGAAATCACAAAAGATTTGAAACCCAGTGGTGCTCCCTGGCCAGGCCGCCGAAATGCCTACGCCGTGTCTTTCAGGAGCCGTGTGTGGCTGATCGGAGGGATCAAATGTTCTGATGGATCGTATTTTTCCGACCTCTGGAGCTCAGCTGATATGCGCACTTGGCGCCAGGACAAGGCTGTTGCAATGTGGCGCGGCCGCAACAACATTATGGCTGCCGCATATAATGGCGCGTTATATGTGGTGGCGAGTGTCCAGTCCCAATTTTATAACACATTTTACACCACGGACGGCGTCAACTATTTTGTTCGCGAAAATTCATGTGCGCTGACGCATGTTGACGTGATAGCTATGGTGGCCTACTCAGGTTACCTCATGGTGTTTACCATTGGCTGCCACAATCAGCTGGACTTTAATCAGGTTGCTGTGCCGTGCTCTCACCCCTACGCTGGGCCCTTGGAAAACCGCATCTACATGACAACCACCGGCCAATCTTGGTGAGTATTAATCAAATATAGACATGTTTGTGCTTGGTGCGCCTCACACCCACACACGATAGCATCGCCCGGCCGGTGTTGGTAAGTCTCTGGCACTCGACATGCCATGTGAGCATGTGTAAGGGAAATATTTGCAGGTATGCACATCTTCATCCTGCCAAGGCAGACATTTGAACGCGCAACCCCGTGCTACAGGTATCTCACCGTTCGGACCTTCAGCGTGGATTTCTTCGAGAAGGCGGTGCATCAGCCCTACTTATGGTCATCAAGAATCGAGGGTGAACTGCGCTACAACTTTAAGGTCTCATATGTAATCCCGCAAAGCTTGACCTCAACAATAAGCCCCCGAAAATATGAGAGCGACTTCGTGTTTCCTAAAACCATATGAGCCGTGCACCTCCAATCTCCGTCAATTGCGGTATTGGTTACAAAAAGAAAGACGCAATTTGTGTCTGACGGTGTAGGTACATCGTTAGGCGATGTTGGCGTGATAATTTGCACCCCAGTTTTTGGTTTGATAATTTGCACCCGAGTATTTGGGTTTCTCAATGGCATGCGTGGCGACGTTGGCGTGACAATTTGCAGCCCAATTCTTGATTTTTGAAGTTCAACCGTCTTCACGCAATCCCCCTCCTGTCTCTGATACTCCCCGTGCCCCTGTATCTGTCTCTGCTTCTCCTCCTTCCCTCCTCTCTCTTCAGCCGTTCGTCCATCTGGACACCCTGTTCCTAGTGGGTGGTGTTCAGAATATGGCCCCGTTGGACGCTTTTGGGAAGCCCTTTCCCGACGAGGTGCCTTTTGCAACTGTCGGCTTTTTCCTTTCCCAATTTAAACAATTTGTTTTGTGCCTAACCACAAAGCTAAGTTTTCTTCGCTTGAATCCTCCATCGTGGTGTCCCTGTGCGCTTATCACACGCTCGAAGGTCCATCTTTGTGCTCACAAAGGAAAGACCCGGAAATAAGTTGCCCAAACTGGATTGGAACATCATCGGCATGCCTTGTCTCTGATAGTTTTGCACGACCTGCAAAAAGAGCACACGAGCCAAACCGTTCTAAGCATATCTGACGTTCTATGCACGTTGCGCTTTACTTTGCATTTTTTCTCTTCTTCTCCTCAAAAAGACAGGCACACACACACACACACTCATACAAACACACACACACACACACACACACACAGAATGGCAATCCCTACATAGTGTCGCAACGTATGAATGATATATGGTTGAGTAAAGCATTGCTGCCGAGCCGTGCCATTTGCATGGACCGGTTCGATGACGGTTTGACTGGACAACAGCGTAAGGTTTTGTATATGTTGTGTGTTTATGTGTTTGTGTATGTGTGAGTATGTGTGTGCGCGCCTATATTCATATCATGCGTCTTTGCGGGTCATACTTAATGTATGTTGATCTTCGCGGTCAATACTGTACGTCTTTGTGCACACGTTGCTTGTGAGGTGCACGATACGCAAATGTATACATATAGCAGGAACACGTTCAGCGTGTGTGCGCGTGCTTGTGGACGCGTTTGGTGAAAACATAAGAATGTGACTGTGGACATTTGCGTGTATTTTCGCTTCTGAAACGGCGAGCTTTGAGCAGGACAAGTTGACGGCTACATGGAAAGAGGTGAATTGCAACATCTATTGGAACCTTAACAGAGTCAGGTACGAGAGGCTTCGTCCTCACACGGGTCGGGCATTCGGGTTTCGGCTTGGTTTAGGGTTTAGGGTTTAGGCTTGCCATGCAGCCAAGAGCTTGATGAAAGAATTGCTGCTGGAATCTTACGAGAGTCAGGTGTCGGGATTCGAATATCAATGCTTGATTTATTTGTGCACTTGATCATTCCTTCGTTTACGATTGCAAGGGCCTTGACCCTCATGTGTGCATGTGTGTGTTTGTGTGTGTGCGCGCGCGCAGATGGAGGTCGAAGATCGAAATAGACGTTGAGCGAGGGTATGTCAGGAGATCCCAGCAGCCTGCCTCGCAACCAGGTGCTTGTTCTTTTATTCATTTTGCGGTGGGCACGCGGACTGGAGTGTCTGCGCGTACCCACACGCACGCGCGCGCGCGCACACACACACACACGCACACACGCACACACGCCCATGAAAGTATGCATGAGATGCGCCTTGAGCGGATCTTTTTCATTCTTTGTTGCTGGAATCTTTGATTGCTTCCTGTCTCTCCTTCTGTAAACCAGGGGCCGAGGACGAAGGGTGGGACACTGTGAAGTGGGCGCAGTTCACGAGTGCAACACGATCTGCGCAAACGGCGCTCGAGCACATTCAGAGCCGCCTGGCTGCGCTCAAGCCCACGCTCAAGGCACTTGGCGGACACCAGCCGCGTCTGACGCCACGAACTTCCTCATCTGCCCCCCCCTCCTCGTCCCGCTCTACCGCCACCTCCACCTCCTCACCCTCGACACATTCATCAGCCACATCCTCCTCACTCTCCTCGGTATCCACACCTGCCATCACACCTACGTCATCATCCGCGCATGCTCCACCCTCAGCCACACGATCCACATCACCCACACTATCTTCATCCGAGTCAGCGTTGCCATCTTCCCCTCCCACCTTGCATGCATACGCCTCCACGAGATCTCCCTCGTCATACCCCACAGCCACAAGCCGGCCGCTGTCAGAAACCCTAGCCTCTCGCTCGCTCGCCCCCTCATCACCAGCACTTTCCGCCCCACCCTCCTCTTGGCCATCTTCGCCTCGAATCGCACGCTTATCGCAAGCATCATTATCACCTCCCACAACACCGGCCCAAAATGCCGCACGTGCGCAGGAGAGAGGGAGAGAGGGCGAGGGAGGGGGAGAAGAGGCACAAGGCATGGGGTCGGCCCTACCAGCGGAGGCAGTGAGTTCAGAGGAGGTTGAGCTTGTAGAGGAACTGGAGAGACTCCGACAACTCGTTTCAGGAGTGTCTTCGGATCTCGATGCCTCCGATTCAGAAGCCCCCCATGGGCACCCGCGGCACCCTTGATGGTTCGCTCTGGCCTGTTTTTTGGTTAGTGAAATGAATATCAATGTGAAATGATTCCAGCCTGCGGTGTCAGCGACGACTCCGGGCACGGGCGTTTGCTCAGCGCCACTGGAGACGTCAGTTTACTGCGATGCATGCTGACCAGCTCTCCTGCGCACAGCGAGGGCTTTATTGCGGGACTTTCCTTTGACTGCCGTCGGGGGCGCGGAGGAGAGAGAGACTTTATTAGGAAACTCCCTTTAACAGGCTTTTACACAAGACACTCCAATCGTGTCAAGCAAGTGGGGCAGCTCCCCAGTTTTACCTGCCCCCCACTCCCCCGACCCGCCGCTGAATACATTTCCACCATCCACCACCATCCCCCACAAACCCCACTCAATGCTTCAAATGCCATCTGTCACCATCCTGCGCCGCCAGAACACCAGGGTCCATTTTGTCATTTTCCAGAGCAGGTCCATGTTTCCAAGTACCATGGGCTTCCACTGACAGGCACCCCAGCGCACTCGACTTGAGGAGCACCGAGCGAATTTATTGAGACTTGTCCTCCGCGTCGTCCGCGGCAGGCCAGATTTGCTTGATCAGCACCTGCAGCATGCAGCAATGTGGGGGCAGTCGTCAGGAATGAAAAACACAAAAAACCTCAGGGAAAATCTCGAAAAAAATCTGAAAAAGTGATCTCATCCAACGCATTCTCCAACCCTTATGTGTATGTATATATGTGTACACACACACACACACACACATCAGCATTCTGCCGTCCTACATCTTGAACTTTCCCAGCACACGAGGACATTCTAAAGCACGTGAGTTGGGTTTTGCAAGGGGAAAAAAGGAACACGCTCCTCCCCTCCCCGTCGCCTCTCATGAGTTTGTCTCTCTCCGTCCATACATTCGTCTATCTCTCTCTCACCCCTCCCTCTCCCACCATGCTCATTGTGTGTGTGTGTGTGTGTGTGTGTGTGTGTGTGTGTGTGTGCATCTCTCACCATGCTCATTGCCCAGCATGCAAGCAGACTGAAGAATGACGCAACTGCTCACGGTTTAGGTAGTTTAGTTTAGAGTTTGAGGTTTAGTCTAAGTTTAGGGTTTGAGGTTTAGTTTAGGGTTTGAGGTTTAGTCTAGAGTTGATGAAGAATGATATGCAACTGCTCACGGTTTAGGGTTTGAGGTTTAGTCTAGGTTTAGGGTTTGAGGTTTAGTTTAGGGTTTGAGGTTTAGTTTAGGGTTGGAGGTCAAGTCAGACTGAAGAATGATGCAACTGCTCACGGGTTAGGGTTTGAGGTTTAGTCTAGAGTTTGCTGACGAGGAGTGGGATACACACACACACACACACACACACACACACACACACACACTATGCGACGTGGAGGGCGAGGGGAAAGAGAGGTGAGAGCAACTGCTAATACGCGAGCAGGAGGGTGATGTAAGTGGGGGGGGATGAGTGACGTTGGGCCCAGGTCACGGTCATGTAACAGCGCATGCATGCATCCACGCGCATACGCACGCACGTCACAACCCCCACTATACATGCACATGCACATGCACACACACACACACACACACACACACACACACACGTGTGCGCACGTGCACATACACACATACACACACGATGCATGCGAGCGCGCGAACACACATTTATACACACACACACACACATACACACACACATACATACATACATACATACATACATACATACATACATACATACATACATACATACATACA
>Ga0115006_10002785_pt1 | contig 11663 bp, 5 predicted proteins | sample ArcOceMetagenome_3_FD_88943 | JGI IMG/M metagenome (GOLD analysis project Ga0115006, IMG submission 88943) | Marine eukaryotic phytoplankton communities from Arctic Ocean - Arctic Ocean- Svalbard ARC20M Metagenome | ecosystem: Environmental > Aquatic > Marine > Oceanic | place: Arctic Ocean...
AGCACCGTCAATCCGGGCATGGGCGTCGCCGCGACCTCGGCACCCAGGGGCTCCCTGGCGCTCGGCTTTGGCGGCGGGCCCGCGCTCCTCACCGCCGCACCCACGATTCCCAATCACCCTCACGAGCTCGACGTCTTCCTCAGCGGCCCAGGCGCCGAGGCGGCGTGCCGCGGCGCTCGAGCCGAGGAGCTCAGCCCGCTCCCGCCGGACAGGGCGCTCAAGGCGTGCAAGGGCAAGAAGGACTTCATCCTGTTCGAGGACATGGACGACGCGGTGCGCGACGGCCAGCGTGTGGTGCTGGTGACGCTCAAGGGCGACGGGAGGGCGCTCAGGGGCGTGCAGACCTACCTGGCGGAGAGCCTCGCGCGATGGCTGGGCGAGCAGAAGCTCGACGGCGCGGGGAAGCCGTACGGCGAGACCAAGGACCAGGACCCGACGCTGCGAAAGTTCTTCACGCGAGCGCAGAACACCGCCATTCAGAACTGGGGCCGATCATGACCGCGCGTCGAGCGACGTGCCGACGTGTAGGGTAGTAAATGCGAGAACTTTTGTACGTCGTGGCCCAATTAGAGTCATTATTACAACGTCTTTTCTTTGCACCGCTCTTTAGATACTTTAGATCATTGCTTTTCCTAAGCTGCCGGTCAGGAGAGCCCACGTGGGGAGACACTGATCCCGAGCCAGCCGGACTCGCGCGATCCTCGGGGGCAAGCCAGCGCACACGTGGCAGCGGCCACACCCGGTTGCGCGCTACGCATAGGAATACGGTAGGGTCGTCGTGTAGCTGACCGACCAACCTACTCTCCAATGCCCGGCACGCCGACGCGCGAGCCTTCCGCCGCTTCGGTGGTCCTCGCGCCTGGCGACAAGCCTGGTGCGCCGCCACCGCCCTCGGTCGACGAGGCACGCGCACGCGCTAGCGCGGCGCTGCCCAAGGATCCGATGACTGGCAAGAACTGGACGGTGGCTGCGAGCCTGTCGACGAGCCTCTCGGCCTTCCAGTCGCTCTCGCTCGGCACCTTCACGTACATGAGCCTGCTGCAGGTCTGGTTCCAGTTCTACGTCGTCATCCTGCTGCTGTCGATCTCGAACGGGGTGCACAACGCCTACGGCCACATGCTCGACGAGAAGGCGTCGGCGATCTCGTTCACGACGTTCCTCTTCACGTTCACGTCGCTCGGCAACGCCGAGAAGCTCGCGCCCGCCTACGGCGCCACCGAGCTGACCATCGCCTGCCTGATGACCGCCTTCCTCTACTACTCGACGTGGTACCTGCGGCTGCTCTCGCGGCGCGCCGAGCGGCTGCAGATCACGCCGGCCGACTTTGCGGTGATGATCGAGGGGCTGCCGCGCGTGCAGGAAGAGAAGATCGAGGAGGGCATCAAGAAGGCGCTCTCCGACCCGGAGGTGTTCAGCCTCTCGACCGTGCGCCAGCGGGGCCAGGGGTCCTGGGACAAGACGGCGGGCCCCTTCCCTCCGAAACTCGAGGAGCCGATCGGCGTGGCACTCAGCCAGCGCGAGATCCTGCGTGCGTGCACCGTGTACGAGCGGGAGGGCAAGCGGCTGAGGGCGCAGGACGACGCGCTCGCGACGCTCAACGACGCCAAGGCCAACGACCTCCTCGGCGAGGCGAGCCTGCTGCGTCGCGACAAGCTCGAGAAGGCCGTCGGCGCGGCGCGCAAGAAGCAGTACGAGGTGGCGTCGTTCATCGAGAAGAGCGTCAACGACCCCGGCGCGTGGAAGAGCGTCAGGACGCCCGGCGCGGGGTCGCCGCTGAAGGGCCAGGGCGGGCGGCGGCGCACCCAGCGCCACGTGACCGGTCCGATCGACCTCAAGCTCGTGTCGGTCTGCGCGGGCTCCGCCTTCGTCTCTCTCGACAAGGCGTCGGACGCGGTGGCGCTGATCAAGCGCGGCGTGCTGACGGTCGAGGTGGCCAACGAGGAGCCGATGGACCGGCGCGACGAGGGCAAGACCACCGCGTACGCGTGCCGCGTCTACCGGCCGCCCGAGCCGAGTGACATCATCTGGGAGAACATCGAGTGCGAGGACGGCCTCAAGCGCCAGGTCAAGGGCACCCTCGGGATGACGCTGCTCTCCTTCTCCGGCACGGCGGTGATCGCCGTCACCTCCTTCCTGCAGCCGGCGGCGCTCAACGCCACGAGCAACGCCGCCGCGTCGGCGGCGGTCGGGCTGCTCGGCACCATCTTCGTGGTGGGCGGCTACCTGGTGGTCTTCCTCGTGGTGCCCAACGTCGAGGAGAACTACATGCGCCACAAGTCGGTGACGGCGCGCGAGGTGTCGACCGTCCTCAAGCTCGTCGCCTTCCAGGTGCTCGCGACGATCGCGACCGCCTCCGTCTTCGTGCTCGAGACGGGCGGCTCGTTCAACCGCGACTGGTACATCCTCGGCGGCTTCATCCTCGTCAACGGCATGATCGTCGACTTCGGCTTCATCACGTGCGTCGTGCAGGGCTGGAACATCGGCGTGCAGATCTCGCGCCGCGTCGGCGCGCCGTACCTCGCGCTGACGCAGTACGAGGCCAACGAGGCGTACGCCGTCAAGGCCGACGGCTACGTCATCGACCGCCTCCAGATGGTCACCAAGTTTGTCGTGATGACGTACATCTACTCGTCGGCGATGCCGCTGCTGTGGGGCATCGTCGTCGCCGTGCTGCTCGTCTCGATGTACTTCGACTCGCGCAACCTGCTCCGCGTCTTCCAGCCGCCGCCGCAGAGCGACGAGTCGGCCGCCAAGGCGATCCTGATCTACGTGATGCCGCTCGCCGTGCTCGGCCACCTGCTGATCTCTTACGTGATGCTCAAGGAGATGGGCTCCGAGGTCGACGACGACTGGCTCTCGTCGACGCTCGACGGCCTCTCGAAGACGGTGCTCAAGGTCTCCAACGTGAGCGGCTGGGGCCACGAGGTGGAGGAGAGCACGGTCGGCCGGCTGGGCAGCCTGCTGACGCGCGCCAACAGGGGCTTCAACGTCACGGCCATCGGCCACGACGTCATCGGCTCCTTCGGCGAGCCCGAGGACGACGCCGTCGACATGGCCTGGCTGTCAGTGCTGATCAACACGCCGCTCGTCGTCCTCTTCATCTTCCGCGAGTGGGGGCGCGAGTGGGGGCGCGAGCTGCCCATGTCGCGGCTGCTGCGCAGGACGGTCGGCGTCGGGCTCGGCCTCGGCGGCACCGTCGTCAAGACGGTCGCCACCGGCGCCACCAAGGTGGCGGGGCTCGCGGGCGGCGCGGCGATGGAGAGGCACCTGCGCGGCGATCTCGAGGGGCTCGAGCGCGAGGCGCGCGCCGTCTATTCGGAGGTGGAGAACCGCTTCGACGAGGAGCACGCCTGGGCGGACGAGGAGACGCGGCGGCGGCTCGCCGACCAGGAGGAGGAGGAGGAGATCGACCACGAGAACATGATCAAGCTGATGAACAAGCAGGGCTTCCTCAACGAGGCCCAGCTGTACTACGACCCGCCCGACCGCACCGACCTCATCCGGGGGATCGTCGACGCGGGCAAAAAGGGCTCGCCCTTCGGCAAGCTGCGCGCTGGCGGAGAGACGCAGATGGTCTGATGAACGGCAGGTGGGAGCGCGTGCGGTGGCGCTGGCGGGTTGGGAGAGGTGATGAAGCGCCATGTTGGAGACCCACTCGTGGAAGGAAATTGAGTAATCTAGTGAAGCGTTTTAGCATAGCTGTCGCAACTCTTTCGCGACATCATCAACCTCCCCTTGCTACACCTGCAGCACCTCCCCTTCCTTCGCCTTGGATGCGGCGCTCACCTTGTCGTTAGACGCCTCGGTGAGCTTCTCCACGTCCTTCTCCGCCCGCTTCGCCAAGTCCTTGACCGGGTGCGCTTTGGCCTTCTTCATCGCCACCTGTCTCACGTTGCGGATCTTTTCTCGGCACGCGTCGCCGTGCTTTCTGACCTGCTTCACCATCTCCTGCCGAGCCTCGCTCGTCGCGCGCGGCACGGGCACCTTGACCATCTTGCCCGCCACCTCGGGCACCAGCCCGAGGCTGCTCTGCTCGATGGCCTTGACGACGCCCGGCACCAGCGCCACGTCGAAGACGCTCACCTGCAGCGCCTGCGGCCCGAGCATCAGCACCTTGGCCGCCGCCGACAGCGGCACCTCGCCATTCGGGCCACTGACCGTCAGCGCATCGAGCATCGTGGGCGACGCACGACCCACGTTCAGCGATGAGTACTCACGCTGCAGCGCATCGACCGCGCCCTGCATGCGCCGCTTGACATCCTCGAGATCGACCTCGACATAGCCCTCGTCGTCACCCGCCTCCTCGTCGGCGGTAGCCGCCGCCTTGCCCTTGCCACCCTTGCCGCCGCCACCCTTGCCGCCCTTGGCCTTCTTTGCGAGGAGCGCGACCGAGCCGCAGAGCGCAGGCGCGAGCGGCAGCGCCGCCAGCCTGCCCTGTCGCAGCAACAGAGGTACAGGCGGCAGCGCGGCTATCCGTCCGAGCGAACGCGACCGCGCACACGCGAATGCGACGCGGCTGAGCATTCTCTGCGTATCCAGGCGGGTTTGCTAAACATAACGAAGTATGCATTTGGTGTGCATAGCGGAGTCCATGGTGGCGAGTGCGGCACGGCCATCCATGCAACGTTCGCTCGCTTATCGATGTGCCTTGTGCGCTGACCTGCGCTGTGCCACGGATCTGCTGGCGACGCGAGAGTGCCGCAAAGCAAGGGAGGCGGCCCTCGAGCATTGGCCACAGCTGCGCTGCGAAGGCAGTGCATGCTCGTGCCAGTTGTGGAATGTGATGCCCCGTGATAGTTTCCATTCGAAGGTGATCCAGTCCAATCAGAAGTCGTGGGCGGTACTGGCGCTGTTGGCGCTGCCCAAGGCTGGCTCGACCACCATGCGCAAGAGGGTCATCCCCAGGATGATGCACAATTACACGAACGCGAGGGGCAAAGCGCGTCTCGGTGAAGAGAACGACTTTGCACCGTGTGTTGAGCAGCGCACCAAGATTTCCTCAATCGCCCGCGGCCAGCGCGTATTTGCGGGACTGGTGGCGCGCGATCCGATCGAGAGGTTTGTGTCGGGCGCCACAGAGGTGCTGAAGAGCAAATGCTCATCGTGGCTAGAGTGGCGAAAACAGCATGGCCGCAAAGACGGTAGCGCGACCAACGGTGTCGTTACGCGTGCCATGGTACCTGGCGCGCCGAAGCGGCCGAAATTCAGCCTGATGAAGGAGTGCGCGCTTGTCGACGCGTCTGGAGGGAACATGCGGCGGTGGAACACGACCGAGGCGATCGAGGCGATGGTGCCACTCGTGCTGCAGGACCAGCGTGACGGATACGGTGAGAAGCACACCATCGCGCAGGCAGTGCAGCTGCTACTCGCGCCGGTTGATCGGATCGATGCGATTGTTCGCATCGGGACGCCCCAGCTGCGCACGGATGCAGTGCAGGCTGCGCACACCGCAACTGGTGAGCGGCTCGCTCCCCAGCTGCGCAACGATTGGGCCGCGCTGTTGCGCGGCGCCGGCCTGCGCGACGTCTTTTTCCGCGACAGCAACTCCCGGGGACGCCTCGGCGTCAGCAGCCCCTCGCAACAGCTCCTACGTCGGAAGTTCACATCGCAGGACTGGGCCACCTACTGCGCGTTGTACGAGATCGACTACGCGTGCCTTGGATTTGAGCGGCCTCCCGAATGTGTTCGAAGCATGGTTCGGAGTACGTAGTGCACGTCACATGCATTGATACGTGATAGCTATACGGTAGTTGATCATGGACGGAAAGTTACAACGGCTACGCTACCTCTCCTCTTCAATCACGTCCATCGACGCATCGCTGCGGAACCCGACCCTCGCCGCCAGCCACATGCGTGCGCGCTCGTCCGAAGCAGCAGCGCCCACGTACTGGTGCGAGAAGACGAGCTTGGGCGTGCGCAGCCGGACGGCGACGCCGCGCTGTCGCATCCGCCAGCCGTCGATGCGCAGCGCGGGGCGTGTGTGGTTGTGCTCGGTGGCGCGCCACAGCGGGCTCGCGTCGCGGTAGCCGCCGAAGCTCGGGTGGACCGTCTGCCCAAAGTAGTCGGAGCCGTCGCGCCGGTGCCACTCAGCGACTGCGTCGCTGAGCCGCGAGCCGACGCCGAGGCCCTGCCACTCGGGAAGGACGACGGTGCGGTGCGCGCGGCGCGGCGGCGCACGCGCGCCCTCGGCACGGCGCGCGTTGTGCGGCGTGGTGGCGACGAAGCCACACGGCAGCCACGGCGGGCCGCCATGGCCCTCAGCGCCGTCCTCGCTGCCATTGCCGCCGCCGCTGCCACCGCCACCGCCACATCCACCGCCACCGCCGGCGTCTCCGCCACCGCCGCCGACGACGCGCGCGAGCAGCAGGTGGGCGCGCATCGCCGGCGACGTCGAGAGGGCGGCGCTCTTGTAGTGCAGCGCACGGAAGCGGCGCCACACCTCGCCGCCGCCGCACCGCCGCAGTGACAGCTCGACGCGGGGCACCGCCACCGCAACAGAAACCGACGCCGCCGACGCGTCAGGCTCCATCGCCTCGGCGGCTGCCCTGGCCAGCTGCACCCACACCCCGAGGCCGTCGCCCAGCTCGACGCTTGGTACCGCGGCGCCGGTGGCTTCGGTGGTGGCAGCCGCCGCCCGCGACTGCGGTGGCGACTGCGGTGCGGCGCGGTGGACGAGCAGGGTGCCAGACGCGGCCTCGAAGACCCAGTCTGGCCGGAGCGCCGCTGCGAACCCGCAGTGGCAGCTGGCGACGACGGCGCCGCGGCAGCGGCCACGCCGCTGCGCGAGCGCCGCGCGCAGCGCCGCCGCCACCCGCATCGCCAGCTCAGCGTCCCAGCAGCTGCCGAACTCGTCGAGCAGCAGCAGCCTGCCAGCGCTGCCGTCGCTCGCCTCGCCGTCGCCGTCTCCGCCCTCGCCGTCGCCCCCGCCGCTGCCACCTCCCTCGCACCAGCACAGCGCGCGCGCCACGTCTGCCTGCGCCTGCTCGCCCCGCGACAGCGTCGCATATGTGCGCGCCGCCACCTCTGGCCGCAGCGCCGCCGCCGCCAGGTGGCGGCCCGCCTCCTCGGCTCCTCCGAGGTGGGCAGCCACGCACGCCACGGCATCCCACGGCGGCAGCCGCGTCGGCGTCTGCGCCCCAAAGTGCTCGCGCATCAGCGCGCTCTTGGCGGCGCCCGACGGCCCAGTGATCACCCCAACCATTGCTTGTGCGCCGCCGCCGACACCGTCGCCGCCGCCGCCGCTCCCACCGTCGCCAGCGGAGGTAGTGACGGCGGCGAGACGCGTGGCCGAAGGGAAGCGCGGCAGCGGCGACGCGCACACGCCGCTGAAGGGCAGATCGAAGAGCTCGTCGCACATCCGAGTCTCGTCACTCGTCTGCACCGTCGCCGTCAGCACCACGCCCCCACCGCCACCGCCACTACTGCCACCGCCACCACCGTCACCGCCGCCAGCGCTGGTGCCGTCGGCGGCGGCATCGACGCGCCAGCTCGCGTCGGCTTGGTAGTGTGCGCCCAGCACGCGCTGCCTCAGCTGCCACAGGAACAGCTCGCCGCCACCGCCACGGAGGCCGTCGCCCGCCGCGGCCGCGGCCGACCACCACCCGCCGTCGCCGCCCGTGCGGCCATCGCCATCCTCCTCGCCGTCTCCGCCGTCGGCAGCGGCGCTCTCGTCAGCTCCACCGTAGACGCTGACTCCGCTGGCTCCGCTGCCGTCGGCGCCGCCGCTGCCGTCGACGACGTCGGCGCCGCCCACGCCCTGCGCGTCTTCGCACACAATGCGCAGCGGCAGCCGAGCGGCGGCCAGCACATTGACCAAAAAGGGGCGTGCCGTCATCACCGCGCCGCTCGCACCCTCGCCCTCGCACACGAGGATTGCATCCGGCGCCAGCCAGTGCGCGACACGTGGGTCGCACGTCGCGACCAACGCGCGCATGCCGCCACCGCCGCCGCCCGAGCCGCCGCCGCCGCCGCCCGAGCCACCGCCGCCACCGCCATCGGCGGCGCCGCCACGGCGGAGCTGTCGAGCGAGCGCGGCGGCGCAGCACGCGGCGCTGAGCGTGTCGAGGTGCTGGCAGAAGTCGTCGAGCATCAGCGGCTCGCGCGCGTGCGCCGCGCGCTGCAGCTGCCGCGCGAGTGTGGCGCGGCTGCCCTCGCCCGTCGAGAGCGCGTGATGCGGCGAGCACCAGAGCGGCACCGCGTTTAGCCCCACCGCACCGAGCCAGCGCGTCGCCTCGTCGCGCCCGCCAAACTGCGAGACCACCGCCGCGTCGGCCGCCCACGTCGGCTCCCAGCGACGCCCTCCCAGCCGCTGCGCGAGCGCGGCGAGGCTGCGGCTCTTGCCGCTCCCCGTGCGTCCCAGCACCAGCACGATGCGCCACTCGTCAGCGAGTGCCGGCAGCTCAGAGTTAGGCAGCGGCGGCAGTGGTAGCGGTAGCTGTGGTGACGGCGACGGCGAGGCGCCTTCAGCGGCTGGCGGCGCCGCGCGCACGATGCGTGCTCCAGGGAAGCGCTCCTCCAGCGGCCGCTCGGCTGGCACCTCCTCGTCGACGACGGTGAAGGCACTGCCGTCCTTTCTGAAGAACTCGTCGGTGATGCCAGTGGGTAGCTGCGGGGCTGATGGTGCGGCCACGCCGCAGACGTGCTCCGCGAGCGCGGCCTTGGAGCCCTCGAAGCCGCAACCGTGCCTGCACGGCTTGTGCGCGGCGCGGTGCGCGTCGAGGGCTCGCTGAGACCTAAACTCTTTGGCGCAGCAAAGGACGGCAGGGTCGAGAAAGACCTCGACGCGCCGCTTCTTCTCGACGGGCTTCGCCATCTGTGGCTAGTTTCTATAATTCTTAGCCGTATCGTGTGGCGTCCAAGGCCAAAAACGAGCGCCAAGACGGCGCGCCAACTCGTGCGAGCTAACCAGCCATGGGCAACATGTTCTCGTGCGAGAAGTGCATCGCCAAGCAGGAGGTGACGTACGAGCACTGGCCGGCGTTCGCCAACAAGATGCAGAAGGAGGGCCTCAGCGAGGCTGCAATCGGAGCGTTCAAGTACAATTACGAGACTCGCCTCCGGCGCCGACCTGATGCTGCCCGAGTCCTCGATCTCGCCGGTCTCGTCGCTGCCGTCGTACGACAAGCTCACTGCCGAGGACCCGAAGCTGCTCAAGCAGACGGTCATGCTCAAGCTCAACGGCGGCCTCGGCACCGGCATGGGCCTCGAGAAGGCCAAGTCGCTGCTGCCGCTCAAGGACGGCAACACGTTCCTCGACTTCATCGCGAAGCAGACGCTGTACATGCGCAAGCAGTTCGGCGTCGAGCTGGCCTTCATGCTGATGAACTCCTTCTCCACGTCCAAGGACACGCTGTGGGCGCTCAGAAAGTATCGCGACCTGCCGGCCGCCGGGCTGCCGCTCGAGTTCCAGCAGAACAAGGCGCCCAAGGTGACCAAGGAGGACCTGTCGCCGGCCAGCTGGCCCAAGAACCCGAGCCAGGAGTGGTGCCCGCCCGGCCACGGCGACCTGTACCCGGCGATGCTCGGCTCCGGCACGCTCGACGACCTGCTCGCCGCCGGCTTCAAGTACATGTTCGTCTCCAACTCGGACAACCTCGGCGCGACGATGGACCTGAAGCTGCTGACGTGGTTCGCGCAGTCGGGCGCGCCGTTCGCGATGGAGGTCGCCGCGCGCACCGAGGCCGACAAGAAGGGCGGCCACCTCGCGCGCAAGGGGTGGGGCGGCGGCCTGCTGCTGCGCGAGAGCGCCCAGTGCCCCGACGCGGACGAGAAGAAGTTCCAGGACGTCACCAAGCACAAGTTCTTCAACACGAACAACTTGTGGATCGACCTGCCCGCGCTCAAGGCGGCGTTCGTCAAGTTTGGCGGCGTGCTGCCGCTGCCGGTCATCAAGAACGGCAAGACGGTCGACCCGCGCGACAAGGCGTCGACCAAGGTGCTGCAGCTCGAGACGGCGATGGGCGCCGCCATCGAGTGCTTCGACGGCGCCAAGGCGATCCTGATCCCGCGCTCGCGCTTCGCGCCGGTCAAGACGACCAACGACCTGCTCGCGCTCATGTCGGACGCGTACGAGGTGACGCCCGACTCGCGGATGCAGCTCAAGGAGAGCCGAGGCGGCCTGCCGCCCAACATCAAGCTCGACGGCGCGTACAAGTTCGTCGACCAGCTCAACAAGATGATCCCGCACGGCGCGCCGTCGCTGATCGGCTGCACCAAGCTCACCGTCGAGGGGAAGGTCTGGTTCGACAGGAAGGTCGTCATCGAGGGCGAGGTCAAGGTGATCTCGACGGCCAGCAGGCCCGCCAAGCTCAAGGCCGGCACCTACAAGGACCAGACCGTCACGCTCACGCACTGAGCCGGCGACGCTCGTGCGCCTCTTGCAGGCATTCGTGCCATGACCCGCTAGTCTCCCGACCGCCATGGATTCTCGCCGCTCTCCGCATCTCCCGCCTCACAGCGTCGGGCCGATCATTGCGCCGCTCTCATGTGCAGTGCGACCCCATGCATGCCCGTCAGGCGGCCGGTCCGTCGCTGTCCAGGACCGTCTTCGCCATCGATCGCCGGAGTCGCGTGCATGCCTCCTCGTTTTTGGGCTGCTTTTTTTTTCTTTCTAGCTTTCACTGTGAGTGTGTACCCTTTCGTCTCTCACTCCTTCCGCCACGAGAGCTCGCCCACCGGCTGCAACCGAACGGGCACGGGCGTTGGTGGCGGCGGGAAGTGCTTGAGCTCAAGTGGCTCGCGCGGCGGCTGCGGCCCCTCGCCACGTGCGACAGGGCGGCGAGGTGACTGGGTGGACTCGAGGTGGCATTGATGGGTGGCCTGCGGCAGAGCCATGCTGCCGCCGCTCTGCGATGAGGGGCTCGGGGGCCCCTGCAACTGCCACGAGGGGCTGACCGAGGCGGCGGCCCGCGCCTGTCGTTCACGCAGCGCAAGCCCCTGCAGCCTGGCTGCCGCTGCGAGCGTGGCCTGTGGCCGCTGTTGCTGCCACTCCCGCGTCTGAGGCGGCGGCTGTGTCCTCGGCGGTGGCATGTGCCGAGCTGCTCTCCTCTCCGCTGGAGGCGCCGGCCCAATCATGTCGACCGAGCTCCGCGCGGCAAAGCGCCGGCGGATATGGGCAGGCAGCACGAACTGATTTGCCTCGGCGATGCGGTGCAGCTCCTTCTCCCACTCGGACACGTCTCGCACGTTGATGCCGGTGATGATCGAGCGCGAGACGGCCTCGGTCACCAGCTGGTCGAAGCGGTGGGCCGAGATGCGGTGCGACTCGGCCTTGGACTCCACCTTGAGGTGCTGCTGCACACCGATGAGGAAGGTGGACGACGTGGCGATTGCGGCGACGATCCAATGACCACCTGGGTAGTCCTTGAGCGTGACGGAGAGCACCGATGCCACCGCGCTCGTGAGCAGCGCGGGCAGCATGATCACGTTGGCCAGCCACACGTAGTGCTCGTGGGCCGCGGTGTGCAGCCGTCGCCGCCGCTTGAGGTAGGAGATCCAGAAGGCGTTGCGGTGATCGGCCTGCTGCGGGTCGGCCTTCCTCTCCGTCTTGCGTCCGCATCCGGAGGCGGCGACGTTTGCAGCATCCCACTCGTCGCGCTCCGATGAGAAGCTCTCGCCGCGAGGCCGATGGTGGAAGGCGAGCGCCCAGGGCAGCCTGCGAGGCG
>Ga0115006_10002786_pt1 | contig 11663 bp, 9 predicted proteins | sample ArcOceMetagenome_3_FD_88943 | JGI IMG/M metagenome (GOLD analysis project Ga0115006, IMG submission 88943) | Marine eukaryotic phytoplankton communities from Arctic Ocean - Arctic Ocean- Svalbard ARC20M Metagenome | ecosystem: Environmental > Aquatic > Marine > Oceanic | place: Arctic Ocean...
CATTTTCATTTCCTTCATTTCTCTTTGACTTTGTTCCCTCCTTTCCGTCGCCTCCCTGTCCCTTTGTTCCCTCTGTTCCCTCCTCTCCCTCTGTTTCCTCGCGAAGCTGTCCTTGACCTCTACCTCGGATCCTCCGCCAACGAAGTCAGAGTTCCACTCTGGCTTCTTCCCCCCTCCTCCTCCTCCCCTTGCCCAGACGTCATCTTCCGCCCCCGCCTTATCACCAGCACCCACGGGCTCGTTTCCATCCGCCTCCATGGAGCCGTATATTTCGTCCGTGTCCACGCTAGTGTCCATATTCCACTCAGGAAGCTCCTTTTTCTTTCTCCTCCCCTTGCCCCCCTTCGCTACTCCATCCCCTCCACTCTGCCTCCTCCCGGCCCTCCCAGCTCCGCTCCTCTCAGCCGCGGCCTGAGCCCTGGGGCTCATTCTAGGGGAGTAATCGGGGGTGGTCTGTGCCCTGTACTTTATGGTGGACGCATCAACGCTCGCCGATACCTTTGTTTGCGAGTTGAATACACCCTTCACGGCCACGTTCCTGCTGCCGTCGGCCGACGGCATCATCGTTCCCGCGCTCTTGCTGTGCCTCTGCTGCTGCCTGCTGGCCATGCGCTGCTGCAGCACGCTCAACTTGTTGTCCTCGTCAAAGCCATTCTTGATGGTTTTGCTCCAGTGCTCCCCACCCCCTCCCCCCGCGATTCCTTCAACCCTGAAGCTCTGAGAACGCATCTCTCCCTTCGAAGGCAACGCCCTCTTGGCCCTCGACCCCTCTCTCTCGGGGCTCGTCCATAGGTCACTCATATCCCTGGTGTTTTTGTGCTTCCACTGCTCCTCCTTGTCCTTTGTTTTCTTCTTCTCCACGATTTCGGCGGCATCCATTCCCAAACTGACGTCAGCCATCATGTTCGTTTGCCGCTCCATTTGCTCCCTCTCCAGCATCTCTCTCTGCTTTTTCAACCTCTCCTCCTTCCTGTTTGCGACGGCAGGGTTCACCCTTGATCGCCCCCTGCCTCTTGAGTTCCTAGGGGGTATAGCAGGGGCATCATCATCGCCATTGTTGCCCCCACTCTCCGTGGCCTTGAGCCCATGGATCGACTCGTCGTACAGGTAAGCCTCAGAGCTTGGTGCAGCGTCTCCGCCAGGGCTACCTTGCTGGTAGCTCTGCATGAACTGGGACTGGTAACCAGGGCTAGCCATCTCAGGGTTGGGGAGCTACGACGAGGAAAGAGCGGCGAACAAAGGGGTTAGTCAGTCACTTAAAGGAAACAATCGTACTGCGAGTCGCTGCGCTCGTCTTTGCCCTCACCTTAACGTCACCTCTCTCCCTGACCTCCGAGGTGAGAGCGTCCGATCCGCTAGGCGAAGATACCGATGCATTGTTTCCGCCGGTAGAGTTGGGGTTGACGCTACCGGTCAGGTTGCCCCCGAAGGTGGTGAATCCTCTGTAGCCCACGTTAGCAGTGGACATGTTCTCCTTGACTTGCTCGTCCTGATAGAACTCATCTAAGCTATCCGACGCGAGCTGAGCGAGGGTGCGTTCTGTGGACGAATACGCCGAAGAGGTCCTACCCGAAGGTTCGGGCGAACAGCTATTCTTGTGTACCGGAAGAGGCTCTTCGTCAAAGGGGTCTGAATACTGCTGCTGCTGTTGCTGCTGCTGGTGGTTGGAAGGTAGCGGTGCCTGTGGGATGGGGCGGTAAGTTATCGCCAGGAATCCACGAGCTCCAATAATCTTTGACTCGTTCGTCACCCGCTCCGCTTGCCACTCACCTGAGCTGTCTGTGGCTTGACCTTAACCCCACCTCCTCCCCCTCCCCCCCCCTGCTGCATCTGGTAATTCTGCTCGAACTGATCGAATATGCTTGCCTCCTGCTGAGCCTTGCTAGTGGGCATTTGGGCGTTGAAGGTCGAGGACGGATCAAACGTTTTAACTGCATCCATGGCGCCCCCCCCCGCCTTGTTGGCTCGTTCCTCCCTCAGCCTTTTGGCGCGCTCCTGTGAGTTACGGAGGAAGAACCGGATGAGCAACGAAATCGAAAAATGAGTTTGGGCAATCGATACTCAATACCTAACTGCAACCTTTTTCAATTTGGAGGAACGCCTAGCGGCTAGCACCGAACCAAAAGTGGCACCCTGTAAGGTTACGGGTTCTAAAATTCAACTCACCATCGCATCTTTCCGCTTGGAAGCCCAAGCGTTAGGATCGTAGTCCTTTCCGCCTCTTGTTGACATGAAGAAGGCAAATGTGGAAACGGACTTTGAGAAAGTTAGTTTGTTTGAGATGATCATTTTGGGGGGTTATAACGGCGACGAGGAAGCCATAAAGTGCCGAATAATTTCGACGGGAAACGAACAGATATATCACTGCCGCCGAAAAATTTAAAAGAGGGGGTGAAAAGTGAAACTCAAACTAAAAGAAGCCTATCCTGCACCCAACGACGACGACCTCTATCGCCTTCCGCAAAACCCCCCCCCTTCCCTCCTTCCAATAAAAAATTCCTCGTCGAAACTACCTCTCAATCCCCCCCTTTTCCCTTTCCTTCCCCTGTTCCAAACAGCCTTTTTGCTTCTGTTAGAAATTGGGCCTGAATCAAAACCTTAAACCTATTAACTTACGAATTCGGAATGTCGGACGAGCACATCGTCTTTGAAGACCAACCAGCTATGTACCAGCCCGATTCATACGACGATAAGAACGAGGATGGGCTTGTAATGATGGACAATGAAGGGGCCGAGGGTGATTACCAGCCTCATTGGGGCAGCTCTTTGGAGACCAATGAGAACCCTGAGGATGACGAGGCGGAGGAGGAAGAGGAGATTCCTTTCGTTGACGACCTTCCCTTGTTTGCCAACCTTGCGTCCAAGGCTATCCATGATGAAACCAAACAAGTCGAGAAGAAGAGAGACATTGCCGAGAAGGTGGGTGGATTTTGGCTCCCCTAGTCCCCAGTCTCAAAGCTTACCCACATACCCGCCCGTCTACCCCCCACAGGAGACCGCAGAGAACAAGGAGCGCGTCGAAATCATGAAGGAGCACCTTAAAAATGTTCACCAGGAGGTCGATCACACGAACAACCTTGTGGCGGCCAAGAACAAGGCAGTCCAGTCGGAGGAGCATCTCCAGGCTCTGGCTGCTCGCGAGAAGGGACGTTACCAGCAGGAGATCAAAACGGTTATTGCCGAAAAGATTCAGAAGAAGGATCAGCTTAACATGGTCCAGAACCAGATTTTCAAGGCCAACGAGGAGATGGACTCGTACAAACTGAACATGAATTGGAATCAGGAGGATCTCGAGCAGTGGGCCATGGCAGCCCGCCAGAAGGAGGAGGACAACCTCGCTCTTCAGAAGTACACACGTGCTGATGAGGTCAAGATCAAGGAGCTCATCCTTACTGTCGAGAAGCTTACCGCCCTCGAGGTTGAGAAGACAACGGCCCTCGAGAACGAGGCTACCGAGACCCAGTCCCGACAGATTGAGCTCGACAGGACCGCCGAAGCCTTCAGGGAGATCCATGCTGAGCGTCAGAACCTTGTCAAACAGTGGCAGGAGGCGATCGAGGCCATGAAACGCAGGGATGTTGACATCAGAGAGGTCGCCGAGCAGTTTTCTGATGCCCGCAAGATTAGGGAGGGCAAGTTTGAGGTCTTGGAGGAGAAAAGAGAGAGGCTCAGGATGCAGGAGACAGACAACGCCGAGGTTCAGCAGAAAATCGAGCACTGCGAAAGAATCGTTCAGAATAAGAGGGGCGACGAGATGGAGCTGCTTGCCACCCAGCAGGGGTACAAGGACGAATTGGAGGTCCTCAAGAATGAGTTGGCCTCTTCGGCTTCCTCCCTGCTCCGGAAGCGCCAGGAGAATATTGTGGCCGAGAAGGAGGTGCAGGACTCCAAGGTCTACCTCGAGGTGTGTCGCGAGAAGTACCAGACGATGAAGAAGAAGGTTGAAATCGAGGAGAAGAAGACCGCCAAGGTTGAGTTCACTGCCAAGGAGGCGGAACAGGCTATCGTCGACAGGGAGAAGGAGGTGAAGGTGGGCGAGAAACTCGTGACCACTCTCAAGGAACAAATGTTCCGCGCGTCCCAGCAGCTATTTGCCACGAGGCAGGAGGAGGCCAACTTCATTTCCGAAATCTCCGGCTCCCAGGCGGCTTCCAAGAACCTCTCCACTAAGCTCCACTCCTTCGACGCCGAGTCCATGAGGCAGCAGGAGCTCATTTACAACGCCGAGTTCCAGATCCAGCAGATGGAGAGGAAGGTTGCTAGGGGTCTGGGTGAAAGGAGCGACGAGGAGAAGAGGCAGCTCTTGGCCAAGATTGCCGATCTTGAGAAGGTCTTGCAGGGCAGGGTAGACAAGAGGAAGATGCTCACCACGCAGGTCAGAATGATCGGCAACGAGTTCCGCGCGTCCGTGAGGAAGAAGGAGGAGATGGAGGTTGCCCAGAAGGACTTGAATGATAGGATCGCCGAAGTTGAATTGGAAAACAGCAGCTGCGAGCAGCAGCTCAAGGCGCTCGTTACTGCCAAGGAAGAGCACATGGTGCAGAACGACATCATGCGCCTCGAGGTAAAGAGGCTCAGGGACGCCCTTAACGGCAAGGCGGACGAGGTCTTCAACTTGGAGAATAGGAGGCAGCAGCTTAAACTCAGTATGGAAGAGAGGAAGGCGGAGATCGGGGTCCACAGCGACGTGCGCAAGGCTCAGCTCAGGGCCGCGAGCGAGGAGAAGCACAAGAACAGTGTCGAACTTGGGAAGCGAAAGAATATTGTTGGCAAGCTCAAGAGCAAGTACGAGTCGACAATCGCCAAACCAGAGGGCGGCGACGAACACTCTCAGGCGTACTACGTAATCATGGCCGCACAGAGGAGGGAAGAGTTGCAGAGGAAGGGAGATGAGCTCGACACTGAAATCAGGAGGAAGGAGAAGGAAATGAAGGCCTTGGAGCACACCCTGAACCACTTGAACGTGAGGAACACACAGTTTAGGTTGAGTTTTCACAAGGCGGACATGAATAGCCACGAGGCGGACGAGCTTAAGCAAATGCAGGAGGAAGTCAAACTGGGTCAGGACCACCTGTTCCGGAAAAAAAAGGAACTTCAGAGGCTCCAGACTGACTACGAAGAGGACATGCGAAGACTTGAGCAGGTCAGCCAGCAGGCCGCCAGATTAGAGGAGCAGAACTCGCACCTGGTGAACGCAAAGGTGCAGGTCGAGAACGAGCATCAGCAGCAGACTGCTGCTTTGGCCAAGGTGGACGAAAAGCTTGGCAAGCTCCTCACCAAGCACAAGGAAACCCATGTGGACCCCGACTTCCTAGAAGAGGACACGCTTCAAATGAAGCTCTTTTTCGCGGAGAACATCGAGTCCAACACAGAGGCCGTCCTCAAAACAATGGGACAGCTTACCAACGAGTTCCCTGAGATCTACGACGTCGTCAGCTCAACTCTAAAAAAGAACGGTCTCACACTTCCGCAGCAGGGTCTCCAATAAGCAAAGACTGTACAATAAAACCAACGCAAGGTTACAATACAAACAAAACATCTCATATTATTTCAACTTCTGCTGCGACAGCTGCTTCTCCAACCGGTGGCAGATCGTCTCATTTTCGTCTTGATCATTCTTTTCGACGTAGATTGGAGGGTGGTATTTAACCGTGATCTTGTCAAAAAGTGCGGGGACGATTCTCTTGTCCCAACCCGATTCAATTTCTTTGGCTCTTGAGCAAATGTACTCGACATGAACGATAGGCGCACCCGTTTCCCTTGCAAGTTCCACACAAACAGTCTTGATCTGGTGCAAAGGCCCGTACGGCCCGTCCACGGCGAGAATTATTGAGTTGCTTTCCTCCTCCAGCTCCTTCAATAGGATCGGAATCGCGGGTTCATCGTCTTTCCCCCCCCCTCTCTTTATCAGAAGTCCGTTTTTTTTCACTCCACGCGACGGTCCCCGCCATGTATGCGTTTGATTGAACGAGCAGAGTTCTTGTGTCGTCTTGTTGGCCGTGATGTACCATTAAAAACGGCAAGTGCCCATGCCACATTGTGTAGATGACAGGTTTACCGTGTGGAGGCTTAGAGCTAGATCCGCAATATTCCCACGAGGGAGTTTTTACGATCGTGTTGGACAAGGTTAAAAGGATTGACGACACCAGAGGGGCTGTGGAGTGGTAGACAGGAGGTGGTAATGTGGTGAGGAAGCGAAGCATTCCTGAAATCGGGTAATGGCCACGTCGTTTCCGACAATACACGACTTACGCTATCAAATGTTGGTTTATGACAGAGTTCAACGCAGTTGTTGGTGTGCATCAAAAGAGGTTAAAGGTATCAACAGAAAAAACTTTATTTTCGCCTCTTTTCAACATCTCCAACCCCTCTTCACTTACATATGACGGACAATATTACAAACTATCCCAATCTGCCTTACAATCTCCTTGCCCCTGCCCATCCTCAACTCTCCACTTCCGAGGTTCAACTCCCAAAATGCAGCCTATGGAACTAACCAGGTCCGCTCAAAACTCTTCTAATAGGAAACTTCCCAGATCCGACCATCCGGCCCGGGATGGTTCCCAAACAGCAAAGTTCCTTGAAAAGTTTAATGAAGAATGGAAGCACCAGGAAGACTCTAGCGCAGAGCGTCGGCACAAAGGCATCGAAACGCTTTGGCGGCACATTTTATGACGAGACGAGACCAGTTTGAGGTGTCATATATTTTGAACCTTCTACCCATACCCAGACTTGTAACACTTCAATTGTAGTTTGTCTCTACAATGAGGAAGGGTTTGAGTTAAAGCGAACCATTGATTCCTTAACAACATGCCCTGATTTAACGTTGCTCATTGTCGCGGATGGGTTAGAGAAAATTAGTACTTCAATGAGGCTCTACCTGCAGGAAACTTTCAAGTTGAATGAGAGATGATGCGGACATAGAAGTGTGTGACACAACCGGCCAAACCTTCATATCGGAGGTGGTATATGCGAAGGATTGCCGCATGCAGTGCTTATTAACACGTTTCAATCATCGGAAAATCAACTTCCACAAGTGGTTCTTCACGGGTTTCTGTCCCAACGTTGGTCTACAGTACGCATTTACTACCGACTGCGGCGCAATATTACGCGAAAACTCTGTGGACAAGCTCATCAATCATCTTTCTATCCACCAAGAATGCGTCGCCGTTACTGGGAGACAACGGGTGATGAAGGAGAGTTCCCAGCGCGTTTTGGGACAGGTGAGGCAGAGCGAGGAGCGAAGCGATGAGCTGGAAACGCAAACGTTAGCACCTGAAATCGCACACGCTCGTACTTCCGTACAAGAAGCGCATCCTCCGTAAACTCCACTGTAATTCTCACCCGTCATTCCTACCCATTTCGCGATTCGCCTCGCTCATCGCAGGACCCTCCCCAGTCAGACACTATATTTGAATCATTATTACGCAAGCTCCAAGGTTACGATTTCGAACTCGACCACGTTGTTGGTAAGACCGCTAATTGCGCAAGTGGTTTGCTCCCCTGTCTCCATGGTCCTTGCGCCATGTTCCGTTACTCGGACATAGCTGGAAGATGTTTGGACGAATACTTTGACATTTGGGGGTACGCTCAACCGAACGCGCTTTCACTGTTGGGGGCAAACTTGCAATTGGCTGAGGATAGGATCCCTTCCTTACTTGGCGTTTTGTACTCCGGGAAAAATAGTGACAGTATCTTCGACGCCCCGTTTGAGTTTGAAGCGGAGCTTAGTGTGTTACTCAGCGCCGAAGATGGGAAAATTGGACCCTCGCATCTCTTCTTTTTGGCATAAGTAATACTTGGGCGAAGCTGCGCTCGTCACACACCCTATCTTTCAAAGTAGCCAACATTGCCGTCCTCGTTCTCCAGATACTTTCGCAAGTACTAACATTCTTCACGCCTGCTCTATTTGGATTTCTCTTTGGTGTCACCGTTCGAGCCATTGTGCTTGAAATCGTAACCGATGAACCCTCCTACGCATATTACGCCGAGACTACCTTCTACGCATGTTACAGCCTTCTGTACTGCACATTTGTCTTCGTCCATCTCAAACGGGACAAAAGCGACTGCGTCGTGAGCGTCCCTCTCTTCGTCTTCACTGCAGCTTTGAATACGGTGTTGATGCTTCTCGTTATGTCAATGATGCTATACGAGGCTTTGGTGTATGGTACCTGGCTGATCGTAGCTACCTTTGGAGTTATCACGCTCCGGCCCTTTGTCAACGCAATTATCTCGGGTTCTTGTGAGGGACTTGCTATAATGGTCAAGGCCCTACCCGTGTTTGTGTTGGCCACCCCAGCTTTCATAGCGTTCATGTCTGCTTATAATATGTCAAGGCTTGCTGATCTGACCTGGGGCAATAGACTGACAATATCGAGAGCCAAAGCTGCGCAGCGACGAAAAAGCCTTGCCTTGCCTGGGGATGCGGGAGGGGCGACCGATTCAGATCTACTCGAGAGATGGCTGCAGAAGCAGATGTTTGGCTGCAAGGTTCTCAACACTCTAATTGTGGCCGCAAACGTCACACTCATGGTATTCTTTGAGAGTATTCTCAAGACTTGGGCGTTTCTTCCTGAAATCCAGAGCGCCCGAGATACACTGGGGGTCTACGACAGTGCTCTTGAGCTTTGCATAATATTCAGCTCACTTTGGGCATTCCTCCGCTTTATTGGCTTCTGCTTCCACGCAATCAGGCAGATAAAATTATCTTGTGGGAAAATCCGAAGGGGCGTGAGCAAAGCGAGCGCAAGAGGGCATGGCCAGGGCGTCGAGAGAGGATCTTCAGGATTCGAGGGGTCGAATCCTATGACAGCCACTAGAGCGCAACCACAGAAGCCTCCTCCCGGAAGGAAAAAGCGCGGACCATCTGTGTGGGAGGTAGTTTTTGATCCAAGTTCCTGGTACAATTACTACGTCAATAGCGAAAGCGGAGAGAGCGCCTGGGACCCCCCGGAAGGATGGAAGGGAAAAAATAGATAATGCGAGCTTCCCTGTGTTAAATACATGGAGAAGCGCAAGCGTTGCAGATGGATGGTCCAGAGAATGGAACGAGGAGCACCAAACTGAATATTATTGGAATAAAAACACCGGCGAGACAAGCTGGTTAAATCCCCCCGACTGATATCTAACTAATACGAAGAATCGTCGTAACGTCAACTTCATTTTTGGTAGTTATTAAAAAACCCTTCAACTTCAAAAAACAAAAACATTTAAATCTCACTTAAACCGAAGATTAAAGCTTCTTCGTGCGATATGAACGCCCGGGAATTATCATCAACGGGTTCTAGCGATTCTGATGTGTATTCTGATGGTCAAACTAACTCTTCCTTGACTATCGACTCTGGAGCTCATGATGATCATTGCCACCACTCACACGCACACACATCAATCCTCTTTGCATTCGCTTCAATTTTACTTGGCGTAGTGTTTAAGAACTGGACGCCCCAATTAAAGTTTGTAAAATTCCCTTTCACTGCAATACTCTTCGCCTTCTGGGCACTGATGAGCATGCTACAGTTTCACTTTGGTTTGGGAAAAAGTGAGTAACGAAAACTATGAATCCCCAACATAATCTCGTCCGACTAACCCTTTTGCCCTCATTCGTCTCCTTGCAGTGGGGGAGAGCATGGAAATGTGGATCAACATTGACCCCCACCTCCTTCTGTACACGTTTTTGCCCGCTCTGCTCTTTGGCGACGCCATGGCGATCGACACGCATTTGCTGACGCGCAAACTCAAGGAAATTCTCATCCTCGCCTCTGTTGGTGTGATAATTGGCACGGTTCTTACGGCCTCGGTGACAAAATACATCTTGCCGTATGACTTCTCTTGGAACCTCTGCCTATTAATGGGATCAATCTTGGCCGCTACGGACCCCGTTGCAGTTGTTGGATTGTTGAAAGAGCTCGGAGCACCCCCGACTCTGACGATGGTGATAGCAGGAGAGAGCATGTTCAATGACGGCACGGCTATCGTTGTCTTTAATCTTTTCCTTTCTCTTTACTCCAAGGAGATGGACATCCCGGGGGGATTTACCGACCACGCGTACACCAAGTTCGGCCAGGTAGCGTTTTATGCATTCAAGAGTGTGTTTGGTGGGATGTTTTTCGGTGTCGTGGGAGGTTTTATAAGGTAAGGCAACAGGAGGAGCGAAGAACGGGAGGAATAAAACGCCTGCACAGTACACATAACATTATATCTAACAAGCCCCCCCACTCTCCTCGCGCTCCCCTTGCTCGCTTCGCTTTGCTGTTTGTTCATCGCAGTGTGATGCTGCTTCAAGTTTTCGACAACAAACTCCACGAGAACAACGCCCTCCTTCAACTGACTACCACCCTCAGCATGGCCTACCTCGTTTTCTACGTTGCAGAAGGGTTGTACGGAACGAGCGGTGTGATAGCAACGGTGTCTCTGGGTATGGTTTTCAGCGAGTACTCCCGTGGCTTGATAGTGTCACACGAAGTACTCGGGGCTGGCTGGGAGACATTTGAATTCGTTGGTAACACCTTAATTTTCAGGTGAGAGAGCAAGGGTAGCGAGTCACAAGAGGATTTATGGCCAACCCTTTCGCCCATTGCTTCGCTTCTCTCCTCGCTTCGCCCCCCCCCCCCCCCCCTCAAATCTCAGCCTCGCCGGCTGCATTAGCGGTAGAATTGTGGTTGACGCGAGCATGCTGAAAAGCGTCGACAGGTACGACGTCCTTTGGGTGATGGTGAGCTGGTTCTTCAGTTTCATAACGAGGATGATCATGCTTATAATGATCCACCCCCTCATGCTCTGGTGCAGGAAGAACGAGTGGAAGAACCCGAGCTCTAACCAGAGCGACCTTAAAGATATGCTCGTAGAGGGTTGGGGCGGTCTGAGAGGTGCTGTTGGTCTCGCCCTCGCCATCCTCGTACGTAATCAGAACGTCGGAACCAGCGAGGAGCCGAACGGGACGCTCCTTCTTGTGCACGTGACCGGTGTGTCCGCGCTTACCCTCCTAGTGAACGCAACGACGGCCGCTCCCCTCCTGAAGTTCTTGGGCCTGACCAAGGTGGGAGAGAACCACACTATTGCAGTGAACAACGTGCACAGGAAGATCCTCAGCGACGTACGGGATTTTTCCAACCACCTGATATCGGGGCACAACGAGGACTGGGAGTTCAGCGCCATGAACGACGTTGTTAGGACGGCAATCAAGAAGAAGGAGGTGGCGCAGCTTTGTTCGATTCTGCAGGAGGCACAGGAGACCGAGGAGCAGGTGAGATTGAAACCAGTTGTTAGCACCCCATTACAGAGGGAGGGGGATCTGTGGGAAAAGAGGGAGCTTTTCATGAAGTTAGTCAGGGCGGAGTACAATGAGATGGTGGATCATAGGGCGATCATCCTCCCCCCCGAGAGGCACAATGCTTCCAGGATTCTGCTGAATTCTACTCTGGCGGCAATGGACAACCTCTCGAACTTGGGCGACTGGGAGTTCTTGAAGTATCACATGGATAGTGATAGGCTGATGGTAGCCCTATTGAAGATGCAGGACGCCACTGTTAGGTTTTTTGGTAGTGGCGGCAACGCCAAGTTGACATACATTTACAAGAAGCGCCAGGACGTATACGCGATGCTTTTGGCGTTTGAGAAGGCCCACATAGAGGCTGAGGAGGGGTTCCTCTCCATATTCGGTTCCG
>Ga0115006_10002787_pt1 | contig 11660 bp, 9 predicted proteins | sample ArcOceMetagenome_3_FD_88943 | JGI IMG/M metagenome (GOLD analysis project Ga0115006, IMG submission 88943) | Marine eukaryotic phytoplankton communities from Arctic Ocean - Arctic Ocean- Svalbard ARC20M Metagenome | ecosystem: Environmental > Aquatic > Marine > Oceanic | place: Arctic Ocean...
AGATGGTAGATGCTGTCCGTTTAACTGAAAAGTTAACAGGTAAGGTGAATTATGAAATGACAGATAAAAAGAAGACAAGTCGCGAGTTTTCACGATCATTATTTATAACCCAAGATGTTAAAGAAGGAGATGTAATCACAGAAGAAAACGTAAGATCTGTAAGACCAGGTTATGGTTTACACCCTAAGTATTATAAAGAAGTATTGGGGAAAAAATTCGTCAATAATTCAGTAAAAGGAACGCCTTTAGGTAAACATTCTTTTAAATAATTAAATGTATGAATAAGTATAAACAAAAGGTACTACGTGAAGCAATGAAATTTGATTTTTTGAGATCTTTGCTAATTGGCGTTTATAATGCTCGAACAAAAAACCCAATTATAAAACCAAATATAAAATCAATTTTTTCTTCATTAAATATTGATCAAGCGGTTACTGAACTTAATAAAGATGCTTTGTCAAAAACATTTAAAATAAATGAAATAGCTTTAAATCAATTAATAGAAAAATGTAAAAAAGAGTTTGTTTTTCCACATTTAAAGTTTGACGGTACAACGATTAAAGATTCCCCTGGTCAATTGATGAATTTTAAATCGCCAGAAGCCTTCCAAAAAAATTGTATTTGGTTTAAATATAACGATATCGAAAAGTGGAATGAGATAAAAAGCATAATGTATGACCCAAAACTTTTAGAAGTAGCTACAAGATATTTAGGGAACAACCCAATAGTTAGAAATCAATATTTATGGTGGTCTTTTCCAGCTTTGAGTAACGAAAACAAAAATTTTGATTCACCAAGGTATTGGTTTCATTACGATATAGATGACTATAAATTTCTAAAAATCTTTATATACTTAAATGATGTTGATTCAGAAACAGGACCTCATATAGTAGTTAAAAACACTCATAATAAAAAGACTTGGAAATATAAAAAAAATAGAAGAATAAAAAGCTCAAAATTAGAAGGTTTTTTTGACGACAAAGAAGTTGTAGAATTGACTGGGGAGAAAGGAACCTGTTTTTTTGAAGATACATTTACATATCATAATGGCACTCCTCCTCAAAAACCTAGATTAGTATTACAGGTAGAATACTCGTTAACGAATTTAAAATTAGGTTGATAGTTATGATATCTAAATTGGTAAAGTCAAATAGTGTTCGATACACATATATGCTTTTTAATAAATTTCATTCATTTTTTGTAGATAGACTGTTAAGCAGTTTTAAGTTTCGAGCATTAATACAAAAATCAGGGGATAAAAGCTACTGCCATTTTACCGTAGAAATTAAATACGGAAATAATATTACAATAGGATGTAACACTAGGATTGGCCCAGGATGTACATTAGGAGCTCTTGGATGTATAGTTATTGGTTCTAATGTTGTCGTTTCAAAAGAAGTACTTATAGAAACTGCAGGTCTAGATTTTAAATCTAAAACAACCCCATACAGTCATAAAGGAAAAAGAATAATAATTGAAAACAATGTTTGGATTGGAGCTCGTGCTATAATTTTAGGAGGAGTGACAATTGGCGAAAACAGTATAATTGGCGCTGGAGTTGTGATTTCTAAAGATGTTTTGCCGAATAGTATTATAGTTGGTCAGTATCCGAGACTATTAAAAATAAAAGATTAACTCATATTTTGAAAGTCAATTTAAACATTTTAAAATCAAATAAAAAGCTTTTAATCTTTATGGCTTTAAGCTATTTTGATAAAGCAATTATATTTCTATTACCATTGGTGGTGTTGTTTTTTTTTAAAGATAAAACTGTTTACGTGTCTATCGAATATATCTATTCAATAACAGTTGTTATTATTCCGTTAATTGATTTAGGGCTGTCAGGATATTTTTTATATGCATATAGGAATAGTATAAATCGAGAAAAATCGGTCAACATTTTTGTCAATGTTTTTCAAAGAATTTACATTTTTCTATTTATTTTAGGGGCAGCGATTCTCATAATAAATTATTCATTAGTAGAATTTAATGAATTTTTATTATTTATTATTTCTAGGCTATTATTCGTTTTAGCTACAGTTTTCTTAGCATCATACTTTAGACTTACGAATAACCCAGAAAAGGCTGTTTATATTACAATTTTATCTAATATACTGTCCTTAGCATTTTTAGTACTTTATTTTTTGTTTGACATTGAGTTTTCCATGTGGTTAATATTTTTTGGTCAAATTATTTTTGCAGTTGGATATTTTTTCAAGAGTTTAATAGATGTTTTTTTTCTAAATGGAAAGGTTAGCAAGTTGAGTGTCAAAGCTGTTATAAAGCAATCTTTGATTTTTTCTTGGCCATCCATAATACAAGTGTTTATTATGATGTATATTGTTAATTATGGAAAAATAAATGTTTTAACTAAAATGACTTTAGATGATGGTGTATTATTATCTTTAGTACAAAGATTATCGATGGTTATATTCCTCACGCACTCATCTATATGGGCGTTTTTAATAAAAGATGTGTACATAGAAAAGAATTTATTTATCATTAAAAGAAGTATCGTTTATAAGTATTTAGTTTTTTTAACACTTGCTTTAATGGTGATTACAATCGTTGCTGGGGTGTATATATTTTATAATTACACTTATTTCACGAGAGTATCTCTTATCTCTATATTAATTATTGGTCAAGTGTTTTTTGCTTGTATTTACAATTATTTGGAATTGTATTACGGAAGAGAAAACAAGAATATCATTAAATTATACTTAGCATTATTTAGTGCATCGGTTTTTATAATACTTATAACATTCTTAAAAATAGATTTTCTAGAGAGGTTTTCAATTTCTGTTTTTGTCAGTACATTTGCATCATTATTATTAAGTATATTTATATTATATAAAAGAAATTATAAAGTTGTTTAAATCTTAATTAATGAAAAGTATGAAAAACATATGCTTTATAGCGAATTACTACAAAACAGATGTTTTTGTCAAAGTGGCCCAAAGCTTAAAACAGCACGATATAACCACCTATTGGATTATTCCTAACCTTAAACAATACATAGATTTAAGTTCTCAATTTCCAAAAACCCAATTGCTTTACATCGGAAAAAAAGAAGTGCTTTCTGAGTCGGCAGAAAAACATGATTTTGATCTTAAAATTAATGAGTTAGTTTATGGAGACAGAGTATTAAGAGAAGAATCTAGTACCTGGACTTATGATTATTTATTAAAACTACAATCATTATACTATAATTTTATAAAAGACAACTCAATTAATTACATCTTCGGTGAGGTTACTTGGGCTCATGAGTTGGTAGCTCATAGATTAACATTACAGGAAAACACACTTAACTGTGAGTTTTTAAACCCACATACCATTAGAATACCAAATGGGCGTTTTGCCTTTTTTACAGATGAGTTTCAATCAAAAATTAAAGAAATTTCAAAAACCTCAATTTCAAAGATAGATACTATTAAAATAGAAAAACCATCTTATCTTTCTATAAATGACAAGCTGATAGCTAAAAAAGGGACATTAAAACATAATCTGAAATTGATACAAAATTTTGTATCAAGAGCGAATCAAGATGCAAATGACCCAACCTTATACAGCAACCCTTTCACACAATTAAAAATTAGAAGCGCAGAGGTTTGTAATCGGTTTTTATTTAATAAACGCGTTAAAGAAACCTCGGTAAAAAAGGTTTCTACAAACAAGAAAAAAGTGCTTTTCACTCTTCATAAACAACCCGAAGCTTCTATTGATGTTATAGGTAGATACTATGAAAACCAATTAGAGCTAATCACTAATATATGGCGAATATTACCAGAAGATTATATTTTATTAGTTAAAGAACACTCCAACGCTATTGGAGATCGAAGGTTAAAATTTTATAAATCAGTCAAAAAATTACGTCATACTTATCTTATTGATAATAAGGCAGACTCACACAAGCTATTAGATGACTGTGATGTTTTTTTTACAGTATCGGGCACTATTGCCTATGAAGCAGCGTTAAAAGGTAAATATGCGTTCACTTTTGCTCCTACTTTTTTTAATAAAATGATCACATGTAATGAAGTATCTTGGAAGGATTTTAAAAACTACAGATTGGAAGATTTAATAAATGCACAAAACTATGGCTTAACTGTAAATGAATTTTCGAAGTGGTTGTTGGATAACTCTTTTGAAGGGATAATGTCTGACGCTTTTGGTGACCCAAGGTGTGTAGAGATGGATAACATAGACTCCTTAACGAATGCTTTTAAAACAGTTATTAAATGAGGATTTTAACTAACTTTAAAATTGACTATTATCTATCGTTAATATTTTGTCTTATAATAGTACTGTATAAGGCAGATGTTTTTGCGCCTGTATTTATAATCCCTATTTTATTAATTTCTTATTATAGAATTATTTTAAAACAGGATTTAGTAACTGTAATTATACTAATATTATCTGCCCGATTAATTATGGGGCTAATAATGCCCAGAACTCCAATAGTATTTACCATTTTTAATTTACTCTGCAATTATATTCCTGTTTTAATAATTTTAATATATAATTTTAATACGCTGAAGACTATAAATGTTCAAAGGATAAATGATTTAAAATGGACCATACTTTTAGTTATATTTATTTTAGCTTATAGTGTATTAAGTATCCCATATTCTATTTCAGTATTTACATTAGAGACCCTTCCAGTCGTTTTGTTTTTATTGCTAGCTTTATGTAAAGCGGAAAGAAAAATTGATTTTAATTATCTTTTAAAATTTTTCAGATATACATTTATAGCATGTGTTATAATATATATAAGTCCTTATTTTTACGAACAAACTCTACATTTATTTTTAGATGATATAATCTTTAAGGATGATATATCAAGAATAATATTAAGGGTGGCAAGGAAAATACCAAGAAACACAGGCTTTGTTTTTGATTTCAGAATAATGGGGCAATTAGCATGCCTTTATCTATTAGTGCTTTACTACACTAATAATAAGAACAAATACTGGGATGTCATACTGCTTTCTTTAGTTTGTATTTTAACATTTTCTAGAGGGCCAATACTTATTCTGTTTTTATTATTCATAGGGATATATTCTCCAAAAACATTAAAGATTACGAAAAAAGGAATAATTCTTTTTTTTATTTCAATAATGCTAATTTTTGCTGCAATTATATATTCCACACAAAATGAAACTATACAAAAATTTACTCATACATTTAATCCAACAGCAAAGAATAATGCGATTTCACAAAGGGGAGCTTTTATATCGTATTCATTAGATAAATTTTATGAGAATCCATTTGGCAATGGTATAGGGGCTTTGTCTTCACCCAAGGCTGATAATGAAATTTTTGCGGGCTACACAAATCTTCATAAAAAAGTACCAGACAAAGTGTTCTATTATAAAGTAGGAGATGCTTATTTAACAATGTCTTTAGCCGAGAAAGGCATTATAGGGTTTATACTTTTATTACTTTCATTAGTTGAGATTTTCTATTCTAACAAAAACAGGGTCTCACTTTTTTTTACCATAGGCTTGTTTATAAACTTGATTGGTACAGACATACCAAAACAAGGGTTTTATTATTTGGTTTTATTATTAGTTTACTACGGGTTAAGCCAATCAAATTTAATAAAATTAAAATAATTATTTTATATGAGAATAAAACTACCTTATTTTGAGATTTTATGTATTTTTATGGAATATTTTTTTTATTCAATACACATAAGATATTCATCCTTAAACCAAAGATAATAAGTTGTCTTTTAGTAACAAATATTTCGAAATCAAAACAGTTATTTACTATATATAAATAATATAAACCAATTTTTTATTTATGAATTTTTTAGTAGACATGCATGTTTTTGATGACAAGCATCAAGGGACAAGGACCTATTTAAAAGGTCTCTATCTCGAGCTTATTTATTTTGCAAAAAACTGGCATTTTTTTTTAGCAGCAAATAATATAGAAAATTTAAAAAACGAATTTGGAGACCACCACAACGTAACCTATATTCCTTTAAAGCGTCACAATAAGTTTTATCGTTTATTAATAGAATTACCTTTAATTATAAAAAAGTATGAGATTGATTATTCACATTTTCAGTATATAACCCCTTTATTTAAAAAAGGTAAATATATAGTGACTACTCATGATATTCTTTTTGAACAAAACGAGTTTAAAAAATTCTTCCCGTTAAAATACAGAGTCATTAATGGGTTGCTTTTTAAATACTCAGCAAAAAGAGCAGATATATTGTTAACCGTTTCTGAGTATTCAAAACAAAAAATCTCTAAATTATACAACATAAAACCTAAGTATATTTATGTAACACCCAATGCGGTAGAAGACACTTTTAATTTATTAGATGCATCTACAAATCTAAATAGCTTAGAAAAATCTAACGAAAAGATTGTTTTATACGTCTCTCGGGTTGAGCCTAGAAAAAACCATCTCATTTTAATAAAAGCATTTATTGAACTTAAATTACATGAACAAGGTTATAAATTAGTTTTTATAGGCTCAAATGATTTACCAGATATTGAGTTGATAAAGTATTTAGAAAACAATAAAGAGCTTTTGAAAAATTATGTCGTTTGGAAGCAGAATGTTTCATTTAAATTAGTTAAGCAATATTATGCAAATTGTGCGTTATTTGTTTTTCCTTCACTAGCAGAAGGTTTTGGAATACCTATATTAGAAGCAATGATGTTTAATAAGAAAATGATTGTTTCAAACTCAACAGCGATGAAGGACTTTAATTTGCCAAAAGAATTAACTTTTAATCCTTATGACAAAGAAGATTTAAAAATGAAGATTAGAAACATACTTTCAAGTAATGATGATTATCAAAAGAAGTATGACATGATTTTGTCGAAGTATAGATGGGAAAATAGTGCCGAGTTATTGTTTAAAATAATTAATTCGCATCATGTTTAAATCAACACCTAAGCATATACCTGTTGCTTTTTACCTTCTGTTTTTGGCTGGCATTGTTGTGTTTTTTTGCTTTTATTTAAATTCAAAATATATTGTTTTTGAAAAGCCTATTAATACTATTCAAGTAGAGTTAGATGAGCATACAATAGAAACAGGCATTCCAATAATGTATGCTAACAAGAACTATGGCACTAAAATAAATTATCAAACGGTTTATAGGTTTAAAAAAATCAATGATTCTGTAGTAGAAATCAATAATCTAAGTAAAGACAATATTTCAAGGTTTAGAATTTATTTTGAAATTCCCGGAGAAAATTTCACACTTAAAAAAGTAATAATATCTAATAAAAATAAACAATATATAGCTCATTTAAACCATATCAATTCATTTGATAATATAAAAATCCGTAGCAGTAATACTTTTGATGTCAGTACAAATAATGGTTATTTAGAATATCCGTACGCAATTATTAACAAGTTGCCTTATCTAAACATCGCACTTGGAATTCTGTTTTTAATATCCGTTCTTTTCTATACTTTACGTAAAACAAACATTCTTATCCCACTGTTTGAAGCAAATAAAAAAGACTATGTATTTGTTTTTTTCTTAGTATCAATATTTTTAGTTGAACCAATATATAACATTGCGTTAATAGTTGCATTTGTTTTTTATATTAAGGATTTTAATTGGGAACTTTTCAAGAAAAATAAGATTAATTTTCTATTTATAGCCCTTTTCTTTGTTTACTTTTTGAACACAATTTTTGTAAAAGAAAATGAAATTAGAGAATTTTCTTCCGTAGAAAGATTACTGCCATTTGTTTTTATTCCCATTTTAATGGCATCAATAAAATTAAATAATGCTATGTATTATTTGATGCTGTCAGGGTTGTTCATTGGCTTCTTTTTATTTTCTACATCATTAATGGATTTTATCTTACTAGAAAAAAATGAGTATTTTTCTTTCCAAGAGTTTTCAAAATATTACCACCCTGTATATTTGTCATATTTAATATTTATATCTATTTGTTTTTTTCAGCAGTATTATCATAAAAAAGAGACGTATATTTTTCAACTAATACTTTTTATGTTTTTAATCTTTTTAGGCTCAAAACTTGTTATAGTTATTTCAATATTATTATACCTTTTACTTTTAATAAAATTTAAAAAGACGTCTATTTTATATATAGGTTTAATTTTCCCGTTTCTTATTTCTATCTTTTTATTCAAACCTTTGCAACAAAGGTTTGATGAGGTTTTAAACCTAAACGATTTAAGTGTTTTAAAAGTAAATAAGCTTGAAAATTCTAATGATTCAAGAGTAAATGGTCTCACATTAAGACTTATATTGTGGAGAGAATCTGTGGCGACTCTGAGCGGTTGGAAAGAATTCACTTTTGGTAACGGCGTCTCAAAATCAAAATTAAAAGATCTAAAGAATCGTTTAGAAAACTTTGGACTAAAACATCATTCAGATTACAATTCACATAACCAATATGTTGACACATTTTGGAGAACAGGTTTTATTGGACTTATTGCATTAATATTAATTTTTATAACAGCTTTTAGAATGGGTTTAAAACAAAAAAACAGAATACTGTTAATTGTTACATTATTTCTTTTTTTTAGCATGCTAACTGAATCTGTATTTGGAAGAGTAAGAGGGGTTTATTTTATTACAACCATTCTATTAATTCTAACAAACTCAAATTTTAATTATAAAATGGGAAAAAGTATTACATCATTTCAAAATAAAGACAGCGACAAATGAAAATAGCCATTTTAGGAACCAGAGGAGTCCCAAATAATCATGGTGGTTTTGAACAGTTTGCAGAAAATTTTTCAGTATATCTAGCTTCAAAAAATCATGATGTATATGTTTATAACTCTCACGACCACCCATACCAAGATAACAAGTTTAAAGGCGTCAATATAATCCACGCCTATGATCCGGAATATAAAATAGGAACAGCAGGACAGTTTGTATATGATTTAAATTGTATTCTAGATTCTAGAAAAAGAAAATTTGATGTCATTTTACAGCTTGGTTACACGTCAAGCTCAGTTTGGTTTAGACTGCTCCCTAAAAAAGCCATTATTGTTACCAACATGGATGGTATGGAATGGAAGCGTTCCAAATATTCTTCCTCTGTTAGAAAATTCCTTATGTATGCTGAAAAATTGGCTATAAAGTCCAGTGATTTTTTAATTTCAGATTCTATTGGGATTCATGATTATATTGTAAAGAAGTATGACAGAGAATCAGAATTTATTGCATATGGAGCAACTGTTTTTAACAATCCAAATGAAAAAGTACTTACAAAATATAATGTTAAACGCAACAGCTATTGTGTTTTAATAGCGCGCTTAGAGCCTGAAAACAACATAGAAACTATTGTCGAGGGGTATCATGCCTCGGACATCACTCATAGCCTTATTATTTTCGGGACTTTAAATGACTTTGGTGAAAAACTTCAAATTAAATACATTGATGATAAAAGAATTCAGTTTGTAGGTGCAAACTATAATCAGGATGACCTTAATAACTTAAGATTCTTTTCCAGGTATTACTTTCATGGGCATTCAGTAGGAGGAACCAACCCGTCTTTGTTAGAGGCGATGGCTTCAAACACATTAATTATTGCTCACAATAACATATTTAATAAAAGTATATTAGAAGATAACGCACATTATTTTGATAATTCAAATGACATAATAGAAAGTTTAAATCAAGACAGTTTATTTGCAAATAAAGAGAACTTTGCGATCGCCAATATCAAAAAAATAAATGAGCTTTATAGTTGGGAAATTATTAACACATCTTACGAAAACTATATTTTAAATAAAATAAAAACATCTTAGATTTGTATAAAATAAAAACTTTTTTGACCAATTACCATGTTGCTATTTTTGGGTTCCTTATACTTAGTTTTGGTTTTGATTTCATGGATAAAATCGAAATATTCTACGATATTGATTTTATAAAATTCAATAGAATTATAAAAGCCATTTTTCTCGTATTCTCAATTATATTTATACTAACACACGTTAAGTATGTTCAAGAAAACTTAAAGGTGCTATCATTTATTATCGTTTTGTTATCAATAGTCTATGTATCTAAAAACAACTTTTCTGAACTCTATTTTTTTGAATATTTGCGATATATTTTTGCATTACTTGTTTTTCCATTATTACATTATACATACATACATAAAGATCAAGGTTTATTTGAAAAATTATACAAATTTTTCAAATGGCTTATCCTTATAAATGCTGTTTTAATTTTAATAGGAATTTTATTTGAAGTGAAAGTTTTTCAAACCTATCAATTTGATGGGAGGTTTGGTTATAATGGCTTAATTTTAAGTCAAGGATTTACACCATTTTTTTATTTATGTGCAACTACAGTTTTCTGGGTATGTAGAGATAAAAAAATGCTATTATTACTTTTAGTGCTCTGCACCTTATCTGGTCTCAAAGGAGTGTATTTTGCAGAGTTTTTAATATTGAGTTTACTAGTTTTATCAAGCCAAAAATTCAATAAATATTTTAAAACAATAACTTTCTCAATATTGTTAATAATATTTGTCACACTATTAGTAAGGTTATTGTTGACACCGATGTTTGTTAAAGTGTTTGAGTCTAAAGGATTACTTTCTGCAATTTTTTCATACAGAACAGACAATGTTCTTGAAGTTTTTAGTCAATTAAACCAGGCTAATTTTAATATTATAATTGGAGCATTGGAAACGGAAGTAGTCCGATTAGAAATGCAATTATTTGATGTGATTTTATTTTTTGGACTTACAGGGTTAGTAGCCTATATCTTTTTCTTATGCCTATTATATAAGAATATTGTGAAAGGCAGAGTTGCTAAAGTTTTTTTTATAACTATTTTGGCGCTTTCAGTCTTAAGTGGGAATCTTTTATACATTCCATTATCATCGATATTAATGTTTTTACTTCTGATAGCACTCCATAATAATTTAAATACTGCATCATAACAAAGTAGGGTGCTTTCTAATTTGGTTGTTTATAATTTAGGAACGATCCTTGTTCAATTTTTAAAAGAACAAGCTGATCTTTTAAGCCCTTTTAAACTTAAAAAGAGATTCAAATTGATCTTGGAACAATATTTTCTTACCTTTGTAAACTATGTAAATAATTTTATGCCCAAAACCATACTTATTACCGGTGCTGCAGGATTTTTAGGATCCCATTTATGTGATCGCTTTATTGACGAAGGGTTCAGGGTTTTAGGGGTGGATAACTTCATCACAGGCGATAAGGATAATATTAAGCATTTATTTGACCGCTCCAACTTTCATTTTATAGAGCATGATGTTACAGTTCATATAGATATTGAAGAACCCATAGACTATATATTACATTTCGCGTCCCCAGCAAGCCCTATCGATTACCTTAAAATCCCCATTCAAACACTCAAGGTGGGCTCTTTAGGAACGCACAACCTACTAGGACTAGCAAAGGCCAAAAAGGCGCGCATTCTCATTGCCTCCACGTCTGAGGTGTATGGAGATCCGTTGGTACATCCACAATCTGAGGATTATTTTGGAAATGTGAATTCCATTGGACCCAGAGGCGTTTATGATGAAGCCAAACGATTCCAAGAAGCCATCACAATGGCGTATCACCGATTTCACGGGATAGAAACACGTATTGCACGCATATTTAACACCTATGGCCCTCGGATGCGTCTGAACGATGGACGTGTCATTCCAGCGTTTATG
>Ga0115006_10002788_pt1 | contig 11657 bp, 16 predicted proteins | sample ArcOceMetagenome_3_FD_88943 | JGI IMG/M metagenome (GOLD analysis project Ga0115006, IMG submission 88943) | Marine eukaryotic phytoplankton communities from Arctic Ocean - Arctic Ocean- Svalbard ARC20M Metagenome | ecosystem: Environmental > Aquatic > Marine > Oceanic | place: Arctic Ocean...
CAGAGTACCATATATCCTGTTCAATAACTTTAAGCGTTTTAAAGCTTACGCCTAAATTAGTATCCTCTTGGATTTGAAAGCTGTTCCAATCAGCAACTTTAAAATACTGGGGCCAAGTATATTCTTCTTGCCCTACAACTAAAGAGGTAGTCTGCTCTGCAGCATTAAAAGGCCAACCAAACTCTGCTTGGTTAATCTTAGCTACTGCCGCTTTAACCGCATCTTTAACAAGTGCCTGAACGCCACGAACCGACCCGAAGTCGGCTTCCGCAATCTCCACCTCATTTAGGCGTCGAAGGGTTTGGTTACAAAGATCAATATATGTAGATGGCATGAAGCACCCTCAATAGAGTGAAGGGGGCAGACACTTGGCCAACCCCCTGAGTAAGTTTATGCTAAGTTATAGTTCGCTGTGAACAACGCCTCTGGGCGAAGAACCTTGCGACCGTATAGTTGCATACCACGGACAACATCGCTGAATGTATTCGGAGAACGGAATGTCTCCACTTTAGCGATCTGGTCTGCTACTGCGACTGCACTATTGTGTCCCGCAACCATCACAGAGAAGTTAGTCTCTGAGCCAGTTGAAAGTGCTGTACCTGCACCGTTGCCCAAGTAAGGCAAGTTGTTAGATACATAGACAGTGAAGTTACGGATCTTAGCTGGAAGCTTACCGTTGCGGATCTCATCAGAACCACCAAAGTCTGCATTAATGAGTTTTGAATCCTCATCCATCAAGATCTCTGCCATCACTGGATCAATTACACAATAACGACCATCAGTCGCAACATTGGCCTGATCCATCAGACGGTTCATACGGTTCATAATTGCCAATGGTGAAGTAATACCACCTGCTCCACCGCCAGCGGCGATTGGAATAGATGTTACTTCGCCAGCTACACCCAAGTCAGCACCACCAAAGTCAGTGATGTCCAATTTGTTTCCAGCAAGCAATTCATCCGTACCAGCGGCAGCATTTGCTACTGTACCTGATGTGGTTGTATTCCGTGCCCATGCACTTGGTGTTTTCCAACCAGACATATAGCCAAGTACTTCCGCATCAAATGCGTCACGAAGATCGTAACCAGCACGGTCAGAAGCAAGATCCATATAATTAATGTGGCTTGCAGCTTGCTCAATATCCGCCAGTGTGAACTGCCAGTAGTTGGCTTTGTCTACTGTCATGGTGAAGTCAGTATCTGCCAGATCCTGTGTCGCCAATGTAGTTCCACGCTCTAACGTGTTGATGGTGATCGTTGGTTCACGGATAATGCGAATCGAGTCTCCCATTTGGGAAATCTCACCTGCATAATCCGTATTAGTCACAGCTTCGACTACAGAACTTTTGCGAAAAGCAAGTTGTGCTTTTTTGCTATAAATTACTGGTGAGAAGTTGCCTGAGTTAAGGTTTGTATAACCTGATGCTTTTGCGAATGCCATTTATGTTCTCCTTTGGAATGGCGGGGCGAAAATGCCCGAACAGACCCCGAAGAGGACAATTGAGTGGCAGTGATTAATAAGGGTGCGAATGCATGATTAGTTGCAGCTAACAAGCAAACGGGCCTCACCACACTGGTGGACTAAACGTCGAAATTCTTGGGAATAGGCAGAACTAGAGGTAGACCTTGCGGTGGCTCTATTCTGTTAATTGAGAGGGATGCTCTCAGAAGATAAGTCTCTTGGAAACATATCATCAAAGAGTTGTGAGCAACAAGTATGTCCCATTGCTCACGTTTATTATACCACTTAACTATTTACTTTGCAAGCTACCTAGCTGCGCCAGAAATATCAAAATTGATTTTACCTTTTTGACGGGCTTCTTCAATTGCATCTGCGTGTTTAGCAAAGTCACGATCAGACATTGCTTCAATCTGGCTTTCAGAATATTCGACCCGCTCATTGGTACTAGGAGTAGAACTAGAAGTACGACCTACTGCCTGTGCAGCCGATTTACTCTTAGTCTTACGCTTCCCTGTATCCGACTTGTACAGATCAATAGCACGGGATGCTTCAGTAGCATTTGTGTTGTTCTTGTACAGAGCATCCTGAATGTACTGCGGCTGCATTGCCACCCACTCATGGAAAGAGGAGTCACGGCGAATTTCGTGAAAGTCGGGGTGCAGTTTAACAAGCTGCTGTTCTGCATCCTTGCGAGTAAGCTTGGTTTCAAGTTGGCGTAGACCCTCCATCCGCTTCTCGCCTTCTTCAAGCGCCTCGCCTGCACGTTTACGAGCAATTGAGTCTACGATTTTTGCAACATCAGGATACTTCTTAGACCACTGATCAATCTCTTCATCAGTCTTAGGGAACTTAATTTGTCCCTTTGCCGCCTGATCAAGCTGCGCTTTCATCTGTGCAACTTCTTGATCTTTTTGTTGCATCAATTGATGAGAGTGCCGACGAAGATCCCCGTACCGTTTTTTGTACGTTGTGTCTTCAGCATCCGTTGGCTCTGGGCCACCAGATTGCGCTTGCTGCTCTTGCGCTAGTTCTTCTGAATAAGAAAGACCATTATCTTCGTCATCCACACGTCTGTATTTTGCCATTGTATTTTGCCTCATTGGGGGCCGCTCTGTGGCGGGTAGCCCTTTACGACATGAACACCATTTTTGGTGTGTTAATCATGCCTGGTAGTTTGGATGTTTTGGGGAAGACCTCCTCGACCTCCTCATCTTCATCCAGCATGTCATCTACCTCTACGGCAGCGACTTCGATCTCGACTTCCTCTGAAGGAACATCGTCTTCTGCTTCAGTAACCTCTTCAGGCTCTTCCGCTTCCTCTTCACCTGCGTATTGAATGAGGCCAGTATCATACATGCCCATGAGGCCCATTTCAGCCTCTGACTGCATATCCATGATATGTTTAAGGCCATGCCATTTGACCACGTTAGCGGGGAGAACATACTCACCTTCGCTAATCATCGCCTCTATATCGTCCCGTACATTTTCTGCACTAGAACCCACTGGGATTGGGTTACCAGACACTGGGTCTGACATCATGCCCATACCACCGTGGTACATCTTCATTTTCTCATCGTTCTCTGGATCATCAACATTAGCTTTTTGAATGGCCTCACCACGGGCCATTTCATAGTCGCTCAATTCGCCGTCCTCATCTAAGTCGGCTTTCTTTTGATCCAATTGAAATTTGTTGTTAGCCATGTCTAGGCCCTCCTTAGTGGTAATGCCTCGTTGTGATGCGGCAAGACCGCCAAGTGCATATTTTATTTGTGCAACTCTAGTGTCTTCAGCTTCTGGGGAGTCTGAACTGAAGAAGCCTAAAACGTCTTCTTTGATGTCTACGGCGTGATCCCGTGCGTCACCAATATAGTCCTTGATTGATGTACCTGCGCCGTCCTGTGGGTAGTACTCACCGCTCTCGCCCGTGTAGAACTCTTCATCGGTAAGATCTTCGTTTAGGATGTTTTTGGAGCGCCACTTAGAATATTCAGTGGCCGTTCCTTCATCATCAAATACAGGAAGCTTTTCGCCCGTGAAAACATCGTAGGGGCCATTTTCGGCGTAGTGATCAAAAAGATCATCTAGCTTATAATTGCCGCCAGTTTCTGGGTCTATTGTAGGGGTTACAAGGTAGCCCGCACCGTACTCAAAAGTCGCTGTCTTCTCAGAGTACTCTTCACGGTCTTCATCGTTAGTCCAAACAGGCTTGCCGTTACGGGTGGTTATGCCTTCTAGTTTTTTTGCTACGCCAGCCATTATTCTGCACCCTTAATTACTTCGTCACGAAGCGTTTTGAACCTGCGGAGTTCAGCAATAGAACCTTGGATTTCCAAGACCCTCTGATGATCTTTCGTGCTTTCTAACTGTTGGTGAAAATGATCTATCCGTGCAGAAACATACTTATGCAGGAGATCCATGTGATCTTTGGTATTAACCAAAAGAAGCAATGAGCGATAAAACTGTTTATCCATTAATTCACCTCGAAACAGGAGAGAGCGATATTGCTGGTAGTTACCAAAACTACGGCTCTATCTTTTTGTTGCTCACACTCTTGTTGAGTAGGATATTGTCCAATTTGGTAATGGCTTAGATTATTGTTTATTAGCTGAAAGAACATAAGCACCCACATTACTGTACGGGGCCTTCTGGGGCTGCATTAGGTGGTGCTGGCTGCTGTCCACCATTGTCACCGCCACCTGATCCTGTGAAGCCGTCTGCACCAGGCAGTGGGGCCTCTCCTGGGGCTATGTTACCGCCGCCAGTACCTGTTGGGTCATTAGGGTTAGGTGGGCCACCTTCTGGGGCCGCTGGTGGGCCTTCAGGCTGTGGCATCATCGCTTGGATCTCTGCCATCATCTTAGCCTGAATAATGGCCTCACGTTGATCGTTTAAGATCTTATCTTCATCCAGATCCATAGACGCTGCCAACTCACGCAAAACATAATCGTATTTAACAAATGGAGCCATCTGTTGGTTCTGTGTCATCTGCATAAACTGTAGCAAACGCTGGCTGCGGATCTCGTTACGCATTAGGCTTTCAGTGCCTTTAGCTACAACTTCCAAATCACCAACAAATTGCTTGTCGAAATTAAATTGCATGTTGAATGCAAACAAAGCTTTACCTAATGGCGCTAGCAGATAGTCATCGACGTTCCGAACAACTGCTTTGATGTTAGACTGTGCCGCCCCCATCAACATGGACATGCCTGAAGCGGTACGGCCTACGCCCATAACACCAGTAGTACCGTGACTGTAGCTAGGGATGCCTGTAGCTTCATCAGCAAGCTGACGTGCCTTATCAAACATCATCATAAGTTCGTTGCTTACATTTTTAAACGAATGTGAATGTATACTTTGACCAGGTGCGCCTGCCTGTCTCCGAAAGATTTTGCCTGGGTAAATACTCATGTCCTGCCCAGGGACTAAGTTAGTCTCATCAATCTCAATAAGAAGATTACCTGATAGAGCAGAGTTGTCTATCGACATACGGAAAAACCCGTTCATTATCAATTGGGTGTCTTCCATATTCTCTGCAACGCCAACTCCAAAGAATGAGTACGGATTTAACTCGTATGGCACTGCATGGTAAGGAATACGGCTTGGAGTGAACGGATTTAGCACTAAACGGAGGATTTGGCCGTTACAGACCCATATATTGACCTGTACTTCGTCCCGATCTTCGTATTCTTTAGGGATGTCTAAATCAGCCTCTTCAGCCAATTCAGTGTCAATAATGCCCCAATACTCCAATACTTCGTAGCGATCTACCTGCTCAGAGCCTGCATTATCCTCTAATGCGTCTTCCCAGTACTCTCTGGTGTAGCTAGCGCCATATTCTATGGCTAATTCGAGGCTTTCATCACGGAAGTGTGGACGTTTCTTCAATCCACGCATCTGTGAGCGGTTTAATCGGTGTCGCTGTACAGTAAACTCTGCCTCATCCATGTTTCGTGCGTCTGGATCAGGATAAAAGTCCCAAATACTTACAAATTCAACTTTTGGGATGGTTTCAAGGATAGGATTGTAGTTTCCCTCTTCGTCCCAGCGAGGGTATTCCTTATCTTGGGCAAAAGGGCCTTTAAGTAGGCCATGCCCCAATAATGCACACTCAAATGCCATAGAACGTAGGTGCTTAGACGCCTGAGATTCCTCAAGCTGGTCGTGCATAAGCTTTTCCATCTTCTGGGCCGCAACTTTGGCTGGCTCAAAGGTGATGGAACCAGGATTTGTACCTGGGCCAACCTCAAGTTCTTCTTCAATAGGCTTTAGCTTGTCTTCGTACAGACCTAACTCTTTTGCAATCTCTGGACGGACGATATTACGGGGGACTTTGTAATCCACACCCGTTTTTTCTTTAACTTTATCCGTAGTCAGGGCGTTAGGATCGTAATGTACCGCATCCGCTACGTTATTAGGGAACTTACGCTGCTCAATGCCTAGTGGATACTTACCACCAGCAAATAGAACGTCTACAACCTGTGCATAGGCAGCAAGAACCTTAGTCTTTGTGATTTTAATAAACGCTTGGGACTTTTCAGTGTCAGTAAACTGCACATCAGAGCCATAGATACCACGATAGTTACGATAGGCGGTTAGCCAGCGATCCTCGTCGGTGCGCCTATGGTCTTTGGAACGACGAAACTGCCCGTCGATGAATGCTACAACACCAGAATACTCTGTATTCTCTTGCTCTACGTCCCCATCTTCTTCTAGCGACACCACACGATCAGTTTCGGTAACATCTTCAGGGTTAGTATCAGTAGGTCTGTCCATTAAAGCCATGTTTTAGTATCCAAATGCTGAATCTGCGGGACGGTAAGTTCGTTCAGGAACACCTTTGCCCATATCGAAAGGCGAAAATGCTCTGGGGCGGCTCATGATGCCGTATCGAACACTGTCGTATGTGTGATCTGTTGCGTATCTAGGGTCGATATCGTCCGAACCTTTAGGGTCAGAAGGTATTGAAGGAAGATCTGCAATGATCTGGCGGCAAGTATCAAAGAATACGATACCTGGCTGCTCTGTAACTTCGTCCACCTTTAGTCTTTGGTGAAATAAGTTCTTGCCAGCTACCCTTGCACCTGAAGAACGATCACTAGGACGCCATCTGCAGCCCATATTAACCATTTCTTCTGCAATGGATGGGCCTATCTGGCCCCGATTATGCCAACATGAACTATCCAGAACACCGTAAGTGATCCTGTCGCCCATTTCAGCTTCCATTACTGCAACTGCTAAGTCTTTGCCTGTATGTTTGGACAGGTATAGTTCCCGATAAACTATTAAAGTTTCATATGCAGGATCTATTGCAAACCAATGCACTGCACTCCAAGAACTATACCCGTAATCTGCTGACCTAAATCGTACCCATTCATCTGGAATATCGAAAGGTTCTACCACATGAATAGATTGCTTAAACTCTGGGAAAGCAGCGCCATCTGCTACCGCCCAATCGCCCTCTAGTAATTGCCGCCTTTGGTTCTCTGGCAAAGATAGAAGGTTTGCCTCATACGCCCCGTCTTCTGTAAGGTACGGGTTATCGTATAAACTCGCAGGAATGAACCTACGATAGAATAAGGGATCACCTGCCTTTTCATGTTTTTCGGGGTAAACTAAGTCGTTACCCGTTTCGGGGTCTTTCGCTACAAACCGTTTGTTTGCAGGGGAAGGATCAACGAACATCTGCTTAACCCACTGGTGGCCTCTCGACCCAGGGTTAGTAGTTGCCCTCATGTATGTAGGTAGATCAGGATCTGTAGTACGCAATCGAGATCTTAGGTAATTCCAGGCGAAGGGAGTGGCATACTGCGTCAACTCATCTACGCCAATGTAAGAAAATGACTGACCTTGGTAACGCATAACATCTTCGTCACGCTCCAAGTATGTCATCCATAGTCTGGCCCCTGACGGGAAGATCCACTGGCTTTTCTTTTCCTGCCACTTCGCCCCTGGGTAGGCCCTGGGGTAGAGTTCTTGCGACTTGAAAACCAATTCACGCAATTCGTCGTTTGTGCGGCGAAGGATGAGTCCACTGAATGCAGCATTTGAAAAATAGCGCATGGGATCTGCAAGTAGGGCGAAACTTTTTCCTCCACCCGCTGCTCCGCCGAACAAGACTTCTCTCTCTGGCGCTGCCAAGAAGTCGGTTTGTGGCCCAGGATTTGGGGCGAATATAATTTCCTGTTTCTGTGCCTGCTCTTCAACGCTTCCAAAATCCAATGTATTGCTAATTGATTGTGCTTTGTCTTCGTGTGCAGCAAGCTTGTTGGTCATCATACTGGCAACACGTCTGCCATCTGCCCGTTTGCGCTTTACCGCTGCAATCTTCTTATCTTTGCGGGTTTTAGGCTTACGCTTCTTAGTAGCCTTATCTAATTCCGCTATTCGTTTACTAGTTGGTCGGTGCTTTCTCCAAATCAGGATAATGCCCTGATGAGAAATCTTACGACCTCCTTTTTCTGTAAGCCACTCTGCCACCTTTCGGGTGGGGTGACCGTTCTCCAGATAATCAAGCGCCTCTTCTACAAGGGCTACAAGAGGTTCATCTGGAAACAGAAGCAGGGGATTATCGGGGTCAGCTACATAACCAAACGGTATTCTTGCTGATCCGTTAGGACGTGCTTTATTATCCCATGTAATCTGATGATTTCGGAGGAAGAATAAACATGCCACCGCCTTGGCTGGTGACCTCTACCTGTTCCTTTTTAACCAAACCTGTACGGTCTAGTATCTCACGGGCGGCAGAGATCGAATTTCTTGCGCCCATAGCACTAGGGTCATCAAGAACCCCAATAATACCAAAGGCCGCTTTAGGTGCATTCATAGCCAACATCAGGCTTGCACGTTCAATGATTTCTTCCCGCAAGTTCTTAACTACTTCGCCACTTTTCGTGGTCTTAGAATAACCCGCTATATCCATAGCCTTGCGGATGTTACCGCCAGCTTCGCTCATAAGCGCATCCAAAAAGAGTAACTGTTTATCAGTATACTTCTTAGGTTCGTCCATCATCCTACTGTCCTCATATATACAAACCCAGCACCTACGGCTGCGGTTAGTACGATCCACCAGATGCGCTCCATAAAGTGCAGCTTCTGGCCTCTAGACTTACTAATTTCGTCTAGCTTCCGTATGCGATCCCACATGTGCTTCTGTTCATCATCGTAATGATCCATGCGCTTAAATAACGTAATCATACGCTCCTCCATTCGGGCGAGTGTTACGACTGCATTTGAAAGGGCATCTAATTTATCCTCAATGCGAGTGAGGCGAGCATCACTCACGTCTAGGACTTCTTTTTCTTCTTCTTCGGCCAGCCAGCCTTCATATCCTTATAAGCTTTGTCGCTTACGGTGGACTTAGACTTAGGACGACTAGTGCCGTCCTTCTTACGCTTGTTCATATTTTTAACTAACGACATAGGATTACCACTTTTTGCATGACCAGTATCTGGCCGTTAATTTCGATTTGGCCGTGTCACACTTGTGCCTTGCACGGAATGATTTACGGGCTGCAGGGTTATCCTTGCGGATCTCCATATCAGGATCTCCAAAGGTGATGTACTTAACGCTGTCACCTTCAACCGCCAGAACTTCAAACTTCTTAGGGCCACCTCTGCGAGGCTTATTAACCGCAGTAAAACCGTGGCGCTTTTTACCCGCTGCGATCTTTTCTGATTTAGACTTACCAGCCATTAGACCTCACATTTTATAAACGTAGAAAAGGTAGGCAGCCCCGATAGCAGAACCAATAAGAACAACAACAAACCCAAAGATCGTCAAACCTTCGATTAGTTCTTCTCGTTCCCTAATGCGTTGTCTCTCAGCTTCTTTTCGAGCCTTGCGGGTTTGAGCCTGATGCTCCACCCAAGAATCATACAAACCAGGACGCCCGTACAAGCGCATATGCGACTCTAGCTGGCGGCGTTGTTCCTTGATCTGATCTAGGGCTAAGAAGGATTCAAAGTCGGCAGTATCTTTGCCTAAGACCTTTTTGAAGATAGACTTCTTGTCACCCTCAGTCTTATCCTTGATCTTGTCTTCTGCTGTCAGAAAGTCGCTGATAGATTTACCGCACTGGGCTAATTCACGTCCATTAGATATAGCGGATTTAATTACACCGAAGGCAGCATTAGCCATCGCAATCTCTGCAAGCATGGCTCCCCCCCAGAAGTATGCTAGGTGGAGTACACCTCTATTTTAAAACAGAAGGGTTTGGTCGCCACCCTCAATGCGTTGGCAGTATACTTAGCTACCTCAAACATTTCTAAGGCACACTCTTCCTTGGTGTCATAGAAATCCTTCATGTTCATTTTAACGTCACAGCTAGATACATCCGTAACGGACGCACATAGAAGTATCGCACCAACAAACATCACTTAGTCTTTTTAGCAGCCATACCGCCGTAGCTGTAACCAGGCTTCTTCTTCTTCATAGCCATACCGCCACCCATCATCTTAACCTTTGCAGATTTACCCGCAGGAGGATTGGACGCACCGCACTTTGCCTTAGTCATCTTCATTGCTAATCTCCCTGATTATAAATGGATTTGGATCTTCAACTCGTGCAGATGCTTCTTCAGTCTCAAAGTATTCAGCATACCCCCTGAAGATTAGATCTCTATCTTTGGCTTGAGCCTTGGTGATTAGACCTTCCTCAAAAAGAAGATCCCGCACAGCTTCCAGAGATAACTCTTTGCCTGTACGTTCACGGATAGCAGCACGAATGTATATGAGATTTATCATAGGGCTTTCCTGCCCAATATGTTTATTATAACACTGGGGTTGGGTTTAGGTCAATACCTTAATTGAGTGGCATTATTAGGGTTGACTTATCTGAAAAACAGTGTATAATTTACTTGTAAGCCAGGGGGTATATACCAATACTAGCTATAGAACCTAGTACGTATCTCACCTCTAGTTACACCTATATCCCTTAACTGCTTGTCACTCATGTTCTGTAAGATCCAATAGTCTGCACGTCTTTGCTGCACATATTGAATATTATTCCAGATACCGTTCAGGCTGTTAAACACATACTTCATTACAACTCTCCTTAGTTAATGTTGCTAATTATATTATAGCAGCACTGTACTAAGGGGAGTTTTGTTATTTAATAATACCCGTTATGCATTATTTAATAGCCTTCAATCTTCGCACTGAAGCAGCCGCCCAGTTACCTCTACCTGAGATTGTAGGGATCGATAGTTCGTTTAACTTATTGGCTACTGCTCTCAAAGACATAGTCCTGTCAGGATCTATCTCATCTAACAACGGAACCTTCTCCAAGGCACGGCTCTTATAAAGTGCTGTACGGGCTTCTGTGGCGTTCCTAGCGGTATCAGCATTTCCTTTACCACCAACAAAAATACCATCCCTGTAAGCGCCTAATTGAACACCTCTAGCCTTCGCCTTCCGTAGACCTTCAATGGTAAGTTCTCTATGGTTGGTCATATCTCTGCCATGTATCTTACCGTGACACGATTCACAGCATTCAACTATGTTAGTAGGGATATCCAAACCGCCTAAAACTTTAGGAACAATATGATGCTTATGCACACTTTCTACTTCTGCATTGCAGCATGGACAAAGCTTATCCATTCTATAAGGCAGACATGCACTCTACGGCAGCATCTACAGGGATCTTAAACCATTCACCCTTACGGCTATCCGCCAGCTTTTCTAACGCTGTATGAGCCTCATACTCAGCCTTACGCCTATCATCAGAGGATATAGCATAATGCATAACATAATCCCGATAAGGACTACTGGTCTGGTAGCTATTACACCTATCACGGGAATCAATAGCCATGCCTACCTTAACCCATTCAGGCCAAGCAGGATTAGATATAATATAAACATGCCCTGCCTTAACCGCAGCTAAATTAGCAAAACTAGAGAAAGCAGCATCGTTAAAGCTTACATACCGACCAGGCTTATGAAGAGGATGAGACTGAGGAATGTACTTACCATCCACAAACATGCGGGTGGTATTTTTCTTATTATGGGTATCTAACCGTTGCTTATACCCAGAAGGACTATGATACCATAATTCCCCATCAATCTCCTTGATGTTACTCATCAGAGATATTGAATAAATCATCTACAGCATCTGAACTGTCTTCTATGCGCCCTGCCGTAGACCGAAGCTTCTCAGCTACACGGCTAAACTCATGGGCAATACTGTACAGCCGCTGGTAA
>Ga0115006_10002789_pt1 | contig 11656 bp, 10 predicted proteins | sample ArcOceMetagenome_3_FD_88943 | JGI IMG/M metagenome (GOLD analysis project Ga0115006, IMG submission 88943) | Marine eukaryotic phytoplankton communities from Arctic Ocean - Arctic Ocean- Svalbard ARC20M Metagenome | ecosystem: Environmental > Aquatic > Marine > Oceanic | place: Arctic Ocean...
AGCCCTATTGACATACGCTCGTGCGCAAAAAAAAACAAGAAACCCCGAGGCTGCCTCGGGGTTTCTTGTTTTTTTTTTGCGCACGAGCGCAGGCCTCTTTTGTCAGTATGCGTTGGTCTGTTTTGTCAGTGCGCGTGGGTCTGTTTTGTCAGTGCGCATAGGACTTTTTTGACAGTGTGCATCTATTCTGCAGATGTGCAATTCATTCCCTGCAGCGCGTACAAGGGTGAAAATCTCGTCAAAATTTCCGACACTGCTCTGAGTTCGTGGTATCAGGTGTGTGTTTGTGTGTGTGTGTGTGTGTGTGTATGTACATCAATATGTATATATTTTGCGGGGCTCCAGCGTTGTCGAGGCTACTGCTCTCTCTCTCGCTCTCTCTCTCTCTCTCGTTCTCTCGTTCTCTCGCTCGCGCTCTCTCTCTCTCTTCTCTCTCTCTCTCTCTCTCTCTCTCTCTGTCTGTCTGTCTCTCTCTCTCTCTCTCTCTTTCTCGTGCGTGCTCTCTCTCTTTCTTTCGCGCGCGCGCTGTCTCTCTCTCTCTCACTCTCTGTTGATCTCTTTCTCACTCACTCACTCTCTGTTCGTGTTGCAGGGCCCCAGCCTTGTCGAGGCCATCGATCTGCTGAAGCCGCCTGTCAGGTATGCGTAAGTGTCAAAAGAGACCTATTTCTATAGCAAATGAGCCCTATTAACATACGCATGCCTGCGATACGCCAGTATCAGTAGGTCTCTTTTGCTCTTATAGGTTTCTTTTGGCACCCACGCATGCCTCAGGTGTGCGGAAGCGTCGAAAGAGGCCTTTTTATATGGTAAAAGAGCCCTACTAACATACGCATGCCTCAGGTGTGCCCTAGTGCTCTGTAAGGGCTAGTGTCCTTTTAAGATCTAGTGGTTCACTATGCTGGGTCTCTTTTGATACTTGCCCTTCTGACATTATTTGCACTTGCTGGGTCTCTTTTGACACTTACCGGGTCTCTTTTGACACTTACCGGGTCTCTTTTGACACTTACCGGGTCTCTTTTGACACGTACCCTCACGCCTCAGACCCAGAGATCTAGCGCTGCGGCTGTCAGTGGCGGATATTTTTAAGACACATGCGCTCGGTTCGTGCGTTGCGGGCCGCATCGAGGGTGGCTCCTTGATCGCTGGCTCTCCTCTCGTCTGTCGTCCCGGCAATCTCCCGGGCCAGGTGATGCTGTGTGCGTGTGTGTGTGTGGGGGGGGCGAGGTGCACGGGGGGAGGTGCATGCAGTCCGCTTGACAGAGCTCATAAAGCATAAGGTCGGCGTCTTTTCATGTTGGAACACAGACCCGGTGTGATGCTGCTGTTGAGGTGAAGCTGTTTTACTTGTTCAGGTCAAGGCGATCGAAAAGCATGGGCGACGCGTGCGGAAAGCCGAGGCTGGCGACGTTGTGACAATCTCGATTTCTGGGATGGACATGGAAAATGTAAAAATTGGGTGCATCCTATGTGAGGAGAGCCGCCCGATCCCGATGGCGACGGTGTTTCTCGCGCAAATTGTTGTCTTTGATGTCGAGGAGCCCATCACAAAGGGCTACCAGGCGACCATGTATTTACGCTCGTCTGCCGAGCCCGTTTCAATAACAAAGCTTCTATGTACCGTCAACAAGTCTTCCGGCCAAGTACTCAAGAAGAAACCTCGACTGCTACCTCGGCAATGCAGCGCCGTTGTCCAGGTGCGTCTGCGCGCTTGGCCCCGGCCGCGCACACGCACACACACATGTTTGCATGCTAGCGCTCGAAAACGCACCAAGACGCCCGCACTTGCGTGCATGCATTGAGTGTTTGTTTTGTGCTGGCGTGTGTGTGCTCTTGCGTGTGTTGACACCGCATTCTACATTCTGGTTGTGTAGATCACTTGTCAAAGGCCAGTTTGCTTGGAGGTGTTCAGCGAGTATAAGCAGCTCGGAAGGTTTACTCTTCGAGAGAGTGGCAGTAGCATTGCTGCCGGAAACGTGATGAGGTTACTATCATGAGATTGGAGCTGCTGACTGGTCCGAGGAGAGTATCGCTGATCGAGATAGTACCCTGCAGCGAGAGGAAAGCAGAGGACGCGGGAGGGAATGAAGAAAGGCATTTCTGTGTCCCATAAAATTTTATTCAAACATAAATCATGAACCCTGCTGATCTGGAGGAGGATGATAAGACCTGAATCCTACTGTGGGTCGGGATAATGGGACGCTCCAGGTACCTCCAAGTGCCGAGGGTGGCCATATTCATTCGAGTCCATTTCCACCAGCCTCCTCTCCGACTGGTCCGCTGGCGGACAGCACACTCGTCTGTTGCGATCCATTTTCTCCCTCCCTGCGAGTGCTCTTTTTCCGGGATTGAGGGTGATGTTGGTGGTGATGTTTATGCCTGTGGTGCTTGTCTTGCTTTTCGGCACCGTTGGAGGTGGGGAGCAAGCAGGGCATAAGGTATTCGTCCAGCAAGTGCGTGACTTTCTGGTTCAATGGGACCAGAGGGTCCGGCACCAAAAACTGGGACACGTAGCACAGCGCACGATGTAGCGCCGTAGGAGCAAGACGGCGATTGCCAGCCTCCTCAGTCCCAGATCCCCACTCTTCCTCCTCCTCATCAATCTCATGATCGACGCGCCAGAAGCACCAACCCACAGCGTCGCTTCCGATCTCGTTGTACACCTTGCAGGCTTTGAGCAGCGTAGCAAACTCCGAGGGCGCCATGGATCTTTTACTCTTCCGCGGCCATGCATCTGTGCCTGCGTATTTACGCAGTGCCGTGTCCACCACGGGGCGGAGAAGATCCTTGATACTGCTTACTGCGGAATTGGCGAGGAAGTGATCGACGTCCAGCTGGTCACAACGTGTTGCAACCTGAGTAAAAACATTCCCCAGTGTGGCGTGCGAAATCGCCGTGGGTGAGATCTGACGTATAATCCTCCAGGAAATTCGAGCAAGTGCCTCGATGAAGTTTGGCATCTTCAACACGTTATCATCTTCCTGTCGAACCTCGTGCAACATGTCAGCAAGTCTTTTGCTCGAGTCCTCTTCAACAACATGGAAGTACTTCTCCCTGCAAGCCATCCGGAAGGCGTGGACAGCTTTCAGAGGTGATATTTTTTCCCTGCTATAATCGACCTCTGTTTGCAGGAGATCGGCCGTGTGAAGCAATGACAAAAATTGTTCTACACGTATCGAGATTCCATTTGCATCGGGATGATCGGCGGACTCCCTCAGTCTAGCATAACAACGGAAGACCTTGAATACGGCAGTTGAATGGTGCAGAGTTGTACTGGCACATTGCTCCATCCACCGCACAAAGTGCTCTGGGTTCAAGCCTCTTTGGAATTCTGGTTTTCTAATGTCCTGGAAGCGGTCATTGTTAAGATTTCCCAACAGCAGTTTTGCAAATCCTGACTTCAAACGGCCTCGAGAAAATTCTTGTGTTTGACCCGTTGCGCGTTGCATCTGCGCGTGTATCAAGCCTTGCCGCTTAGCCTCTTCGAACCCTTCTTCTTGGCCGCGTTCAAACTCGTCCTTGCTTTTCTCTTTCTCGTGTGTGAGCTGCAGATTCGTCTTGGTACTATACAAATTCACCAGAGCAGTTTGCGAAGTATGGGTTGATAAGCACATCTCATGTAGCTCTGCGTCTGCGTCCGCAATACGGCTTCGCGCCTCTGCAGAATTGGCCTCGAAAACTTTCACTGCCTCGCACAACGAAGTGAAGGTGCTTGCGCTGAGGACGAACAGCGGCTCGTTGCTCACGTCTGCAGCATCGAGAACCTGCAAGAGCTTGTCTGCACAATGTCCAATGTGCTCTGCTGTGTCCTGCATTTTGTTATAGTTACTTGCAAGCTGCTGCCCCGCCCCCCATGCAGCACTACTGAGGTCGGACGAAAGCAAATACAAAAGGGATAGGAATCGAATGCGCACGTCCAAAGTCTTGTCGCCAGGTCCGAAAAGGTCGACTTCCTCCCATTGCGGATCAGCTGTGAGATCCACCATGGTCTGCGCAAAGAGTGACCCTCGCTTTTCGAGTGAAGCACTGCGAGCCGTGCTCACTCGCTCCTCCGGCCACTTCATGTGTTCAGGAAGCACCAGATTAATGAAGTTCAATAGTACCATACCGTCGTCTAGGTCAGTAGTCAAGTTACTGACAACTATTGTCGCACCATCTGGCAATTTACCGTCATTCAAAGCTTGTTTCAAATGTGCGGAGATCCAGCGAGTAAGGAGCTCATGCGCCTTCAGGCGGGACACGCGGTCCAACTCTTGACACGTCTCGCCATGCTTAAGTAGCATTCGCACTGTGGGTGTATTCTCGAAGCGCTTGGTCGTCGCGCGCATATCAGCACACACTCCGTGCGCTTCCTTGCGCGACAGGTCGACCAAGCCACTTGTCAGCGCCCGAATGATGCCGATTGCGACCTTTTCCTGCTCGAGCCGCTTTTCTGCAGCCTCGGCATCCTGCACCGAAATTGGCATAGCTGGGGCTGCTTGCCGTGATTGCATGGATGCCATGGGAGCGGCCCCAGCATGTGATTGGGCCCCAGCATGTGAATATGCAGTGGAATCAGTGTCACCGGTAGGCCCAGCTTGTTGTGACTGGACAAAGCTCGCATCCAGCTTTTCCGTAAGGGCATCGATTTCCTTGATGAAAGCAGCTTCCTTTTTCCCCCACTTCTTCGCATTGACCTCGATTTCGGTTTCCATTGTCTGCGTTCGAAGCTGGAACCCCTCGATCCGCTTTTCAAGACTCGTCTTCTCCAGTTCTAGCTCAGTCACCTGGAGCTGCAGCTTTTTGGCTTTTGCTTGAAGCGCCTTAATCGTCTCATCCATGCCTCGAAAAAACTCGACATCGCTGGCTGTGCGAATGCCTGACCTAAAGTATGGCGTCCTCGAAAAGTACGAGGCGCCCGCTCGTGCTGCTTCCGACGACGATCCAATACTTGCTGAACCCAAATCCATCGTATTCCCAGACATAGGCCTCGCAGTTCGCGTGCGAGCACTTTCGCTTTTTCTGGAAGAGATAGAAAGATGGGCACTCCGCTTCCCAGCATCCTCGCTCATCCCCTTCTCCTTTTGTGATTTGTCAGGCATGTAAATACCACGGACAATTTCGTCGCGCAGCCGTGACATCACCGGCTGAAATGACCCTAGCACGGGAATGATGACGTCGAGCATATCCAGCGATGCAGCCACTCGCAGATAATTGGGCTGATCGGCATCTTTGCCAACCTCTGGAAAATTTAGGTCCATCTGCATCAACATAGCACTGCAGAAAACCTCGACCGAGAAGAAGTTTGACATTTCGGTGAGCAGAATGTTGGACCATTTTGCCTCCCACCCGGCATCTTCCTGTTGCAGATGCTGCGGGATACGCGGAACATGGCTGGAGTCAATGCGCGCCCCTTCCATGTCTCCGGCTTCGGCACTCCCTTGCCTGGCTGCTACCTGGGCCGCTGTCCTCGAAAGGGCGGGGGTGGAAAGATGACTGCCACAGACGTGGCAGGTGTCTGTGTCAAGATCAATGTTGATCTCAGCGTCAATGATCTGGTACGAGTGCGACGGAGATGGCTCGAATCTTTTCAGGAGCGCTGCCGGATTGCTCAGGTTTTTTAGATGTGCAAACTTTTCTTGCGAGTGCGTCTGGCGTTCCTTGATCGGCTTGTCTTCCTCAAAAATCTTTCGACTCCTGGGTCCACTGCACCATTATGAACTCTGACGTCAGCAAATTCACATGACACCTGAACTCCAACATACAGCATTGCTCTGTGGCTCACAAATGTGACCTGTGGTCGCTAGTGCTCGTCGATAAAACATCGTACGCCACCCGGTCGATATCACTCAGCCCGTGCACCTGGTTTCCCCTCCCCATGTGAGTCACGTTGTGGCAGACCTGCGCGTGCCGAAGAGGCTCGCCGACGAGAGCAAATGCAGAGCAGCACATGCGAGTCCACGCCCCTCGGATGGCGTCTGCGGAGGGCAGGGAAAGGGCTGCCGTGCCGCACACGGGTCCCGCCATGCCGTGGGTGCGGGCTCAGCCCGGCCTTGTGCGTCTGCGCAGAGACACAATCCGAGGAGCAGGACTTTTGAAGATACGCTTGTGGCAGCTCTCACCGCAGTTGCCTCCAGGAGCGAGACGGGGGTTCGTGCTCGGTGCTGGGATCGTAGCCATGGCTGCTGCGCTCTGCGACCCGTGCGCCTGAAATCAGTGTTCACCAGCAAAACTCGAGCGCTAAGACGCAGCAGCAATGAGAACCTGCTGTTGCTCAGCTGTTTCAACTGCCGCAAGCGCAACTCTTCCTTCCTCCTCCTCCTGCTCCCTGAATCAAGACGCATGGCCCCAGCAGGATCAGAGGGTGTTTGGCGCTGCTCGTCGTCCACACCAGGTCGGTTTGAGGAAACGTCCTCACGTCTATCCGTTGATTCCGTCAACAGCGGTGCCGGCCTTGCAGCTCTCAACTGGTGCTGACTCTGCGGCCGAACACCCGAAATCTGCGCATGAGACGCACAACGACATTGAGGAAGTTCGTCCACATGTGTGTGATTAGCACATTTGCTTGCCGGGTGCTATGCTCTGCGCTCTTGCTGTCTGTCACCTTTTTCCTGGTGATTGTGGATGCACCGGCGGCTGAGACGGGCCGAGGTGATGGAAGCGCCGGAGCATCTCGAGGTCTTAGCCGTGCTCTCTCTGGCACGGGCGTGAACCCTCTCCTAGAGCCTGGTTTCAGCACACGGCGTGTAAGCGCGAGGCTGCGCAAACGTGTGCTCATTTTGAACGCTCACCTGGCCGCGTGCTTCCCGGCGTTCGGCCAGGAGAACGCGGTGAAGACTGCAAATGATAGCCCGCAACCAGAGCGGGGGGTTCCGCCTCCTCCCAGCCGGACACGGGGTCCTTCCTTCGCTCCACCTCCGCGTCCGTCATTCAGCGGCCCTACTACGCCCGTTGTGTGGAAAACGGGTGTTCTCCTGGTGTTCGCAACAGTTCACAAAAACCTTTCCACCCCCGCCGTCTTTTTTTTTTCAAAAAAAAAGACGGAGCCTGAGGAACCCCCATCCCGAGAAGCTCCTGCGAAGATTGCAAAATGGCTGGAAAGCAGCCGTCTCGAATGTGCCATGAAGAGGGTTGCATTCAACTAATCAGCTTAATCGACCCATATCACAAAGTTATGGGCAAGAAGTCACACAGTGCCAGGACTGCTTTACGCGATTGAATCCAGATCATGTATTTGCGAAACACAGAAAAGAGAAAGAGGATGTATTTTATCGTTTTTTGAAGAGCGCACGCATATCCGGACGCAACAATCATGAAAAATAAGCATATTAAATTAACTCTTCCAAACGGCGAACCGCGTGGGGTTTACGTTGATTTTGTAATTGAAACAGCAGACTTCATTATTTACATTGAGCTTGACGAGCATCAGCACAAATTTGGCAATTACGATACGCCCTGCGAGAAACGTGGTCGAGTTTGATTTATGAAGCCTCAGAAAACAGCGGCTCAAACCCATATCTGGGCGTTAGGCGGAGGGGGGGGTCCCGTAATCCGGTGTCTTTAAAATAAAATGGGTGCCAGTGAACTGAACTCAGACTCGGACTCTGTTCACTGAACTTCCGAGTCAAAAACTTTGAAGTTCCCGGCCCGAGTCCCCCCTGCTCCCTACCACAGGCACCCGGCAAACATATCCCATTCCGCTCCCGACCTCCCCTCCCCTCTTCACAGCACCAGCCCCGGTCCACCCCCCTACTCAACCACTATGGCTGAGCAGTGTTGTATTTGTGAGGCTGTCGCACGCACTTTAATGACAGTGTCAGGCTCGCAATGCACCGCATGCCCCCCAGGAAAGTACAAGTCGCAACTCGGTGTCAGACCCGGCTGCGACCTCTGTCCGAGCAACACATGTCCCACGACGGTTGCTGCTGTAAACTCTGACACGTGTCAGAGTTGCCCGCATGCCAGTGGCACAATGTCGCCAGCGGGAAGTACGTGTGACAGTACGCAGTACTTGAAAATGGAGGACGCTCTATACCAAGCAGTTCTCCTCCTTTCTCCCCCTCATCCCCGTGCACAGCTTTGTAACATGTCCTGCAGCATTACGCACACTGAGACCGTGAACAGTGACAACACTCGACCGCAACACACACCAACATCCGACGCACACACCCGGTGCCTAAAAAAAATTTCAATACCGATACTCTACAAACAATCAACAACAAAAGAGTTTTTGCCGCCCGGCCTCGTGGGCGACAACACGAGTCTGTGAGCAGGCGTAAGAGGATTTACTCCGGCAAAGGCAACAGGATGCACCGCAGTCGACGGCCCTCACAGGCCGAGCACAAAGTGGCCAAACAAGGGCACGATCGGTGAGCCGGTTTCCGTGCCGTGCTCATCGACATCCGAGTCTGCGAGGTCAATGTGGCAGAAGGGCAGAGGAAGCGCGGCAGCGGCGCTGTGGTCGTCCAGCCCCGAGGCGATGGCGAGGAACGCCATGGGGAACTGGTGGCCGCGCGGCGTGGTGGCCGACGGGCCTGCATTGCACTGGAGCACATCATACATCTCGCCCGCAGACGCGACGGGGGTGTTCTTGGTCCCAGGGGCCACGTACGCGTAGTCCTCCTTGCGCAGCACCGACACCTCGAGAGGCTGTCCAAGCTGCACACCCGCAGCCGCCAGGCGACAGGCCACCCCGCCCGCGGCCCTTGCAGCCCCATTGTCAATGGCTGCCGCGTATGGCCCGTAGCACCGCACCGCATGCCCGGTGAGCGTGGCGATAGTGAGGAAGGTGGGGCTTGGGTGCGCGGCTGGGTCCGCGACGACGCGCTCGCGCAAGTGCGAGAGGACGTCTGCCAACACGAGCCGCCCCTCTGCGTCGGTGTTTCCTATCAGGACCCGCTTGCCGGAGTGGGCCGTGATCACCTCATCCGCCACGAACGCGTCGGGACCTATCGAATTTCGGACGCACCTATGCGGTGTGTGTGTGTGTGTGTGTGTGTGTGTCAGTGTGTGTGTGTGTCAGTGTGTCAGTGTGTTAGTGTGTGTGTGTGTGTGTGCGTGCGCGCGCGCGCGCACCTGTGCTGGGAGCGTGCATGTAGGCATGTGGGAGTGTATGCGGGGTATGTGCGCGTGTATGTATGCGTGCGTGTACATACACGTGTGAGTGTGTGTTTGTGTGTGTGTGTGTTCAATCAAGTGTGCACATGTGTGTGCACGCACACACACACCCGAGCTCAACGACGACTTTGAGCCCGGCTGTGAGCTTGGGGTCCGCTCGGGCACAGGCAAGGAGGAAGCCGGCAGCAGCAGCAGCGCCACACTTATCCCGCCGCATCCCGGCCATGCCGCCCCCCACCTTGATGTCTGCGCCGCCAGTATCAAACGTTACGCCCTTGCCAGCGATGACGACGGTGCGGGTCGTCGCTCCGGCGCCGCACCACGCGAGCCGCACCACGCAAGGCCGGTGCCTCTCGACGGGAATGGAGGCGCGCGCAACAGACATGAGTAGCGGGTACTCCTTCTCGAGCACGCCGACATCTGATATCACGTCGACCTCGACGCCGCTCACGCCCTTGCACGCGGCTACCACCGTCTCTGCGAGGCGCGGTGGCGCCATGTGCTCTGGGTCCCCCGATCCTATGTCGCGCGCGAGGCGCGTATGTGTGTGTGTGTGTGTGTGTGTGTGTGTGTGTGTGTGTGTGTGTGTGTGTGTACATGCATGCATACGTACGTACGTACGTACGTACATATACAACATCAAGGCACATATCCCTCACCAGGTATGGCAATGGGCGGAGCAAGCTTGAGCCCCTTCTTTTCCCACACACACACACATACACACACACACACACACACACACACACACCTCCCCTCCTCGATCGCATCTGCGGTATCAGCACCCGCCTGATGCCCCCCGGGCTCCAGCACGAGGGTCTTGAGCGGCGACACCTTGGGCACCGCCGCCTCCCGTGCCTGCAACGTAACGTAAGCGCGCTGCAGCACGCCGAGCTTTGCCACGAGAGCCGCGTATTTGAACGCCCCGGCCCCGTCTACAGGATGCTCCAGGCCCTCGATCGCCTCGTCCACATGCAGCGTCACGTCGTTTGCACCCATTGCAAAGGCAGCTGCGGCGCCCGCGCCCGCTGCGGTGCCAACCTTGCGCACGTCGTCCATGTCACCGCACAGCGCGCCAGCCGGCGACAGGACCAGGCGGCCGTGCTCGGCAGAGGCTGCGGTGACGACGCGCGAGGCAAAGCCCGCGTCCACGCCCGCCAGATCTTGCAGCGCCCTGTCTGTCGGCGGCGGCGAGTTGCGCTCTGCAACGACGATGCGCGCGTGGGCCGTGCCCGCCGTCGTCGTGAGCAGCCCCCGGGCCCCAAGCGCAGCCGCCGGACCCAAAGCAAACGCCGCTGCCGTGGGGAGCAAGAGCGCGTGGATGCACAGCACCGCGCCGCTTGCCCGCCCGCGCACGCCTGCGCACATCTCCGCTCGCCGTCTCACGCCCATCGGCGTGGGCTTGGGGAGCCGGCGTAGTCCTAGCATGGATTTGGGCACAGCGCAGCTGACCTTCAGAGTTTGTTCTGTCTTGCAGTGTGTTGGTCTGTGTTGGTCTAGTTGTGTGACATGGTGTAGTGGGGGGTGGGGTTCGTGTGATGCAGCGCGTGGTGGCGGGATATGCCACGCTCGGAGCGGGCTGCGCGTACCTGCTCTCACGTCCGGGGCGTCAGCCCTGCGACATCGACAGCGCACACCAACGGTGTACAGAAACGCGAGCGCGCGCGCGTGTGCTCTCACGCAAACGCGCGCACGCACACACAAACACACGCGCGCGTCGCACACACACACGTGACATGTTGTTGACAGCTGGGAACAGATCCACGCGAGCAACATGCAGCGAGAACTGCCGTCGGCCTATAGCGTGTCCTCACTAGGCGAGCTGCGGTATCGGTTCAACAGTGCGACTGCCGGGGCTGTGGACGCAGGGACGGTGCAGCTTGATGCGCACACGATGCGCTGGGCGCAAGGGGAGGCTGCGGCACAGTCGCTCTCGCAGGCGCTTGCGTTGACAGCCCTCTCCGCAGTGATGCCCCGCGACGAGGCCCAGGCGAGGCTGGACCTGCCCTCAGTGCACTTGCTTAGGTAACCTGCTCGCTGTCCGGGCTGTGTCCGCATGTGTGCGCACAAACCGTGCAGCCCGGGATCTTTCCCCTTGTCTTTCGCGTGCATTCGCGTACTCACGCGCAGCCCCGCAGCTGTCATGCATGATTGCGAACGTGCAGCTGCTGGTTTCTCGCGCGCGCGATTACCTCTGTCAAGGCCTTGCGAGGCACTTGAACAAAAATTTGTACTATATCATCTAGGATGCTTGGGCGAGGCTAGTTCTGCGATTCTTGGCGCGCACACACGCAATCCCTCGCTGAGTTGTGCACGCACACACATTTGCAAACAATCTGCACCGCGCGCGCACACAAACACACCCCAACATGCACACACACACACTCTCTCTCTCGCGCGCGCTCTCTCTGCACCGCAGTCCAGAGCATTGGACAGCACTCTTGGCGGGCAGGAAACGGCGTCGAGCGCTTGACGTCGGCGCAGGTGCACGCCATATCACTCGCTGCCTATTCATATATGTATATATATACATATATATACACACATATATATATATATATAT
>Ga0115006_10002790_pt1 | contig 11655 bp, 22 predicted proteins | sample ArcOceMetagenome_3_FD_88943 | JGI IMG/M metagenome (GOLD analysis project Ga0115006, IMG submission 88943) | Marine eukaryotic phytoplankton communities from Arctic Ocean - Arctic Ocean- Svalbard ARC20M Metagenome | ecosystem: Environmental > Aquatic > Marine > Oceanic | place: Arctic Ocean...
CCCCCCTTTAACACTCAACTAAAATTATCTTCAAAACCAACCCCATCGCGTGTCCTCGCGATGGGATCGACTACTAGTATAATAAAATGTGGTGCAATCCCCCTCGCAGCTGCGTAAAGCACGTTTTGAAATACACATACCCCCCGGAAGTCATCAGAGGGGGGGAAACACGCGTGTTCGCTTGTTTTTAGCCACATTTCGTCGTTCTTGTAAAGCATTACGCCCGATGATTACCAGTTAGTAAGCGAAATGTACGTATATTTGAGTTTAAAATCTATACCCATGGTCACGACTTGAGGTAGTGTTTGGCCAAATTTCTTATTGTTTGGTGCGTAATAACGATTATCTACGTCATTCATGGGAACATGTTACCCGTAAGTTGCCCGTGACTCCCGATAAGCTTTTAAAAATCCGCGCAATAATCGGAAAAGGCGGGATTTGTGGAGGGGATTACTAATGTCTCAATTTGGGGGGTCAGGGGATTCCTTTCGTCTTTTCCTCGGGGGCAACTCAGGAGACTGGCTGGGAGACACACCAGTCACCTCACAAGGACACTCTGACCGAGGTGAGGGACGTCAAGGTTGCCAGAGGAGAAAGGTCGATTACTACGGGTAGGGCAAAGGGCCTCGTGGACTGTTCAGCAGAGGAAGCAATCGCGTGGTACTTTGATTACTGCAGGTAGGGCGGAGCGAGGAGCGAAACGACGAGCTCGCAGTGTGAATGTTAGCATCGAAAGCCACATCCGCTGGTACTTCTGTTCGAGACGCACACCCTCACTAACCACCACTTCAATTCTCGCCCATCAACCCAATCCTTTTTGCGATTCGCTTCGCTCATCGCAGCAACGACCGCATGAGGGTGTCTATTGAAGAGAACAGCCCGCGAGGTTGTCATTCCACGTCGAGGGTCGCCCCAACGAGAAACTTATTGCGACGGTGAAGGCTCTGCCTTTCCCCCTAGCCAGGCGTGAGTTCATTGTGAAGCAGATATGCAAGAAGAACTGCGATGGCAGTGCGTCTATCGTCCAATTCTCGCCAAATAGTGAGGAAATAGATTACGGCGTGAAAATGAATCTGACGAGAGGTAGGAGCACAACTCACGTACACGCCGTCAATATTGAGTCCCCTCTTGACGATTCCAAAAGGTGCATGATCACTATGACCCAAAAGCTTGACGCTGGAGGTTTCATACCCACATCTGTCGTGAATAGCAAAATCCCCGAATCATTCTCTGTGCTGCAGGAGTTCATCGACGAATTCAAACAGGACAGGGAGGTAGACGCTTCAATTCTCGGCAATATGGCTACGATCTTTGGGGCAACAAGTCGGAGGACCCCCAAACAGAAGGCAAAACTACACTAATGAGGAGGTTTCTCAAATTCACTCTGTTATCTCGACGTTTGACAGTTTGAGGGACCAAGATTTCAAACAGAGTCCTCCCCCAACCCGTTGGTCTCAATGAGTAGTATTTTTAAGGACGGAGAACCCGTAGTGATTATGAGAGCTGTCTCAGTGATTGACGCAATGATTGAAGAAGCTTGGGCTTATGAGTTTAGGTGAGGCATAGCGAGGAGCGAAGGCTGGAGCGAAGTGACAGCCAAAAAAGCATTATACTGCCTTCTGAAGTCTGGAGAGAAGCGACAGCATATCGTATACCAGAAACATTCAGCTTCTCGCTACGCTCCTCGCTCCTCGCTCCTCGCTCCTAGCACATACCACCTTCCTACATAACTAACAACCTTCCACTCGTTCCTCGCCCCGCTCTTCGCTTCGCTCATGGAAGTCTCGATACGAGATTAAGAAATGAGCGCTACCACAACTTCGGGGGAATCGAGCGTGACCTGAAACGGTCCAGTGCTCACTCACAACTCTATTGAGTTATCTACGGCTTTGGAATTCCGGGCCTCCTTCCCCTCGAGTGGGTATCAAGAATCATGTGGAAGCGCATCGACGATCACAATCTAGTTTTCGTAGTTTTGGATGCAGAAGACGATGATTTTCCGAGGAGGCCCAGGAAATACGTCAGGACGAAGTGTGCGACGTTGTGGAAGTACGAAAAGTTGCCCCCATTAAAGGACGGGAAGATCCCCCAGCTTCGTGTCACCTACATGACTCAGATTGACGTCAACGGGGTGATCCCGAAGAGCATCGTTAATTCCACGGGCATAAAAACTCTCATGTACTTGAGCGATATCCGCCATATGTTCGACAAGGGACGGGAAATTGACATGTACCGGAGGAACGAAATAGTATCATCAATGGTGGACACGGATTTCGCCGACGAGGAGGTTTGCTCCGAATTCGTCCACGATTACCTGGAAGTTGGAGGAGGGGGGGGGGAACGTTATGGAAGGGGCAGAGGGCTCCGAAAATGCTGTCAAGGTTGTGAGAAGAGGAAAGGGCTGGTCTAAGAGCAGTGGGGTGATGTACGGCGAGCTAGACGATGTGGCAGCATTTATGTGGGACATGGAGTCGAGGCACAATATGTCGTCCGGGAAACAAGCCCACGTACTTGATAACGAGGCTCTCTTCCAAAAGAGGGTGCTCATTTCACAGAAGGCGAGGGCGCGCGAGGAAGGGCGCGAGCGAAGCGAGCGCAGATAAGAGTTCTCCTTGAGTAGCCTGTATGGTTGGTCTCACCCTGCTCGTCGCCCCTCTACTTCAGATTGACAGAAACCACGGGCTTATGAAGCACTTTGAAAGGCACTTCATGAACACCACGACGCTGTTCTTTGTCGATGACACCAATATTATTATGGTGAGCATGCCTATCCAGGAGGACCACGCCATTTTCGACTACAGTTTCTCGAGGCGCTCGGAACACCAAGTCGTGAAATTGACCAAGATTGGCAAAAAGCAGACCAGGTTCGCGGCCACGACCCATTTGGCCCTCGGGGCTACCATCAGCAACGAGGCGCTGCGAAGCATACTAAAGAAGAAGAACGCGAACCTTTGCCAGGGCACCCAACAATATTTCCTGCAGGACATCCCTCTAGAGATCATGTCAAGTGAGATAGGGCATCAGCTCGGGAACCTCCTCCTCCTCGGGACACCAAGTGGCGTGGGGTTCGAGGGAAAAAGTTCTTTGCAAAACAGGGTGAAGTGGATGTTCCGAACCTTTGACTCCATGAGGAAGGTCAAGGAGAAATATGCCTGGTTCGACGAACTAATGGAGGAGATGCTTAAAAACAACCCCACCAGGCACTTCATTGTGAACCAAGCGGTTCCAACCCAGAGCCTTTCGTCGAAAAACGCAAGGCGTATCGGGCAGAGTTTGTCGCTCTCCCTCGCCGCCTCAATCACGACTAAAGCGGGGTCGAGGAGCGTATCAAGCAGTATAAGAGCATGTCGCAGTTAGACAAGGAGTACTCGTGGTTCCGTAGCACGATGAACACTGTCGCCCAAATATTACTGGGGAGGGTAAGCTGGGGGTTGAAGCTCAGGTTTTGGGGGGCCGCATTTTTGAGTCTCCTTGACCTAGTTACAGACATTTACGTGTGTGCAATGTTCGTGAGGGAGGGGAGGATCGAACTTGCTCGCCTGAACGGGGCCTTTCTGGCCACAAGCATCCTCTTGCAGGTTATGTTGACAGTGCATCAGAATGCAAAGGTTGGATTTTCAGAACTGTGAGGGAAGTCTTTGTATGTATGTTCGGGGTCAAGCTGGCAAGAGGTGAGGGCCGGAGCGAAGGCTGGAGCGAAGCGACATCAAAAGCATTATACTTTTCCTACAGAACTAACAACCTTCCGCTCATCGTAGACTCACTGAAGGTTTCCAGCGGTCACGTGAATGAGGGAGGTGGAGGTAATGGATCCGCTGATGGAGATAACGTCTATGAAAACGGTAGAGTTGTTCGCAGAGTCCATCCCCGGATGTATAATCCAGCTGGCTGCGATAGCCACTGGAAAAGGCGGGGTTAGGCTCGACGCAATGGGGAGCATCATGGTTTCGGCAATGACGGCGGGGTACACCAGCGCTACCATCAGTTACGATTTCGACGCGGACCCGAACAGGAGGGAGCTCTCCCCCAATTTCCACGGCTATATCCCCGACAGCACAACCTCTCGCGCCTTAGTGCTCTTCTGCCTCGTCGGTATAATGCTGCTGATAAAGTCAACGATGATTGTCCTTCTCTGGTAATGGGCACCCGTTGGATGGCCACTTACCTAGGAGCAGAGATGGGGCTGTATTTCCTGATAAAGATAGCCCGCGACGACTTCGAGTACTGGATCCCGGAGTCGTACTTTCTCGTGTCTCTTCTCCTGAACACCTTGCTGCGTTTCGTTATGAAGGCAGTCACAGACTTCACTTCGATCGTACCCTTCAGGCACCCGTTCGAGATGGGGGGGGTGTACTGGCTCTCAACGTTCTTGTGACGCTTGTTTGTCTCCCGGTTGTCGCATACATATACGGTCAGGACGCCGATGAAGCTGTTGTGAATTACGTTTGGTTGAGGTAGGTTGGCAGCGAGTGTGGCAGCGAGCTGCCTAATGCGATGAGCGAAGCGAATCGCAAAAGCTGTTGGGGCAAGACGATCTTCATTGCCCTAGGCAACTCGCTTCGCTCGCCGCCTAATGCAATTCTATACGCTAACCCCCCTGCTCGTCGCTTCGCTCATTGCAGCTACCAGATTCTCCTTCCTACGTTTGTCTTGCTCTTCGGTTTTTTCTTCAAAGTCATCAGGAAGGAGTACTTGGGCACCTTTTTCTCCACCGTGACCGGAAAGGAATTCGTCGTGCAGCAGTTCTTTGATGCAGAGGACGACTTTGTCAAGGCTGATGTTGTATGCGAGATGAACAAGAAGTATTGGGTGGGGGTGTTGGATAAGGAAGGAAAGATATGGGTCAAGAACGGGTGGGAGAAATGGATGGAGGTAAGAGTCAAGGAGGAGCGACGAGCGTTTGCGAGTCGGAAGTGTAAGAGTCTGCTCATTATTGTGGCTTACCCCTCCCCCTTCCCTTCTACTCGTCGCAGTCTCGACCCAAGTGGTTCACTAACGACGCCAAGAAAAGGATCCCCAGGGAGTACATTCCGGACGAAGACGACAGGGAGGACCTTGAGAAGGAGAGATCACTTAAGGGATAGGGGAGGAGGAAGTCTGTGAAAATAACAGCAAAAGACATACAGGAGAAGCTAATTGGAAGGAAATCGAGCATCCTGAGGATTAGGAGTAAGGGGAAAATCAACAAGGTCGCACCACAGGAGGAAGAGTAAAAGGTTAAGGTTAAGGGTAAGGGTAAGGGGTATTTATGTGTTTCATATATCGATACAGTGCTTGTTACTTTTAGATAGGGGGGAATTGGTAAAAATGGGAGGCACACACGCACTGCGTTTGCCGCCAAACCCGATGCTTGCAGGATCACTCCTTCCCCCCTGACTCTTTCTTGCCCATGGTGTTGTGAATGTAAGGACATGTTCCTTGCGTATCGGGTCTGAGACCGCGGTAATGCGTGGGGGCGAAATGTTCTAAAACCCATGGTACCATATTTGGGCGTTTAAACTCCTTCTTCACCCCCTCTTTCAACCACTATCTGAATCTTGCACTCGACATGGAGTCTTGGACTTGGACAATCTAGCCTCACGTAGACGCACCGACCGGGAGGAATAGATTGACGGTCCTCCCTTCGATTTTGACTTCTTCTGGGAGCGTGAGGATTGCGTGGGATCTTTGCGTGGCATGCTTCCTGTTAGTTTGCAATTTTGATGGGCTGGGCAGGGGGCAGGAACCGTAGATAGGATTCATTTTGACTGAGAGTCAGGTTTAAAACTTCATGGGCTCGTCTCCCCATACCCGCCGCATCACCACTCTACACATTTTCACGTGTCTCGCACTACTCCTTGCACTCGCCCTCAGACACCCAGCTTCCTCCCCTGTCCATCCCTTTCCAGAAGTCCCCCGACGTGCAGAGGCCAATTTCTCCTTTGAAGAATTTTGGACGTCTTGCGTGCTACCTGGACGCCCTTGTATAATGAAACACGACCCCTTGTCCCCCTCAACGCCAAGCCCTTCACATGTCAATGCTCTCATTCATACCTGTCACAAAAGGAATCCAAGAAAGGTGATACCAGTGCTCTCTGAGACATACCGCGTCTTTTTTGAGCAGTTGCCTCGTTTCGGAACGCTCGCTTTTGATGAGGCCATGCAGATGGTCATTGACCAGTCGCTTGGGGGCTGGATTATGGAGAGAAAACCCATCAAACTTCCTGAGGCCTATGAGATGATGAACTATGAGGTGAGAGTTGTTGTTATTGTTGTTGAGCTATCAACTAGTAAAGTATAGAAATGGTTAATCTAACACCATTTATAAAGTAATGTATTATCCCTCATTGCTCTCTTGCCACAAAAAGGGGCGAAGGAGGTTCCCACCGCCAGGATGAAGTTTTTTTCCCTTTTCATTCCAACGCAGATAATGACATTTCTAAGGATTATATCGCGGCCTCCTTACATATCGGACATATGGGTTCGGCATGTTTGTGACGCCCTTCTCTTTCCGCCCTGGAGCTCCGAGACTCAATATGAGACTATGGGAAGGGATCTCCTCTCCCGCCTACCGGGCCATAAGACGCACGATGGTGACATTTTGGTCGAGAAGTCTTACGATGGCGAGCAGAAATTCTTCTTGGGCGGGTCTGGCACATCCTCCTACCCTCTTCACCACGACCAGAACGACGCTGACGCCATTTTTACTGTCTTCGAGGGCTGCAAGGAGTTCGTGCTGGTCAAGCCGTCATTGCGGGGGCTCCTCTCCAGGTTTAAACTTCCAGGGTTCAACATCTGGAACGAAGATCTGTACTCCACCGGCCTTCCTGAGGGAGCCCTTGGCTGGCGAGGCATGATTCACCAGGGCGAGACCCTCTACATGCCAGGCGACGTCCTTCACGAAGTGAGAGAGATTCAGGGATGCAAAGCTGGTTGGAAAGTGTCGGATCCCATCGTATATGGGCATGGGCATGGGCATGGGCGTTGAAAGCCAGGAAGCTGTATCATGCAATGGCTAGCTTTGCTAGTTCTTCCCGTTTCTAACTCCTCCTTGATACGCTTGTTTCAGGTTCGTAACGGCTGCAAAACCACTGTGACGATGTGCAGACGACCGTGGCGGGCGTCTGCCGTCAGAAACATTGAGAAGGACTTCAAGGAGTTGATGCACGAAACGACGTATGAGAGTCTTGTGGAAAGTAGCTGGCTTTGGTGGGGTATAGATATGACAGGACATGTGTTCTACTGAAAGAGAAGGGACAACTTTAAAATAGAATACACAGATAAAGATGGGGTAACCCGTTTATGACGAAGTGTTTGGAGCGTTGAAAAGAAACCTATTAAAAAATATTTTATCCCCAATTTCACTAGCATATGAGGGCAATGTGAACCGTTGCGTAGTCCCAATAAAAGGAATATTTATGAATACTCATTACTTCGAGTTACAATCCATCCAGAAAACAATCTTAACTTCAGAAATAGGAAATTTTTATAGTTAGTAATGGCCGAAAACATGCAACCCCGCTCCAACCCCTCTTCCGGAATACCCCAAAACTTCCCTATAATCAAACGCTTTGCATCACTTAGGGCCTTTTTCATTGTTGCAAGTTCCGTCCTGATGCTACTGGTGGCTATCCTGACAGGGGTCGAACTGCAGAAGCCTTGCCATGACCGCCTCCCGATCCAAGCGTGCCAACCGGTCATAGACTTCGGTTTATATGCAGTGTCTTCGTCTCTCGCTCAGATGCTTTGTGCGAAAACTTGTGGGTGGTGTAGAACCGGACCAGGAGCTGAAAGGTTCCCGATTAAACGTGTCCACGCGCGGGACATCACAGAGAGACAAATTCAAGAGCATAAGGAGCAGAATATTCCTTTGATTATTGAAGACTTTGTTGAATTCACAGGAATGGAATCACTCAACACGAAGCTGCTTCGAAAACATTGCGGAGAACGCAAGGTCAAGTTCACTCAGAGGCGGGTTCAATTTCTGAAGGAATTCAGCTTTATGCTTGGAGATGGATTGCCGAGGTGGTTCGTGGAAAAACTTCTAGGCGCGTCGTTTGCTATGTTGATTAAAAAGGCAGAGACGCCGGTGACCCTTAACACGTTAATTGATGCTTATGAGGCGCAGTTCAAGACGACCAACAAATCCAGTCTAGCTATGTTACTTTGCTGGATTACTTCATACACGCGTCTGATTCGTACCCTGACTTGAACGACGAGGTCCTCTGGCATGTCTGTCCTGATGTGATTCCAATGTTGAAGCTCCCTAGTTGGGCAGTCTCTCGGACACTATCTTTTAAATCGCCATGTCACGAAGACGTAAGAATGCAGCCCGTGATTTTCATTGAAGCTGACGGCTCCCGCCCTTACCCCTCCCAGGAGCACGGCATTGCGGATCTAACGCAAGGCTTTCAGCTCGTCACCCAGGGGGCGAAGTGCGTCGTACTCTGGTCCATTGGGGAGAAGGAAAAACTATACCCCCTTGGACCTGCTTTCACTACTGAGGCAATGGATGTTGAATACATGGCAGAAGGCATTCATCATAGACACGATTTGTTCCCTGCGACGAGGATGGCAAGGGCGTGGGAGGGTGAACTTCAGGAGGGAGAGTTGCTCTTGATTCCCTGTGACGGTGTCCACGTGTTTGAATCCGTAGGAATATCCGTCGGGCTGCGTTTCATGTACTATGACGAGATAAGCGTGCGGAAAGCTGCCAATGTTATGAAAGCCAAGCCGGGAGGATTCAAAAGTCACGACCTGAATTATAAGCTGCGCGAAATTGCAGGGCTCAAACATGTGCGAGTCGAGGAACCTCCGGCTACGTCGATCGAACTAGCAGAACAGCTGGGGTGCAGCAGCGATTTTATGTCGAAATTAATGAATGAATAGCCCCCAGAATCACTGAGATTTAAAGTATTTTCCTTATCTCTTTGGCTTTATAGCTTAAACCCGGTTCTCTGGTGCTACAACCACGGCCCGCTCTCCGAATAGCCCCTTTAGCCAAGCCATTCCCTCCTTCTTCATCCTCCTCATGCTGTACTTTATGCACCCCCACATTCCTACGCACTTCTTTTCTATGACGTATCCTTTGAAGGGAACCGTAACACCGCATGGTCGCTACAGTGTCGATTTTTAATTAATAAACATAAGCGTCACCAGTTCCAAATTTGAGAGTCACAACCAATCTCAGGAGGCCCCTCAGCAAACCAAATAGGCTCCTCTACTTGGCATAGATTTTATGTGCACGTCTGCTTGTTTGTCATTCCAGTAGTGTCTGGCTGTCCGACGTCGTTTATTTTTGGATTTAAATAGATTTCTTAGCACAACAAGCACAGGGCACTCACCTCCTCCACCTTCCCCCCTAGCCAAAACAATGGGCTCCGTCCTCAAACCCATCCTCTCCGTGCTTATCGTTACAACAATTTCTGTTCTTATGTCTTCTAAAGGTCTAAGGTGTTTCCTCCTCTCTTCCACCTTGCACTCAGCCCTTCCTTACCTTGCTCCAATCTGGATCCAATCTGTTGGCAACCAAGGCAGGGGTGTGTTCCCCATTTCTAACTTCCCTTGGTCTGAATCCTTCAGAGGCAGGTGGTAGAATATAGCGGCTGAGAACGGAAGGAAAAGGTGAGTTGGCGAGGAGTGAAGCCACAATCGTTCATCAACTAAGTGAGTGAATGTATTACTGTTGATGGACCCATCACATACTTGTCACGGCTCCGATGGCTACGAGAAGAATTCATGGCTTAATTTTTTATTTTGTTGCTGTTCATGAGTTGCTCTAACTCTCCCAAAACTCGCTTCGCTCGCTTTAGTGAGTGCCTCGTCACAAACAATGAGATCATACCTGGGGAAAGAACAATCAAGCCAAATGACAATTGGCTGCAGTTGCAGTTTCGTCATGCCGGGGAGGACACAAAGTGCTTGTCAGCGTTTCCGATTTTGTCGCAGGCCATCAAGGAGGCGGAGGGGAGGGGTGTGGATATTATCAATGTGGGATTTTCGATGCTAAGGGCGCACACTAACATACCGATTCACCAGGGCGACCAGAACGGCCTCCTGAGGTATCACCTTGGGCTGAGTATACCAGAAGGCGCGGGGGAGAATGCTGCGCTACTGCTGTGGGCGCCAGGGCGCTCCCCACCTAGCAAGCCACAGAAGTTGACGTGGTTCAACGGTGCCGACTTCGTCTTCGATGACTCAAACGTCCACACGGTATATAATCGACTGGGCTCGAATCGCGTCGTGCTGATGGTCGACTTTGTGAAGCCCGCTGAGCTCTGGGATGAGGGCAGATCGTTGTCGTGGGCCCATGGCCCAATGAGGCAAGTCCTTGTGTATCTGCACAGGCACGTGATCAGGGAGGCTATGCCGAAGGATGCCATGATATTTGAGAACCAGAACCGACACTGCTCTTCTGTTCCTGGCTGCTTTGGAGGAAGCTAGGATTATAATAAAGAGAATTGCTCTGTGCGTTTTATGACTAAAAGCACAAAAGTAATTTAGATGTCTTTTTTAATTGAAAATCGGGTAACCTCCAAGGCCCCTTACCTGCCAAATCAACCCCGCCCGTACAAGCCCTTGTGCCATCCATGTCAAGTAGTCACGACCTGGGTCAACGTAGCTGAAAACTTCCTGCTCCTCGTGGTGACGCTTGTGGTAGTTCTGCACCGTCATGAGCACCAAATTGAGCGCGGGCACGTTGTTCGTTACGCCCGTCCCGCCTTTAGGCTTCACTGTGGGATTGGGGGGGGGGCTTAGCATTTTGAGAAGCCGCGCCGAAGGAAGGGAAAAGAAAGAAAGATGGACGATGATGCAACGAGTTGACCGCATGAGTATAATGCTTCGTCAAGAAGCGGCTCAGGGGGGCAGTCCAATAGACGACGAAGGTAAATATCTTGCCACTGTCCAGGCACATCCAGTCAGCCAAGCCCGTCGTATGAGCAAGAAGAGTAACACACTGAACAAACCCATCGCGAATCATCCTTCCAAAATCGCAGATGCATACCGCTTCGAGCACGAGCAGCTCAGGATAGGGCTTGATCCAGTCGCTTACGAACTCAGGCCGCAGCGCAAAGTTGTCACGGTTACAGACCCAGAAGATGTGAGAGTAAGACCATCCATGGGTCACAGGCGAGTGCGGGTCGCCCGGCCCATCCGCGCTTTTGAGGTGGGGCCGGTGGATGCTCACCCACCAGAGAGGGGCCCACTGTGTTGAGCGGCGAGCGAAGCGAGCTACGGTTAGAATCATTCATTAAATGCACTGGGATTAAGTTTAGCTACGCAGGTGGCTCAAAACGTGCATCGTGATGTCCAAATCGCCCCCTTCCAGGAGCCGCTTCAATTCAATTCTAGCTTATTCTCACCTGTTCCGCGGTGCTCCCCTGTAGGAAGAAAAGGACAGTCTCAGTTCAATCCTAAGACCTTTGTGCCCTTAATGTGACACGAGCGGACAAACAAACAAAAAAGCAAGCTACAAATTCACAAGGTGGGAGGAATGAGATAGAAATAGGGGTGTTGTAGGGGGGATGTGGTCACTTTTGACTTCGCCACCACGTGGGAAAGACTGATAGTTTGGGGAGGGGGAGCCAATTTATAAACTTATACAAACATGTCTGGTATGTAGCTTCGGGAAGCGTAGAGTTAACTCTAGGGCTTTACAACGGAGGGATTCGGGCG